>Ga0209068_10001428_pt1 | contig 11941 bp, 10 predicted proteins | sample ColStrG_CSR_2012_FD_187200 | JGI IMG/M metagenome (GOLD analysis project Ga0209068, IMG submission 187200) | Freshwater sediment microbial communities in response to fracking from Pennsylvania, USA - Cold Stream Run_MetaG_CSR_2012 (SPAdes)... | ecosystem: Environmental > Aquatic > Freshwater >...
CCGTTACTCGCTTCCGCGCACACTTCGAAGTCCTGGCGCGCTTCGAGAAGCGCGCGCAGGCCACGCCGCACGACTGCATGGTCGTCGGCTAGGAGAATGCGGACCATGTTTGTAGCGCCCCGTCCCGGCCCGCCCCAGAACCCCGCATTTACATGCAGCTACACGCTAGCAACTGACAGTGCATTTCCAAAGCAAATTTTCGCCGTGCAAGAAATTTTTGATGAATCCGAAGTTGAGCATCACTGTGTCAAACTTTGGCGGCAATTAATATGTTGCTCATCTTTCATCAGCAAATAGCCGCCGCATCGCCACATTCGAAGAGCGTAACGGTATCATAGGAATTACGCTCTGCGACCGATCGCGTCACAGCGGTGTCTCCATACCCCTCGCGGGCGAGACAACAAATATTGCCCGAATGTGATCCTTCGTCGGTCCCGCAACCGGGGGCCACGCGCGCGGCGAGACCATCAACCAAGATCGACAATGCCGGCGTCGCCGTCCTCGGTCCCGAACGCGAGCAGCTTGCCGTCTTGGCTCCAGGCGAGCGCCGTGACCGGCGCGGCGGCCGGCTTGCGCGCCAGAATCTCCGCCCCGTCCGGGAGGCGGACGATCAGGATGAGCCCATCCGCATAGCCGACCGCGACCACGCCCTGCGTCGGGTGGCAGGCGACCATCTCGACCTGCGCCTCGCCCGGCGCCAGCGCTTGCGGGGTCTTGCCCATCGGGCCGGTCTTGGACTGGAACGGCCACAGGATAAGCTGGGTTGCGCCCGAGCTCGCCAGCCATTTGCCGTCGGCGGTCCAAGCGAGCGAGCGAACGCGGGCCGCGTAGCCCTGCATCCGCATGTCCTTGCGGTCGGCCAGACGCCAGCCATGCAAGGTCGGCTCCTGCATGGCGGTGATCAGGAAGCGCCCGTCGGGACTAAACGTCGCGGCCAGATGCGAGCCCCGCCACGCGAGCGTTTCGGGCTGCGCTCCCGCGGCGTTGGGAAACCAGAGCGTGGCACCGTTATAGTGGGCGATCGCCAAACGGAATCCCTTGGGGGCGAACGCCAGGGCTCCCACCGTCGATGGCGCCTCGAGTATCTGCTCCACGCCCTTGGCGGGGCGCACGAAGGCTTGCTTGCCGGCGGACCAAGCCGTCGCGCGACCGGGCCCGATCGCCACATGGTCGATCCAACGATGCTTGGGGTCGGCGGCGACAGCCGCGCTCGTGCCCGCCGCGTCGGTCGCCACCACCTTGCCGTCATCGCCGCCGGTGACGACGCGCTCGCCGTCGCCGGCGGAAGCCAGGATGGCGCCGCCGTGGATCGGCAGGCGCCGGCTCTCGCCGTCGCGCACCATCCACAGCGCCTCCTCGCCGAGCACGAAGACGGCGCTCTCCCCTAGAAAATGCGCCCCCACGATCGCGCCATCCGCCTTGCAATGACGGGTGCGTTCGACCACGGAAGGGGTGTCGGGGCTGCTTTGCGTCATGACCGATGCATTTGCGAGAAATCGTATCCTCCCGGATCCAGGAGGATCAAAACGGGCTAAGCCAAGCAACCCTCGAATCCGGTGCGGATGCTCTCTTCGGATAGCTTGCGCCCGATGAAGACGATGCGGCTCATGCGCGCTTCGTCGTTTTTCCACTCCCGCTGATGGTCGCCGTCGAGAATCATGTGAACGCCCTGGAACACGAAGCGCTTGGGATCATCCTTGAAGGAGAGGATGCCCTTGCAGCGCAGAATGTTCTGGCCCTCCTCTTGGACCAGGGTCTGCACCCAGGGAAAGAACTTGTCCGGATCGAGCGGCGTGTCGGCCTTGAGCGAGACCGACTGCATCTCTTCGTCGTGGTAGTGCTTGAGCCCGCCGGCGTGATGCTGGTGACCATGCCCGTGGTCATGCCCGTGATCGTGACCATGATCGTGGCGATGATCCTCGGTCTCGAGAAATTCGGGCTCGATTTCCAGGATGCGATCGAGATCGAAGGCGTTTCGTCCCAGAACCTCGTGCAACGGCACAGCACAGCGCTCGGTCCGGTGCACCTTGGCGTAGGGATTGATGGCGCGGATGCGCCCTTCGACCTCGTCGAGGTCGGCTGCGGACACGAGGTCGGTCTTGTTGATGACGATCACGTCCGCGAAGGCGATCTGGTTCTTGGCTTCGGGGGCGTCCTTGAGCTGGTCCTTGAGCCATTTGGCATCCGCCACCGTCACGACCGCGTCGAGCTTGGTCTTGCGGCCGACGTTCTCGTCGACGAAGAAGGTCTGCGCCACCGGCGCCGGATCCGCGAGCCCGGTGGTCTCGACGATGATGGCGTCGAACTTGCCCTTTCGGCGCATCAAGCCGTCGATGATGCGGACCAGATCGCCGCGCACCGTGCAGCAGATGCAGCCGTTGTTCATCTCGAACACTTCTTCGTCGGCGCCGACCACTAGGTCGTTGTCGATGCCGATCTCACCGAATTCGTTGACGATGACGGCGTATTTCTGCCCATGCGGTTCGGACAGGATGCGGTTGAGCAGCGTCGTCTTGCCGGCACCGAGATAGCCGGTGAGCACGGTCACGGGAACCTTGTCTGACATCGATCACTCCATTGCGCCGCTAACATAGGAACGCGCCGGTAGAACGCCAAGCGAAATTGGGCCCGCCGGAGCGGCTGGACACAACGCGGCCTGGTGGCTCAGGCCCATTGGCCGCACCGTGGCGGGTGCGGTATCAATCGGCAGGCTGCGCCGATCAGGGTGCGTTGCCGGGAGACACGATGAGCGAGCCCAAGTCCCGCGCCGTCTGCGTCGGCGAGGTCATGATCGAGCTGCTGCGCAGCAGCGACGGCCGTTTCGCCATCGCCTGCGGGGGCGACACTTTCAACACCGCGGTCTATCTGGCGCGGGCCGGAACCGACGTCGCCTTCGCTACCGCGCTCGGCAATGATCCCTATTCGGACGGCATCATGGCGCTCATCGCCGCCGAAGGCGTTTCGAGCGAGGCGATCCTGCGCGTGAACGGCCGCCTGCCCGGTCTCTACGTGGTCGACGTCGATCCGGCCGGCAAGCAACATTGCAATTTTTGGCGCGACGAGGCGCCGGCCCGCGACCTGTTCGAGCTACCGGACTGGAACCGGGTGGCGGCGAGCCTCATCACCGCCAAGCTCGTCTATTTCTCCGGCATTACGCTCTCGCTCTATTCCAACACCGGGCTCGGCCGCTTCCTCGCCCTCATCGAGGTGGCGCGGCAGAACGGCGCCAAGATCGCGTTCGACGCCAATTTCCGTCCCCGCGGCTGGCGCGGCGACCTGCCGCGCACCCGGACAGTGTTCATGGAAGCGTTGAAGCGCGTGGACATCGCATTGCCGGCCTACGACGACGAGGCCGTGCTGTGGGGCGACCCGAGCCCGGAGGCCACGGTCGAGCGGCTGCAGGCCTTCGGGATTGCCGAGATCGTGGTGAAGAACGGTCCCAACAGCGCGCTGGTGGCGGCACAAGGCGCCAGAGAATTCATTCCAGTGCCGGAAGTGATCGTGCCGGTCGACACCCTGGCGGCGGGCGACGGCTTCAACGCCGGCTATCTGGCAGCACGGCTCGCCGGCGAAGGACCAGCGGCTGCGGCCGCGGCCGCGCATCTCCTGGCCGGCCAAGTGATCCGCCACCGCGGCGCCATCATGCCGCGGGTGACCGGGGCTGTGCATTGAGGCGGATGATGGCGGCACCCCGCTCCATTCAGATTCCCGGCGTGTTCACCCTGATCCGGTAGATGCCGGTCCGTGCCGCGATGTAGAGCGTCTTCCGGTCGGCGTCGCCAAATCCCACATTGGTGGCCTGTTCCGGCGCCCGGATGGTGCCGAGGTGCTTGCCCTCCGGCGAAATGATCCAAACCCCGCCCGGACCGGTCTCATAGAGATTGCCCTTGACGTCGACCCGCAAGCCGTCGGTGATGCCGCGCTCGGTCTCCTTGCTCATGTCGATGAACATCTTGCCGTTGGCGAGGGTGCCGTCGGGGAGCACCTCGTAGCGCCTGACGTAGTTCTCGCGGCTGCCGTTGACGTAGAGATATTTCTCGTCGGGCGAGAAGGCGAGACCGTTGGTTTGCGGCATATCCTTGATCAGCAGCGTGAGCTTGCCGTCCTTCCAAAGGAACACGGCATTGAATTCGAGCTCCTTGCGGGGATCCTTGTCGCGCAGGCGCAGGCCCCCATAGGTGTCGGTGAAGTAGATCGCGCCGTCGCGCTTGACCACGACGTCATTGGGACCGTTGAAGCGCTTGCCTTCGTAGCGGTCGGCCAGCACGGTGCGCTTGCCGCTGTTCTCGAGGCGCATGAGCGAGCGACCCGCAAAGGTGGCGATAATCAACCGGCCCTGGCGGTCGAGCGTGAGGCCGTCCGCGCCGATCATGGCGAATTCCTCGAACAGCGGATCGGTGCGCTCGTGGCCGTTGTTCTGGATGCCGCCCCAGCGCCAGATGTCCGGTCCGTTGTAGCCGGCGTTGTAGAGATGGACTGACGCCTTGCCGTCCTGCGGGGTGAGCTTGTAGATGACATTGCCCGGTATATCGGTGAACAGCAGATAGCCGCTCTTGCCCTTCTGCACCCAGACCGGGCCTTCGGTAAAACCGAAACCGCCCTTGACGAGCTCGACCTTGGCGTCGGGCGAGACCAGCGCATCGAGCGCAGGATCAAGCCGCAGAACGCCATCGCTCGCGGGCTGAGCCGCCGCCAATGAACTCGCGAGCGCGCACGCGATCGCACCGATCAAGAGCCTGGACATTCTTCCCTCCCGACAATCATTAGATGTGCTGTTTCTTGTCGCGAAGCTTACGCCGATGATGCGCCTGAGAAAAGCCGACAGGACACAGATCAACGGCCAAAAGGCTGCCGCGGAGCATATCGCGTCCAAACCTGCCGTAGCGGAGTACGGTTGATTCCGAGGCGCAAGCGCAATGCCCGACATCACACCCGCGGCCGTCTCAGGCGCCTTCCGGGCGGACCGGAAAGTGGTGTAGTCTCATCGAGAGCTGCCAGCGGGACGTGCCGAGGTCCTGATATTCAGCGGCAGCATTGGTGCCGTCGGCAGGCGAGCATTCCGACAATCAATCGTGATCCATTTTCCGAGCGCCGTCTGCGCTCGCTGTCCAACAGAGGCGCGCCGCTTTCGCGGCATGCAGCCGTCTGAGCAAACACAGGGAGGTCCATCATGAATCGGCGCAGCACAATCGCTCTGACCACCACGGCGCTGCTGACGAGCACCGTGCTTGCCGCAATATCGCCCGCGGCCGCCGCCGAGGTGACCTCGGACCGACTCGTCAACGCCGACCGGGAGCCGCAGAACTGGCTGATGAACCACCGCACCTACAATGGCCAGCGCTTCTCGCCGCTGGCCCGGATCAACAAGGACAATGTGAAGGGCCTGCACCTCGCCTACGCGGTGGCGCTCGGCGGCAGCGCCGGCAACGAATACACGGTGGCGACGCCGCTCGCCGAGGACGGTTTCCTCTACACCACGGATTCATGGGGCGTGCTCTACAAGATCGACGGCCGGTCGGGCGACGCCGGCCGGATCGTGTGGCGCATGGATCCGAAGCAAGAGCGGCCGCAGCGCAACCGCGGCGCCGCCATGTGGGGAAATCTGGTCATCACGGGCGCCGGCATCGCGCCGCCGCGCATCATTGCCACCGACAAGGAGACCGGCAAGGTGGTTTGGGAAACCTCGTTCGCCGATACGCCGGACGTGACTTTCACCTCGGCGCCGCTCGCCATCAAGGACAAGATCATCGTCGGAGCAGCCAACGGCGACCAGGGCGTCCGCGACTGGATCGGCGGTCTCGACGCCGCGACCGGCAAGGTGCTGTGGCGCAAATTCACCATTCCGGCGCCCGGCGAGCCCGGCAGCGAGACCTGGAAGGACAACCACAATGCCTGGCAGACCGGCGGCGGCGCCGTGTGGGTAACCGGCACCTACGATCCCGACACCAACCAGACCATCTGGGGCACCGGCAATCCGGTGCCGATGTTCGATCCGACCTATCGGCCGGGCGACAATCTCTACACCAACAGCGCCATCTCCTGGGACCCCGACACCGGCAAGATGAATTGGTATTTCCAATTCACGCCCGGCGACATGTGGGACTACGACGAGGCCGGAACCCATATCCTGATCGACGGCGCGGTCGCCGGGCAAGCCCGCAAGCTCATCACGCATTCCGGGCGCAACGGCTTCCTCTATACGATGGAGCGGAGCAACGGCCAGATGGTGCTGGCCAAGCCCTATATGGACAACGTCAACTGGACCAAGGGCATCGACCAGAAGACCGGCAAGCCGCTCGACTACGACCCCGGCAAGGACATCCAGATCTACGCGGGCGTCGGGAATCTGAACCCGGGCGCGCCGCCCAAGAAGGTCTGCCCGTCGCAGGCCGGCGGCAACAACTACTGGCCGAGCTCCTACAGCCCCAAGACCAAGCTCCTCTACATCCCGGCTCTGACGGCCTGCGTGACCGTGGCGATCGATCCGGAGAAGCATACCAAGGAGAGAGGCTGGAACGGCGGCCTTTCCACCACCACCGAGCGCTTCGAAAGCAACCTGACCATCGCCGACCCGTTCACCGGCGAGATCAAGAAGAGCGTGCATCTGAAATATCCGAACTACAGCGGAACGCTCGCGACCGGCGGCGGCCTGGTCTTCAACGCGTTGCTGGACGGCACGATCGCGGCCTACGACGACACCACGCTCGACGAATTGTGGAAGGTCAATGTCGGCTCGGGCTTTTCCGCACCCCCCATGACGTTCGAGGTCAACGGCAAGCAATATGTCGCGATCGTATCGGGGCCGAGCCCGGCCGCCAGAAGCCGGCTCGTCAACACGCCCGAGCTCAAGGAGCAGCGCAATGCGCTCGTGATGTACGTCTTCGGGCTGTGAGGATCGCGGCGGCGATTTCGATCAATCAACTATTCGGAGTGCCGGGAGATTGCCATGTTGGACCGAATCTGGACCGCGGCGGTGGCCATTGCGGTGGCCGCCGCGCTGACGATCGGCGGCGCCGCGGCGGCCGATGACTCGAAGTACCCCGATTGGAAGGGCCAGTGGTCGCGCTTCGCGGTCCGCGGGCTCCCGGGCCAGCCTTCTCATGACCAGACCAAGCCGTGGGGATTGGGACAGCAAGCACCGCTGACGCCCGAGTATCAGGCGATCCTGGAGGCGAGCATCGCGGATCAGGCCAAGGGTGGACTGGGCAACTTCCCCACCACCTCGGGTCGCGCGGCCGGCATGCCGCACATGATGATGGCGTTCATACCGCTGGAATTCGTCATCACGCCGGATACGACCTATATCTTGGTGGGAATGTACGACCACTACCGTCGAATTTTCACCGACGGACGCGATTGGCCCAAGGACATCGTGCCGACCTATTCGGGCTACTCGATCGGCCGATGGATCGATGAGGACGGCAACGGACGCTACACCGTGCTCGAGGTCGAGACGCGCGGCTTCAAGGGACCTCGCGCTTACGATGAAACCGGCCTGCCGTTGCACGTCGACAACCAGTCGATCTTCAAGGAGCGCATCTATCGCGACAGGGCCGATCCAAACATCCTTCATGACGAAATGACCACGATCGACCATGCGCTGACGCATCCGTGGACCGTCGACAAAAAATACGTCCGCAACCCGAATCCGAGCGCGGATTGGATAGAGTATTATATCACCGAGGCCAATGCACAGATCGTCATCGGCACGGAAAACTATTTCCTGAGCGCGGAAGGACTGTTGATGCCCGCCAAGAAGGATCAGGCGCCGCCCGATTTGCGATATTTCAAGCAAACCAAGAAGTAGCGACGAGCGCGCATTGCGGAAGACGGCTCGCTTGCCGCCTCAAGGCTTCATGGGACTGCTCCCTCGCTACGGATGCCCGATCAGCATCGCGCCGACGCCCGCCAGAAACGGCAGCGGGACGGAGACCGCAGCCCGCAGCCAGACGACCCGCGGCGGCATCATGGCGACCTCCCAGTTGATCAGCCGGGTCAGGGCATAGAGCGACCAGGCGGTCGAATAGGCGATGACCTGGGGGGCCCCGCCCCCGCCCTTGAGCGCGGCCGCCCCGACCGAGAAGCCGACCACCGCGCCGCCCGGCGTGATGGCGCCCGCCAGCGTCGCGATGGCGATGCCGAGCAGGCCCGAATTGGGCCCGATCCAGGTCGTGATCAGATCTTGCGGCATGATCGCCGCGATATAGCCCGAGCCCACGACCCCGATCATGATGCGTGGCAACAGGAGAACGAAGTCGCGCGCCCCTTCACGCGCGCCCTCGCGGAACAGCGCCTTGCTGCGCACCGCGGCCGTCAGGGCCAGCGCAGCCACCAGAACCCAGATCAGGAGGTTGACGATGAGAAACGTCAGGCTCATGTCGCGTCACCCCGCCGGGCCGCGAGCAAGCTCAGGACGCCGCGCGCCAGGGCACCCGCCAAGAACGGCAGCGGCAACGCCACCACGATGCGCCAGAACACGAAATCGGAGCCGAAGAAGGGCATCTCCCAGATCAGTGCGCGATTGTAGCCGAGCAGATTCCAGGCCGTGATGAAGGCGATCGCGGTGCCGGCATCGGCGCCCAGCACCAGGAAGGCGCCGGCGACCGGATAGATGGTGAGCGGCCCGCCCGGCAGCGCCGCCCCCATGAGGGTGGCGATGAGGAGACCCAGCATTCCGGATTCGGTGCCGACCAGGCGCGCCACCACCTCCCGTGGCAGCAGGCGGGTCACGAAGGCGCTGACCAGGCAGCCGGCCGCCATCTTGGGCAGCATGCTGGCAAACAGGCTGAGGTCGGTGGTCAGAATGGCGGTGAACCGCGCGGCTCCGTCGCGCAGGTACACGATCGTTCCGGCGATGAGCGAAATTCCCCCGATGACGGCCGTAGACCATTCAAACGAGCTGACCCGGCGGCGTTCGGCCATGAATTCGCGGTGACTCCAGTGGGGGCGATGCGCGCATCCTGAACGCCGCAAAGCAGGCATTCAAGGGGAAAGGGTCGCATGGGTGCGATGCGGACATTGGAATTTTCAGGCAAAACAGATACCGATTGGCTGCAAAAATGCGACCAAGGACTGAACCTGGGCCGCGCAAGGGCAAACGAGCATGGGCTATCTGGTCGTCTTTCTAGGCGGGGGCTTGGGGGCCATGTTGCGGCATGGGGTGAACCTCCTGTGGGCGCGCATCTTCCCGGGCTGGGGTTTCCCGATCGCGACCCTGACCGTGAACATCACCGGCTCGATCGTGATGGGTGTGCTGGCCGCCATTTTCGCGTTCAAGGGCGGCGGCCCGCAGCATTGGCGGCTGTTTCTGACGACCGGCATTCTCGGCGGCTATACGACGTTTTCGAGCTTCTCACTCGATGTCGCGCTGCTTTACGAGCGGGGCGACCTCGTCACCGCCGCGATCTACATCGTGGCCTCGGTAGCGCTCTCGATCGCCGGCATCCTTTTGGGACTGATGTTCACGCGCTACGTCTTGTAGCTCAGACGAGCGGCACGAGGCCCAGCCGATTCAGCAAATGCATGTCGCGATCCGGTGCCGGATTGGGCGTGGTCAGGAGCTTGGGCCCGTAGAAGATCGAGTTGGCGCCGGCCAGGAAGCACAGCGCCTGGCTCTCCGGGCTCATGTCCTCGCGCCCGGCCGAGAGGCGCACCACCGACTTGGGCATGGCGATGCGCGCGGCCGCGATGGTGCGCACGAAGTCGATCGGGTCGATCGCCTCGCCTTGGGCGAGCGGGGTGCCGGCAACCCGCACCAGCATGTTGATCGGCACGCTTTCCGGATGGACCGGCAGGCTCGCCAGGGTCGCGATCATCCCGATCCGATCTTCCGCGCTCTCGCCCATGCCGACGATCCCGCCGCAGCAAACCCGGATGCCGGCATCGCGCACATGGGCGAGCGTATCGAGGCGGTCCTGATAGGTCCGCGTGGTGATGATCGCGCCGTAATACTCGGGCGACGTATCGAGATTGTGGTTGTAGTAGTCGAGCCCCGCGGTCTTGAGCCGCTCCGCCTGGGCGGGCGTGAGCATGCCGAGCGTCGCGCAGGTCTCGAGCCCGAGCGCCTTGACGCCCTCCACCATGGCGCAGACCTGGTCGAGATCGCGATCCTTGGGCGAACGCCAAGCAGCCCCCATGCAGAAGCGGCTGGCGCCGGCGCCTTTGGCGGCCTGCGCCTCTTCCAGGACCGCATCGCAGCTCATGAGCTTTTCGGCCGCCACGTCGGTTTCATAGCTCGCGCTTTGCGGGCAATAGGCGCAGTCCTCCGGGCAACCGCCGGTCTTGATCGAGAGCAACGTGGAAATCTGTACCGCGCGCGGATCGAAATGCGCCCGGTGGACGGTTTGCGCCTGAAACATCAAATCGGGGAACGGCAGAGCGAACAGCGCCCGAACCTCGCCCCGCGTCCAGTCGTGACGGACCGCGTAAGACGGCGTTTGCTCGTCCCGTCGCGCGGCTGCTCGCATCGTCGTCACCCTACTCGGCCGCCACCGGAGTTGCGGCGTCGGCCCTCTCCACCTTGGCGGCGCAATATTTGAATTCGGGAATTTTGCCGAACGGATCGAGCGCCGGATTGGTGAGCAGATTGGCGGCCGCCTCCACATAGGCGAATGGAATGAACACGACGCCGTCCGGAATGGCGTCATCCTGGCGCGACGCCAGCTCGATCACGCCACGGCGCGTGGAGACGCGGATCATGTCGCCCGGCCTGATCCCGAGCCGGGCGATGGTGCCGCGCGAAACCGCGGCGATCGGGCCGGGCTCGAGCGCATCGAGCGTCGTGGCGCGCCGCGTCATGGCGCCGGTGTGCCAATGCTCGAGCTGCCGGCCGGTGGTGAGAATGAACGGATAGTCCTCGTTCGGGGTCTCGTCCGGCGGCGTGAGCTTGGCCGCCACGAGCTTGCCGAAGCCGCCCGGCCGCGGGAACCCTTTCTCGAACACGACGTCATGGCCGGGCTGGTCCGGCGCATCGGCCGGATAGATGACGGCGCTCTCGCGCTCGACACGCTCCCACGAGATATTGTCGAGCGAAGGCATCAGCGCGGCCATCTCGGCGTAGATGTCGCGCGGGTGCTCGTAGTTCCAATCAAGCCCGAGGCGGCGGCCGATCTCCTGGGTGATCCACCAGTCCCATTTGGCCTCGCCCGGCAGCGGCAGCGCCTGGCGCCCCATCTGCACCTGGCGATTGGTGTTGGTGACCGTGCCGTCCTTCTCCGGCCAGGCCGAGGCCGGCAGGATCACGTCGGCATAGACCGCGGTCTCGGTGAGGAAGAGGTCCTGCACCACCAGATGCTCGAGATGGGCGAGCGCCTCGCGCGCGTGATTGAGGTCGGGGTCCGACATCGCGGGGTTCTCGCCCATGATGTACATGCCCTTGATCACGTCGGCATGGACCGCATCCATGATCTCGACCACGGTGAGGCCCCGTTTCGGGTCGATCTTGGTCCCCCAGGCGTCTTCGAAGCGGGCGCGGATTTGCGGATCCTCGACCGACTTGTAGTCGGGCAGGAACATCGGGATGAGGCCGGCATCGGAGGCGCCCTGCACGTTGTTCTGGCCGCGCAGCGGATGCAATCCGGTTCCCGGCCGGCCGATCTGGCCGGTGATCAGCGAGAGCGCAATCAGGCAGCGCGCATTGTCGGTGCCGTGGGTGTGCTGCGAGATGCCCATGCCCCAGAAGATGATCGCCGATTTCGCGCGCGCGAACTTGCGCGCCACGGTGCGCAATACGTCGGGCTCGACGCCGCAGATCGGCCCCATCTCCTCCGGCGTGTAGTCCTTGATGCTTTCGGCAAACGCCTTGAAGCCCTCGACATAGGTCTGGATGTACTGCTCGTCGTAAAGCTTCTCGGCCACGATCGTGTTGAGGATGCCGTTGAGCATCGCAACGTCGGTGCCGTTCTTGAACTGCAGCATGTGGGTGGCGTGGCGCTTGAGCGCC
>Ga0209068_10001430_pt1 | contig 11925 bp, 9 predicted proteins | sample ColStrG_CSR_2012_FD_187200 | JGI IMG/M metagenome (GOLD analysis project Ga0209068, IMG submission 187200) | Freshwater sediment microbial communities in response to fracking from Pennsylvania, USA - Cold Stream Run_MetaG_CSR_2012 (SPAdes)... | ecosystem: Environmental > Aquatic > Freshwater >...
CGATCACGTCGTAGCGGGCGGGGTCTTCCACCAGGTAGATGCAGGTGGCGTCGACGTGGTTGTAGTCGCGGCTGACGTCCGGATAGTCCGGCGCCACCTCGTCGACCGTGCGCTGCCACAGGTCGCCGGCAAAGGTGAGCACATTCGTCTTGTGGACCAGGGTCAGCTGGCGGCGCTGGCGGGTTCCGGCCAAGGCAAAGGCGAAACGGGCGCACCGCTCGACACCGTGGCGTGTATTGACCGAGCCCTGGGTGGCCACCTCGAATGGGGTGCCCTTGCGGAGGAACCCGCCCTCGCCGGCATAGGTGCCCTCGGTATTCTCGCGGATCACGATGAAGTCGCAGTCCGGGTGCAGCGCGCCGGGGACACCGGTGAAGGGTCGGAGGTTGATGTACAGGTCGAGTGCGAAGCGCAGACGCAGCAGCAGTCCCCGTTCCAACGTACCTGGGGGCACCACGGTTGAGCCGACCGGGGCGCCTATGGCGCCGAGCAGGATGGCGTCGAAAACATGGAGTTCGGCGAGCACGCTGTCGGGTAGCACCTCGCCGGTGCGGATGTAGCGGTCGGCACCCAGGTCGTACTCGGTGGTGTCGAGGACCACACCAGCGGCGCGGACGACTTTGAGGGCCTCAGCCGTCACTTCGGGGCCGATACCGTCGCCGCCGATCACGCCAACCTTGTAGCTGCTCACTTGTCCGCTGTCCTTCTCTTCTCGATGGAGGGGTCTGGGGGAGGTCGTATGACCGATGCCGTGCCTTCCGGTCACGCCTTCGGTCGCTTGCTCGGTGTTCACAGTTGTGGAAATTGAAAAACCGCCCACCAGGTGGACGGTCAAGAGGCACACACCGGGGACGGTATGTGCCTAGTCGATAATGATTACGGCGACGCGTCGGGGCGACTCAGCGTGCTGCATCCTTCAAGTGTCCCCCGCCGGGACCGGTACCGTCAACCCCGGGGCCACGACCGGCCCCCGGACGGTCCATCAATTTGCTGTCGTAGGGCCCCTGCAACAACGTCCAGGGCAGCGCCCCTTCGCGCAGGCAGCGTGACGCCGGTCCGCGGCACTCGACCACCGTAGAGGGCACCCCGTCACACGTCCCACCGTCGAGGACGACCTCGGGCTGGTCCGAGCCGACGAAAGCACGCACGACCTCGAGCGCCGTGGTGGCAGGCGGCGCCCCGTGCCGATTTGCGCTGGACACGGCCAGCGGGCCGAGCAGTTCACACAGGGCCACCACCACCGGATGATCGGGTCGGCGCACGCCCACCGTCTGACGGGCAGCGGCAGGGCCACCCAGGTCAACGCTGAACTCGGGGCGGCGAGGCACCACCAGGGTCAGGGGCCCGGGCCAGAATCGGTCCGCCAGTGCCTGGGCCGCCGTCTCCAGTTCGCCGGACACCAGTGTCACCTGGGCACTTCCGGCCACCAGGATCGGTACGGGTACGTCGGTCGGCCGGCCTTTGCACGCGAACAGCCGAGCGACGGCTTCGGGCTGGGTCGGATCGACCGCCAACCCGTAGACCGTGTCGGTGGGCAGGGCGACCACGGCCCCATCGGCCAACGCCGCCGCCGCCTCGCGCACCGCTCCGGAGTCCGCTGCCCGCAGCACCCGGGTCACCGCTCGGCGACCAGCATCCGCAGCCGCCCGGCCAGGTCGTACGCCGTCTCGACCCGGGACAGCCCAGCCCGTCGGGCGGCATCGATCGCCCCATAGGCCTGCGCCGGGGCCAACTCGACGACCAGAACACCCGACTGGGCCAACCATGTGGGGCTTCCCGCCACGACCGCTTCGACATCGGCCATGCCGGCCACCCCATTGCGCCCCCGTGGGGCGATGAGCGCACGGCGCGGCTCCCAATCCCGCACCACGGGGTCCAAGTCGTCGTACTCCTCCTCGGCCACATAAGGCGGGTTGGAGACAATGAGGTCGACCCGGCGGGCCAATCGGTCGGGTAGGGCATCGAACCACGATCCTTCGACGAACGTCACCCGCCCGGCGGCCACCGGATCCGTGGCTGCCAGGGTGTCACGGTTGGAACGGGCCACGTCCAGGGCGTCAGCCGAAGCATCGGTCGCCCATACCTCGATCGGTCGGCCGGCAGGGGCACCTTCGGAAGCCAAGGCGAGGGCGATCGCTCCCGAGCCGGTGCCCAGATCGACACAGATCAACGGTCGGTCATTGACCGAGCGCGCCTCGGCGATCCGTGCCAGCTCGGCCAGGGCGATCTCCACCACCTGTTCGGTTTCCGGCCGTGGGATCAGCACTCGTCGGTCGACAGCCAGTTCGAGTGACCGGAACGGCCAGGTGCCGAACACGTACTGCAGCGGTTCACCCGTGGCCCGACGATCGGCCATCTCCATAGCGGCGACCCGCGGCGACGTCGGTCGGCCACCGGTGCGGACGTCAGCAATGACGTGTTCGACGATCCAGCGGGCTTCCCGTGTCGATCCGACCCGGGCAGCCACTTCCGCCACCAGATCTTCCCACTCACCCGCAGCGGCGGTCGTGGGCGTCGTCGTCGCAAGAGCTGCACCAGATTGACCGGTAGCCGCATTCACGGTCAGCTCAGCCTTCGTCCAACTGGCGGTACCGCTTGTCGGCCATCAGCCCGTCCGTCAGCTCATCGAGGTCACCCATCAGGATGCGGTCCAACTTGTGGAGGGTCAATTTGATGCGATGGTCGGTGACGCGGTTCTCCTTGAAGTTGTACGTCCGGATCTTCTCGGATCGGCCACCGCCGCCGACCTGACTGCGGCGCTGTTCCGACAGTTCGGCGGCTTGTCGGTCCTGTTCGGCCTTCAGGAGTCGGGACCGCAGCACGATCATGGCCTTGGCCCGGTTCTGGATCTGGCTCTTCTCGTCCTGCATGGCCACCACGATGCCGGTGGGCAGGTGGGTGATCCGAACTGCGGAGTCGGTGGTGTTGACCGACTGTCCACCCGGACCGGTCGAACGGTAGACATCGATCTTCAAGTCTCCCGCGTCGATGTCGACGTCGACCTCCTCGGCCTCGGGCAGCACGGCCACGGCAGCCGACGATGTGTGGATCCGGCCCTGGGACTCGGTGACCGGTACCCGCTGAACGCGGTGGGGTCCACCCTCGTGCTCGAGCCGCTGCCAGGCGTTCTCCCCCTTGACCACGAAGGTGATCTCGTTCAGACCATCGCGCTCGGAGGGGCTGGACGACAGGACCTCGACCTTCCACCCCTTGGACGCCGCGTACCGGGTGTACATGTCGTAAAGGTCCTTGGCGAAGAGGTTGGCCTCCTCGCCGCCCTCGGCTCCGCGGATCTCCAAGATCACATTTCGGCCGGCATTCGGGTCGCGGGGGACGAGGAGCAGTCGAAGCTCCTCCTCGAGGCGGACGATATCGTCGTCGGCCTGAGCCAACTCGTTCTGGGCCAGGTCGCGCTCGGTACCAGCAGAGTCGGCCACCATGTCGCGTGCCGCCTCGACGTCGTCGTAGGAGGACTCGAGCCGGCGGAAGCAGCCGACGACCTCCTCGAGTTCACGATGGCGTCGCGAAACGTCGCGCAACCGCTTGGGATTCGAGGACAGGTCCGGATTGTTGAGCTCGGTCAGAACCGACTCGTACTCCTGCTCCAGATCGACCAGGCGTTCCCTCAGTCGGTCGTTGAGCACGGGAGAAGGGTAGCGCTGCCGGTGCCGTGCACCGGTTGGGATAGCGACGGGTCAGCGCTGGGATCCGTCCGGGCAGTCAAAGCGCCGGACCACATCCGAGTCAGCCCTCGGTGGGCGCGGCCGGCTTCTTCTTCCGGCCGCTGGCTGCGTAGCGACGCTGGAAGCGCTCCACACGTCCGCCGGAGTCGACCAGCTTCTGCTTACCCGTGTAGAAGGGGTGGCACTCGTTGCAGAGCTCGAGGGTGACCTCGGGCTTGGTCGAGCGCGTAGTGAAGGTGTTCCCGCAGGAGCAGCGCACCGAGGACTCGGTGTAGTCGGGGTGGATGTCGGTCTTCATGGTGTTCTCCTGTTGTGGCCCTGCCGGAGCGGGGAGTTGCCCGCCTGCAGCGGAAACAGTGTAGCGGAGCAGATCCTCCCGTCGACCGGCGGGTCCAGCCCGGTCGACGGTGAGACGGATCCGAGGTCAGGTAGCCGGACCCTTGGCAATTTCGGCCAGGAATTCGTCGTTGCTGGCCGTGGTGCGGATCTTGTCCATCAGAAGTTCGAGGCCGGCAGCCGCGCTGCCTTCGTTGGCCAGGGCGTTGAGCACGCGGCGTAGTTTCCACACCTGCTGGAGCTGGGACCGGTCGAACAGGAGCTCCTCGTGGCGGGTCGAGCTGGCGTTCACATCGATCGACGGGTAGAGGCGCCGTTCGGCCAGGCGCCGGTCGAGCCGCAGCTCCATGTTTCCGGTGCCCTTGAACTCCTCGAAGATGACCTCATCCATTTTGGACCCGGTCTCCACCAGGGCCGTGGCGAGGATGGTCAGCGATCCGCCCTCCTCGATGTTCCGGGCGGCGCCGAAGAACTTCTTCGGGGGATAGAGCGCCCCCGAGTCCACGCCACCCGACATGATCCGGCCGGTGGCCGGAGCCGCCAGGTTGTAGGCACGGGCCAACCGGGTGATCCCGTCCAGGATGATGACCACGTCGCGGCCGGCCTCGACCAGGCGCTTGGCCCGCTCGATGGTCAGTTCGGCGACCGCGGTGTGCTCGTCTGCCGGGCGGTCGAACGTCGAGGCGATGACCTCGCCCTTGACCGACCGGCGCATGTCGGTGACTTCTTCGGGGCGCTCGTCGACCAGGAGGACCATGAGGTGGACATCGGGATTGTTGGCCTCGATGGAGTGGGCGATGTGCTTCATCACCGTCGTCTTGCCTGCCTTCGGAGGCGAGACGATCAGGCCGCGCTGGCCTTTGCCGATCGGCGACAGGAGGTCGACGATCCGAGCCGTCATGTCCTCCTTCTCCCCCGACATCTCGAGGTGCAGACGCTCGTCAGGAAAGAGCGGCGTCAGATCTTCGAACCTCGGGCGGAGGCGGGCCACGTCCGGGTCCATCCCCGAGACCTTGTCGATCTGGAGCAGCGCCGGAAACTTCTCCGTAGTGCCGGCCGGGCGACAGAAGCCTTCGACACTGTCGCCTTTGCGCAGGGCGAAGCGCTTGGCCTGACTGATCGAGATGTACACGTCCTTGGACGAGGCCAGATAGCCGTCACAGCGTAGGAATCCGTAACCCTCGTCGCGCAGGTCGAGCAGGCCGCTGACCGGGATGAGCTCGCCCTGGTACTGCTGCTCCTGGTTGCCGCCCTGCAGGTCGCCCTCTTGTCCGCCCGGACGGTCACGGCCACGACGCCGGCGATTCGTGCGGCGGTTGCCGACGTCGTCGTTTCCACCGCCCTGATTCCCCTGGTTGTTCCGGTTGCCCTGGTTGCCCTGGTTGTTCCGGTTGCCCTGGTTGTTGCCCTGGTTTCCGGGGCTGTTGCCCTGGCCCCCCTGATTGTTCTGGCGGCCCTGATTCCGGTTGCCCTGGTTGTTCTGGCGACCCTGGTTGTTCTGGTTGTTCTGGTTGTTCTGGCGACCTTGGCCACCACCCTGCTGGCTGCGACCGGCCCCATCCGACGAACCACCGGTGTCCTCGGACGCCTTGGCCGACTTGGCGGCAAAGGCACCGTCGAAGTCATCGTCGATGTCCACCACCGAGGGGCTTGCGGCCACATCGTCTTCCGGTCCGAACGACAGTGTGGCCGGGGCCCTGCGCGCCGGAGCGTCGGGTTCGGCATGGTCGCCATTTGTCGTCGGCGAATTGGTAGAGCGACCTCGGGGTGTGCGGGGGGCCCGGGCCGCAGGTGCGTCCGGGGCAACGTCGGTGCCCACACCGGTGGCCTTCAGGATGCCGTCGATGATGTCGGCCTTCTTGGTCCGGGTGGTGGTCTTCACAGACAGGGCCTGTGCGATCGCATGGAGCTCATCGCGCTCCTTGCTCTCCAACACCGAGCGCTCGAGCTGCGGTTCGGCAGTCATCGGCTTCCTCGTTTCAACATGTCCTCGTTGGCAGGTGGGAAGGATCCCCCAGCCAGGAAAATAAGGGAGGTGGGGAGGTGGGAATCCGAGGACGGGTCCTGGATGCCTCTCCCCCCGACGCCGGGCACGGGCTGGCCGAAGGTCTCGAACCAGGAGATCCCGCCCGCTGGCCCGAACGGGCGCTATAGCGGAAGCGAAGGTGTCTCCAGCATACAGGTTCAGCGACACGAGCGGCAACCACCCGCATCCGTCAGTCGGTCCAGCGATCCGTCCAGCTCAGAGGGCCAACTCCTGGAGCACTGCGCTGAGGTCGGCATCGACCACGGTCGGGACACTGATCTGGCTGATGGCGATGTCGGGGTCTTTCAGGCCGTGTCCGGTGAGCACGCACACCACGGTCGACGACGGTCCCATCCCGTCGGGAAGGCCGTGGGTGAGCAGTCCAGCCACCGAGGCGGCCGAGGCCGGCTCGCAGAAGACCGACTCCTCGGTGGCGAGGAAACGATAGGCCTCGAGGATCTGATCGTCGGTGACGGCAGCGATGCCACCGCCGGACTCCGATGCAGCCGAGGTGGCCCCGTACCAGCTGGCCGGATTGCCGATCCGGATGGCGGTTGCCACCGTGTCGGGATGTTCGATGGGGTGGCCGGCCACGATAGGGGCGGCGCCGGCCGCCTGGAAACCGAGCATCCGGGGCAGCCGGGTCGAGCGCCCTGCATCCTTGAACTCGAGGTAGCCCTTCCAGTAGGCGGTGATGTTGCCGGCATTTCCTACCGGGATGCAGTGCACGTCGGGGGCGTCGCCGAGCTGATCGACGATCTCGAAGGCACCCGATTTCTGTCCTTCGATCCGGTAGGGGTTCACCGAGTTGACCACGGTCACCGGAGCCTTCTCGCCGAGGTCGCGCACGATATCGAGCGCCTGATCGAAGTTGCCCCGTAGCTGGAGCACCTTGGCCCCGTGGATCAGGGCCTGGGCCAGCTTGCCCAGTGCGATGTGGCCTTCGGGGATGAGCACCGCGCACGTCAGGCCGGCCCGGGCACTGAAGGCGGCGGCCGACGCCGAAGTGTTGCCGGTCGAGGCACACACGACTGCCTTGGCGCCGTCTTCCACGGCCTTGGAGATGGCCATGGTCATGCCGCGGTCCTTGAACGAGCCGGTGGGGTTGGCCCCTTCGATCTTGAGTACGACACGTGCCCCCACACGGGCCGAAAGCCGGGGCGCCTCGAGGAGCGGAGTGCCGCCTTCGAGCAACGACACGACCGGAGTATCGGCGGTGACCGGCAGGAACTCCCGGTACTCCTCGATGACGCCCCGCCATTGGAGGGCCCGGTTGGCGGCGGTCATGCCGCACCCACGATTCGCATCACGCCACCGATCCGTTCCACCACGTCGAGTTCGCCGAGGTCGGCCAACGTGTCCCTCACGTCACCCTCGCGGGTCCGGTGGGTGACGAACACCAACCGGGCACCATCCGCACCGGCTTCCTGTTCTACGGAACGGATGGACACCCCGTGACTGCCAAAGGCAGTGGTGACGGCGCCGAGGACGCCCGGTCGGTCGGCCACATCGAGGCTGATGTAGAAGCCCGCCTGCAGGTCGGCCTCGGACACGAGATGGGCGGGTTGGCGGTCAGGCGCGGGGGCGGTCGTATGGGACGCCAGGTTCCGGGCGGCGTCGATGAGGTCGCCGACAACGGCGCTGGCCGTGGGAAGGCCACCCGCACCCTGGCCGTAGAGCATCAGCTCGCCGGCCGCTTCTCCTTCGATGAACACAGCGTTGAACGCGTCGCGTACTCCGGCCAGCGGGTGGGCTACGGGCACGAGCGCCGGATGGACCCGGACGGCCAGTCCCTCGTCGCCGGAGCGCTCCACGATGGCCAGCAGCTTGATCACATAGCCGGCCCGCCGGGCGAAGGCGACGTCGTCGCTGCTGATGGCGGTGATTCCTTCGCGCACGACAGCGTCGTCGGACACGTCGTAGCCGAAGGCCACCCCGGCCAGGATGGCTGCCTTGGCTGCCGCGTCGAACCCCTCGACATCGGCCGTGGGGTCCCGTTCGGCGAGACCGAGCGCCTGGGCTTCGGCCAGCACCGAGAGATAGTCCGCCCCCTGCTCCCCCATCTTGGTCAGGATGAAATTGGTGGTTCCGTTGACGATCCCCATGACCCGGTGGATCCGCTCACCGGTCAGGGACTCGCGCAGTGCACGCACCAGCGGGATGGCACCGGCCACGGCCGCCTCATACAGCAGGTCCACGCCGCGCCCACGGGCGATGGTACGCAACGCCACTCCGTCACGGGAGGCCAGGAGCGCCTTGTTGGCCGTGACAACGGGACGCCCGGAATCGAGGGCGGAGCGCACCAGGGCGCCGGCCGGCTCGAGTCCGCCGATCAATTCGACCACGATGTCGACACGCTCGTCCGCCACCAGTGCCGCAGCGTCCGTGGTGAGCAGTTCCCGAGAAATGTGGTCGGCCCGGGGAGCATCCAGATCGTGGACGGCGATGCCGGCGATGACGAGTCGGGCGCCTGCCTGCACGGCCAGAGCTTCGACCCGATCCTGGAGGATGCCCACCAGAGCGCTTCCGACGTTGCCGCAGCCGAGGACGGCTACGCCCAACGTGCGCTCTTGGGAGGGTGCCGAGGTCACCTGGTCACGCTACCGCCTCGCAGGGAGGGCAATGGTGCGTCGACATGGCACGTTCCCGTACATCCGCGATGGAACGACCCCTCACCGGCCGACCCTCAGCGGCCGGGCTAGACGTCGAGTCGGACGAGGTCGTCGAGTGATTCGCGCCGGACGACCAGGCGGGCCTCGCCGTCGGCCACGAAGACCACGGCCGGTCGGGGCACCTTGTTGTAGTTGGAGGCCATGGAGTGTCCGTAGGCGCCGGTCACCGGGGTGCAGACCACGTCGCCGACGACCAGGTCGTCGGGTACGAAGCCCTCGGCCACTACCACGTCGCCGGTCTCACAGTGTTTGCCCACCAGGCGGATGGGCAGCGGACGGTCGGCATCAGGATGGCGGGGAAGGAACGCCTCGTAACCACTGCCGTAGAGGACGGGACGGGGGTTGTCACTCATGCCGCCATCGACGGACACGTAGGTTCGATGCCCGGGCACGTCTTTGATGGTGCCGACCCGATACAGGGTGATCCCGGCGGTGGCCGCGATGGACCGGCCCGGCTCGGCGGAGACCCGGACCCCGTCGGGAATGCCAGCCTTCCGGCAGGCCCGGCGGACGGAGCCGGCCCATTGGGCCATGGGCGGAGCTTCCTCGCCATTCACGTAGGCCACCCCCAACCCTCCGCCGACCACCAGTTCGGGAAGGCCCAAGGGAGCGAAGAACTCAGCCAGTACATCGATGGCCTGGGCGAAGGGTTCGAGAGCGAAGACCTGGCTCCCAAGGTGCGCGTGGATGCCCACGAACTCGACGACTCCCGCTTCATCGAGGGAAGCCAATCGCTCGACCGCCCGGGCCGCGGCGCCCGATGCCAACCCGAAGCCGAACTTGGAGTCCTCCTGACCGGTGCGGACGAACTCGTGGGTGTGGACCTCGACACCTGGGGTGATGCGGGCCAGCACCTTCGGTCGCCACCGCACCGCCGATTCGGCGTCCTCCGACCCGCCGATGGCCAGCGGGTCGCCCACCATCTGCTCGATCCGATCGATCTCGTCAAAGGAATCGACCACGATCCGTCCCACCCCTACGGCCAGGGCGGCAGCCAACTCCTCGGTCGACTTGTTGTTGCCGTGGAGGACCAGCCGGTCAGCCGGAACGCCGGCAGTCAGAGCCACGTGCAACTCACCCCCGGTGGAGACGTCGAGGCACATCCCTTCTTCGTGGGCCAGGCGAGCCATGGCCACGCACAGAAACGCCTTGGTGGCATAGGCCACGCCGTCGCCCCATGCCTCGACGGCCTCCCGGCAGACGGAACGCAAGTGGGACTCGTCGTAGACGAACAGCGGGGTCCCATGGGTGGCAGCCAGATCGACGAGGTCACATCCGCCGATGGACAAGCGCCCACTGTCGTCGATGCGGGCCGTCCGCGGCAGTAGCGAGTGGTCGACCGGTCCGGTCGGGACCGGGCTCACATGGCCTCCGGTGCGGAAACTCCGAGCAGGCCGAGTCCGATGCCGAGGCCGATGCGCGACGCCTCGACCAGCCACAGGCGGGCCTGGGCCAGTTGGGGATCGACGTCGTCGGCCAGAATCGGGCAGTCGTGGTAGAAGCCGTGGAAATTCGATGCCAGCTTGCGCACCCAGGTCGTCACCTTGGTAGGAGCGCGGTCCACTGCGGCATCAGCCACCACTTCGGGCAACTCCTCGAGGCAGCGCAGCACTTCCAACTCGCGGGCGTGGGTCAGCAGCGACAGATCAACCTCGGCCAGCGGCGCGCGCACGACCTCACGTTCCACTGCTTTGCGGCCCACCCCGCCGATACGTGCGCTGGCCATCTGCACGTAGAAGACCGGATTCTCGGCTGACTGCTCGCGCACGCTGGCCAGGTCGAAGGTGGCGGCCTGGTCGAGCGAGCTCATCAGGCTGAGGATCCGCGTGGCGTCCGGGCCGATGTCGCTGATCACCGTGTCGAGGTCGATTGCGTTTCCCGCCCGCTTGCCCATCTTGACCGTCTCGTCCCCGTCGACGAGGGAGACCATCTGGCCGAGTTTGACCTCGAGGCGGCTGGGGTCGATACCCAGTGCCTCCACCCCGGCCAACAGGCTGGCCACTTGGCCGTGGTGGTCTGCACCGAACACGTCGATGACCCGATCGAAGCCACGGATCAGGAATTTGTCGCGGTGGTAGGCCAGGTCGCCGGCCAGGTAGGTGGCGTCCCCATTCGCCTTGCGGAGGACGCGATCACGCACGTCGCCGAGCTGCTCGGACCGGAACCACGTGGCGCCATCCTGCTCGTAGACCAGGCCCTTGGCCTCCAACAGGGCGATGGTCTCGTCGACCGCACCGCTCTCCTCGATGGAGGCCTGCGAGTACCACTCGTCGAAGACGATGCCTACCGAGGCCAAGGTGGCCTTGATCCGATCGAGAATGCGATCAGCAGCCCACCGTCCGGCGGAGGTGACGTCGTCGGGGCCGTCGTACTCGGCCGCCAGGTCGATCACGTACTGGCCCTGGTACCCGCCCTCGGGAACGTCTTCGCCCTGGTTGCGGGCCAGCAGGCTCATGCCGAGGGTGCGGATCTGCCCGCCGGTGTCGTTGACGTAGTACTCACGCGAAACCTGGTGACCGGTACGGGCCAACACACGGGCCAGGGCGTCGCCATAGCTACCCCACCACCCGTTGCCGACGTGGATGGGTCCGGTCGGATTGGCGGAGATGAACTCGACCTGGACCCGCTCGCCGTGGCCGACGTCAGGGCGGGCGTAGGCGTCCTGGCCTTCGGCCAACACGGTGGCCAACGCATCGTGCAGCCAGCCGTCGTCGAGTCGGAAGTTGACGAATCCCGGACCGGCCAACTCGATGGAAAGCACATGGGCGGGAAGCGAGCGCTCGAGAAGCTCGACCAGCGAGGTCGCCAGCGCCCGAGGATTGGTGCCGGCCCGCTTGGCCGTGACCATGGCGATGTTTGTCGACCAGTCACCGTGCTCGCGTCTGGCCGGCCGTTCGAGATGCACCTCGGCCGGGTCGACGACCAGATCGAGGCCCAGTTCGACGGCCACCGTGGCGACGGCACCGGCTACCGCATCGGCCAACTGGGCGCGCATTGACCCGCGCTCGGTGTCGGTGTCGGTCGTGAAGGTGGCTACGAGGTGCTCGGGCTCGGACATGGTGAACTGAGGTTACGCGGTCCGGGCTCGCCCCAAGTGAAGTGCCGGACTCCGGCGGGCGACGTTGGCACTAGAGTTGCCTCCTCGGTGGGACGGTTGATCGTCAGCATCGTTCGGGCCAAGGCAACATACGCCCCTGTAGCTCAGCGG
>Ga0209068_10001431_pt1 | contig 11918 bp, 12 predicted proteins | sample ColStrG_CSR_2012_FD_187200 | JGI IMG/M metagenome (GOLD analysis project Ga0209068, IMG submission 187200) | Freshwater sediment microbial communities in response to fracking from Pennsylvania, USA - Cold Stream Run_MetaG_CSR_2012 (SPAdes)... | ecosystem: Environmental > Aquatic > Freshwater >...
GTCTCAATCTGGCCGAGCTGGTCCCATCCCCACTCGTAGGCCTCGGCCAGGTCGATGTCGGATCCCAGGAACGATCGAGCCAGCAGCCCGTAGCGCTCGGCCCCGACCGCGTCCGTCTCGGGGGCCTCGGGCGCGTAGGTATCGCGGAGATACGTGCCCAGCTCGGCGTAGGCCATCGAGGCGCCTACCGCCGCCTCGTCCAAGCCGAGCCGCAGCCCCGGGCTGAGACCCTCGACCTGGTCGGCCTGCTCGATGAGCACCTCGAAGAACGGGCGCTCGCCGGCCTCACCGCTCCACACCCGGCACTGATCGGCGGCGGCTGACGCCTGACGTTGGGCGGCCATGATCCCTCGCCGGCGACCCTCCTCGTAGGTGGTGCGCAGTCCCCGCAAGCTCGCCGGGACCGCCGCCATGCGCTGCTGGACGATCTCCCAGTCGCTCACGCTTTCGTACGACATGAGATCGAAGATGTCGCGAACCGCCTGGACTGGGCTGGCCAGGTTGTTGATCTCACGGAGAGGCTCGTCGGCGTCGACGAGGGCCAGGCTCGTGCCGAGCCGCTCGGTCTGGAACGCGGCCGCCAAGGCCTCGAAGCGGCTGGCCGGAGCGATCGCCGCCAGCTCCACCAGGGTCTGGCGCTGATGGGCGGCGCGAGCCTCGATGCCTTCGGGGGAGAAGTCCGTGAGGCGATCGTCGTAGCCGGCGATCCCCATGATGGTGGCCGAGATCGGATCGAGGGCGGCCGCTTCGTCGATGTAGCGATCGGCCAACACGAAGACCGGCGTGTCGTTCAGATCCAGAGGCTCGGAGGATTCCATGCCCCGATCATCGCAGCCCTCGGCCATCATGACGCCATGAACGACGATGCCCTGTTGGAGGCGGCCGCTGACAACTTGGCGGGATGGCATCGATCCTCGATCGAAGCACTGGGTTTCGCCACGGCTACCGCTCCGTGGTGGTGGACCAGCCCCACCCCCGGTCCGTGGATCTATTTCACCGCCATCCTGCGAGCCAAGCCGAACGGCCGGCCCGCCATCGACGCCGCGCTCAACACCTTGAGCGCTCACCTGGACGACCCCGCCGGGAGCTACGAAGCGGTGTGTGACAGCTTCGGCGTCCTCGACCTGGAGCCGTTAGGGCTCACCCGTCGCATGTCGGGCCTCTGGTATGCCCGCCCAGCCGGCCCCGCCCCGCACGAGGAGGACCCGGAGGAGCTGGTCATTGCCGTGGTGCGCGGCGCCGACGACCTGGCCGCGTTCGAGGTGGCAACCTGCGCGGCCTTCGGCGCTCCTCGACCCCTCACGCCCTTCGAAATCCACGGCCAGGCCATCCTTGAGGATCCGGCCATGCACGTGCTCATCGGCCGAGTGGACGACGAAGTCGTATCCGGAGCCATGGCCTACGTCAGCAACGGCGTGCTCGGGATCTACGGCGTCGGCACGCTCCCGGCCTTCCGCGGCCGCGGGCACGCGTCGGCGCTCACCCGGGCCTGCCTGGCCATCGAACCGATGATGCCCAGCACTCTCCAGCCGTCGATCGAGGCCACCGCGCTCTACCGACGACTGGGGTTCATCGAAGTGGGCCGCTTCGCTCATTGGGGCTGAACGCCGGGGAGAACGTTCTAGACCCCACGACGTGCGCCGGCCACGGTGGCGCTCAGGCACACGCCGGCATAGAGCACGACGATGGCCCAAAAGAGTGGATCCGTCGGACGGTCGAGGTAACGCCCGAAGCCGACGCCCAAAGCCACCGCGAGGGGCACGGTCAGCAGCGCCTGGCGGGTGGGCTGGTAGCCGATCACGCCCACGTGTTCGAGCACGTACTCGACCACCGAGGGCAGAGGCAGCAGCACCAGCAGGGCCGGATCGAGGTACATCGGCCAGCGAAGTCCGGCGAGCGTCAGCGCCATCACGGCGAAGGCCAGTGGGTACAGCACGAGACAGCGCCGACAGATGTGGGTTCGACCGATGGTGACGCAGCGGTCGTAGTCCTCGGGATAGTGATGGGCGATCCAGAGCGCCGAGATGGAATCGTCGGCGTCAGGTCGGGCCATGGCCCGATGCTAGGGGCGGGTGGTCGAGCCCAGCGCGTAGGCTCCGGGACGAGCAGAACTCAGGAGGACAGATGTCGATCAGGTCCCTGCAGGTTTCGAAGGTCATCATCAGCGGCGAGTGGTTCAGCGTCGAGCTGGGAACGTTCGAGATCGTGCCCATGGGGTTCAACGACGAGCAGGGCAATCAATCCCACGAGGATCTGGGGCAATCGGCGTATACCTTCCTGACCCCCAACCACGATCGCTACTACGGCCCGCTCTCGGCCATCACTCTGATCAAGCTGGCCGACGTCTAGTCACAGTGGCGGCGAGGTCGTGCTGCTGACCACTGCCGCGGTGGCTACGGGCACGACCCCGCGCCAGATCGTCCGTATCGATCAGCGGAACGTGGCCATCGGCCCGGCCTCGCCGGCCCCGGCCCCGGCTGGCGCCTCCGACAGCAGCCCTCGGCGGCGCAGGATCGGCATCACCCCCTCGCCAAACCAGTAGGCCTCCTCGAGGTGGGGGTACCCCGAGAGGATGAACTCACCGAATCCGAGCTGGTGATAGCGCTCGATGACGTCGGCCACCTCCTCGTGGCTACCGACGAGTGCCGTCCCCGCTCCCCCCCGAACTAGGCCCACGCCGGCCCAGACACCGGGAGCGACCTCGAGGGCCTCACGATCGCGGGACCCCCCGTGCAGCGAGGCCATGCGCTGCTGTCCGACGGACTGCGTCGCGGCGAAGTCGGCCTGGGCGGCGGCGATGGCGTCGTCGGGGACGCCGTCCAACAGCCGGTCCGCCTCGGCCCACGCCGCCTTCGAGCTGTCCCGGCAGATCACATGGAACCTGATGCCGAAGCGAAGCGTCCGACCGTGTCCTGCGGCCAACGCCGCCACCCGCTCGACCCGGGCCTTCACCATCTCGGGCGGCTCCCCCCAGGCCAGGTAGACGTCCACCCACCGCGCCGCCACCTCTTCGGCCGCGGCCGAGGCGCCACCGAAGTAGATCGGGGGTACCGGATCGGGAACCCGTCGGGTGGTGGCCGCCGCCACGTGGTAGTGCTCGCCGGCCAGGTCGAGCGGTTGGCCCGACCAGGCTCCCCGCAGGATCTCCAGGAACTCGGCGGTGCGAGCGTAGCGACTGTCGTGATCGAGCCAGTCGCCGAAGCGGGCCAGTTCGGCCGTGTCGGCGCCGGTCACGACGTTCATGAGCAACCGGCCACCCGAGAGCCGCTGATAGGTAGAAGCCATCTGCGCGGCGAGGGTGGGCGACACCAATCCGGGCCGGAACGCCACCAGGAACTTGATGCGCTCGGTCTCCGCCAGGAGCGCGGCGGTGGCCAGCCACGCGTCCTCGCAGAACGTTCCCGTTGGCGTGAGCATCCCGTCGAACCCCAATTGCTCGGCGGCACGGGCCACCGTAGCCAGGTAGGCCAGCGTCGGCTCTCGCCGGTGCGGCTGGGCCGGATCAGCCACGAGATCGCGGCTGTCGCCACCGGTGGGGAGAAACCAATGCAGCTGCAACTGGTCGCCTGGTGCATCTGGTGGCGTCGTGCCGTCCGGCTCGAGGTGGCTCGTCATGGGGTCGCTAGTGTCGCGCACGTCTGCGCCCCGCATCGGGGGTGAACGCGAGGGAGGAACGGGAATGGCTTCGACGGTTCGTGGACTGGTGGCCCGGTCGGTGAAGGCGCCGGTCACCGTGGAGGAGATCGTCGTGCCTGACCCCGGGCCCGGTGAGGTCACCGTCGACGTCGCCGCCTGCGGGGTGTGCCACACCGACCTGCACTACCGCGAGGGTGGCATCAACGACGAGTTTCCCTTCCTGTTGGGTCACGAGGCGGCGGGGACGATCGCCGCCGTTGGGCCCGGGGTGACCGAGGTTGCCCCAGGCGATTTCGTGATCCTCAACTGGCGAGCGGTGTGTGGCGAATGCCGGGCCTGTCGCAAGGGACGGCCGCAGTACTGCTTCGCCACGCACAACGCCGCGCAGAAGATGACGCTCGCCGACGGAACCGTGCTGGCTCCCGCGCTCGGCATCGGCGCCTTCGCCGATCGGACGTTGGTGGCCGCCGGCCAGGCCACGAAGGTGGACGCGGCCGCCGACCCTGCCGCCGCCGGCCTGCTTGGCTGTGGCGTGATGGCCGGCTTCGGAGCGGCCGTGAACACGGGCGGCATCAGGCTCGGTGATTCCATCGCCGTGTTCGGCTGCGGAGGCGTGGGCAACGCCGCCATCGCCGGTGCGGCCCTAGTCGGGGCCAGCCCGATCATCGCCGTCGACCTCGACCCGGCCAAGCTGGCGTGGGCCCGGGGGTTTGGCGCCACCCACGCCGTCGATGCCTCGAAAGAAGATCCCGTCGAAGCAATCCGTGCCCTCACCGGCGGCTTCGGGGCCGACGTGTGCATCGAAGCGGTGGGCAATCCCTCCGTGTTGGAGCAGGCCTTCTTCGCCCGCGATCTGGCCGGCACAGTCGTGCAGGTTGGGGTCCCGACGCCGGACATGGCCTTGCCGGCCATCCCCATGATCGAGTTCTTCGGCCGGGGTGGGGCGCTCAAGCCCTCGTGGTACGGCGACTGCCTCCCCAGCCGGGATTTCCCCATGCTGATCGACCTTTTCTTACAGGGACGATTCCCGCTCGGCGACTTCGTCTCGGAACGCATCGGCATCGACGATGTCGAGGAGGCGTTCCACAAGATGGAGCGAGGCGAGGTCCTTCGTTCGGTCGTCGTGTTCGCATGAGCGCGGGTCGCGAAGCGGGCATCGACCGCATCCGCACCACCGGCACCTTCTCGATCGACGGTGAAGATTTCAACGTCGAGAGCGCCCCACCTCGACGAGTGGATCGCCCGCGGCCACTGACGACGGTACGATCGCCCCATGCCCGAGCTCTCCCCACCCGACGTCGGCACCTCGGTGGGGGTCGACGTCGACATCGACGTCGACCCGACGTTGGGCGACGGCGACCACGAGCGCCTGGCGCACATCGTGAAGCGGAACGAGCTTACCGACGCCATGATCTTCGGCAAGGAGATCACCGCCCTGTGCGGCAAGAAGTGGATCCCCGCTCGCGATCCGGAGAAATTCCCGGTGTGTCCCGACTGCCGGGAACGCCTCTCCTCGATGCCCTGAACGATCGGGCGGGCGTCAGGTATCAGCCCGACCAGCCCAAGCGGCCGGCCGTTACACCGACGGGACGATGATCGAGATCGACTGGGCCGGCATGGTGTAGTTGAACGCGTTTTGGGCGGCCACGGTGATCCCGGCGGCGGCCTGCGGGGTGGCCGACGTGGAGGTCAGGGTGAACACCTTGGCCTTCGTGAACTTGGCCTCGGCCGTCAGCTTGAGCGCGGCAGTCGTGGCCGTTGTCGCCTTGTTGATGACCACCAGCACGACTCGGTTGTGGTTGGCCGCATCCATCGTGGCGTAGACGCTGGTCAGCCCGGCGTCACTGGTGAGGGCCCGCACTGAGGTGTCACCGACGTGGCCACCGACGCCGTCGTAGTTGCGAAAAGCACGGAACGCGGCGTAGGAGTAGGTCTCGTTGCTATTGAGCGGCCAGAACGTGGCGATGTCAACCCGCTCCCGTCCGAAGATGCCCAGGACGTCGGCCGATGCGATGCCGCCGCTGATGTCCCCACCTCCGCCGTAGTTCCACTCGGTGAACGCCAGGCCGGTGCCCGGATAGTGGGCGGCGATGCGGTCCCGGGTCCGGGGGATGAGCCTGATGGCCCCATAGCCATAACTCGACGTGATCCAGCTGGTTTCGACGTAGGCGGGATCCCACAGCGACCGGGGTGCCTGTTCCCGCGCCGCCACGGTCGCCGCGCTGCCGCCCGAGTCGGTGATGCGCACCCCGCCACCGGTGACCTCGGGATACCAATGGAGGTCCAGATCGTCGACCAGGCGTTTGCCGGCCGCGGTCCCGGCGGCGCTCATCCGGGTGAGATACCAATCTAGGAAGTTGCCGTCAGCGCCGGCGTCGGTGGCCCCTTGCAGCGTTTCGAACCCGTAGAAGCCGTAGCTGACCGGGCCCAGAACCTTGGCCGCCGGCCACACCCGCTTTATGGCGGTGGCGAAGTCGATCGTCCGCGTACCCAACTCCGCATAGGTGACCGGGCTGGGGTGCACCTCCGCGTGGGTCGACGACCACAGATCGGGCTCGTTGTCGAGCGAGAACACCACGTTGGTGGCCGGGTTGGTCTGCTTCAGCCAGTTGACATATTCGTCGGTGTACACGAACGCATCGCCGGCGTTGGGCGTGGTCGACAGGGCACCCGGCTTCGTCGACTTGTTCTGCCGGAACCGCGTCTGCAAGTAGTTCGCCCCCGAGTTGCGAACGTCGCATCCACCGTTCTTGTCGGCCGACACATAGTCGACGATGGGTACGGTGACGATGGCGGCGGCCCCCGCATTGGTGGCTTGCGTCAACGTCGGCTGGACGGCGGCCCCCGGTACGTTCGAGGCCGACAGCAGTCCGTCGTTCTGGAAGCAGTAGTCGCTGCCCGCATTCGAGGCATTGTTCTCCCAGTTGTACGCCGTCCACCGGTTGCCACCCATGCGCAGCACCGTTGCTTTCGTCCCGGCCAACGTGGCCGCGTCGGCCCCGTTGAGCCCGTAGATGAGCGGCGAGATGGCGTGCACATCCTTGGAGACGTCGATCGTCATCGTCACCTGCGCCGACCCCGGATTCCCGGGGGTAAAGAGACACCCCGACAGGGCCAGTCCCATGACGGCAATGGCGACGACTGCCACCCGGCGGGTCCAGGGCGACGAGCTCGGCGACGAGTTCAGGTTGGGCACGGTGCTCCTCGTTGGATCCGGACCCCGTCGCGCCATTCGACGCGGCCGCGCCTGATGGGCCGTATGACCTATTTCGGCGTTCGGCAGCACCGGCTTGAGTCCCGATAGCCTCGGCCTCCATGGCCGAACCGAAGTCCTTTCATCTGTCGAGCGACATCCACGCCTATCTCATGGAGCACTCCAGCCCCATCGACGACCTCCAGCGCGATCTCATCGCCGAGACGCTGGCCCTCGGAGGCATCTCGATGATGCAGATCGCTCCCGAGCAGGGCGTGTTCATGACCATGCTCACCCGCCTGGTGCGCGCCCGCGATGCGGTGGAGATCGGCACCTTCACCGGGTACTCCTCACTCGCCATCGCCCGGGGTCTGCCCGCCGACGGAACGTTGCTGTGCTGTGACGTCTCGGCCGACTGGACGTCGATGGCGCGCCGCTATTGGGAGCGCGCTGGCGTGAACGACAAGATCCGTCTCGAGATCGGTCCCGCCGCGCAGACATTGGCCGCGTTGCCCCGCACCGAGCAGTTCGACCTGGCGTTCATCGATGCCGACAAGGAGGGGTACCTCGCCTACTTCGAGGAAATCGTCCCCCGCCTCCGCCCCAACGGGGTGATCCTGGTCGACAACGTGCTGTGGTCGGGCTCGGTGATCGACCCCGCCGCGCAAGACGACAACGTCCTCGCCATCCGCGCCTTCAACGATCACGTCCGGGCCGACGACCGGGTCGACACCGTGATGCTGGCCATCGGCGACGGCCTCACCCTCATCACCCGCCGCTAGCTCGGGCGGAACACGGCGAGGAACAGCGCCGCCATCCCCACCGTGGCGGTCCCGATCGCGGTGGGGGCCAGGTCGCGCCAACGGGCCACGGGCCGCGTGCCCGCCAGGGTGGTGCGGCGCTGCCGGGCACTCCAATGACCCAGGCCCCAGGTCAGCGCGCCGAGACCGAGGATCAGCAACCCTTCGGCCGGACGGCTGGAGTCGCCGGCCACATTGGGCAATCCCCTGAGGACGATGACCCCACACGCCAGCAGGGCCACCCCGCTCCGGGACCAGGCCAGGTCGGTGCGCTCCGCGGCCATGCCCGGTCGGACACCCTCGAGGGTCGCTTCGGCAGTCTCGGCGTCTTCCGGGCCAACCCCGACACCGACACCAGAGGCGGCGCGGGCATCCTGGCGATCGGCGGTCACGACTTTGGGCCGCCGAGTGCGGCCAGCACCAGCGCGATGATCGAGGTGATGCCGATCACCAGGGCGATCAGCACCGGCAAGGGGGACGAGGGTAGGGGTGCACCGGCGTGCATCGCCTTTTCGTTGAGCCGCCACTGGCGCAGGCTGGCGAGGGCGATCACGATCCCCAACACGATGAGGGGAATCCCGATCATGCGCCGGCCGCCGGGCACATCGAACGGCGGCAGCAATTGCGTGATGGCCAACCCCGCCGTCACCAGGGCCAGCGCAGTGCGATTCCACGCCAGGAACGTGCGCTCGTTGGCGTAGGAGAAGCGCACATCGATCTGGGGACTGGCTACAACAGCGTCCGGGTCGGCGTCCGCGTCCGTGGCGCTGGTCTCACCCTCATCGTCGTGCGGCATCATCGACGAACCTACCGCGCCCGTCGGACCGCGCTCAGCAAATCACGTGCAGCCGATCAGCCTTCGAACACCCAAGGGTCAGTGGGCAACACGTCGGGATCAAACCGCTCGACCAGCCCGGCCCGCGATTCGTCTGAACTCATCAGCCCCAGGCTCGCCACCAGTCGGGCCACCACCTCGGCCACAGACTCACCCAGCGCCAGGCGGTCACTGAGCGTTACGGCACCGTCGCGCTTGGCCAGCCGTCGTCCGTCTGGCGCGACCACCAGCGGGATATGGGCATAGGTCAAGGGCGGGAGCTCAAGCAGGGAACCGAGGCAGGCCTGGCGGGGCGTGGACGACAGGAGATCATCGCCCCGCACCACCTCCTCGACACCCTGGGCGGCATCATCGAGCACGACGGCAAGGTTGTAGGCGGGCACACCGCCGTTACGGCGGAGGACGAAATCGTCGACCACCGCCGTGACCACACCATGGCGTCGATCGGTGATCGTAACGACAGGACTGCCGGCCCGAAGCCGCAGTGCCGCCGGGCGACCCTGGGCCTCTCGGGCCGCCCGGGCCCGAGCCGTCAGCTCCCGACACGTTCCTGGGTAGGCGCCGTCGGGAACCAGCCCCTGCGGGGCGACCGATGCCTCCGACACATCGCGTCGCGAGCAATAGCAGGGGTAAACGAGCCCGGCCTCTTCGAGGTGAGCGATGGCGTCATGCATGCGCGCCAGGTGGTCGGACTGCCAGACGATGGGTCCATCCCAATCGAGACCCAGGCGCTCCAGGTCGCGCACCTGACGGTCGGCCACTCCGGGGCGCTGGGAGTCAGGGTCGAGGTCTTCGATGCGCAACCGGAAGGCGCTGCCCGCCGAGCGGGCGAAGAGCCAGGCCACCAGCGCGGTGCGCAAGTTGCCCAGGTGTAAGTCAGCGCTGGGGGTAGGAGCGAAGCGACCGACCGACATGGCCACGATCGTGCCACGGACCCCGACCAGCGGACTCCATGCGCTCCCATGCGTGGGTTCAGCGCCGCCGGCACCAATTCGTCGCGCGAGAATCCTGTGATGACGGCACTCCCCCTCGGCTTCCGCGTCCACGTCGGCGCGCTCGGCATCAAGGACGACGCACCCGACTTCGTCGTGTTGGCGGCCGACGAGCCCGTCCCGGCCGCGGCCGTGTTCACTCGCAGTCGCTTCGCCGGACCGAGCGTCGACATCAGCCGGGCCCACGCTGCCAACGGGCGGGCCCAGGCCATCGTCGTCATCGCCCGCAACGCCAACGTGGCCACCGGCGCGGCCGGACGGGCCGACGCCGACGAGGTCGTCGCTGAGGTCGCCCGCACCCTGGGCTGCGACTCCGACGATGTGCTCATCGCCTCCACCGGCGTGATCGGTCGGCCCTACCCGATGGAACGTATCCGGCCGCGATTGGCGGCGCTCGAGTTCCCGTTCGCCGGCACCGAAGCCGAGCCGGCAGCCGCCGCCATCATGACCACCGACACCGTCGCCAAGGTCGCCGCCGCGGGCGTCACGGGGTCGGATGCGCGGATCGTGGGCCTGGCCAAGGGCGTCGGGATGATCGAGCCCGACATGGCCACCCTGATCACCTTGTTCGTCACCGACGCCACCGTTTCGGCTCCTGATCTCGATGACGTCTTTCGCCGGGTCATGGACACGACGTTCAACGCCGTCAGCATCGACACTGACACCTCGACCAGTGACACCGCGGCGATCCTGGCCAGCGGCGCGGCCGGTGCCGTCGACGCCGGAGCGTTTGCGCAGGCGCTGCACGAGGTGGCCCTGTCGCTCACCCGCCAGGTGGCCCGCGATGGGGAAGGAGCGTCCACCCTCATCGAGGTGAGGGTGGACGGTGCCCGCGACAACGATCAGGCCAAGCGGGTCGGCAAGGCGATCGTGAACTCACCGTTGGTCAAGACCGCCGTCCACGGAGCTGACCCCAACTGGGGGCGCGTGGCGATGGCGATCGGCAAGTGCTCGGACGACACCGACATCGACCAGAACCAGGTGGTCATTCGCTTCGGCGCTACCGAGGTGTACCCGCACCTCCTCGACGAGACCGCCTTGGGGGCACTGAGCGGCTACCTCACGGGAGACGAGGTGGGGATCCACGTGAGTCTCGGCATCGCCGGAGGAGCCTTCACCGTCTACGGCTGCGACCTCACCGACGGCTACATCCGGATCAACGCCGACTACACGACCTGAGACCACGGGCTGTCAGCCGGGGCGAGCAATCCACCACGCAGCGTGGCATTTGGGGCGGAAGTCGCGGCCGGTCCTTGCGCTAGAGCCACCACCGCGCTATCCAAGGGCACGGCCCGGGACTCCCCGGGCGGTTGTGTCTCCTTGTTTGCGTCGCAACCGCCACCCGCGAACAGCGGGCGAGGAAACCCGGCGGGCACCGTTCGATTCGCCCTTGGGGGCTCGATGTCGCTGTGCCTGAAATCCCGCATCTCTGCTCGCTTACGTCACCCCGGTCGGCCTCGGCGACTGGGCGTGGTCGCCGTCACCGCGGTGACCGTCGTGGCGTCCGTGCTCGTGCCCGGCCTCGTGCAACCGGCCGGCGCCGCCTCCAAGGGTGCCTACCTCGGCATCGACGTAGCCGCTCATCAGCACAACGGTGACAAGCCCATCGCCTGGAAGTCGGTACGCAATGCCGGTGTCCGGTTCGCCTTCGTCAAGGCTACCGAGGGTGCTGGACGCCAGGGAACGGTGTCGACCAACCCCTGGTTCGGCCCGGACTGGGCCGGGGCCGGCTCGGTCGGTATCGTGCGCGGCGCCTACCACTACGCCCGGCCGCGCTATCCCCTCTCGACCGCCGCCTCGGATGCGCAGCGGTTCATGAGCGTGGTCCACCAGGTGCCACGGGGCGAATTGGCCCCCGTGCTCGATCTGGAGGAGACCGGAGGACTGAGCCCCAAGGACCTGGCGACCTGGGTCGACACGTGGATGCGGGAGACGTCACGGTCAGCCGGGCGCGCCGCCATGATCTACACGACACGCGGCTTTTGGACGAGCTACATCTCCGACACGACCAGGTTCAGCAAATACCCGCTGTGGATGGCCAATCACACCACCAACGCGCAACCGGTGCCGTTGCCCGGAGGCTGGAAAGCGTGGACGTTCTGGCAGTACAGCGCCACCGGGCGGATCGCCGGCATCAGCGGCGCGGTCGATCTGAACTGGTCGTGTGGATGGCCGGGCTCGGCGCCGAGCGGGTCGAGGGGCAGCATCTGCACCACCACCGGCTCCACCCAGTCGACCTCGTCGGCCGGGGCCACGGTCACGGCGACGACCCCATCGACGGTGAAGAAGGCAGTCGCACCATCGTCGAGCACCAGGAAGTCCACGACGTCGAGCTCCTCCACCAAGAAGAAGTCGACAACGACGTCGACCTCCTCGGCGAGCACCAAGGCCAATGTCGCGCCGAACCCAGATCCCCCGCCGCCACCGCCACCGCCCAAGCCGCTCCCCCGGCCCCGGGGCGT
>Ga0209068_10001433_pt1 | contig 11907 bp, 11 predicted proteins | sample ColStrG_CSR_2012_FD_187200 | JGI IMG/M metagenome (GOLD analysis project Ga0209068, IMG submission 187200) | Freshwater sediment microbial communities in response to fracking from Pennsylvania, USA - Cold Stream Run_MetaG_CSR_2012 (SPAdes)... | ecosystem: Environmental > Aquatic > Freshwater >...
AATCCGAGGTCGCCGTCGATCAAGACCCGATCAACAAGGCGCGGGTGCGACGCCCTGTTGCAGGGCCGGATGGCCCGGGCCCTGTTGCAGGCCAAGCCCTGTTGCAGGGCCAGCCCTGTTGCAGGGAATGCGGGCGCCTGTATGGTCGGCGGGCCCGAGCAAGATCAACCGGAGGGAGGGCCGCATGCCGTCGATCCGCGCGCGAGCCGCCAGTGCCGTACCGCGGAGGCTTTCCGCGGTCGGGGTCGTGATCGGGACCATGCTCGCAGTCATGGTGGTGGGCGCGGCGGCGGACGAGCCCATCTACAAGGGCAAGCGGCTTTCGGTGCTGGTCAATTTCGCGGCCGGCGGTCCGACCGACATCGAAGGGCGGCTGTTCGCCAAGCATATCGCCAAGCATATCGAGGGCCAGCCGACCGCCATCGTGCAAAACATGGAGGGAGCCGGCGGGCTCGCGGGCAACAGCTATCTGGGCGAGATCGCCCCCAAGGACGGCACCATGGTGGGCTATTTCACCGGCGCCGCCTGGCTCTATGCCACCGAGCCGAACAAGCATCGGGTCGATTTTCGCACCTATGAATTCGTCGCCTATCAGCCCGGCACCACGGTCTACTATATGCGCACCGACGTGGCGCCCGGCATGAAGGAGGCGACCGACATCGTCAAGGCGCAGGGCCTGGTCACGGGCGGACTGTCGGCGGACAGCTCGAAGGATTTGCTGATCCGGCTCACCCTCGACATGCTCGGCGTTCCGTTCAAATACGTCACCGGCTATCGCAGCAACCAGAATGCGCGGCTTGCGCTCCAGCAAGGCGAGATCAATTTCTTCGCCGAATCGCCGCCCGGCTATCGCAGCGTCGTCGAGCCGAGCCTGGTCAAGAACGCCCAGGCGATTCCGCTCTATTACGACCCGGGTTGGAACGGCGAGAGCATCAGCGTGCCCAAGCAGATCGAGGGCCTCGCGATCCTGCCGTTCCACGAGCTTTATCGGAAGATCAAGGGCACGGAGCCGTCCGGGAAACTGTGGGACGTCTATCTGTCGAGCCTGGCCATCAACGCCGCCATGCAGCGCTTGGTGGTGCTGCCGCCGGGTTCCCCGCAGCCCGCCGTCGAGGCGTTGCGGGCCGCGGTCTTGCGGCTCAACAACGATCCGGTCTTCGCGCAGGAAGCCACGAGCGCGCTCGGCTATGTGCCGAGCTACGAAGCCGGGCACGAGACCAACCGGCAGGTGCGCGCGGCCCTCACGGTCTCGCCCGAAATCAGAACGTTTGTTCTCGACTCCATCAAGAACGCCAAGAAGTGACCGGGAAAGCCTCCATGCCGGCAATCTCTCTGCGCGGAATGTTGGTCGGGTTCGGCGCGCTCTGCGCGCTCGCGGCGGCGGCGTTGCCCGCCGCGGCCGACAACCCCTATTACAAGGGCAAGCGGCTGACCGTGCTCATCAACTTCACGGCCGGCGGCCCGACCGATATCGAGGGCCGGCTGTTCGCCAAGCATCTGGCCGATCACATCGAGAGCCGGCCGCCCGTGATCGTGCAGAACATGGACGGCGCCGGCGGCATGATCGGGGCCGGCTACCTGGGCGAGGTGGCGCCCAAGGACGGCACCATGGTGGGCTATTTCACCGGCACCGCCTGGCGCTATGCCAACGATCCGGAGCGCTTCCGCACCGACTTCAAGACCTATGACTTCCTCGCCTACCAGCCCGGCAGCACCGTCTACTATGCCCGCAGCGACGTGCCGCCCGGGCTCAAGGACGCGACCGATATCGTCAATGCGCGGGACCTGGTGGCGGGCGGTCTCGGCGCCGAGAACGCGAAGGATTTGCTGATCCGTCTCGCGCTGGACATGCTCGGCGTCCAATATCGCTATGTGACGCCGTTTCCGGGCAGCCAGGCGGCGCGGCTCGCGCTGTTGCGGAACGAGATCAACTTCTTCTCCGAGTCGCCGCCGAGCTACCGCGCCGTCATCGCGGGCCTGGTGCGGGACGGCACCGTCCTGCCGATCTTCTTCGATCCTGAATACAATGGCGAGAGCCTGACGATCTCCAAGCAGGTCGAAGGCCTGCCGATGCTGCCGTTCCAGGAGCTCTATCGGAAAATCAAAGGCAGCCTGCCGTCCGGGCCGCTGTGGGACGTCTATCTCGCCATCCTGAGCATCAACAGCGCCATGCAGCGCACCGTGGTGCTGCCGCCGAACTCTCCGCCGGCCGCGATCGCAGCCTTGCGCGACGCGATCGGAGAGCTCAACGACGACAAGAGCTATGCCGACGAGGCGATCAAGGCGCTCGGCTTCGCGCCCGAATGGGTGGCCGGCCCCAACACCAACGCCCAGGTGCGCCGCGCGCTCTCGATCACGCCGCAGATGCGCGGCTTCATCGCGAGCTACGTCAAGAGTGCGAAGAAGTAGCCCGCATGGAGCGAAGCGCAATGCGGGAGCGGCGGTCCCGCATTTCATGCGGGCTACGAAGGACGACATCATGAAACGCCTTTGCGCCATGCTCCTTCTGACCTTGCTCGTGGGCCCCGCCGTGCTCCCGATGAGCGCCGTGGCGCAGACACCGAGCTGGCCGACCCGGCCGGTGCGGATCGTCAACACGTTCGCGGCGGGCGGGGCTGCCGATCTGCTCGCCCGCACGGTCGCGGACGGACTCGCCGGCGCGTTAGGCCAGCCGTTCATCGTGGAGACACGCGCCGGCGCCGGCGGCGCCATCGGGGTCCAATCCGTGGCCGCGGCGCCGCCGGACGGCTACACGTTCGTCATCACCAATGTCTCGATCCTGGTGCTGGCCCCGATCAGCAATCCACGGCTCGGCTACGCGCCGCTGCGCGATCTCGTCAACATCGCCTATATCGCGGGCTCGCCGATCGTGCTGTCGGTCAATCCGGCGAGCGGCGTGAAGACGCTCGATCAATTCATCGCCTCGGCCAAGAAAGGCGGCAAGCCGCTGCCCTATTCGTCATCGGGTGTCGGCAGCATGGGGCAATTGTTCGCCGAGTCCTTCGCCCAGCAGTCTGGCATCGCGATCGAGCACGTGCCCTACAAGGGCGCCTCGCAGGGTTTGCTGGATCTGGTCGGCGGCCACATCGCGTTTGCGTCGCAGACCCTGACCTCGACGTTCGGGCAAATCCGCGCCGGCACGCTCACCGCGGTCGCGCAAACCGCCGATCGGCGTCTGTCGGACTTTCCCGACCTGCCGACCTTCAAGGAGCAAGGGTTCCCGGATCTGGTGAGCACGACCTGGTTCTCCCTGTCCGGCCCGGCCGGGTTGCCGCCGGACATCGTGCAGAAAGTCAACCGCGAGATCGTGAAGACCATGGCGCGGCCCGAGATCGATCGGCGCATGCGCGAGGAGGGCATGGTGACGCAGGCGCTCTCGCCGGCGGAGTTCGTGCAGCTGATCGAGGCCGAGACGGTGCGGTGGCGGCCGGTCATCGAGCGGGCGGGATTGATCGAGAAGTGAAGGGCGGCGCGCGGCATTTCCGACAAGGGCGCGGCCGCTCTCTCCTTGTCATTGCCGGGCTTGGCTCGCGAAGACGGGCGTAAACGCCCTTATGTCCCGGCAATCTCCGCAGGGACGTACGGCCGTGCCGATCTAAGCGAGATGGCCGGAACAAGTCCGGCCATGACAATTGAGGGCCATCATCACCGCTTGCGAATCCGGAACGTGATGACCTTGTCGGCCCGCGACGTGTCCATCAGCTCATCGCCGGTCTGGTTGATGAGATTGGGTATGTCGATCTCGGTGAGCGGGTCGGTGCATTCGGCGACCAGGACATCGCCGGGCGCGAGGCCGGTCAGCGCCTTGCGCACCCGCAGCGTCGGCAGCGGGCATTTGAGACCGCGCAGGTTGATGGTTTTTTCCGTCATTTCGCCCTTGTCGAAAGCGGGCCGTCCATACATGACATTGTAGAGATTGGCCAGCAGCGCACGATGAACCCGGACGTCGAAACAACACAGCGGATATCGCGGCTGACGCCGCTCGATGCTGTTCTCGCCCGCATCGATGCGCTGGTGGGGCCGCTGGCGCCGCGCGAGGTCGCAATCGGGGCGGCGATCGGGCGCGTTCTGGCGGGCGACGTGACGGCGGCGTCGCGACCCCGCGTGGCTCTGGCCTTGCGCGATGGCTGGGCGGTGAATGCCGCTCTCACCCAAGACGCCAGCCCCTATGCGCCGGCGCCGCTGCGGGCCGCAATCCGGATCGATGTGGGGGAAGCGCTGCCGGCCGAGGCCGATGCGGTCGCGGAGATCGACGGGGTGGTGGTCCGCGATGGCCGCGCCGAAGCGATCGCGCCGATCGCCGCGGGCGAGGGTGTATTGCGGGCCCGCGCGGATGCGGAGGGCGCAGCGGCGCTGCTGCAGGAGGGCCAACGCCTGGGCGCCGTTGGGGCCGCGGCGCTGGCGGGCGCGCAAGTCGCGCGCGTCCGGATTCGCGAACCGCGCTTGCGCGTCGTGCGGGCGCGGCCGCGGGGCGACCCGATCACCGATGCGGCGGCCGCCTTGGTGGCGCATGCGATCGAGGCCGCGGGCAGCACTGCGCTCGATGACCCGACTGGCGATGAGGGGCTCGAGCAGGCCTTGTGCCGCCAAGATGCCGATGCAGTCATTGCGATCGGGGGCACGGGCAGCGGCCGCGACGACGCCAGCGTGTCCACGCTGGCGCGCGTGGGCCGGGTGGAAGCGCACGGGATCGCGCTGTCGCCGGGTGAGACCGCGGCTTTCGGCCTGGTTGGAGCGCGGCCGGTTCTGCTGCTGCCGGGCCGTATCGATGGCGCGCTGGCGGTCTGGCTCCTGCTTGGGCAGCACATGCTGGCGCGCCTCGCCGCGAGCCGCGAGATACCCCATGCGGTGCCGGCCACGCTCACCCGCAAGGTCGCCTCGAATCTCGGGCTTGCCGAGTTGATCCCTGTGCGCCTGCGACTTGGGCAAGCCGAACCCTTGGGATCGGGCTATCTGGCATTGCAAACGATCGCCCGGGCCGATGGCTGGATCCTGGTCGGGGCCGATCGCGAAGGATACCCGGCCGGAACCGCCGTCATGGTAAGACCCTGGCCATGACGGATCGCTCCGCACCCCGGCCAAATTTGTTCGCCGCCATCCGCAAGGCCGCCCGACAGGAGCAATTCCTCGAAGTGGTCTCGGCCGAGGAAGCGCGTGCGCGCTTTGCGCGTCACGTCGAACTCGCGCCGCTGCCGGGCGAAACCGTCGCGCTCGCGGCGGCGCTCGGCCGTGTGCTCGCCCATGACGTTGCGGCGCCGATCGATGTGCCGCCATTCGATCGCTCCAACGTGGACGGCTTTGCGTTGCGCGCGGCCGATAGTGCCGGAGCCAGCGATGCGGCGCCCGTGCGGCTGCGCCTCAATGCCGAAGTGATCGTGTGCGGCCACGCCCCCACCATGGAGATCGCGCCCGGCTGCGCCACCACCATCGCGACCGGCGGCGTGCTGCCGCGCGGCGCCGACGCGGTGGCGATGGTCGAGCACACCGATTTGGTCGGTGACGGCGACCTAGTGGACGGCGCAGCACCTGCGATCGATCTGCGGCGGGCGGCGGCGCCGGGGCAATTCATCTCCTATGCGGGCTCTGATCTAGCCCGCGGCGAGGTGGTGCTGCGGCGCGGCACTCGCATCGGCTCGCGTGAGATCGGCATGCTGGCGGCCTGCGGCATCGCGTCGGTCGAGGTGGTGCGTAAGCCGCACGTCGCGGTGCTCTCGACCGGCGACGAGTTGGTGGCGCCCGGTCATGCGCTCCAGCCGGCGGAAGTCTACGACAGCAACGGCGCCATCATCGCGGCTGCGGTCACGGAAGCCGGCGGCGTGCCGATCGTGCTCGGCGCCATCGCGGACGACGAAGCCGCGCTCGAGCGCGCCATCAGAAACGCGCTCGCGTGCTGCGATCTGGTGCTGCTCTCCGGCGGCACCTCCAAGGGGGCGGGCGATCTTTCTCATCGCGTCGTGTCGCGGCTCGGCGCGCCCGGCATCCTGGTGCATGGGGTTGCGCTCAAGCCCGGCAAGCCCTTGTGTCTGGCGGTGGTGGACGGCAAGCCGCTGGTGGTGCTGCCGGGCTTTCCGACCTCGGCGATCTTCACCTTCCATGCCTTCGTGGCCCCGGTCATCCGGGCCCGCGCCGGGCTGCCGGCCGAAACGGCGCGCACGGTCGACGCGGAGGTGCCGGTGCGCATCGCCTCCGAGCTCGGCCGCAAGGAATTCGTGCTGGTGGCGCTGGTTGCGGGCGAGCACGGTCCGATCGCGTTTCCGATTCCCAAAGGCTCGGGTTCGGTGACCAGCTTCTCGCAGGCCGACGGATTTCTCGAGATCGACGCGCTCGCGTCCGCGCTCGATGCCGGCACGCGCGCCCGCATCACGCTCATCGGCCAGGCGGCCGAGCTGCCCGACCTCGTCATCATGGGCAGCCATTGCGTGGCGCTCGACATCGTGCTCGGCGCGCTGGCCGAACAGGGATTGAGCGCCCGCTCGCTCGCAGTCGGCAGCCTCGGCGGCGTGGCGGCGGCGCTGCGCGGCGAATGCGATCTGGCGCCCGTGCATCTCCTCGATCCGTCGGGTGCCGCCTACAATACCCATCTGCTGCGGCCGGGGCTCGTCCTGGTGAAAGGCTGGCAGCGCATGCAGGGCTTGGTGTATCGCCATGGCGATGGGCGTTTCGCGGGCCGCACGCCGGCGGACGCCGTCAAGGCGGCGCTGGCCGACCCGACCTGCCTCATCGTCAGCCGCAATGCCGGCGCCGGCACCCGCATCCTGATCGATCAATTGCTGCAAGGCGCGCGGCCGCCCGGCTACAGCAACCAGCCGCGCTCCCACAATGCGGTGGCGGCCGCGGTGGCGCAGGGGCGCGCCGATTGGGGCGTTGCGATCGAAACCGTGGCGGGACTCTATGGGCTCGGTTTCCTACCACTCGCGCCCGAGGATTATGATTTTCTGCTGGTCGAGCACCGCGCCGATCGCCCGGCCGTTGCGGCCTTCCTGGCGGCGCTGCGCGACCCGGCCGTGCGCCAGCGCATCCGGGCGCTGGGCATGCGGCCGTCCTTAGAGACGGGCGCTGACGCACCCTCCTCCGGATGAGGTCCTTCGAGACGCATCGCTGCGCGATGCTCCTCAGGATGAGGGTTCTGGTTGTGGTCCGCCCAAACCAAATACCACCTCATGGTGAGGAGCGCGGGCGAAGCTCGCGCGTCTCGAACCATGGCCGCAACCACTGTGCGTGACCAGGGCTTGCTCTGACTTGCTATAATGCCCCATGCGCATCATCGGACTGGCCGGCTGGCAAGGCTCCGGCAAGACCACCTTGCTGGCCAAAGTGATTCCCCGCCTGGTGGCGCGCGGGCGGACGGTCTCGACCGTCAAGCACGCCCATGACGGTTTCGACATCGATCAGCCCGGCAAGGATTCCCATACCCATCGCCTGGCGGGAGCGACCGAAGTCTTGGTCGGCTCGGCCAAACGGTTCGCGCTGATGCACGAGTTGCGCGGTGCGCCCGAACCGACGCTCAAGGAGCTGCTCGCCCGGCTGGCGCCGGTCGATCTGGTGATCGTCGAGGGTTACAAGACGCAGCCGCATCCCAAGCTCGAGGTCCATCGTGCTTGCGTCGGCAAGCCGCTCATCTATCCAAACGATTCGTGGATCGTTGCGGTCGCCTCCGATCTGCCGCTCCCCGGCACAGCGCTGCCGGTCATCGGGCTCGACGATATCGAGACCATCGCGGACGTGCTGCTGGTCGAATCGTTTCCGCTCGATCGCGTGCTCGCCGCGCGCGGAGACGCCTGATGGCGCAGCTCACCGACGATTGCTTCGCGTTCTCCGGCCCGCTGCTGCCGATCGACGAGGTCGAGCGCATTCTGCGCGAGCGCGTGATGCCGGTCGCCGAGACCGAGATGGTGCCGCTCAATGCCGCCTATGGGCGCGTCATGGCGAGCGACGTGACGGCGCCCATCAGCCTGCCGCCGTTCGATAATTCCGCTGTCGACGGCTATGCGGTGCGGGCCGCCGATCTCGACCGCGCCGCCGAGACCAGGCTGGCGATCGCCGGCCGCGTCACCGCCGGGCACGCTGCCGCGCAGGCGCTGGCGTCCGGTGCCGCTATTCGCATCTTCACCGGCGCCCCGATGCCGGCCGGCGCCGACACGGTCTTCATGCAGGAAGATGTGCGCCGCGATGGCGAGGCCGTGTCGGTGCCTCCGGGGCTCGATGCCGGCGCCAACCGGCGCCTGGCGGGCGAGGACGTGCGGGCCGGCGCGATTCTGCTGCCGGCGGGCCGGCGGCTTTCCGCCCGGCACGTGGCGCTCGCGGCGGCGGTCGGGCTCACGCAACTGCCGGTGCGCCGCCGCATCCGGGTGGCGGTGCTCTCGACCGGCGACGAGATCGTCGAGCCCGGCACGCCGCGGCCGAGCGCGGCTTTGTTCGACGCCAACCGCTATCTGCTCGCCGGCCTGATCACGGGCCTGGGCGCGCAATCGAGCGACCTCGGCATCGTGCCGGACGATCCGCAGCTCCTCCGGCGCGCGATTGCGGCGGCGGCGGAAGAGCATGATCTCGTGCTCACCTCGGGCGGGGTGTCGACCGGCGAGGCCGATCATGTACGCAGCGCCGTGGAATCGATCGGCCGCCTGGTGTTCTGGCGCGTCGCCGTCAAGCCTGGCCGCCCGGTCGCCATGGGGGTGATCCGCGGATCGCGGTCCGGCACCGGCGCTGCCTTCGTAGGGCTGCCGGGAAATCCGGTCGCGGTGTTCGTGACCTTCGCGCGCGTTGTGCGTCCCCTCATGGGGCGGCTGGCCGGCGCCGAGATGACGCCGCTGATCGCGCTCGCGGTGCGCGCGACATTCGCGCACCGCAAGAAGAAGGGGCGGCGCGAATATGTCCGCGTCACGCTGCGGCGCGGCGGCGACGGCGTGATCGAAGCCGTCAAGCACGCCCAGGAAGGCGCCGGCGTCATCACCTCGTTGACGGAGACCGACGGCCTGGTCGAGTTGCTGGAGGACACCACGGAGATTGCGCCGGGAGAGAGCGTCGGGTTTCTGTCCTACGCGGCTTTGGTGGGGTGAGGCCGCAGCCGTAGCCCGCATGGAGCGAAGCGAAATGCGGGACAGCGGCTCCCGGATTGCGGCGCTATGCGCCTCCATCCGGGCTACGGAACCTCCAGCGCCGCCATCCGCTCGGCGGCGGCGGCATCCTCCGGCGTGTTGACGTTGAAGAACGGATCGACTGGCGCAACCGGCCAATCCACGACCGCGACACCGTGCCGGGCGGTCCAGATTTCGATCTTGCGCAGGTCTTCCTCAACCAGCGCGTGGCGCAGATCTTCGCGCAGCTTGACCGGCCACAGGCCGACCACCGGATGGCGCCATTCGCCCGAGCGCGCGCAGGCGAGCGGCACGCCGGCGGCGATGCGCGCTGCTTGCAGTCGCGCCACCAGATCGCCGGGCAGGAACGGGCAATCGCCCGGCACGCTCGCCACATCGGCGATCTCGGGCCGATGCGTTGCCGCCCAGTCGAGCCCCGCCAGGATACCGGCGAGCGGTCCCGCGAAATCCGGCACGGAATCGGGCACGACGGTGAGGCCGCTATCGGCGAAGCGCGCCGGATCGCCGTTGGCATTGAGGATGACGGCCGTGCATTGCGGGCTGAACCGAACCAGCACGCGCTCCAGGATGGTCGAGCCGCCGATCCGGATGCGCGCCTTGTCGCCGCCTCCCATGCGGCGCGCGAGGCCACCGGCGAGAACGAGGCCGAGGGGGTTGGTGAACGCTGTCACGCCTGCTGTCGTCCCTGCGAAGGCAGGGACCCATACGCCGTGCCCTCTCGATCGACTGCGGAGTATGGGTCCCGGCTCGGCGGCCGCTTTGCGGCCTTGGCCGGGACGACACCGAGAAAATCATTCGCCCACCAACAATCAATCATCGTGCACCGCCGCCTTGCGCCGGTGCTTGGCGCCCTCCTCCTCCACGTGGGCCAGGTCCTGGTCGAACACGATGCGCTCGGCGCCGGCGAGCGCCACGAAGCGCTTGCCGCGGGCGCGGCCGATCAAGGTGAGATTGGCCTTGCGGGCGAGCTCGACTCCCCAGGCGGTGAAGCCGGAGCGCGAGATCAGGATCGGGATGCCCATGCGCACGGTCTTGATCACCATCTCGGAGGTGAGGCGTCCGGTGGTGTAGAAAATCTTGTCATGGGCCGGGACCGCATTCTGGAACATCCAGCCGGCGATCTTGTCGACCGCGTTGTGGCGGCCGACGTCCTCCATATAGACCAGCGGCTGGTCCGCGACCGCGAGCACGCAGCCGTGGATGGCGCCGGCCTCGAGATAGAGCGAGGGCGTGGTGTTGATCTCATGGGTCAGCCGATAGAGCCATGAGGTGCGCAGCTCCGCGGCCGGCAGGGTGACGTTCTCCAGCGCCTCCATCAGGTCGCCGAACGCGGTGCCCTGGGCGCAGCCCGAGGTCTGCACTTTCTTCTTGAGCTTCTTCTCATAGTTGGTCTTGCGCTTGGTGCGCACCACCACGACCGCGAGCTCCTCGTCGTAGTCGATGCCGGTGACCACGTCGTCGGGCAGCAGCATGTGCTGGTTGAGCAGATAGCCGAGCGCCAGATAGTCCGGATAGTCGTTGATGGTCATGGCGGTCACGATCTCCTGGGCATTGAGGAAGATCGTGAGCGCCCGCTCCACCGTCACGGAGATCTCGATGGCGGTGCCGGTCTGGTCGATACCCTTGACGCGCTCGGTCAGCCGCGGGTCGAGCGGGTCGGGCTTGATGATGTAGGGGTCATTGGCCATGACACTTATGTAGGGCGGAAGCGGTGGTTTCGCAAAAGGGGCAAACACCGTGGGCGATATTGTTGAATGGTGCGGGCACGGCGTTTCACTCCCTCTCCCCTTCGGGGCGAGGGAGCTCGCTTGCGCCAGCGGCCAAGTCGTCGACCTATTTGAGTCCGCCTAAAGCCCCGCTTCCTTGAAATGGTCGCGCGCGGCCGGGCGGGCCATGTAGGCGATGAGGGCGCGCGCGGTTTCGGCCTGCTGGCTCCCGGTCGCGACGGCCGCCACATAGGCGACGGTGAGCCCGATCGATTGCGGCATCTGTCCGATCACTTTGACGCCCTTGTTGGGCAGGAGCTCGCTGGTGAACGTGATGCCGATCTCGGCGGCGCCGTTGGCGACCGCGGCCGCCGTGGCGCTGCCGCTGGTTTGCAAGAGGGACTTCTTCTTCACCTCCTCGGCGACGCCGAGGCGATCGAGCAGGCCGTTCAGGTAGATGCCTGCCGTGCCGCCGGCGGCCGGATTCGTGTAGGCGATCGTCCGCGCCTCCAGCAGCATCTTCTTGATGGCCTCCGGGGTCGAGATGTCGGGTTGCGCCGCGCCTGCCTTCACCGCGACGCCGACCGTCGCGTGGCCGAGCTCGACGCGGCTGCCCGCGACCAGCGAACCGGCCTTGTCGAGCTCATCCATGGCGGCAGCCGAGAGGACGATGACGTCGGCCTTCTCGCCGCCCTTGAGCTTGGCCGCCATGCCACCGACCGGGCCGAAGATCGCGTGGATCTTGTGGCCGCCGTCGCGGCTGAACTCGGCGGCGAGCGCCTCGAACGGCTCCTCGATCGCGCCAGCGCCCACGACATTGATATCCGCGGCGCCCGCATGGCCGGCCGAAAGCGCCAGCGGAATTGCGGCCAGGATCGAAAGCGCGAAGCGACGGCACATGACATATCCTCCTCGATTGGCTCAACGCCAAATTGCTTGGGTCGCCTTGATGGTCGTCCAATGCGGCGACCGAGGCAAGGCCCCAAAGCGGCTTTCAACGCGCAGCTTGCAGCGATGCAGCTTTCAGCCCGGCAGGAATGCGGTTGTGCCGGTTGCGCCATCGGTCAGCATCTCGACCGGCGCCCCATAGAGATTTTCCAGCTGCG
>Ga0209068_10001434_pt1 | contig 11901 bp, 9 predicted proteins | sample ColStrG_CSR_2012_FD_187200 | JGI IMG/M metagenome (GOLD analysis project Ga0209068, IMG submission 187200) | Freshwater sediment microbial communities in response to fracking from Pennsylvania, USA - Cold Stream Run_MetaG_CSR_2012 (SPAdes)... | ecosystem: Environmental > Aquatic > Freshwater >...
AACTTGCTCACATCGAACACGTACAAGAACAGCTGCCAGATGATGAGGGCGATGGCCAGGGTAAGCATCGCCCCGAAGAACGACTTGAGGAAGCGCACGGTGAAACGCTTGACCATCTGCCCCGGCGTCTCGCGGGTGGCGTCGCGAATCGATGGGTCGACGGGGACGTCCAGGCCGTCGTCTCGACTGCCGAGGGTGGCGGTCACGACGATCTCACCGCCCAGGGGGCGATGAGGCGCTCGACGAGTGCCGTCAGGCCGTAGAGCAGGCCGGCGACGGCGGTGGCGGTGAGGGCAATCCCCCAGGTCCGGGGCACGTTGAACGCTTGTTGCGAGTTGATCATGCTGACGCCGAGGCCCCGCTCGGCGCCGAGATACTCGCCGATGATGGCGCCCAGCATGGCGGCGGGGGCGGCGATGCGTAGACCGGCGAAGAGGCTGGGAATGGCGGCGTGGAGGCGAACCTTGCGCAGTTGTGTCCAACTGCCGCCCCCATAGGCGTAGACGAGGTCGAGCGAAGTGCGCTCCGCGGAACGCAACCCCACCAACATCGAGATGAGGGTGGTGAAGAACACGGACAAGGCGGCCAGGATGACCTTGGGCGTATCACCCTTGAAGACAATGGCCAGCACCGGTCCGAGAGCGATGATGGGCAGGCAGTAGACGGCGACCGCCAGTTTCAAGAGGCGTCGTTCGAGGAAGGGGACCTGAATGAAGACCACCGCGGTGATGACCGCGAGCACGTTGCCCCAGACGTAGCCCTGGAGGGCGATCTTCACTGTGGCCTTGACGTTGGGCCCGTAGAACTTCCACCCGTCTTTGCCCATCTGTTGCAGGATCGCCGTGGGGGCGGGCACCACCCCGGCCTTGCGCTTGAACACGTACTCGGCCAGGACCTGCCACAGGACGAGGATGACGATCGTGCCGATGAGCCCATTCAGCCACCGGGGCCGCTCCCGACGCTGCTTGGGGAGATCGGGGGTGGTGACCGCGGCGCTCACTGATCATCCCCACTCATGGGGATCCCTCCCGTGAAGAGCAGGTCGCTGAGCTCGTCGCCGTAGGCGTGGAACTCCGGTGTGCGCATCATCTCGGGGGTGCGGGGCCGCGGAAGGTCGATGGTCACCGTCTTGATGATGCGCCCCGGCCTCGGGCTCATGACGGCCACGACGTCGGCCAGAAACACCGCCTCGGCCACGGAGTGCGTAACCAACAAGGTGGTGGTGGCGCGCTCGAGCCAGATGCGCTGGAGCTCCAGGTTGAGCCGCTGGCGGGTCATCTCGTCGAGGGCACCGAAGGGCTCGTCGAGCAACAACAGCTCGGGTTCGATGACGAGGGCCCGGGCGATGGCCACGCGTTGTTTCATGCCACCCGAGAGCTGCGAGGGACGGGCCTTGGTGAAGCTCTCGAGCCCCACGAGCTGGATGAGATCGGCGATGTCCTGGGCCGACTTGGACACGCCGCTGACCTCGAGCGGCAAGCGGATGTTGGCCTGCACGGTGCGCCACGGCAGCAGCGCGGCGTCCTGGAAGGCGATGCCGAGCTTGTGGTTCTTGCGGGCTTCGGCGGGGGCCTCGCCGTGGACAAACGCCGAACCGGAGGTCGGCTGTTCGAGGTCGGCGAGGATGCGCAGCACGGTCGACTTCCCGCAGCCCGAGGGGCCGAGTAGGGCGACGAAGGCTCCCGCGGGGGCGTCGAAGGTGGTCTTGTCGAGCGCGGTGATGGTCTCGCGCCCGATCTTGAACAGCTTCGAGAGTTCTCGGAGGGAGATCCCGTCTCCCGGTGGCGGGCCGGCTGCGGCAGTCTCGGGGACTGCCGCAGCGTCTGACGTTTCCGCCATGCCGACCTGCGCTTCGGTCACACCGGGCTCGTCTTGAGCCCCGGGTTGGCCTCGTAGACCTCGGACAGCACTGACATGTCAAACAGCTTGTCGGCGGTGATCACCGTGCCACCCAGCTTGAGGGTGGCGATGGTGGCCTGCTGCTGCTCGGTGGTGATCGTCATGATGCCGTCGGTCTTGGTGCGGTCGGTGAGGATCAGCTTGTTCTGCGCCGCCGACTCGAGGGTCTGCTCGGCCACATCGAGGCCGAGATCCTTGCCGTAGACGTTGACTGCCAGCGCGGCGCCGGCGGCAGGGTCCTTGAGCGAGTTGTGCCAGCCCTGGATGTCCGAAGCGAGCACCGCCTTCACCTTGTCGCGGGAGTTGTTCAACGAATCGGTGGTGACCATGTAGGTCTGCGACACCAGCGGGTAGTTGTAGTCATTGAGCAGGAACGCCGTGGTGTCGATGCCCTTCACCTTGAGGAGGTTGGGTTCGTTGGTGATGAACGAGAACCAGCCGTCGACCTCGCCGGCGGCGAGGGGGGTGGGATCGAACTGCGCGGGGACCTTCGTGATGGAACTGGGGTCCAGGCTGTTGGCCTGAAGGAAGGCGTTCCAGATGGGTTCGTTGACCGACTGGACGCCGATCTTCTTGCCGACCATGTCTTGCGGGGTGGCGATAGGATTGGAGGACAGCGACACGATGGCGAACGGGTTCTTCTGGAAGAGCGCCCCAATGATGATGAGCGGCGCACCCTTGAGGATGGCCGGCGCGGTGATGTCGGGGGCGGAGATGCCGACTAGGGCCCCACCGGCGGCGACGACGGAGTCCTGCTGCACGTTGGGGCCACCGGAGATGAGGTTCACCTTCGAGAAGCCGGCGGCTTTGTAGTAGCCCTCGGAGTCGGCGAAGTAGTTGCCCGCGAACTCGACGTTCTTGATCCACGAGAGTTGGAAGTCAAGCGTGCCCAGCGAGCCCGGCGCGACCGTCCCGCCCGAGGCCGCACTGCCTGTGGTCGTCGAGCTGTTGCTCGAACAGGCGGCGAGAAGCGAGGAAGCCCCGCCTCCGACGACGACCAGACCTGCTCCTGCTGCCAAGCTACGACCGAGGAATTGTCTGCGATCCAAAGATGCGGCCACGCATGCCTCCTATAGGCGGTATCAACGTTTTGTTGATCCTACGTTCGATGGATTTCGAGGTTGTGCCCCGAATGTGAACAGGTTGTTTCCGGACCCTACTTGGTGCTGCTTCCCGCTGCGCTCGGTACTGCCGAGGGCCCAGCGGTTATCGGCGGGCGTTCTTGACGAAGTCATCCACGCCATGCGCCGGAGGGAGACGGACGCCTCCGTACCAGCCACCACGGAGATGGCGCCGGACCGCGCCGGCTCCGTCCTCGGTGGCCCGGGCGGCGCCATGCCAGAGGTGGGCATCGTGGAAGATCACGTCGCCCCGATCGGCGTACACGGCCACCTCGCCGGGGACCTTCTCGAAGCCGAGCGGCATCTCGTCGGTTCCACCGAGATGGCTGCGGGGCACGACGCGGAGAAACCCGTTGGCCGGTGAGGTGGCGTCGAGGTGGATGGTGAAGGCCACCGACGGCCACATCTCCAGGTGGGGACCGGACTGCCAGTCTGAGTGCCAGCCGATCCGCGAGTAGCCGCTGCGGTCACCGACTCCGTCGCCGGGTCGGGCGTCCTGAAAGACCACGCCGAACCGGTCATCCTCTAGGAGCCAGGCATGGGGGCCCAGGAGACGGGTGATCACGTCCACCACGTGAGGTTCGTGGACGGCGCGATCGGCGGCATCGGAGCATTCGGTGACCTGACAGACGTAGTGGACGAACGGGCGCCCGTCGATCACCGCGTCCGGGTCGTCGAGGATGATCGTCCCGTGCTTGTCGGGGAGTCGGCCGGCGGCGAGGTCGGCCTGGCGCTGGGCCATGTCGACGTCGAGCTCGGCCAGGGTGGCCTCGTCGAACGCCCCGCGCAGGATGGCGTAGCCCTCGGCCCGCACGTGGTCGACCAGCGCGTCGAGCTCATCGGGGGCGAACACGGCGGGGTCGGCCGGGGGTGCCGGTCGGGCACTGAAGCCGGGGCGCAGGGGGTGCGGCGCTTGACCGGTCGCAGGATCTTGACTGGTCACAGGATGATGGAGGGGACGAGTTCGCCAGACGTGCCGTCGACCAGCCCGACATCGGTGACGTGGGGCCCACCCAGGCAAGCGAGCGATGACAACAGCACCTGGAAGAGCGGTTGGGTGAGCAGGGGTGCGTCCAGCCCGATGGCCAGGGCCGCATCCTGGGTGCGGGCCTGGGCGGCGGCCACCTCGGAGGCGGGTAGGGGCGACAACAAGCCGGCGATGGGCAACTCGATGAGGCCGGTCACCTCCCCGGCACTGACCACGCAGATGCCGCCGCCACTGGCGATCACGGTGCGGGCGGCCAATGCCATGTCGTCAGGGTCACGCCCGAACACCACCAGGTTGTGGGTGTCGTGGGCGACGGTGGTGGCGATGGCGCCGGTCCAGGTGCCGTAGTCGGCGAGCAGGGCCGCCATTGGAGTGGCGGGGGCCCGGCCGTGGCGGTGGATGGCGACCTGCAGGACGTGGTCGGCGGGGATCTCGACCACACCGTCGCGCACGGTCACGGTGGTCTCCCCCCACTCGGTGATGACGGCTCCCGCCACCGTGCGCACCCGATGCTCCCCATCGGGGACGTCGAGCCGCAGGACGAAGTCGGCCGCGTCGACCGTCGTCAGCTTCATGGTGTCGTAGGGCGGGGAGGAGGGGCCTTCGATCACCGGTGCGAGCATGCGACCCCCCGAGGCCACGAGACGGCCGTTGGTGTAGACCTCGTCGACGGCGATGGTGGCCAGATCAGCGAGGATGACGAGGTCGGCGCGGCGTCCGGCGGCCACCTGGCCCAGGTCGTTGCGAGCGAGGCGGTAGGCGGCGTGCAGCGTGGCCATGCGAATGGCCCGCACCGGGTCGAGCCCGGCGGCGATGAGGCGCCGCAGGAGGTGGTCGATGCCGCCATCGGTGAGCAAGGTGAGCGCGAACAGATCGTCGGTGGAGGCCACCAGGTTGATGGGGAACAGGGGCAGGGCGTTGAGCTCGGCCACCACCGGGGGGATCAGCGCGTCGATCATGCCGCGGAACTCGACCGTCATTCCCGACCGGAGCTTCTCCATCACGTCGCCGTCGGTGAAGACCTCGTGGTCGCTCAAGATCCCGGCGTCGAGGTAGGCCTGCAGGTCGGGGCCGGTGAGCCCGGCGGCGTGACCGCTCACCAGCTTCCCGCTCTCCAGGCCGGCCCGGACGACTTCGACCATTCGCTCCTCACCACGGAGCACACCCCCCATGTCCATGACCTCGGCCAGCCCGCCGACCTCGGGCCACGAGAGCATGTCGCGGACCTCCTCTCCGTGGAGGTCCGCCCCCGACCGTTCGAGGCCGGGGATGGGCGGGACGCACGACGGGGCCTGCACGATGAAGCGCACGGGTAGGCCGCGGCTGGCCTCGGTGAGGTAGCGGACGCCGTCGACGCCCGAGACGTTGGCCAGTTCGTGCGGGTCGCAGAAGATGGTGGTGGTGCCGCGGGGGCATACGGCTTCGGCGAAGCCCCCCGGCGTGAGCATCGAGCTTTCGGTGTGCACATGCATGTCGATGAAGCCGGGGGCCACGAACCGGTCGGTGGCATCGACGAAATCGAGCGCATCGCCGCGGCTGTCCCGGGGGTGGACACTGGCGATCAGCGGGCCGACGAGACCGACATCGGCGGGACGCAACTCGCCCGTGCTCACGTCCACCACGGTGCCGCCCGTGATCAAGAGGTCGAAGGGCTCGAGTCCCCGGGCCGCGGCCATGGCGCGGGCGCGGATGGCGGGATCGATGGGTTCAGCCGGTTGGGTCATTGGGGCGCTCCTTCGGAGGGGTCGGGCGCGATGGCGGCGGCCAAGAGCCGACGGTATTCGACGGTGATGCGATCAGCTCGGGTGTGGATCTGGCGGGGCAGGTCGAGCTCCAAGGTGCGGTCGGGGAGGTGCTCGAGCACGGCCAGATCCTCGGCCAGTACCGACAGCTCGTAGGCCGCGGTGTGGCGGGCGTGGTCGGCGTCGGTGATGTCGTTGCGCAGGAGCACCTGTTGGAGGATCGTCTCGCGGGCGTTGATGGGCACCGCCGAGGCCACGATGGTGTTGTCCACCCCGGTCATCGGGAGCTCCAACCGCAGTCGAGCGGTGAACGGCACCTGGTAGGTGTATTCCATGACCCGGGGCTGCAGGAGCGGGCGCTCGCCCCGAGCCACGCCGGGGTCTTCGTGGTTCTCCACGAGATGTTCGTACCGCACCCGCAGGCCGTTGGGCCGGTGCTCGACCTCGTAGTCGCCGACGTGTGCGTCCTCACCCGCTCCGAACGTGCCGGCGTGCACGAACGGGAAGTGGGCGAAGTCGAGGAAGTTGTCGATGAACTGGCCGGCCCCGACCCGGACCCGCATGGCGGGCAGCCACACGGCGGTGATGCCGGGGGCGTCCCACTCGGGGACCTCGATGAGGTCGGCCCGAGGGGCCTCCAGGGCCACCCACACCAGGTCGTAGGCCACCCGGGTGACCGGGGCCGACAATTGCACGCGCTTGGCGGCGGGGGAGTCGGCACCGAGGGCCGGGATGAGGGCGCACTGCCCCGTGCCATCGAAGCGCCACCCGTGGTAAGGACATTGGAGTTCGTCGTCGACCACCTGACCGTCGCTGAGCCGGGCGGAGCGGTGGGGACAGCGGTCGGGGAAGGCCACGATCGTGTCGGCGAGTCGGACGATGACCAAGGCCTCGCCTAGCAACTCGACCCGCAGAGGACCGTCGTCCACGTCGGCCACGGCCGCCACCGCGTGCCAGTAGTGCCGCAGCGCGGGGTGGTCGTTGCCCAGCGCCGTCACCGGGCCACCTCGGCCGGCGTCCGTCCCACCGTCGCCAGGTAGAACGGTGGGTCGGTGGCCCCCTCGGTAGACAGGGCCAGCACGACGGCGTCGGCGGCCATCTCGAGCCCGGCGTCGAGACCGGCTCCCTCGTGCAACGCGGCCAACGCCCCCACCGTGCACGCGCCGGACTCGCCGGAGACGACGCCTTCCGCGGCCAACAGGCGCATGCCGGTCACGGCCAGCTCGTCCCCGCCGGCCACGAACCAGTCGAACCCGGCGGACACCCAGGGCCACGCCACCGGCGACGCTTCGCCGCAGTTGAGGCCGGCCATCACGGAGCGATGGGGGCCGGGGACGTCGACGAGATGGCCGGCCAACGCCGATGCCATCACACAGTTGGCGGTGTCGGGCTCGACGCCAACCAAGAGCGGCGGGTGAGCGACACCCGGTCGCCGGTACCACTGGGCCACCGCCGCGGCCAGCGCGCCCACACCGATGGGGACCATCACGACGTCCGGATCGGGAAGACCGGCGGCGAGTCGTTGCGCGTCGATCTCGGCGAAGATCGTCGAGTAACCGTCGATCACCCAACCGGGGACGGTGTCATAGCCGGGCCAGGACGTGTCGGCCACCACGAGGCAGGCGGCGGACGCTTCCTGGGCGGCGCGGGCGACGGCATCGTCGTAGCTCCCGTTTACGACCTGGCAGCTGGCCCCCTCGGACACGATGGCGTCGATGCGGGCGTCGGTGGTGCCCTGGGGCACGAAGATGCGAGCGCCGAGGCCGAGGAGGCGAGCGAAACGGGCCACGGCCCGTCCATGGTTGCCGTCGGTGGCCGTGGCCAGATCGACAGGTCGCACCGGAGCGATGACCGTGGCCAACTCGTCGACCGTGGCCCACTCCGGAAGGGGGGTACCGGTGGCCTCCACATAGCGGGCGACGAGCGACCGGTACGACGCCCAGGACGCGCCCAACATCTTGAAGGCGGGCAGGCCCAGCCGACTCGACTCGTCTTTGACCAGCAGGCGCCCGATGCCGACTCTGGCCGCAGCCGCGGGCAAATCCAGCAGGGGCGTGGGTGCGTAGCCGGGGAGCCGGGCATGGAACGCGGCGATCGCGGGCGAGGCGGGTTCGACCGCGGCGGTCCCGGCCCGCAGCGGATTGCGGACCACGGTGAGCGTCATCCGTCGGCGAAGGCGTCGATCATGGCGTGCACATCATCGCCCAGCGGATACAGGATCGGACAGGTCGCGCCGGCGGCCACGTACTCGGCGACCTTGGCTCGGCATTCGTCCGCCGTGCCCGATGCGGTGATCATCTGCACCACGTCGTCGGGCACCAATTTCGACGCTGCCACCACCTGGTCATGGGTGGCGGGCCACGTGAGCACGGAGCCGATCTCCTCCAGCAACGACTCGGGGACCCCCGAGGCCTTCATGATGTGGGGTTGTTGGCCCAGGTACTGGGTCACCAACAGACGGGCGTTGTCGAGCGCCCGGGCCCGGTCGTCGTCGAGCGAGCACACCACCAGCTGCGGACGGTCGATGTCGTCGACCGAGCGCCCGGCCTTGGCCGCACCGATCTCGAGGTGTTCCATGGCCGTGGCGTTGTAGGCGGGGGAGACGAGATAGTTCAGCACCGCCCCATCGGCGATCTCGCCGGTGAGCTCCATCATCTTCATGCCGGTGGCGCCCAGGTAGATGGGCACATCCTTGGGACGGCGCTGCTGATGGACGTAGTCGAGTTCGACCCCGTCGAGGTGGACGAACTCGCCGTCATAGGTGACGGTCTCATCGGCCAGCAGGGCCCGTACCGCCTCGATGGTCTCCCGCATGGCCTTTAGTGGCCGGGTCCGGGTGATGCCGACTTTGGCCGCCAGCGGATCCCACCAGGCGCCGATGCCGAGGATCACCCGACCGGGCGCGAGGTCGTCGAGGGTGGAGAAGGTGGAGGCCAACAACGCGGGGTTCCGGGTCCAGTTGTTCACGACGCCCGAGCCGACCTTGATGTGGTCCGTGCAGGACAAGAACGCGGCCATGGGTACGGTCGCCTCGCGCACCAGGCGGCTCTCGGCCTGCCAGACCGACTCGAACCCTCGGGCCTCGGCGTATTGGCTGATGGCCATGCCCTCGCGGATGGGGTGAGCGTCCTGCAGGTAGATGGCCAATCGGGTCACGGGGGGTTCTCCGGTCTTGTCGTCAGGTCACAGCCGGGCAAACAGGCCGGTGGCCTGCTCGGCAGCGCGAGCGCGGATTTCGTCGCCATCGACGCGGGTGGCGCGGCCGTTGGCCAGGACGGTCTCGCCGTCCACGACGACGTCGATGGCCCGTACATCGGTGGTGTAGGCCAGGCGCCACGGGTCCATGGGGTCGTAGTTCCACTGCACCCGGTCCGAGAGGGCCTCGGGGAACAGCGACCACCCTTCGGTCACCCAGGCCCAGGCCACGTCCGCACCGGCGGTGACGTCGTCCTCCCGCAGGCGGGCGAAGGCCAGCCGAAACTCGTCGACCAGGTCGGCTCCGATGCCGTCGGTACCCAGGGCGACCGGATTGGGCGATGGGGGCTGCGTGAAGCGGGCCGGGCGGGCGTAGCCGACGGCGTTGTTCATGTTGGAGCGTGGGTTGTGCACGATGGTGCCGGCCAGCCCGTGGTCATCGGCCAGATGGACTCCGTGGATGAGCAGCCACCGGTCATCGGTGAGGGCTCGGAGCCGGTCGGGAGCGGCGACGTCATCGGGGGCCTCGGCCACGTGAATGTGCACGCCGACGCCCAGGTCGTAGGCCAGGCCGGCGGCCGCCTCCAACGTGGCATCGGAACAGGTGAAGGCGGCGTGGACTCCGACCAGGCCCTTGCGTCCGGAGCGCAGGAACCGCTCGTTCTCGGTCAGTCCGGCGGCGGCGCCCGCGGGACCGTGGCGATCGGTGACGCCGTAGGCGCACGAGACCCGGACGCCGACCTCGGCGCAGGCATCGGCGATGACGTCGAGACTTCCCTCGACGGCCGACGGTGACTCGTGGTGGTCGATGATGGCCGTGCATCCGCTCTCGAGAGCTTCCAACGCGCCGAGCCGAGCTCCCCAGGCGATCGTCTCGAGGTCGAGAGCCACGTCGAGGCGCCACCAGACCCGTTCGAGGATCTCCAGGAACGTGGTCGGGGTGACCGCAGGGGCGGGCATGCCTCGGGCCAGCGACGAATACAGGTGGTGGTGGGCGCACACCAACCCGGGCGTCTCGTTCACGATGTCGGGGTCCGACTGGCGCTCGCCGTGCCGGTGTCGGGGCGCATGGGCAACCGCGTGTGCCAGGTGCCGTCGAGGTCGTGGAGGGCGGCGGCCACCGCGCCGGCGGTGGGCACCAGACCGATCTCGCCCACGCCTTTGATGCCGTAGGGCGAGCCGGGCTGCGGGCTTTCTACCAGGATTACCTCGACGTCGGGCATGTCCTTGGGCCGCAAGATCCCGAGGCTCTTGAGCGTCATGTTCGTCGGTCGTCCCGCGTCATCGGTGGGGAAGTCCTCGGTCAAGGCATAGCCCAGGCCCATGTGGACCGAGCCCTCGACCTGTCCCTCGCACAGTTGCGGGTTCACCGCCCGCCCCACGTCGTGGGCCGCCACCACCTTCTCGATCCGCCCCGTCTCACGATCGGCGATGACGAGTTGGGTGGCGTAGCCGAAGGTGGAGTGGATGACGGGGTGTTCGAGGCCCTCCGACAGGGAGTTGGTCCAGTCGACGCGGTACTCACCCTCGTAGTCGACGTCGGGGCGACAGCCGTCGGCCAGGGCGGCCCGGCACGCTTCGGCCACAGAACCCGCGCCCATGAGCGTGCCTCGGCTGCCCGTGGTCTGGCCGGCGCCGAGTTCGCGGGTGGTGTCGACGATGACCCGGATGCGGTCAGGGTCGACGCCCAACTCCTGCACCGCCACCTGGAGGGCAACGGTGTGCACGCCTTGGCCCATCTCCGTCCAGCAGTGGCGGACCTCGATGGTGCCGTCGGCGCAGAACCGCACCACGGCCCGGGCCACCTCCTTGAAGCCGTTGCCCAAACCGGAGTTCTTGAGCGCCAGGCCGAGGCCGACGGCCTTGCCCGCGGCGCGAGCGGCGTCGTAGTGGGGCGCGATGGCGTCGAGGCAGGCTTCGGCGCCGAGGCAGCCGTCATCCATGATCTGACCCGGTCCCCATTCCTGGCCGGGACGGATCACGTTGCGCTTGCGGATCTCCCAGCCGGTGATCCCGACGTGTTCGGCCAAACGGTCGAGGCAGCCCTCCATGGCGAACTGCGCCTGGTTGGCGCCAAAGCCGCGGAAGGCACCGCACACCGGGTTGTTGGTGCGGACCGCTACCGACTCGACGTCGATCGTCGGCACCCGGTAAGGGCCGCTGGCGTGGCCGGCCGACCGTTCCAAGACCTTCATGCCCACCGAGGCGTACGGGCCCGAGTCGCCGATCATGGCGGCCTCCACGGCGGTGAGCATGCCGTCGGCATCGCAGGACACGCGGTAGTCCATGGTGATGGGGTGACGCTTGGGGTGCATGAGCAAGGACTGCTCGCGGGTCAGGGTGCACTTCACGGGCCGTCCCAGAAGGTGGGCGGCCAGCGCGGTTTGAGCCTGGTTGCTCATGTCTTCCTTGCCGCCGAACGCGCCGCCATTCGACACCAGCTCGACGATCACCTCGTCGGTCGACAACCCGAGCACGGACGCGATCTGGTTGCGGTCGTCCCACACGCCTTGGCCGCCGGAATAGACGAGGAGGCTGCCGTCGGGGGCGGGGACGGCCAGCGTGGATTCGGGCTCCAGGAAGGCGTGCTCGATGCGTTGGGTCACGAACGTCTCGTGCACCCGGTGTGCGCTGGCCTCCCACGCCGCCCGGGCGTCGCCCCGGTGGTAGGTGGACACGCTCAACACATTCCCGTCGAGTCCCCACACGGCCGACTCGGCGGAGTCTCGGGCGACGACGGGGTCGGTGAACGGTGTGAGCACCGTGTACGAGATCCGCACCAGCTCCGCGGCTGCGGTGGCTTCGCCTTTCGACTTGGCCACCACGATGGCCAGCACATCACCCAGATAGGACGTGCGACCACCCACGGGGATCATGACCGGCCAATCGGTATGGATGATCCCGACGCGGAGCTCGCCGGGGATGTCGGCGGCGATGAACACGCCCACCACGCCGG
>Ga0209068_10001435_pt1 | contig 11894 bp, 6 predicted proteins | sample ColStrG_CSR_2012_FD_187200 | JGI IMG/M metagenome (GOLD analysis project Ga0209068, IMG submission 187200) | Freshwater sediment microbial communities in response to fracking from Pennsylvania, USA - Cold Stream Run_MetaG_CSR_2012 (SPAdes)... | ecosystem: Environmental > Aquatic > Freshwater >...
TGGTGCGCAGCAACCACCCGGTGGCCACTAACTCGGTCGGGCTGTTTGGGGTGGCTTGATGATCAAACCCTGGCCAGTCGGTAGCGCGCAGACGGTTATGCCATGCGATCGCGCGAACTCGTCAAACGCGAGTCTTTGGGGCGTGTAGCCGTGGTAGGCATAGTCATCGAGCAGGACCGGGGCGCCCGCGACCAATAGGTTCCAGAAATATGTGAGCGCCGCTATCTCGGGAGGGGCGCAGTTCATATCGAGATGGAGATAAGCCACCTGATGTGGCGTTACTTGCGCAAGCGTTTCAGGAACAGTGCCCTCAATGACGACCGCGCGCGGCCATTCCGCGAAATTCGCCCGGACCGAATCTGCGCCAGTCACATAAAAGCCGTTTTGAAGATTCTTGGTATTCTCTTCCAGAGCGCCGTCTTCGCGCTCGCTCGTCGACACGAATCGCTCGTCCAGTCCGGCAAAGGTATCGAGTAGATAAAAGTCGCGATCGAGGGAATTCCAATCCAGATGTTCCATGATAGCGCTGCTTACAAAGCCTTTATTGACGCCACACTCAACAAAATCTCCGTCGAGCCCTGAGGCAATGGAGGCGGCCCATAAGGCGATGTGGACACGCCAGTGAAATCGATACAGGTCAGTACCACCGACTGCTTTGACGCCACGCGCGTACGCGGCAATGAACTTCGAATCGTGCATGAAAGCATGCGAGTGAACGCTGAGCAGACCATCTTGTGCGTAGGTTGGCGGCGACAACGCCCGCAGTCCCAACGCGAGGCGCCTCATCTTTGGGTGATAGCGAACAATGTTGATACTGTCGTTCACAAACTTCACGGTGCGACTCGGTCTGCCGGGGGATGGCTCTTTCGCACGGCGTCTCGCCCGCGAATTGGAATATGAATAATTAACACAAACTCTCCCCAGGTCAAGTGCTAACTGGCAGCCCTAATTCACCCCATGACGGGGTTACGGGGTCATGTTAGACGGTTGCAGTCATGCCCGCCGCCCTATCTGCGATAGAACTACTGTGAAAAAGTCCACCACGAGCCTATGGATCGCGTCGATCCTGGACCCGGCAGTCACCTGAGGCCGGCGCTGGCTGTGAGCCCTGATGGTGGCAACTACTGGCGTCGCCTGCAGGTTCGGGGTACTGGTTAGCGATAGCCTGTTGAGAGCCGTTGCCAGGTGCGAGCGACGGCGTTCGCCCGCGTCACGAAGCCAGCCGGAGCTGACGGCACCGCCGCCGCGCCCGTGGCCTGCTAGTTTTGTGAACACGCTGCGCAGTTCGAGCGGTCTCTGCTTCAATGAACCGAACTGAAGCACCGTAAGACGGGGGAGCAAATTTGCAATGTCATTAAAATTCACTGATCAGATGCAATTTACTCATCACAATATTCGCCTCGACGACGGTAAATTCACGAAGCCTGAGTCCAGTCGCTCGATGGTCGACTACCCGTACTTCAGGTCGGCACGGGGAATATTAGAAACCGTGTTCCCCGGCGACAAGAGCCAACTGCGCCTGGCCGATATAGGCTGTTTGGAAGGTGGCTATGCCGTCGAGTTCGCGCGCATGGGGTTCCAGGTCCTCGGCGTCGATGTGCGTGAATTAAATATAGCGGCATGCAACTACGTCAAATCGAAGATCGATCTGCCGAACTTAGAGTTCGTTCAAGATAATGCGTTGAACATTGCGGAGCATGGCACCTTTGATGCCGTATTCTGTTGCGGTCTACTTTACCATCTTGATCGACCGAAGCAATACCTTGAAACGCTTTCATCCGTGACGAATAAAGTGCTGATTCTGCAGACGCAGTTTTCACTTGTTAGTCCGATCGATGCGAAGTTAAAATTACCCACAAGAGTGCGATGGGTAATCGATAGATTGTTGAGAAAGTCTCAGCCCACCCACTTCACTCTTTCGTCGCCCAGCCAGCACGAAGGGCTTGCTGGACGGTGGTATACGGAGTTCAGCAACACACGATCGTTCAGCCAGAGGGACACCGCCAAATGGTCTTCCTGGGACAACCGTCGATCTTTCTGGATTCAGCGTGAACACCTGCTTAAAGCACTTCAGGATGTGGGATTTGATGTTGTGATGGAACAATATGATCACTTGGAACCAAGCATAGGAGAAAGCTTGCTCGAAGGTTCCTATCAAGCGAACCTTAGAGGGATGTTCATCGGCGTCAAGACTGCTAATCCAACGACCGTTGACTGAGCACGTTCGGGCGTTGGCTGAATCGTTCCGGCAAGACCGAATGCGAGCCGCGGGGGCTCTTGACATTAGACGACTGGCGCGTCATGACTTAGCCATGGGACCGGAGGCTTCCGGATGATGACGCGCCGGACGAATGAGGGCAAGTTGAGTTTGCGGACCAAGATGCGCATGCAATACGAGCGCAACTCCCGCCAACTGGTTGCTACGCCCTCGTACCTTGCGGCTGCGCGTTACCGGCTACACGGCAACGCTTTGCGGTTCATTCGCGAAACCCACCAGGAGCTGCCACCGCAGCCGTCACCCGGTCGCCCCACGCTCGTTTTGTTTGCACACTTCGATCTCCAGGGCATCGTCGATCCTTATGTCGTCTACTACCTGAAGGCGCTCCACGGATTGGGAGCAACCATCATTTTCGTCTCCGGCTCGCCCAGGCTGAGGCCGGAATCAGTTGCTCCCATCCGCTCCCTCTGTGCTGGCATTTACACGCGCCGCACGCTTTCATTGGACTTCGGTTCCTGGCACCTCGCGTGGTCCATCCTCGGGCGGCGCGGCTGGTCGCTCGATCAGTTCGACCGGTTGGTCATCGCCAACGACAGCGTGTTCGGTCCGCTTTTTCCCATCGAAGAAATGTGGAGCTCGTTCCACGATGCCGACATGTACGGTGCCATCGAAAGCGCTGAGCAGTCCCGCCATCTTCAATCCTTTTTTTTGGCCTGGGACCTCAATTCGCGCACCCGCGCCTTCCTCAACGACTTTTGGGACGGCTTCCAGTACATCGTCGACAAAGACATCCTCATCCAGCAATACGAGATCGGCGTAGCCGAGCGTGCTCGTGAAGCAGGGCTCAGCATCAAACCGTTCATCTCCGTCGACACGATCAACGAGGCTTACGGGCGTTCACCGGCGCACGAGTGGGCCAGCAGGTTGTCCGAGGCACCCACCAACAACACGCTCTACTTTTGGGACGGCCTCATCGAGCACCTCCGGTTCCCTTTCCTCAAGATAATCCTGCCACGTCACAACACGCCCTGGCACAACTCCATGACGCACCTGCGTGACTTTATCGAGCAACACACCACCTATCCGTACGGACTCATCGAATCGAACGTGGAAAGGCTCGGCTTCGGATCGTCCTCCTGGGTCAGGCCAGCTGCACAGTCGTAGAGGCTACTGCGCCGCGGGACTCTACGGGCTCTTGCGGATTTAGCGTGCATCGATCTGCTGAATAAGGTTGCCGCAGCGCAGCAGGGACCGATTCGGCAGTGGATGACGATGCGGAATCCGAGGGCGTGCGCCGCAAGGCTTCCAGGCGGCCGTTGATGGCCTCGATTGGCCCGTGCTTCCCGCAATTACCAGGAGCTCTGTTATCGCTCGGGCACGGGCAGCTTTCAAAATGTACGGGTGGACGCCCAAGAGCCAACTGTAACCGCTCGGGTGCGCGTCAGGCATGATGGAAATTAGCCATGAATCTCTGCAGTCACGCCGAATTCCGCCAGCGTGCGCAAGGTCATTTCACGCAGCCAACCTTGGGTGTTCGGCTTGCCGGGCTGGTATGCGGTGACCGAGAAGCTGACTTTCCCGTGCACCCGTCCCGAAGCCACAAACAGCTGGCCACCGATGCGTTCGAGAGTTCGCCTGGTGACGCCTGGCTCGACCAGGCGCGCGCTCATATAGTCGGCGTCGGTGCCATCAGGGCGGTTCGAAGCCGGCACCATGTCACCAACATTGGAGCAACCGACGGGAAAACCGGCGGCACCCAGTTGTATTCCCGCTCCCCTGCGTGCCGCCCATTTCGGAGTCATCGATGCCAGTGGCAGCGGCGCCACCACCCTGTCGGTGGTCTCCGCGACGTCGGCAAGTGCTTGCTTGAGCTTGACCCGAATTTCCGCGAGGTCCGATGACAGGCGCGTCGGGTCGACGGAAACGCTGGGAAACACCACTGCGTTGCCGCGCGTGTCGTTTTCGGTGCGTACGCTGATCGGAAAGGAGAGGGTGACGGTTCCGTCGTCACAGACTCGCCCCATTCGCACCCCGAGTCGGCACGCGAATCCCGCGAGCAGCGTGTTGCCGTTTCCGCCAAGGCTTTCCGCGCACGCATCCCATTCCGCGAGGTCGGCAAAAACGTTTACGTCAGGTACCACGACAGTCTGATCCTCGCCTGCTACCCGCGGGGAAGACGGTGTGGATGCGATTGATGCGGCGACGTGACCGCGGCTCTTTCGAGTGAAGCGCGCCGTCGCTACCACCGCCTGCGTCAGCTCCGGCGTCGACGCGACGGTTTGCCGGGCATCCTGAAACACAGCCTGCCTGCGGGTCCGCGACCCAGGACGCGGATAGCCCAGGTAGCGAGTCCGGCCGCTGGCAGCATCGGCCACCGCCTGGATGATTCCAAGCCCGTCGATGACGGTGTGCGACGCCGCGAGGCTAACCGCCGTCCCGCCGTCCTCTAGCGGAAGCGCTCCAAGATGCCAGCTGGGCCCGTATTCGGGATCGAGCGGCAGGCGCGCGCGGTCATTGCTCCAGGCAACTAGATCGGCGCGCGGACGAGCTGTTTCGGCGATCTCGACGTCCTCAGTCCCCGGGCAGTAGACCCAACGGTCCCGTGCGAAAGGCAGGGGAGACCGTTCGATCCGTCGTCCCAGCAACCCGTGTCCGAGATTGCCGTGGAAACGACGCAAGCCGTCAATGTTTATGGGGCGGTTGTATATCCAGGTGAACTGAATCTGCGCCCCATAGCCGAGCGCCCGGGCACCAAGATATGACGCCTGATCTACGTGCGCGAGTCGATTGTCCACCGCGCCCACGGTAGTTTATTCGCGACGTGATGCGCAGCGGTTTGTGCTGGACGGGCCGGGCCCGCGGCTACCGAGAAGCTGAATGGCGGGCCACTGGGCTCGACAGCGGATTGGTACGGTTGCATTTTGCTGGTCCGCCGAAAAATGGTCCCGACGAAGGTAACCTGATGTCCGTGGTTCAGTCATCACTTCCTACAGTGCTGCGCGAACGCGCTAGCCTGCAGCCGAACGATGCGGCGTTCACATATATTGATTACGAGCAGGATTGGGACGGCGCACCGATAACCCTGACCTGGTCGCAGCTGTACAGGCGAGCGGTGAACCTTGGCGCACAGCTCAGACAATCCGGGGCACCCGGTGATCGGGCATTAATACTGGCACCTCAGGGGCTTGATTATATCGTCGGCTTTCTCGGTGCCCTGCAGGCCGGACTTGTGGCGGTTCCGTTGTCGGTTCCAGTCGGCGGCGCCCACGACGAACGCACTATTTCGGTGCTGGCTGACACGTCACCCAGTGTCATCCTCACCACGTCCGCTGTCGTCGACATCGTCGGCGAATATGCGCAGCCGCGGGAGGGTCAATCCGCACCGGCAATCGTTGAACTCGATTTGCTGGACCTCGAAGCTCGGCAGCGATCGCTCCGGCCGGGATCCAACGGTGCGGCCAATGACATGTCCGATTTCGTATATCTGCAATACACCTCCGGATCCACCCGGGCGCCCGCCGGTGTCACCGTCTCGAACAAAAATGTCTTCGCCAATTTCGGGCAGGTGATGGGCGACTTCTTTGCACTTGAGGGCGGGGTTGCTCCGCCGGACCTCACTGCGGTGACCTGGCTGCCGCTCTACCACGACATGGGTCTGCTGCTGGGGATCATCATGCCCATTCTCGCGGGTGTGCCCACCGTGATCTCCAGCCCGATGGGATTTCTGCAGCGACCGGCTCGATGGCTGCACCTGATGGCCCGTGACGGTCAGACAATCTCGGCAGGACCGAACTTCGCGTTCGATTTGGCGGCACGCAGGACATCAGACGACGACCTGGCCGGGTTTGACCTCGGGAGCGTGCACACCATCCTCAACGGCAGCGAACGGGTCCAGCCCGTGACGCTCAAGCGATTCGCCGACCGGTTCGCCCCATTTAACCTTCCCGCCAACGCGCTACACCCGGCATACGGCATGGCAGAGGCGACGGTGTACATCGCTGCCCGCGAAGCGGGTCACCCACCCGAGATCTGTTACTTCGAATCCGAGAAACTGCCTGGCGGACATGCGATCCGAAGCGCAAACGGAACAGGCACTCCGCTGGTCAGTTACGGTGCCCCGGAGTCGGTACAGGTGCGCGTTGTCGACCCCGACACGGGCCGCGAGTGCCCGGAGGGAACGGTCGGCGAGATTTGGGCGCACGGCGACAATATCGCTAACGCCTACTGGAACAATCCCGAAGAGAGCGAACGGACGTTCGGCGCGAAGATCGTCGAGCCGTCGGACGACACACCGGAAGGCCCCTGGCTGAGAACCGGAGATTCGGGCTTCTTCTCCGAGCGCGAGCTATTCATCATCGGTCGTATCAAAGACCTCTTGATTGTCTACGGGCGCAACCACTCTCCCGACGACATCGAGGCAACGATCCAAGAGGTCACCGCGGGACGCTGCGCGGCGATAGCGGTCGGCGATAACGGTGTTGAAAAGCTGGTGGCGATAATCGAACTCAAGAAACGAGACGAGTCCGACGAAGAAGCCGCCGAGAGGTGGGACGCTGTAAAACGTGAAGTTACCTCGGCGATTTCGACGTCACATGGGCTGAGCGTGGCGGATCTGGTCCTGGTAGCGCCCGGCTCGATCCCGATCACTACAAGCGGCAAGATCAGACGAGCGCAGTGCGTGGAGCGTTACCAGCAACACGAGTTCGCCCGGCTAGACGCCTAAGTCGCTGCAGCCGCATCGAAAGGCGGAAACTACCTCTTCCGATGCCGCCGAATGCAATAATTCCGCTGTCCGAAGAACGCGTCCTCTTACCGAGTAGGTGACCGTGCAGGCTGACAGCGTCAGCTCCACCAAAGAGGCGCACGGTCAACGCCCGGCACCCAAGGACTTCCGCCCGGATATCGAGGGCCTGCGTGGCTTCACGCTGCTGGCCATTCTCGGCTTTCACACTGGCATGCCCGGTGTCAGTGGTGGGTTCGTCGGCCCGGACATCTTCTTCTTCATCTCGGGTTTCGTCATCACCGGGGCGCTCTGGCGCGAGGTGAGCACCACCGGCACCCTCGGGCTGCGCCGCTTCTTTGGCGGGCGGGCCCGCCGACTGCTGCCGGTAGCGGCCACGGTAGGCGTCGTCACAATGATCGCCTCGGCTGTCCTGTTGCCCCTGCTGCAGGCCCAAAGTGCCATCAAGGACGGCATCGCTTGCGCGTTGTACGTCCCCAACTACTGGTTCATTGCCCAGCAGGTCGACTATTTCGCCGGCGGCGTGCCCTCGCCGTTCCAGCACTACTGGACTTTGGGCGTGGAGGAGCAGTTCTATCTGTTGTGGCCGCCGATGATCATCGGTACGGCGTGGCTCGTCCGGCGTACGCGCCGGCGCGCTAAAACCGATGCGCCCCTGTCGAAGAGCCCGTATCTGGTGCTCGTCACGGTAGTCGCGGTGGTGTCGTTCGCGCTGTCCCTGGTGATCACCTACGTGATGCCTCTGGTGGCGTATTTTTCGCTGCCCACGCGGGCTTGGCAGTTGGCCGGCGGTGCCCTGGTGGCCCTCACGGCCGACCTCTGGCGCCGGTTCCCGGCGCGGGCTGCGGTGGTCACGGGATGGATCGGGTTGGCCGTGATTCTGCTGGCCTGCACCTCTTTTACCCCGGACACACCCTATCCGGGTACCGCCGCGCTGGTGCCGATCCTGGGCACTGCGCTGGTGATCGGCGCCGGCTGTGCAACACCGTCGCAGGGTTGCGGGCGCGTCCTGGCGTGGTCGCCGATGCGGGCGATCGGGCGATTGTCTTACTCGTGGTATCTGTGGCACTGGCCGGTGCTGGTGTTCGCACCGGTATTGGTGGGCCACCCGCTGGGGCTGGCCGGCAGGTTGGTGGCAGCCGTCCTCGTCTCAGGCGGCTTGGGGATGCTCACCCTGCGTTTCCTGGAGAATCCGCTGCGATATGCTGCGCCGCTGCGCCGGTCTCCTCGGGCCAGTCTGGCGGTTGGCGGCGTCGCCTCGGCGGTGGCGGCCGCATTGGGCGCGGTGTTGCTGATGTGGGTTTCATCGATGCCGCTGCCTGTCGCGGTTGGGCGCGGCGCGCAGGCTGCGGCGTTCACCATCACACCGGGGCATGTCCCCACGGGCGACAACGTTGCGGCGTACGACGCGGCGGTGCAATACGTGTTCGCGCAGTACCAGGCGGCGGTCGCATCATCCGCCGAGCTGAAAGCCGTCCCGTCGAACCTGAACCCGTCGCTTGCCGATGCGGCAGCCGAAATTCCGGCCATGATGTTCGACGGTTGCCTGCGGCTGCCTTTCCAAGCCGGACAGCCCGAGTGCGCGACGGGTGATACCGCCTCGAAGACGACGGTGGCCGTGGTCGGCGACTCGCATTCCTCGATGTGGATTCCCGCGTTCCAACAGGTCGGCAAGCAACGGCCCTGGCGAATCGAAACCATGGCCAAGGCGGCTTGTCCAATGATGGATTTGCCCGTCGCCAACCGTTACGTCAGTCCGATCGTTGAATACCTTGAACATTGCGAGCAATGGCGCGGTCAGGTGATGGACCGGTTACGCGCTGAGCACCCGAAGGTGGTCGTGGTGAGCGTGTTTCGGGGGTACCTTGCCAGCCACAGCAATGGTTTTCTGTCAGGTTTCTCGTCATACGACCCGGCGTGGATCAACAGCCTGACCCGCCTCGTGCAGCAGCTGCGCGGCACTGGCGCCAAGGTGCTGGTTCTCGGGCCGATCCCGCATCTGTACACATCGGTGCCGAGCTGCCTGTCTGAGCACCTCGACGACGCGACGGCTTGCGCGCCGCCCAGGTCGATGGCCTTCGATCAACCCGGCATCGCAGCTGAGTCCGCCGCCGTCAAAGCCGGCGGGGGACAATACGCCGAACTCACCGGCCTGTTCTGCACGACGAACCGCTGCCCGGTAATCGTCGGCAACACCCTGGTTTACGTCGACGCGGGTCACACGACGATCGAATACTCCCGGCTGTTGGCTCCGGCAATGGCGGCGCTTGTCGATCGCGCGCTCGTCCAGGGTTGACCGGTCACACGTTAGGGGCCGAACAGTGGGAGCGATTGGCGAAGGTCAGGATCGTTTTCCAGTTGGCCCTCGGTCTGATCCGTGACGCTGTCACTGGTCTTGCCGTTGCCGCTGGTCGGCTCATGCGACAAGCCAGTGAGGCCGAACAGGGGGAGTGCGTGTTCGTAGTGGTCGATTGACTGCCCGTCATTGCCATTGCCAAGGGTGTGGTCGTCACCGTTGCTGGGGCCCGTGCTCTTTGGCTTGACGCTGGTTGGCGTCTTGGCCAGCCGATAGGAGAGGACGTCGGAGCCGAAGAGCGGCAGTGAGTGGCCGAGGTAACGATCAGTCGGTTTTTTGCCGTTGCCGTTGGTATGGCCGTTGATATGGCCGTTGGTTGATGGGGCAACCGATCTCGATTTTCGTAGGTCGTAGGTCAGCCGATGTGCCACGCCGCTTAGGTCGAACAGGGGCAGCGAGTGGGAGGTCACATACTCGACTGATGCGTCGCCGGTTGCCGGTAGGGCAGACGAGGCGGTCCGGGTCTTGCGGCTCGGCATGATTTTCAGCCGGGTGAGCTCGCCCGACAAGCGCATCCGTTGGCGCTGCTTGGCGGCGTGGGCCGCGGTCACCTCAGACGTGCTCTTGCCCAGCTGTGATGGCCACCAGTTCTTCTGGCCGATCATCGAGGCCAAAGCCGGCACCGTAATGGTGCGCACCAGGAACGTGTCGATCAGAATGCCTGCTCCGATGATGAAACCGGCCTCGGCCATCGTGGAGATGCTCGCGGTCATTAGGCCGAACATCGAAGCGGCAAAAATGAGCCCGGCCGACGTGATCACGCCACCCGTCGAGCCCACGGTGCGAATGACACCCACGCGCACACCGTGCGGGGACTCGTCGCGGATGCGGGAGATGAGCAGCATGTTGTAATCGGCGCCGACGGCGACCAGCAAGATAAACGAGAGTCCGGGCAGGCTCCAGTGGAGGTCCTTGCCGAGTATCCCTTGAAACACGATAACGCCGATGCCCAGCGCCGACATGTACGAAAGCAGCACCGACGCGATGAGATATATCGGCGCAATAAGGGCTCGTAATAGGACCACCAGAATCAGAAACACAATGATGATGGTCGCGAAGATAATGAAATTGATGTCGTTGTTGTAATAGTCGCGCGTATCTTTAAGCCCACTCGGAATTCCCGCCAACGATATCCTGGCATCCGACAGTTCGGTGTTCGGTAGCGCCGACCTTCCGGCATTGACAATGGTGCTGACTTGATCCATGGCAGCGGTGCTGAACGGATCGATCGCACTTTGGACGAGGTAACGCGCCGCGTGCCCGTCCGGCGAGATGAAGACCTGGGAGCCCTTCTTGAACTCGTCCCTCGTCATGATCTGCGGCGGAACATTGAAGCCGGCCATCGCCGGGGCCTCGGCGTCGTGCTTCATTCCCAGCAGGAATGACGACGCCTCGCCGAGCCCGCTGCCTATTTTCTTGGTCTGATCGACCAGCAATCTCACGCCGCCGGCTACGGCCTTGCTGCCGTCGGCAAGGGCGCCGGACCCTTGTTCCAGCGCGTTCATGTCGGACTGAAGTCCCTTGATGGTTGTGAGGACGGTGACGGCCTGGTTCAGTGACTGCTGCATCTTGGTCAGTGTCTGGCCGACGGTTTGCGCCCCCCCGGTCGCTTGCATGTTGCGAGCCAGACCCTTGATCGAATTCAGGGTTCCGTCGTTATCGGCCGTGACCAGCGACGCCAACCCGGCCCGCGAACTCACGCAACCGGGATCGGCGTTGCAGTCCGGGCTGGCGTTCAGCGCCCGCACCATCGGCGAGGCCCACCCGGCGATGTTTTGCGCATCGACGGTGGACGCGTTCAGACTGTCGCCGAGTGACTTCATCCGCCCGGTCAGCTCGCCCGCTTGTTGGAGGGTGCCGATCAAGGCATCGCCACCCATCAGTTGTTCCATGGTCGTCAGGGCCGAGACCACCCCGCTGAGGCTGGAAACTGCGCCCGTGACTTGAGTTCGAATCTGGGCCAGGGCGTCAGCCAATTGGTCGGCACCGTTGACCAGCTTGTCCAGGTCGCCTCCGTGGTTCTGGATCTGGCTTGAGGCTTCGTCGAGTTTGCTGCCGACTTCGCCGGCTTGGAAGGACACCTTGGTCTGTTCAAGCGGTTCGCCGGTGGGCCGGGTCAGGCCCCGCACCATGGTGATATTGGGCAGTTGGCTGACCCGGCCCGCTATCTGCTCGAGGTCGGCCAGGGCGTTGGGCGTCCGCAAGTCGTGCGAGGACTGGATGAACAGCACCAACGGAGTCATCGAGTTCTTCGGGAAATGCCGATCCATCGCGTCGTATCCCTTGGAGCTGTCGGCTTCCTCCGGCAATGACTTGAGGTCGTCGTAGTTGAACCGCACCATGCTCGAGCAAGCTGCCATGGCGATCAGCAAGATCAGGCTCGCAACCAGGTGGATCCGCGGCCGCCGCACAATGCGTGTTCCGGTGCGTCGCCAGAAGGTAGTCGTCAGGTCGCGGCGTGGTTTGATCCAGCCACGCCGCCCGGTGAGCACGAGGATGGCGGGCAGCAGGGATATCGCAGCCAGGAACGACACGATAACCGAGACCGAAATCGCCGGACCGACTTCTGAGAAGACTTG
>Ga0209068_10001437_pt1 | contig 11891 bp, 10 predicted proteins | sample ColStrG_CSR_2012_FD_187200 | JGI IMG/M metagenome (GOLD analysis project Ga0209068, IMG submission 187200) | Freshwater sediment microbial communities in response to fracking from Pennsylvania, USA - Cold Stream Run_MetaG_CSR_2012 (SPAdes)... | ecosystem: Environmental > Aquatic > Freshwater >...
TTCCGAGCGCTCGAAGGCGGCGGGATGATGGGCTGCTCGATTCCGCCCTCCGTTGAGGTCGTCCCTGCGAAAAGCCGGGACGACGGTCGAGGGCTTTGGCCTGAAATGACTCAAGCCAACGACGCGCCCCACGCCACCTACCCTACTCCGCCGCCTTCGAGCGCTCGGAACGTGCTCGGCCATTCGGTCACGCGGCTCGAGGATTTGCCGCTCGTCACCGGACAGGGCCGCTATGCGGGCGACATCAACTTTCCCCATCAGCTGCATATGCGTGTGGTCCGCGCCGCCCATGCCCATGGCCGCATCGTGTCGATCGACACGACGGCGGCGCGAGCGTTGCCCGGCGTGGTCGCAGTGTGGACCAATGCCGACATCCCGGATCTGTCGCCGATCGATTTCCGCGCCGACAAATCCTCGGAGGCGCTCAAGCCGTTTCGGCAGCCGGCGCTGGCGCGCGGCCGCGTCCGTTACATCGGGGATCCGGTGGCGGCGGTGTTCGCGGAGGATCCTTACCTGGCCGAGGATGCGGCCGAGCTGGTCGCCGTCGAGATCGAGGAGCTGCCGGTCGTCCTGTCGGCGAGCGATCCGCCCGGCGAGTTCGAGCCCGGCCGCTGCGGCGAGGCCGCGCTGTTGCGCCACAGCTACGGCGACATCGAGGCCGCGCTGCGTGCCGCGCATCTGATTGTTGAGCTCGATCTCACGACCGGCCGGCACTCGGGCGTGCCGCTGGAGACGCGCGGCGCGATCGGCCGCTACGACGCGGCGCGCGATATTCTGGAGCTGCACGGCGCCGCCAAGATTCCCCATCGCAACCGGGAAACCCTGTGCCGGATGCTGGGCCGAAGCCCCTCGGCGCTGCATGTGCATGAGAGCCATGTGGGCGGCGGCTTCGGCATCCGCGGCGAAATCTATCCCGAGGACGTGCTCGTCCTGGTCGCCGCGCTGCGGCTTCGCCGCCCGGTCAAATGGATCGAGGACCGGCGCGAGCATCTGATGTGCGCCAACCATTCGCGCCAGCAGCGCCACCTCGCCCGCATCGCGGTCGATGCGGACGGGCTCATCCTGGGCATCGAGGATGAAATTTTCCACGACCAAGGCGCCTATATCCGCACCCACGGGGTCAACGTTCCCAACCGCACCATGTGCATGCTGACCGGCGCCTACCGGGTGCCGGCCTATCGGGCGCTCGCCCATGTGCGTCTGACCAACAAGACTCCAGCCGCAACCTACCGGGCGCCGGGGCGCTTCGAAAGCACCTTCGTGCGCAGCCGGCTGATGGATGCGGTGGCGGATCGGCTCAAGCTCGACCGCATCGAGGTGCGGCGGCGCAATCTCATCGCCGCCTCCGAGATGCCCTATACCATCGCGTTCGACGAGCCGGGCGTCGAAGAGCTGGAGCTGGATTCCGGCGACTATGCGGCGCTGCTCGACAAGGCGCTGGCCGCCTTCGGCTGGCCGGCGTTGCAGCAGGACCTGCAGCGCCGCCGCGCGCTCGGCGAGGCGGTCGGCGCGGGCGTCGCCATCTTTCTGGAAGAAAGCGGACGCGGCCCGACCGACAATGCCAAGATCGCGGTCGACGGCACCGGCGCGGTCGAGCTGATCACCGGCGGCGCTTCGCTCGGCCAGGGCTTCGAGACCGCCATGGCGCAAATCTGCGCCGAAGCGCTCGGCGTCGACTACCGCCGCGTGCGCGTCATTCACGGCCACACCGACCTCATCGATCACGGCATCGGGGCCCATGCGGCGCGCGCGACCGTCCTCACCGGAGGCGCCGTGCATGTCACCGCCACCATGGTGCGCCAGAAGGCGTTGGAATTCGCCGCCGAGCTGCTGCAAACGCCGGCCGCCGAGCTCGACATCGTGGATGGCACCGTCGTGCGGCGCGACCAAAAGGGCGGTCCTTCGATCACGCTGGCGGAGATCGCCCGGCGGATCGCGCCCGGTGGAAAGCTGTTGCGCGGGCGCGAACCGCAGCTCGCCGCCCACGGCTGGTACAACACCGATCACACCGTCTTCCCTTACGGGGTGCATCTCGCCGCGGTGCGGATCGACCGCGACACCGGAGCGGTCGTGGTCGAGCGCTTCATGGTGGCCTATGACGTGGGCCGCGCGGTCAATCCTTTGCTGATCGAAGGCCAACTGGTGGGTGGCTGCGTGCAGGGACTGGGCGGCGCGCTCTCCGAGGAATTCAGCTACGACCAGAACGGCGAGCCGCTGGCGGTCACCTTCGCGGACTATCTGTTGCCGGTGCTGCGCCAGACGCCAGATGTCGAGGTGCTGCTCACGCAAGACGCGCCCTCCCCGCACCATCCGCTCGGACTGAAAGGCGCCGGCGAAGGCGGCATCAACGGAGTCGGCGGCGTCATCGCCAGCGCCATCGACGACGCGCTCGGTATTCCGGGCGCGGTCACGCAGCTGCCCATGTCGCCGCAAAGGGTGAAGGCGCTGTTGCGAGGGACGCTTCGTAGCCTGGATGAAGCGTAGCGCAATCCGGGAGCGTCGATCCCGGATTACGCTGCGCTCCATCCAGGCTAGATTCCATCAGTTCGAGCCGGGAATTTTCACGGCCGCGCGCGCGGTGGCGATGACCTCGGGCGGCAGCGCGTAGACGTTCGAGATGATGCCTTGCATGTCGGGTCCGGAAATCGGATCGATCGGACCCAGCACGCGCTTGGCCTCGTCGAGGAAATCCGGATCGTTCATGGTGGCCATGAAGGCAGCGCGCAGCGCATCGGTGCGATCCTGCGGCACGCCGGGCGCCACGACGTAGGGCCGCCCCAGCGCCTTCATGCCCATCAGAATCTCGAACACGTGCCGCTCGGCTTGGTTGCGGGTGATGTCCATGACCAAGGGCACATCGCGCAAAGCCGGACTCGCGCTCTTGATGAGGCCGAGCTGCAGCAATATCCGGATCTTCTTGTCGGCAATCCAATCCGGATGTCCCTTCTCGATCTCGGAGAACGACCAATTGCCGCTGCCCTGAATCTCCTCGCGCTCCATGGCGAGCGCGATCTGCGCCTGCCCCGGATAGCCACTGACGATGCGAAACTTCGTTCCCAGCACACGGTTCATGGCGCGCGGAAACAGCTCCGGATCGGTCGCCGGGCCGCTGCCCCCGACCACCATCTCGGACTTGAACAAGTCGTCCACTGTGCGCTGCGGCGCCGTGTGCCAAGCCACCACGACGCCGAGCTCGTTGGTCGTGCTCCCGAGCCATTGCATCCTGCGCACGTCGAACCGCACCCCGGCATCGCCGAACAAAGTCTGGAACGGGATCGGGCGCTGCACCGCCGCGATGACGGTGCCGTCCTTGGGCGCAATCTCGTAAACGTAGTTCGTGGCCACGATGGAGCTGGCGCCGGGCTTGTTCTGGACGATGATGTTCGGTTGGCCCGGAACGTGGCGGGCGAAATAGTGCGCCAGCGTGCGCGCGGTCAGATCGTAGCCGCCGCCGACGTCGGAGCCGACCAGGATGGTGACGGTCTTGCCCTTGTAGAAATCCGCCACGGATTGGGCGATCGCAGCGCCGGTCATCAGGGCCACCGCCCATGAGCTCCATGCGCAGACCAGCAGAGTCTTGATGATGCGGTTCCGATTCTTGCTATCGCGCCGACTAATCGCACAAGCTCCGGTTGTTGAGGGTGCCACGGCCGAGGACAAAATCTGCGAGGCTACAATCATCGAGGATATCCGGGCCCCGACCGGTGTCAAACCGCGTCGGCCGAAACCAAATTCGCGGCGACGCGCGCCCGCGGTCGCGCGCGTTCGTTCCCCGATCAACCGGGCACATGCTATGGTATCCGATCGAATGCACAGCATCAGGATCCGAGGAATTGCATGGCGTACGAGGGACAACTGGCCGAAATGGTGAAGTTCCAGGGCTTCAAAGACGACCGGGGCGACGCTTACTACGCGCGTCCCACCCGGGCCGGCCGATTCCCCGGCGTGGTCGTCATCCATCACCTGCCCGGCTGGGACGAATGGATCATCGAGGTCACGCGCAAGTTCGCCCATCATGGCTATGCGGCGATCGCCCCCCACCTTTATTTCCGTGACGGCCCCGGCAGCCCGGACGACATCGGAGCGCGGGTGCGGGCAGCGGGCGGCGTCGCGGACGAGCAGGCGATGGGGGACGTCGCCGGCTCGATCAAGTTTCTGCGCGCGCAACCGCACTCCAATGGCAAGGTCGGCGTCATCGGCTTCTGCTCCGGGGGGCGCCTCGCTTATCTCGCCGCCGGCAGCGTCCGCGGCATCGACGCCACCGTGGACTGCTGGGGCGGCAGCGTCATCGTGAGGGACAAGAAGCAGCTCGATGCCAAACGCCCGGTCGCGCCGATCGATCTGACCGACAAGATAACGTCTCCGCTGCTCGGGATTTTCGGCAATGAGGACAAGAATCCCGACGTCGCGCAGGTCAACGAAACCGAGGAGGCGCTCAAGCGGCTCGGCAAGACCTATGAATTCCACCGCTATGACGGCGTCGGGCACGCTTTCTTCAACACCTGGCGCGAGGGCTACCGGGCCGCGCAGGCGCTCGACGGCTGGGAAAAAGTCTTCGGCTTCTACCAAAAATATCTGGCTTCGGCCTGATGGCCAGCATGCGATGTAGACGAAGCACATACGCGCGACGCACTCGGCGCGCTCCCCTCCCCCTTGTGGGGAGGGGTTGGGGTGGAGGTCGGTGTTGGTTGGCGCGCCTTGCTCAACAACTACGACCCCCCTCCCCAGCCCTCCCCCACGAGGGGGGAGGGAGCAGGCGGAGTTCGCGGCAACATTGTGCATCCGACGACAAGGAGCATGGTGATGGCCGAGCAAAGCGTGCTCTATGAGGTCGACGAGAAGGTCGGCATCGTCAGCTTGAATCGGCCCGACAAGCTCAATGCCTTGAGCATGGAGCTGCGCCTCGAGCTCGAGCGGGTGCTGCGCGCTGCCGACGACGATCCCGCCACCAGCGTCATCGTATTGCGCGCGGAGGGCCGCAGCTTCTGCGTCGGCTTCGACATCGGCGGCGGTCACGACCGCGCGAAAACGCCGTGGCGCCACGATGCGCTCAAGTATCATGAGCGCCTGTCGGTCAGCCTGCGCGCCCTGATGACGCCCTGGAACCTGCGCAAGCCGGTGATCGCGTCGGTGCAGGGCCACGCGCTCGGCGGCGGCTGCGAACTCGCGATGTTTTGCGACCTCACCATCGCGGCCGACGATGCGCAGTTCGGCGAGCCCGAAATACTGTTCTCGCAAGCCGGGCCCGGCATCGTCATGCCATGGATCATCGGCCACAAGCGCGCCCGCGAGCTCCTCTATTTCGGCGAGCTGATCGATGCGCAGACGGCGCTCGAGCTGCGCATGATCAACCGCATCGTGCCGCTGGCGCAGCTGCGCGGCGCGACGCTGCGATATGCCAAGCGCCTCGCCCTGATCTCGCCCGAGGCGCTCGAGGCGACCAAGCGCGCCATCAATCGTGGGATCGAGGACGCAGGCTTCCGCAATGCGCTGCAATCGGGCCTCGACGTGGTGGCCCCGCTCTACGCGGCGACCACCGAGGTCGGCCGGCAATTCGACGACATCAGGGCCAAGGACGGGCTCAAGGCGGCGCTCAAATGGCGGCGCGACCAATTCCTGGAGGAGTGAGTCCTCGACGGTCTTGCCGGAACCGTCATAGAATGTTCCTGTGCGAACAGCCGTCGCACGTGCAGCCCCGAGGACCAGCATGAAACTTCCGCGCCGTCTGTTCCTGCAACTGGCAGCGGGCGCTGCCGCGCTCCCGGCCGTATCGCGCCTCGCCAGAGCGCAAACCTACCCGCTGCGGCCGGTACGCATGATCGTGCCGTTCGCGTCGGGCGGCGCCTCCGACATCCTGGCGCGCCTGGTCGGGCAATGGCTGTCGGAGCGGCTCGGCCAGCCCTTCGTCATCGAGATGCGGCCGGGCGCCGGCGGCAATGTCGGCACCGAGGCCGTGGTCAACGCGGCTCCGGACGGACATACGCTGCTGATGGTCAATGCGGCGCCGAGCGCCATCAACGCCACGCTCTACGACAAGCTCAATTTCAATTTTCTCCGCGACATGGCGCCGGTCGGCGGTGTGCTCCTCACGCCCCTCGTTCTGCAGGTGTATCCATCGTTTTCGCCCAAGACCGTTCCCGAGCTCATCGCCTATGCCAAGGCCAATCCCGGCATGGTCAACATGGCGTCGGCCGGCAACGGAACCCCGCCCCATGTGGCGGGCGAGCTTTTCAAGATGATGGCCGGCGTCGACATCGTGCATGTGCCTTATCGAGGCGGAGGGCCGGCGCTGGTCGACCTCCTGGGCGGACAGGTGCAGATGATGTTCGGCAATCTGGCTTCATCCATGGAATACATCAGGGCCGGCAAGCTGCGCCCCCTGGCGGTGACCACCACGATGCGGGCTGAGGCATTGCCCGACCTGCCCACGGTCGGCGATTTCCTGCCCGGCTACGAGGCCAGCGATTGGTACGGCATCTGCGCCCCCAAGGGCACGTCCGCAGAGATCATCGGCAAGCTCAACACCGAGATCAATGCCGGCCTCGCCGATCCCAAGCTGAAGGCGCGGCTTGCCGACCTGGGCGGCACCCCGCTGCCGGGCACGCCCGCCGCGTTCGGCAAACTGATCGCGGATGAAACCGAGAAGTGGGGCAAGGTCGTCCGGGCCGCCCATATGAAGCCCGAGTAATCCGCCATGACAAAGAGCGAACATCGGCCCTGGTACAGCATCCTTTATGTCCAGGTCATCGTGGCGATACTCTTCGGCGTGGCGGTCGGACATTTCTTTCCCTCGACCGGCGTGGCGCTCAAGCCGCTCGGCGACGCCTTCATCGCGCTCATCAGGATGATGATCGCGCCGGTCATCTTCTGCACGGTGGTGCACGGCATCGCCTCGATGAGCGATCTGCGGAAGGTCGGCCGCGTCGGCGCCAAGGCGCTTTTCTACTTCGAGGTCGTTTCGACCGTCGCGTTGGCGATCGGGCTCTTGGTCGGAGAGATCGTTCAACCGGGCAGCGGCTTCAATATCGACCCCGCCACGCTCGACACCAAATCGGTCTCGACCTACGTGGCCCGCGCCAAGGACGAGGGGATCGTGGCGCATCTCATGGCCATTATTCCGGACAGCTATTTCGGCGCCTTGGCGCGCGGGGATCTGTTGCAGGTGCTGCTGGTGTCGATCCTTTCCGGCTTTGCCATTGCAAATCTCGGGACGCTCGGGGAACGCATCAGCAAGGGGATCGAGAGCGTGGCGCGGGTGTTCTTCGGGATCATTCGGATCATCGTGCGCGTCGCGCCGATCGGCGCCTTCGGCGCGATGGCGTTCACGGTCGGAGCCTATGGGGTCGGCTCCCTGTGGAACCTCATCCAGCTGATCGCGACGTTCTATCTCACCAGCTTGCTGTTCGTGTTCCTGGTGCTGGGCGGCATCGCGCGCGTCACCGGCTTCTCGATCTTCCGCTTCATCGGCTACATCAAGGACGAGCTTCTCATCGTGCTGGGCACCAGTTCCTCGGAAACCGTGCTGCCGCATATGCTGCAAAAGATGGAGCGGCTCGGGGCATCCCGGTCGGTGGTCGGCTTGGTGATCCCGACCGGCTACAGCTTCAATCTGGACGGCACCAACATCTACATGACGCTGTCGACGCTGTTTCTCGCCCAAGCCACCAACACGCACCTCACGCTGATGCAGGAACTCGGGATTCTGGCGGTCGCCATGCTCACGTCCAAGGGCGCGTCCGGGGTTACCGGCGCCGGCTTCGTGACCTTGGCGGCGACGCTCGCGATCATACCGGATATCCCGATCCAATCCATCGCCCTCCTGGTCGGCATCGACAAGTTCATGAGCGAGTGTCGCGCGCTCACGAATCTGATCGGGAACGGGGTCGCCACAATCGTGATCAGCCGTTGGGAGGGAGAGCTCGACGTCGACAAGCTGCACCATGCCATGGCACATCCGGTGGCCTTCGGGGAGGAATTGGAAGCCGAGCCGGTCGGCTGACGAATGCGCGCGCGGCGCGAGGTCCGGGCGCATCAAGAGCGATCCGCGCTCGAGGGGGATCCGGGTCGTCGTGCTCACTTCGTCCAGCGAGGAGCGCGACGTCATGCGGACCTATGAGGTGGGCGTGGATCGCTCCTTTGGTGCCGCCGGCATCGCGTTGAATCGGGTGTTCTATGCATCGGTCCCTATCGATTGCCGTGCTCAACCTTCTGCTGGGCGCTCTGGTCGGCGCTGATCTCATTCGCACGCCCCGAACCGGCCGGGCACGTGGCCGCTCGGGTACCATAACGAGGCAAGAGCGGCCCGAGAAATATTGGCGATACGTCTACGCCAGCTGCGCTGTCTTGGTGCTTTGTGCCGCTGTTCTGCTGTGGGCGATAATCCGGCCGGATTCGTTCTGACGGTCGACGCCCCGCCGCCGATCAAACAAAGAACGCTCGGGACCCGCTGGCGTACTGGTGTCGATCAGATACATCTCGAAAAATTAGAGCTTGACGCGCCGCATCGGCGAGCGATTACGTTGCGGCAAGTCGCGCGGCGCAATCGACGCCGACATCAGGAGCCGGCCGAACGAAGGGACCTGCACCAAGCGCTCCCACTCCTTGATTCCCACCACGATAGCCTAGCGCTTGCCATGGCGCGTGATGATCAATGGTTCGCCGGCGACCGCGTCGTCGACGACGGACGACAGGGCCGCCTTGCCGTCCTTCAATTGAATTTCACGCATCGTGTGGTCTTCAATTTAACATGACTATAGTGGTCATATAACGCCCAGACCACAATTGCGCAAGCGGGAGCATGGGCGCGTACCAATCGACAAGCCAAGTCGCCTGCCGTAGCTTTGGCAGAGGGCTCCCGAGAAACCGCCACCGAGCGGCCGGAAGTGAAGGAACAACACCATGAGCCAAGCCGACACGCTCGTTCGCGACTACGACATGCTGATGGAGCTGATCCGAACCCGCACCAGCGTCCGCAAGCTCAAGCCCGATCCGATCCCGGACGAGTGCGTCACCAAGGTCCTGGAGGCGGGACGCTGGGCCATGTCGGGCGCCAACGGCCAGCCCTGGGACTTCATCGTGGTCAAGGATGTGGCGATCAAGAAGGAGCTGTTTCGCGCCTATTCGCAGGAGAACCAGGAGTTCATCTATTGGATGGAGCAGCAGCGCGATTTCAAGTTGCGCCATCCGGCCTATCAGATGACCCACCAGGATACGGTGCAGCGCCAACGCACGCAGGTCGGCTGGTCGGAGGCTCCCGTCCTCGTCGTGATCACCGGCGACGGGCGGCGGCAATGGGCGACCGTGCAGGGCGCCCACACATTCGGGCGCGACCAGTCGCATCTGACCGACGGGCTTTCCAATGCGTCCATGCTGATGCATCTCGCCGCCGCCGCGCTCGGGCTCGGCAGCCAGCACGTCACCATCCATATCGAGGAACCATTCAAGCGTATTCTGGGCGTGCCGGACCTGCTGCGCCTGGTGCTGATCATGCCGCTCGGCTATCCGGCGGTAGCGCCGAAGGAAGGTGTGCGCCGGCCGCTCGCCGACATGGTGCACAAGGAGCGCTTCGACATGAGCAAATACATGTCGAACGAGCGTGTGATCCAGTTCTTGCACGAGCTGCGCGCGGATACGCTCCCGGTCTACAATCACTCCTTCACCGGTGACGCCAATCCGGGCGGGCGGAAGCCATAGATGGCCATGGACCAGCGGCACCGACTGACTCGCCGCCATTTTGCGCAAGGCGGGGCCGCGGCAGCGGCCTTCGCAGGCCTCGGGCAGCGGGCCTCGTCGGCTCCGTTCGGCCCCCTCGAAAAGCCGCGCCTCACCTTGGGGATTCCGCTCGATGCCGCGAGCTTCACGCCGGTCTATGTGGCGGCCGCCCGCACCTGGAAGCCGCACGGCCTCGACATCGAGCTGATCAGCTTTCGCGGCGATGCCGAGGTGGCGCAGGCGCTGGCCGGCAACTCCATCGATCTCTCGCTCCAATCCCTCGACGGCCTCATCAACCTGATCAATGCGGGCCAGCCGGTGCGGGGCTTCTATGCGGGCTTCTACCAATCGGATTTCGCCTGGCTGGCGCAACGCCACATCAAGCAGTGGAAGGACCTCAAAGGCGGCACCGCGGGCGTCTCCACCTACGGCTCGCTCACCGATCAGCTCACGCGCTACGTCCTCAAGCGCAACGGCCTCGAGCCCGGGAAGGACGTGCAGCTCGTGCAGGTCGGTACGACCGCGAGCATGTTGCAGGCCCTCAAGGCCGGTCGGCTCGCGCTCGCGATCCTGTCACCGCCGTTCAAATGGATGGCGCAGGAGGCGGGCTTTTCGGAGCTCGGCACCCAACTGGACATCGCGCCGCAGTGGCCCAAGCACGCGTATCTCGCCAAGACCAAATTCATCGACGACAATCCCAACACGTTGCGGGCCTTCCTGCGCGCCCATGTCGCAGCCCTGGCGCTGGCGCGCGCCGAGGCAGCGATGACGGTCGATATCCTGATCGAGCGCCTGAAATGGAGCAGGGACTACGCGCAACGCGCCTACGAGGAGACGATGCCGGCCTATGACGCGCGCGGCAGGTTGCCGGACGCGCATATGGACGTGTTCTGGTCGATCGAGATCGCCGGCGGCGCGGTGACACAGGCCTGGCCCGACACCAAGCTCATCGACGATCGCTTCATCAAGAGCTTCGACGACTGGGCGGGTTGATCGCGAAGTGGAGGAACAAAATGGACGCATATGCGAAGCGTACTGAGCCCCCGCATCCGCAGGGACGATCGGAGGAGGCACGGTCGGCGGACCAACACCCGCTCATCCCCGCGCAAGCGTGGACCCGGTCTCTTGCGAGAAATGCCTGGTTGCTGTTGCACGCCGTAGGCTTTGCGACCGCGATCTTCCTATCGCCGAGCAGCAGCCTCGCCGCCGACACCGATCCCTGCGACAGCTTGATCCCGGCCGCGATCGGCGGTCCGCTGCTGCCCAAGACCAGCGAGACCGCAGTGTTCCGCTGGCTCGCCAATGCAAATTATGAAATCGACTATCGCGGACAGGTGTTCCTGTTCGACACCTATTACAATCGCAAGGCGCGCAACCGTCCGCTGGGCTTCACCGCCGAAGACGTGAAGCGGGCGAGCGTGATCTTTCTGGGTCACGGCCACTTCGATCACATGTCGGACACCGTTCCGGTGGCGGCGCAGACGCAGGCGCCCGTGGTCGGCGCCCCGATCACCATCGAGACCGCAATCGCGATGGGAATGCCGGCGCAGCAGGCCATCACGGTGACGGGCGGCGAGACGCTGCATTTCGGCGATGTCACCGTCGACATTGCGCTTGCCCACCACAGCGAGCCGGCGGCCGGCATCCAGGAGGCGCTCGGCAATCTCTACAAGGTCGAGCTGCCGCCGGATGCCCCTGCGGAAGCGGCGTTGAGCGCCGCGGTGCGCGCGCGCGGCACCTTCGCACCCGATGTGCTCGACAAGGGTACGATGGCCTATGCCCTCACCTTTCCAAATGGATTCAAGGTGCTGATGCTCGACAGCGCCGGCCCGATCACCGATGGCGACCGCAAGCTGGCGGAAAAGATCGGTCCGGTCGATGTCGCGGCCATTGCGTATCAGGCGCACGCCGTCGCGCAGCGGCAAGTGGGCGAGACCTTTCCGTTGGTGCAGCTGTTCCGGCCCAAACTCTATCTGCCGTCCCATCACGATGCGAGCTTCGGCAGCTGGATCGATCTCGGCATCGAGCCGCTCTTGGAGAAGATCCGCGACGATATGCCGGACACGCGGTTCGTGGCGCCGCTCTATCGCAGCCCGATCTGCGTCGCGACCAGCGGTCCCCAGCGCGGATCGGTGACCAAGTTTCGCTATTGATGCTTGTAGCCCGGATGGAGCCACAAG
>Ga0209068_10001439_pt1 | contig 11882 bp, 13 predicted proteins | sample ColStrG_CSR_2012_FD_187200 | JGI IMG/M metagenome (GOLD analysis project Ga0209068, IMG submission 187200) | Freshwater sediment microbial communities in response to fracking from Pennsylvania, USA - Cold Stream Run_MetaG_CSR_2012 (SPAdes)... | ecosystem: Environmental > Aquatic > Freshwater >...
GCGAGCGCGATGGCGACCCAGTCGCCGATCCCGTGCGCCGACACCGACTCGTCGAGCATCGTGATCCCCACCAGGGCCGCGACCAGGGGCTCCACCACCGTGAGGGTGGGGAGGGAAGCGGTGAGCGAACCCGCCTGGAACGCCCGTTGGTTGAGCACGAAGCCCAGCGCGCCCATGATCGCCAAGGCGTAGGGCTGCCAGTGGGCGAGTGCGCCGAAGCCGTGGTCGCCGACCAGCACGACCGAGGCCTTGGTGAGGGCGGCGGTGATGCCGAACAGGGCGCCGCAGGTGAAGGCGAACAACACCGCCCGGCGGGTGCCGGCGCTCCTGATCGCGGCCAGAAAAGCCGCGATCAGGACGGGACCGGCGATCGCGGCACACCAGAGCCACGCGGAGGTGCCGGCGTCGTCCTTCCCGCCCTCGGTACCCGCGAAGGTCAGGAACACCGTGAGCCCCACGGCCAGCACCGCGGCCCAGGCGTAGTCGCCGCGCGCCAGGCGGCGGCCGGCCCACCAGGCACTGGCGGGCAGGGCGAACAAGATGCCGCTCGTGATGACCGGCTGGACCACCAGGAGCGCACCCAGGCCGAGGGCGAGCGCCTGGCAGACGTATGCCAGGCCGTCGCAGCCCAGGCCGGCCAGCCACAACGGCCGATGGGCCAACCGGAGCACGAGGCGCACACCGCCGTCGTGGAGCTCCTGGTCGGCCTCGGCCTCCCGGTGCTGGAGCACCGAGGCGGCGGCGTACCCGATGGCCGCCCCGAACGCCAGCAACACGGCCCACATGTGCTGGGGACGGTAGTCTCTCCATCGTGCGTCGGAGGATTCTCATTGTCTCCGCGTCCATGGGGGCGGGGCACGACGGAGCAGCGAAAGAGTTGCGCCGCCGGCTCGAGCGGTCAGGCCACGAGGTCGAGATCGTCGACTTCCTCGACGCGGTTGCACTTCACATCGGGCCGCTGCTGCGGTGGTACTACGAATTCCAGCTGCGCGTCGCCCCCTGGTCCTACGAGCTGAGCTACCGGCTCTCGCCGGTGTTGCGCGTGCCGGCGATCATGCTCGACACCTGGCTCACCAGGCGGAGCCTCAAGAAGACCATCAAGGCGTTCCGTCCCGACGCGATCGTGTCGGTGTACCCGCTCGCATCACTCGTGCTCGGCCGCATGCGCCGTAAGAAGCAACTGCGCGTCCCGGTGCTCACCTACCTCACCGACTTCGCAGTGCACTCGCTCTGGGTGCACAAGGGCGTCGACCGTCACCTCGCGGTGAGCGAGATCAGCGCCCAGACCGCCGAGTCGCGTGGCGGCAGGGACGCGCACGCGCGCGGCCCGCTGGTGAGCGACCGCTTCCGCGAAGTCGAGTACGACCGCGATGCAGTGCGCACCAACCTCGGCCTCGCGCCCGACGAGCGCGCGGTGCTCGTCGTCGCCGGTTCGTGGGGCGTGGGCGATGTCATCGAGACGGTCGAGGCGATCGGTCGCAGCGGTGAGTTCCACCCGATCACCGTCTGCGGTAAGGACGACGACCTGCGCGCGCAGCTCGAGGAGCGCGGCTACGGCACCGTCATCGGCTGGACCGACGAGATGCCCGCGCTCATGGCCGCGTCCGACGCGCTGGTCGAGAACGCGGGCGGCCTCACCTGCATGGAGGCGTTCGCGGTCGGTCTGCCGGTGATCACCTTCCGGCCCATCGCCGGTCACGGCAAGGACAACGCCGAGACCATGTCGAAGGCGGGGGTCAACAGCTACGCCCGCGACGAGGCGGAACTGCACACGATTCTGCGTTCGGTCACCGTTCCCGGCGAGGAGCGCGACCGCCTGGTGAACACCGCCCACGAGTTGTTCGTCGATGATCCCGCCGACGATGTCGTGGAGCTCGCGTCGGTCCAGAAGCTCACCGACCGACAGGGCCGCACCGTGGCGCTGCGCGCGCCCCGCGGCCGTCGCACCGCGTGGATCGCGGCCGCGAGCGTGTTCGTGCTCTACGGCGGCCTCACACTCGGCGCGCAGGCCGTTTCTGCCGCCGGTGTCGGTGTCGCGAAGGCGCCGAAGAGCGCGCACGACACGGTGTACGTGGGCGTGCGCCTCGACAGTCAGCAACTGGGTGACGCCGATCTCCTCTCGACGCTCAGCGCGCTCGGCGGCTCGGTCGTCGTGGATGCCGACGCGGCGCGCAACCACCGCAACGCACTCGAGCTGCTCGCCGCGAGCGGTGTCGACATCGCCAACGGCGGCATGGGTCACGGCTCGTTCCTGCGCTGGGACCGTGCGAACAACGACGTCGCCAAGGCCGGGAAGCTGCTTGCCAAGGAAGCCGGTCAGGCGCCACACGAATTCGTGCCCGGTCGCCGGGTCGACGCGTTCGACCAGTACTACGCCCACGGCCACAAGCAGAAGCTCGTCGTCGCCAACCGCACGATGCACCCGGAGAACCTGCCGGCGCACCTTCAGGACGGCAAGGTCTACCTCCTCGACGGCCGCCAACGCGACGGCACCGCGATGGAGGTCGCGATCGCCGACCTCGTCCGCCAGGCGCACCACGACGGCTTGCACGTGGCCACCTACGGGGAACTCCGCTGAGTTCTCCGCGTCGGGCGAGTGGGGCGAGTCGGGCGGCCAAGCTGGTCGGTGCCGCGGGCGCCGTCGGGTTGGCTGCCGGTGTGGTGCACGCAGCTCCGGCACTCGGTGGTGTGTCGCCCTTCGGTGTGCGCTTCACCCCACGGCTGGTGGGCGTGGGCCGCGTGGGTCACGTTGCGCTCACGTTCGACGACGGCCCGGATCCCGCATCGACGCCCGAGTTCCTCTCGGTGCTCGACGACCTCGGCTGGTCGGCCACGTTCTTCATGCTCGGCTCGATGGTCCGCACCGCGCCCGGCCTGGCCCGTGAGGTGGCCGATGCCGGCCACGAGATCGCGGTGCACGGCGACGTGCACTTCAACATGCTGCGCCGCACGCCGCGTCGCGCGTTCGACGACATCGCCCGCGCGCGCGACACCATCGCGGAGGCCACCGGTGTCGCGCCCGCCTGGTTCCGTCCGCCGTTCGGCATCTCGTCGTACGGCTCGATGCGCGCCGCCGGCTCGCTCGGCATGAGCACGGTGCTGTGGACCACCTGGGGTCGCGATTGGCGGCGGGAGGCCACCCCCGACACCGTCGTCGCCGACGTGACCCGGCGCTACGTCGACGGCGGCACGATCCTCCTCCACGACTCCGACTGCACGTCGTACCCGGGCTCGTGGCGCTCGGCCGTCGGTGCCCTCCCGATCCTCGCCGACCGCTTCGCCGAGCAGGGACTCAAGGTCGGCACCGTCGGCGACCACGGCATCCGGTAGGTCGCCCGTTCGACGTGCTCGACCGTGTGACAACATCCGGGATCGAACGTCTGTTCGATCATGGGTGTCGGTGATCCGCTGGATCTGATTGCGGAAGGGCGGGCGAAGCTCGCGGTCGAAGACCGTTCGGGCTGGGCCGATGTCGCGTTGTCGGATCGGATGCTCGCGGTGTGCGAGGAGTTCGAGCGGCTCGGCGCCGAGGTGGTGCGGATCGCGGCTGAGTGGGAACACGGCGGGGCGACCGACATGGCGAACTTGGTGCTCCTCTGTCGACGCCACCACGTCGCGGTGCACGAAGGTCGCAAGCGACTCCTCCGCAACACCGACGGCACGTTCCGCATCGAGGCAAGCGCCTCCCGGCGGGCGCGCCGGGCCCGCGGCGATCCTGATGGTTGACGCGACCGGGCGACGGGGCAATGCTGCGGCCGTGCTGCAGGATGCGGAACTGGTCGCGTTCATTGCGACGAGCGACATCGATCGAGCGAGGGGCTTCTACTGCGACGTGCTCGGGTTGACCGTGGTGGAGGAGTCGCCGTTCGCGCTGGTGCTCGACGCGAATGGAGTCCAGGTGCGGGTGACCCCGGTGGAGGTGCCGGTGGTCGCGCCGTACACGGTGCTGGGGTGGCGGGTCGCCGACACCGCGGCAGTGGTGCGTGAGTTCGCCATGGCCGGCGTCGTGTGCGAGCGGTTCGACGGCATGGATCAGGACCGCGACGGAGTGTGGACCGCGCCCGGCGGTGAGCACATCGCCTGGTTCCGCGATCCCGACGGTCACCTGCTCTCGGTCACGGGCCACTGACGAGGCGGCACTGATCCCGAGTCGTCAGATCCCCGGCGGTGGCCACGGCGCGGTGAGGGGCCAGGGCGCGGCCTCCTCGAACTGGGCGGACAGGCGCAGCAGCAGGTCCTCGGCGCCGTAGCGCGCCGCGAATTGGATGCCGAGCGGGAGGCCGTGGGCATCGACGCCGAACGGGATCGACGCGGCGGGCTGGCCGGTGAGGTTGAAGATGGCGGTGAAGGCGGCGAACTTCGCGGCGTTGGGCATCGTCTCGGGCTTCGACGTGTCGGCGAAACCGTGGCGCGGCACCGTCATCTGCATGGTCGGTGTGAGCAACAGGTCGTAGGTCACGAAGAACGGCGCGATGTCGCGGGTGATGCGCTCCGCGTCCTGCAGCGCCGCGTAGTACGAGACCGCGGTCTGGCCCTTGGCCATGTCGTACATGATCCGGGTGAACGGCTCGAGGTCGTCGTCGCGGAGTTCGCGACCGAGTTCGGCGAGTCGGCGGTCGACCGGCGCGGCGACGCTCACGCCCATGATGGCGTTCATGGCGCGACCGTGCATGTCGACGTCGTAGGTGAACGGGGCTTCCTCGACCTCGTGGCCGAGCGCCTCGCAGAGGGCCGCGGCGCGGTGCACTGCGTCGACGAGCTCGGGGTCGGCGGACTCGCCCTTCGCGGTGTCGGTCGTGAACGCGACGCGCAGGCGCCCGGTGGGCGCGCCGACCTCGTCGAGGAAGGGACGCGTCGGTGTGGGTGCCGCGAAGGGATCGCCGACGGTCGGTCCCGAGACCGCGTCGAGCAACGCGGCGCTGTCGCGCACCGTGCGGGTGACCGCGTGGTTGCACCCGACGGGGTAGGAGAACGAGTCGACCGCGGGCGCGTTGGGTACCCGCCCGCGCGAGGGCTTCAGGCCGAACAGCCCGTTGGCCGACGACGGGATGCGGATGGAGCCGCCACCGTCGTTGGCGTGGGCGACGGGCACGATGCCGGCGGCCACTGCGGCGGCGGACCCGCCACTCGACCCGCCGGTGGAGTAGCCGAGCCCGCGTGGGTTGTGCGCGGGTCCGTGGAGCAGTGGCTCGGTCGTGCCGTTGCGCCCGAGCTCGGGCGTGTTCGTCAGGCCGAGCACCACGAGCCCGGCCGCGCGGAACCGGGCGACGGCCACGCTGTCGGCGATCTGCACGTCGTCGGCCCAGAGGCGCGAGCCGCGCGTCGTGGGCAGACCGGCGACGTTGGCGCCGAGCGCCTTCACCAGGAACGGCACGCCGGCGAAGGGTGCGTCGGGCAGGTGACCACGCGCCTCGTCGCGCGCTTCGTCGAAACGCTCGGCGACGAGCACGTTGAGCACCGGATCGCGCTCGTCGAGCCGGGCGATGGCCGCGTCGACCGCCTCCGCCGCGCTGAGCTCGTCGGCGCGGATGGCGGCTGCGAGCCCGAGACCGTCGAGTGTGTCGAGGAAGTGGTCGCTCATGGAGCGAGACCCTACGTCAGCCGTGTGCGAGCGTCACGAGCCCGTGACGGTGAGCCAGTGCGTGCCCGGCTCTGTGCGCACGAGCGTGTGGGGCGTGCCCGCCGGCAGCAGCACCCAGTCGCCGACCGTGAGTTCGAGCTGCTCACCATCGACCACGAGGGTGGCCGATCCGGCGAGCACCACCACCCACTCGTCGATGTCGGACGAGTAGTCGGCGGATTCGGGAAGTGCGCCCGAGTGGATCTCCTCCACGATCGCGCCGGTGAGCCGGGCCACGAACCTCGTGACCTCACCCTCGGCCGGTGCGACCGACGCGTCGCCGAGGCGGCCGTGCTGCCACGCCGGCGTCATCGGACCGGCTCCATCGCCGAGGTGCTCACGAGGTCCGGTCGGCGAAGGCGAACATCGTGCGGTCCGCGCCCACGTACACCGAGTCGCCCGCTGCCGCGAGCGACGTGAAGCGCGACGGCACCGAGCCGATGTGGATCCGGGCGAGCTCGTTGCCCGTCGCCGGGTCGAGCGCGGCGAGGTCGCCCGCGCTGGTGACCACCGTCCACAACGTCTTGCCCGCGAGGACGGGTGGACCGGGGTTGGTCATCTTCGCCGTCCATCCGAGCGTGAAGCCGTCGGCGCGGGTGGTCACCTGCACGACCCCCGCCAAGCAGGGGACGTAGAGCGTGTTGCCCGAATGCGCGACTGCGCCGAACGCGGCGCTGCCCGTGCACACCGGCCCGTGGAACCGGTCGCCGCCGATGTGCCCGAGCGCGTTCGCGTCGAGGAGGTAGCCCACCCCGCCCTTGCCGACCTGGAACACCCGGGCATCGGGCAGGACGACGGGTCCGGTGGTGCCGAGATCGACATCGGCGGCGTTCAGCCCGGCCCAGTCGTCGGGTGCGAACCAGTCGAGCAGCGCGAGACCGGGCGACAGGCGCACGACGGCGTTGCCGTAGTCGAACTCGCCCTGGCTCTCGCTGTTGCCGCTGGTGAGCAGCAGGGTGCCGTCGGGGGCGACCGACGCGCCTGGTGGGGTCCAGAAGCCACCCTGTCGCTGGGTCGGCAGCGTGTAGTACGCCGGGGTGCCGAGCGCGCCACCACCCTTCGCCGGCACCGCCGTGACGCGTCCGTGGTAGTCCCCACAGTCGCCGAAACGGCCGCCGAACGGCACGTACACGGTGCCGTGAACGAGGGTCAGCGCGCTGCGCTGGTTCTGCACGGTCGGGTCGCTGCCGGGCACGTCGACGCGCGTGGAGTCGACGACGTTGCCCGACGCGAGGTCGAGCACCCAGAGGGTGTGCTTCCCCGGCTGGTCCATGCCGACCGCGTAGACCCGCCCGGCGAACGGGTCGATCACCGGTGTGCTGGTGATGCCGACGGGATCGACGTTGCCGCAGGGGAGGTCGCTCGCCGCCACCGGTGTCCCCAGGTGTTGCTTCCACGCGACGGTGCCGTCGGCGCGCCGCAGGGAGTACACGGTGTCGTTCGCCGTGGCGACGATGACCCGGTCACCGACCACGAGGGGCTGCGCGTAGAGGTCGCCGTCGAGCGCCGGGCTTTCCCAGCGCTGCTTCACGCCGGCCGGGTCGGGCGGGCCCTCGGGGGCGACGCCGGTGCGCCCGTCGTCGTGGTCGTAGGTGGGCCAGTCGACCGGGTCGGCGGGCGGTTCCTCAGTGGTGGGCGGCGCCTCGGTGGTGGGTTCGGGTCGCGGCGTGGTCGTGGTGGTGCGCGCGGCGCGCGTGGTGGTCGACGCGGAATCTTCGCTCCCCGACGAACATGCGGCCAGGGCGAGCGCAGCGACCGCGAGACACGCGGTCAGCGCGGCGATGCGACGCGTGGCCCGGCTCCTGCCGACCGGGTTCACGACGACAGTTTGCCCTGCAGGTCGATCAGCGACGCGAGGTCCTCGATCTCGGCCGCCCACGAGTCGGCTTCCTCGGTCGGGACGAGCACGATCTTCGAGAACCCGACCGCGACGAACTCCTCGATGCGCTCGGCGAGGCGTTCCTTGCCCACCATGATCACGTCGGAGATGTCGAAGCCGAGGCGGTCGCTCACCCCTCGGGTGTAGGCCTCGGGCACGCCGGTGCGCGCGTAGAACACCATCGCGCCGAAGTGCTCGGGGTCGATGACGCGGTCGTGCGCGGCCGCGGTCTCCTCCACGAGCACCCGCCCTTCGGCGACCTGCGCCGGCGTGCAGAAGCTCGGGAGCCAGCCGTCGGCGAGCCTGCCCACCCGCTTGAGCTCACCGGGGGCGCGACCGCCCAGCCACACGTCGATCGGACGGTTGACCGGGAGCGTGCCGATCGACACGTCGTCGTAGTGGAAGCGCGCTCCGTGATGGGTGACGCGCTCCTCACTCCACAATCGGCGCATCAACGGGAGTGCCTCGTCGAACCACGGTGCACGTTCTTCGCGGGCGACGCCGAACGCCTGTTGCTCCGTGGGTTCCACCACGCCGAGCCCGAACGCGGGCAGAGCGCGGCCACCCGACAACAGGTCGAGGCTCGCCCACTGCTTCGCGAGCAACAGCGGGTTGCGGCCGGGCAACACCTGCACCGACGTGCCGAGCTTCATGCGCTCGGTGCGTCCCGCGGCGAACGCGAGCGACACCAGCGGGTCGGGGATCGGACCGGTCGCGCGCTCGGAACACCAGATCGAGTCGAAGCCGAGTCGTTCGAGCGCGTCGATCAACTCGGCGAAGCGACGGCCACCGTCGGCCAATCCCTGCGTGCCGATGCCGTACCCGATACGAACTTTCATGCCGACGCCTTCATGCTCGGCCGTTCATGCTGCGCCGTTCATGCTGCGCCGTTCATGAACGGAGGTCCTCGTAACCACGGAGTTCGCGACGGGCGATCTGCTGCAGGTGCACCTCGTCGGGGCCATCGACGAAGTGCAGCGTGCGCGCGTGCGTGTACATGTCGGCGAGCGGCCAGTCGTCGGAAACACCGGCGGCGCCGAACACCTGGATGGCGCGGTCGATCACCGTCGTCGCGAGCCGCGCCGCAACGACCTTGATCGCGGAGATCTCGATCTGTGCGCTCTTCTTGCCCACGGTGTCGATCAGCCACGCGGCCTTCATCGTGAGCAGGCGGGCCTGCTCGATCTCGAGGCGCGACTCGGCGATCGCGGCCTGCACCATGCCCTGGTCGGCGAGCGGCTTGCCGAACGCGACGCGCATCTGCGCGCGGGCGCACATCAACGCGAGCGCCTTCTCGGCCATGCCGATCGCGCGCATGCAGTGGTGGATCCGACCGGGGCCGAGGCGGGCCTGCGCGATGGCGAAGCCGCCACCCTCCTCGCCGAGCAGGTACTCCTGCGGCACGCGCACGTTCTCGAACAGGGTCTCGCAGTGCCCGCCGCCCCCGCGGTGACCGAACACGGGCAGCGAACGCACGACGCGCGTCCCCGGCGTGTCGAACGGCACGATGACCATGCTGTGGCGCCGGTGCCGGTCGGCGTCGGGATCCGACACGCCCATCACGATCGCGAACTTGCATCGGCTGGACGCCGCGCCGCTCGTCCACCACTTGTGCGCGTTCACGACGTAGTGGTCGCCGTCGCGCTCGATGCGACTGGTGATGTTCGTCGCGTCGGAACTGGCCACCCACGGCTCGGTCATCGCGAACGCGGAACGGATCTCGCCGTCGAGGAGCGGCTGGAGGAACTGCTCGCGTTGCATCGGCGTGCCGAACTGCAGCAGCACCTCCATGTTGCCGGTGTCGGGCGCGGCGCAGTTCGTGGCCTCTTGGCTGAGCGGCTCGCGCCCCATCAGCTCACACAGCGGCGCGTACTCGGTGTTCGACAGGCCCGGGCCGGCATGATTCGGCCCGTGTCCGGCTTCGGGGAGGAAGAGGTTCCACAGGCCGCGCGCCTTCGCCTCCGCCTTGAGCTCCTCCATCACCGGCGGGTGGAAGTGCGGGTCGCCCGCCGCCACGACCTGCTCGGCGTACACAACGTTCGCGGGCACGACGACCTCGGCGACGAACGCGCTCAAGGAGCGGTGCAGTTCGACGGTACGCGGGCTGGGAGTGAAGTCCATCGGGCGGAGCGTACCCGTGCCCGTAGCCTGGGTCCCGTGGCCGAACGTCCTGTCCCCGCTCGTCCCCTGCTCGAGTCCGAGGTCGATCCCGACCCGTTCGTGCAGTTCCGCGCCTGGTTCGACGACGCGGCGACGCACGGCGTGCGGCAACCGGAGGCGATGACGGTCGCCAGCGTCGATGCCGACGGCCACCCATCGGCGCGGATGGTGTTGCTGCGCGGCCTCGACGACCGCGGCTTCACCTTCTTCACCAACTACGCCAGCCGGAAGGCCGGTGAGCTCGACGCCAATCCCCACGCGGCGATCGTGTTCCACTGGGGTGACGTGCTGCGCCAGGTTCGGGCGACGGGCGCCGTGGAGCGGGTCGATGCGGAGGAGTCCGACGAGTACTGGGCCACCCGGCCGCGCGGCAGCCAGATCGGGGCGTGGGCGTCGGCGCAGAGCGCGGTGGTGGTGGACCGGGCGGCGTTGGAGGCCGCAGTCGCCGCGTGCGAGGCCCGCTTCTCGGGAGGCGACCGCGCCGACGGGCTGGTGCCGCGTCCGCCCGACTGGGGCGGCTACCGGGTGGTGCCCGAGGTCATCGAGTTCTGGCAGCACCGCGACGACCGCGTGCACGACCGCCTGCGCTACTCGCGCGCCAGCGACACCTGGCAGCTCGAGCGCCTGCAGCCCTGACCGTCAACCGGACGCGCCGGGACGCGAGCCCTCGGGCAACGCGGGCCCACGCAGCTCCACGATCTCGGTGCCGTGTTGCCGCTCCCAGCCCATGACCTCGAGCACCGTCATCATCACGACGAGGCGGCCGAGGATCAGGAGCCACGCGAGCAGCGCGAACACCACACCGATGGTCCCGTAGAGCGCGGAGGACTTCGCGACCAACCGTGGCACCACGATCCCGCCCGCGATCTTCAGCACCTCGAACGCGATGCCGCCCGCGATCGCGGCCGGCAGCAGCGCCTTCCATGGTGCGCGGCGATTGGGCAACACCCACGAGGTCCACAACCACAACACGGTGTTGATGGCCACGCCCGCGAGGAACACGAGTGGCGCGACCGCGATCGGGAACCGCTGCAAGAACGTCGTCACGTACACGCTCGCCGCGACGATCACGCCGAAGCCCATGAGCCAGCCGAGACCGAGGAGCCGTTCCTTGGTCGCGCGGTGCGGCACCCGCCACGCGACGTCGTACGCGGTCGCGATCGACAACGCGAAGCCGCTGCCCGTCCACACGAGACCGACGAGGCCGACGATGCTGGCGACCTCGCGCGTCTGACGCGCCTTGTCGACGGCATCGGTGACGGTCTTCGCGGCCGCGCCGGTGACGCCGAGGAACTCGACGATGTTCTTCGCGACGTCCTGTCGGCCGGTGTCGAGGAAACCGACGACGGCGACCGCGAGCAAGGTCAGCGCGAACAACGCGAGGAAGCCGTACAGGGTGATCGCCGCGGCGTTGGCGCGCCCGTTCAACTGGTTGAAGCGGAGCACGAATCCGCGCACCCAGTCGACGGCCTGGCGCAGTCGGGACCTGATGATCGGCTCCTGTCGTGAATGGGCGGGCGTCGACCACCCGCCGCGCAGTTATAGCGTGCAGGCACCGACGGAGGAGCCACCCGATGCGACGCTCGATCGACGACGCGACCGACGACCACCCTGCCGACGACGACGAACGTCCGCCCGTCAACTGGGCGGTGGCGCTGAGCGACGACTGTGACGCCTGTGGCATGGGTGAGCCCCGGGTCGTGCTCACCGTCGAAGAGGTCGGTCGGGCCGGATTGGGCCTGGTCGCGCACCTCGCGCCGGCGACGGCCCGCCGCCTGCGGGTGGCCCTGCGCGACGCGCTGCGTGAGATCGGCGAGGACCCCGGGCCGTAGGCTGGAATCATGACCGAGCCTGCGGTGACCCCCGAGTCAGCCGATGCTCCTGCGGAGGTCGAGGGCCCCAGCGAGGCGGTCCGGGCTGTGCGGGAGAAGTTCCCCGAGGCGCCGCGCCAGGGATCGCTCAAGAAGTTGGAGCCCGGTCAGGGGCTCGCGCTCATCAGCCTCATGTGCTGCGCGTGGACGCCGTTCATCCTGTGGTGGGCGTTCGGTCCCGCCGCGTTCGTGCTCGGCGCGCTGGCGTACCGCAAGGGTGAGCAGCGGGCCAAGTGGCTGGTGCTCGCCGCGGTCGTCTGCATGATCGCGGGCATCGTGATGAACAACCTGCCCGACAAGTTCGTCTCGAACTGACGCGCGAGTTCGTTCGGGTGCCGACTACCGCACCTGG
>Ga0209068_10001440_pt1 | contig 11880 bp, 9 predicted proteins | sample ColStrG_CSR_2012_FD_187200 | JGI IMG/M metagenome (GOLD analysis project Ga0209068, IMG submission 187200) | Freshwater sediment microbial communities in response to fracking from Pennsylvania, USA - Cold Stream Run_MetaG_CSR_2012 (SPAdes)... | ecosystem: Environmental > Aquatic > Freshwater >...
GTGCCTGCGGTGCCTGCGGTGCCTGCGGTGCCTGCGGTGCCTGCGGTGCCTGCGGTGCCTGCGGTGCGACAGTTGCTGGCGCGGCGCACAGCGCGATGGTCACTGCCGTCACACCCGAAGCGACCACTGCAAAATCGGTAAATATACGAGATCGTCACATGATTCCCTCCACGACGCATATTGATCTTCGTTTTATGCTAACGCGCGTTTCATGAAAAGAGCGATACACAACCGGTACACGGCCGATACAATTCCCAATACAGTTCCCATGACCCCAAGAGACAATGCGTTCGGTAAACAGCTCAAGGCCCGGCGTGAGGCGCTCGACCTCACGCAACAGGCACTGGGCCAACGCATCGGATGCTCGGTCATTACCATCCGCAAGATTGAGACCGGTGAGCGTAAGCCATCGCGGCAACTGGCCGAACTGCTGGCGCTGCACCTCAAAGTGCCTGAAGCTGAAAAGGCATCGTTTATCGCGTTTGCCAGAGACGCTGCCCCTAGCCTATCTGGCGCACCATCCACGCCACCCGGACGAGCGGGCCCAGCAAGACCACCGATCAACCTGCCCCCGCACCTTGCGCCGCTGATCGGCCGCGAAGCCGACATCGAAGCCGTGTTGACACCGTTGCACCTTGGGCAGGCGCGTCTCGTTACCCTCACCGGCCCGGGTGGCGTCGGCAAGACTAGCCTAGCGCGTGCGGTTGTGCATACCCTTGTCCAACAAGACGCTCATAACGGTCCCGTGGTTTGGGTCGAACTCGCTGCGCTCACTCAGGCAATTCAAGTGGTGCCGGCCATCGCCCGCGTGCTTGGCATGGTGTTGGATGCGCCAGCAGATGTGCTGAGAAGCGTGATCGACTACTTGTCTAGTAACAGCACCTCAACGCTACTCGTGCTTGATAACGTTGAGCACGTGCTCGAGGCAAAGGCAGACATCGCGACGATGCTCGCCGCGTGTCCCACGCTACATGTGCTCGCGACCAGCCGCGTGCCGTTCCGCTTGCCGGGCGAACTGCGCATCATCGTTGCGCCGCTCACATCCCGGGCTGCCGAGCGCCTCTTTATTCAGCGGGCGCGCGAAGCCGCCCCATATTTTGCACCGGACCCCCAAGCGCTGCTGGCTGTAAGCGAGCTGTGCACGCATCTCGATGGGCTGCCGCTCGCGATTGAGTTGGTGGCCGCGCGCACAGCGCTCATGACACCACAAGCGATGTTGATCCGCTTCGTCAAGCATGGCGGCGTGGTGCTGCCGCTCGTGGCCGATGGCACATCCGATCTGCCGAGCCGCCAGCACACCTTACATGCCTCAATCGCATGGAGCCTCGACTTGCTTGACAGAACCGTGCGAGATGCCTTTTGCCGCCTGAGTGTATTCGCCGGAGACTTTACGCTCGACGCGGCTATGCGCGTAGCGTGCTTGACCGGCCCGGTCGAGAGCGACTCAACAGCCCCCCAGCAGGTGGCGGCCTGGAATACGCTCACGTCGTTACTCGACGCCAATTTGTTGATGCGGCACGAGCCGCGCGAGTCAGATACGATACACTCAGACGCGAACGTCGATGGACGGTTCATCCTGCTCGAAACCGTGCGAACGGCTGGGCGCGACGAACTGACGCGCTCTGGCATACTCGCCCTTATGCTCGAGCGCCATGCGCGCTATTACGCTTGGCGCGCTCAAACCTGCGCCAGTGACTATGCACGGACGCATCACATTCAGGATCTGGGTTGGATTCAAGCGTGTATGCCTAATATCCTTGCTGCGGGCGAATACCTCATCGCCCATGGTCAGGCTGAGCAGGCCTGCCGCTTGTGCGCAGCCTGTGATGAGGTGTGGAAGAATCTGGCCTATTTTGCCGAGGGACTGGCGCTGACCGAGCGGGCGCTTGTCTTGCCCGGCGACGCGACGAATGCCTACAAAAGTGCACGGGCGAATGCGCTAATCACATCGGTGCGCCTCAGCGCCGAAACGTCGGAACACGTGCGCACGCTGGCCCGGTGCGATGAGGCGCTCGCACTGTTTCGCAGCATCGGCGACGAACGTGGTGTGTGGGCAGCTATGCACCAACGCGCATGGCAAGTGCGCCGGACCAACGCCAATGGCTGGATGTTGCACACTGAACTGCTTGATATCGTCCGTGACGCAGGCGATACTTATTGGACAGCCATCAAGCTCGCGGACTTGGCTGTGATGAGTTGCTTTGATTGGGGCGAATATGAAGCAGCCGTCCGTTATGCCGACGAGGCGGCCGACCTGTTTGAGGTGTTGGACGCCGACTGGGGATTGACTTATGCGCTGAGCACAAAGGGCTCGGCGCTCCAGTTGTTAGGACGCTTGGATGAGGCATCGGCCATCCTGACCGTCGCGCGTGAACTGGCTGAGGGCGGGTCTACCTCGCAGCTTGCACATTTGGAAGAAGCACTCGGCACAATCAGCTTGGCGCGGGGCGATGCAAAAGAAGCGGTCATGCATTTTGCCGAGGTCGTGCACCTCGCGACACGTCACGGCTCGCCGCTGTCGCAGCACCAGGCACTCGTACATCAGGGACTGGCTGAACTTGCGGCCGGAGACGCCGTCCAGGCCGAAACGCATTTTCGAGGCGCGCTCTCCTTCTTTGATGCATCGCCCGACATTGGCTCGGAGCAATGTTTCGGCGCGATGTGCCGTATTGGCCTGGCACGAATCGCCGCTGCGGCTGGGAGAAGGGCCGGAGCGATCGAACTGCTGCGCGACGCTCGGGTCGTAATCGATTTGTATCCGACATCGTTCGACGCCCAGGTGCGTGGGGTAATGGACGAGGCATGTCGACTCATTACGAGTCAATAAGTCGCACAATATGGTATTCTCCATCGGGTTATGGCCTCGACAAAGAATTTCAGCACGCGCGTCGACAATTTACCCGTGCTCAAAAAGATTGCGGCCTCGTTGGGCTTCGTGCAGACACGTGGCAAGGACAAGGGCGATGGCAGCATCCGGGCCCTGCTTGAAGCGATCGCCCGCGGCGACCTTGTCCTCACCCGCCCCGGGCATATTCGCCGTCAGCGTGCGGTGATTGCACAGCTGGCGGCCGAGGGCATCATTGAACCATCTGACCCAACCTATCACCCTCTGCCTTTCAAGCGACTGGCTTTCGAAGGCGAGCCACTATCGGAGATGGTCATCCGTGAGCGTCGCTAACGCAGATTTTTGTTATTTCGACACCAGCGCGCTGGTGAAGCAATACGCACATGAGCGTGGGTCGGCTTGGGTCAGCGCGCACCGAGGTGTTCGTTTCGACATTCACGTTCGTCGAATGTGTGGCTGCACTGTCAAGACGTCAGTTGCCACTAACGGCCGAAACACTGGTCCGCTTCGAGGTTGACTTTCACCGATCGTTTTCACGCATCGCAATTTCGCCTTCTGTGCTTGCTCTTGCTGCGCACTTGGCCCGTGACCGCCATCTCCGCGCCGGAGATGCGCTGCAATTGGCGTCAGCGCTGGTCGTATTTGAGCGATTGCCAACTCTATCGTTTGTAGGCGTAGATGACAAACTGAATGCTACTGCATACGAAGGGAAAACCCCGAATTTGCATCCATAAGCGTCACCTGACCATAGAGAAGCGCGCGGTCAATCAACGCTGCGTCTATACGTCTATGTGCAGTGTAATCGTGGCCGGGCTGGCAATAGTCAGGTGTAAACCAGCGACTTTGGGCCTATCGCTAGACCTAGGCAAGTCTACTTTTTGCACGGGAGTTGATAGGCTTCAGGTAGTTTAGAGTGCTTCTTTGCGCCTAATCACACACACAACGACTTTGTTGAATACACCGTTAACCGCGAGCATCTGGACCGACCTAGATAGCAAGACCTCGCAAGGTCCAGAGACCTTGCGAGGTCTTGTTTATGTTCAGGCAGTCGTGTGACGGGCGTCCTACGTCGCTTTAACAAGACGCAAACGCACACACGGCGATGACACGCCACTTACACGGCGCGATATTCGCCTTCAACCACACCCTCGTCGGGCTTGCCCGCTTGACCGTTGGCGGTGCCACCGGGCTGCTGACCATTTTGGCCATAGGCGCCCTGACCGATCTTCATAAGTGTCGCCTGTAGCGTTTCACTGGCGCGCTTGATGCGGGCCATGTCGTCGCTCTTGATCGCATCGCGCACATCGTTGGTCTGCGCTTCGACAGTCGCGCGGTCGCTGCCGCTCACCTTCTCGCCCAGTTCACGCAGGGTCTTCTCGGCTTGATAGACCGTCTGGTCGGCCGCGTTGCGTGTGTCCACCATTTCCTTGCGCTTGGCGTCATCGGCTTGGTGCTTCTGCGCCTCATTCACCATCCGATCGATATCCTGTTTGTTCAGATTCGTGCTGGCGGTGATGCTGATCTTCTGCTCCTTGCCGGTCGCCTTATCCTTAGCCATCACGTTGATGATGCCATTGGCGTCGATGTCGAATGTGACTTCGACTTGCGGCATGCCACGTGGCGCGGCCGGGATACCCTCCAGCCTGAACTGACCCAGCAGGTTGTTGTCGGTGGCCATCGGGCGTTCCCCTTGGAACACCTTCACATCCACCGCGCTCTGGTTGTCTTCAGCGGTGCTAAAGATCTCGGACTTCTTTACCGGGATCGTTGTGTTGCGCGTAATCATCGGCGTCGAGACACCGCCCATTGTCTCGATGCTAAGCGTCAGGGGCGTCACGTCCAGCAGCAGCACGTCCTTGACGTCACCCGCGAGCACCCCGGCCTGAACCGCCGCACCAATCGCGACGACTTCGTCGGGGTTGACGCTCTTGTTCGGCTCTTTGCCACCCGTCAATTGCTTAACAAGCGCTTGAACCATCGGCATGCGTGTCGCGCCGCCAACGAGCACGACCTCGTCGAGATCACTCAGCTTTAGGCTCGAATCCTTGAGCGCCTGCTCGACCGGGCCACGCAGTCGAGCCACCAAACTATCGCTCAGTGCCTCGAACTTCGCGCGGCTGAGCTTTATCAACAGGTGCTTTGGACCCGTCGCATCCGCCGTCACATAGGGCAGGTTGATCTCTGTCTCCATCATCGCCGACAGTTCGATCTTGGCCTTTTCGGCCGCCTCACGCAAGCGCTGGAGCGACTGTCGGTCATTGCGCAAATCGACGCCCTGCTCTTTCTTGAACTCCGCGATCAGCCAATCGACGACCGCGTTATCCCAGTCGTCACCACCCAGGTGCGTGTCACCGCTGGTGGCCTTTACTTCCACGATGCCGTCGCCTACTTCAAGTATGCTCACGTCAAAGGTGCCACCACCCAGATCGAACACCAGGATCGTCTCATCCTTCTTCTTGTCAAGCCCATAGGCCAGCGCGGCCGCCGTCGGCTCGTTAATAATGCGCATGACTTCAAGCCCGGCGATTTGGCCCGCGTCCTTGGTCGCCTGACGCTGCGCGTCATTGAAGTAGGCCGGGACGGTAATGACGGCCTGGGTGACCGGCGCACCCAGGTAGGCCTCGGCGTCAGCCTTGAGTTTGCTGAGCACCATCGCGCTGATTTCCTGGGGGGTATAGGTCTTGTTCGTGTTCGGGATCTTGACCAGGGCCTCGTTTTTGCTGCCCGGGACAACCTGATACGGCACGCGCTTACGCTCGCCCTCGACTTCATCAAAGCGGCGGCCAATAAAGCGCTTGATCGAGAACACGGTGTTCTCCGGGTTTACTACGGCCTGGCGCTTTGCGGCCTGGCCGACGATGCGCTCGCCGTCCTTCTTGAACCCAACGACCGACGGGACGATATTGCCGCCCTCGGCCGTGGGGATCACGGTCGGACTTCCGCCTTCCAACACGGCGACCACACTGTTCGTGGTGCCGAGGTCAATTCCAACAATTTTTGCCATCTTATGTATGCCTCCTGAAACAATTCAGGGTGAGTTCTCGTTCGTTTCGAGTGATGGCAATAGGATGAAACACGACCATTAGAGAAACAACAGAGGCACGCTAACGTTTTGTAGGTATATCTCAGCCATCGGCCAGGCCCGATCAGGCAGCCGGAGGCAGCACCGATATCGTTATGAACATCGGGGCCATATACCAATATGTCTTGGACCATCACGAACGCTTTCATGGCTTGCGCACAGCTCGCGCCGCGGCCGCCGGTCTGGCCGGATGGGCGGGATACGCCACGTTCATTTTTGCGCTCACCAGCAGCACGCGGGGGCTTGCGGTGCCCGCGGCAATTGCTGCAGCCCTTTTTGCGGGGCTATTCGTCTACTTGGGACAACACATTCTTCGACAGTACGCGACACCCTTGATCGTGTGGCCGATCAAGCCAAAATCCAAGCCTGCGGGGCGTGACCACACCCGCATAGGCTTGCTTGGGATGACCTGTGCGATCGTCACCGTTGCCACCGTCATCGCCTTTTTGAGCGTGCGCGCCGATCTCGAAGGCCGTTTTGGACCGGGCAGTTCCTGGGTGATCATACATGTGTGCGTCACCTTTGTCAGCGGGCCTGCAGCATTACTGGTTTCACCCACCGCACGCACGTTACTCAGGTTTATTCTGCATCGCTGGCTCGTGTTTGTGATGCTGGGGTTGCTGACTGTCGCTGCACTCACGCTCGTGTTCACACTGTGCCATGGCTGGCCAGCCTGGACCATTCTGACTGGCACAGTCATCGTCATGCCGGCGATACCTATCGCAAGCCCTCGCCGGCTTACTCGATCATCGGCTGCTCATGGACGCCATCCGCTTTTATCGCACCCATCCTATTCCGGCCCCAACACCAGCGCCGGCGGCCTGACCGCTCGGCGATGCGACACATCGAGCGCCGTGGGACTACCGCCCAATGTGTCGCCGATGTTCTTTGCCAGCCTTCGCTTTGGCCTGCGGCCAGCGATGTCACCCGTGCGTCAGATACGTCTCACATTAGCCCGTGAGCACACGACCCGTAGCGCTTTCAAGCCATTCCCGGCGCCATACCCAAAGCCGTCACGAGTGGGTCATCCGGCGTGGTCGTGGGGATAGTTCACACACGGATGGCGTATAAATGAAGTATTCCCCCTATCACGTTGACCAGATGACCACGAGGGCCGCGATCGTGCCCACTTAGGATTCGAAGGGTCATCACGCGCCGGGGAACACATAGCACACGTGCCGGACCAAGTGCTGGTAAAACGGCAGGCGCCGCAAGGCCTAATAGATGACGATCGAAAACTGCCTTCTGGACAGCCGCCGAACCAGCTCGTGCATCGTCAGAAACGAGACACACTCAGCGAGCCTTCACCCCTCACCTGCCGCTCAAGCCAGTGTGGGTCGTCGATACGCCACACAAGCTCAATCTTGACGCCGCGGACCGTCGCCAGACGCGACACCAGACGCACCCTAGCCCAACCGAAGGGTGGTTGAAAGGAGGTTCGCGACCCGAAAATCGCACAGCCACTGGGCGAAGTGCCGAGCTCGTAACGGCCGAGTGATTTCCCCGCCGTTGGGGAGCTTCAATGCCTAAAAGTTGCTGTCAATCCCTGCCACTGCGTCCGCGGCGAACTGCTCCTCCAAAATCTCTTCCCTCGCAGCCGCATCCAGCGCCTTGCACCCCTCGATGGCCCCTCAGAGGGCCACTTACGGGGCGTCTGGGATCCTCGCGTATGGCGAGGCAGATCGCTTTGTCCCTGGTCAGCCAGACCTTATCCCCGCCTTGATACGCCTACCGGCACTTGAAACAAAAGAAGACAGGCTCCCGGCTCACCTCTATCAGGGCATGCCAGAAGCCTGTCTTCCAAGTCGCGTCGTGTGCTGCGCCTACTTGATTAACCCAGTGCGGCGCATCCAGTCGACACGCTGATTGATGTAGTCGAGCGAAATATGCTCACCCTTGGCAAACGCTTGCCAATCAGGCAGGCCAAGACGCGCGGTCTTGATTGCCTCCAGAATCGACTTCTCCAGTTTCGTCAACTTCACCATGCTACACGCTCCTTGCTAAAAAGTGCGTTTGCCAGGTTTGCCCGTGTTGTATCCGCCTTCTGCCCAAATCGCACCAAACTGAACGCAAATCATAACAGAATCGCAGCTACAAGGCAATGCTTTTATGTAAACAGGCGCTCGGCATTGAAGGGAAAAAGCGAAATCGGTCGCCAAAACGCTTGACTTTTTGCGGTGGGGCGTTACACTCTGATGCGGCTTTCGGGCCGTATCTTTTACACAGGAGGCGCACACAGCGATGCTTGCTAAAACTGAATTGTTCCTTGCGATACTCGCTCTGAGTGCGCCTGTCTACGCCTAGCGTCCGCTGATCGTCAAATCAGCATTGCTTCGGCCACGGGCTCACTTGCACCCGTGGTTTTTTGTTGCCTTGCGCCCGCCGCTCGCGGTTAGTCGCGCAAGTCCGCCACGGGATGGTTTATCAATTAGCCCGTGGTTTTGTATTTTTCCTGACCGACACAATGACTGCTTTTTCGACTGATCAAACGGATCAAACTGAAGACGACTTCGACGATGACCTCGATGAGGCCGTGTTTATCCGGAGCAATCGCGACCGGCGCGTGCTGAAGAAGGCGCGTGAGAGCCAAAAGCCAGTGCTCACCCGCCAAAGTGATAAGGCGTCCGAAGTGTTACGAGAGGCCGCCGCCAGTGGCGTCGAGACCGACACGTTCAACCCCAGTTTCGCGTGCAAGTTCTTCGAGCGCGACTGGGTGATCGAGTATCTCGGCGGCTTCTATGACAACAACCTCATCAGCGACGTGATCGCGCGGGTCAAGGGCGGCAAAGAGGCCAACGTCTATGTGTGCGTAGCCCAGCCGCATATCGGCACTGAGCTATTGGCGGGCAAGCTGTATCGCCCGCGCATGTTCCGCAACTTAAAGAACGATGCTGAATATCGCGCCGGGGGCGACCTGATCGGCGAGGACGGTAAGGCGTTGTTCAAAAAACGCGAGCAACGGGCCGTCGCCAAGCGAACCAGGGTCGGCTTGGAGATTCTGCAGCAATCATGGCTCAGTAATGAATTTGGCACGCTGACGGCGCTGTATGAGGCGGGTGCGCTGGTCCCGAGGCCCTATAGCAACGGTGAGCATGCCATCCTGATGGAATACCTGGGTGAACGCGGCCAGCCAGCGACGACGCTAAACCATGTCACCTTACAAGGGCTGGAAGAAGCGAAGCGCTTGTTCGACCTGGTCGTCGACAACGTGCGTTTGATGCTCAGCAAAAACGTGGTGCATGGCGACCTGTCGGCCTACAACATCATGTATTGGCAGGGCAACATCCGCATGATCGACTTCCCACAGGCCGTCAACCCATATCACAACCCAAAGGCGTTTGACATCTTCGCCCGCGATGTGGAGCGGATATGCCAATACTTCGCGCCCTATGGCATCGATGTGCGGCACTGGCAGCTGGCGCGGGCGTTGTGGAAACAGGTGCTAGGCATCGAGCCAAGTGAGGCCAAGGACATCCAGCACGGGAGGTGGTCGCAATGACACCGGTAAACGCGCCCAACCCAGACAAACGGCCCACGGCCGCCTATGCCTATTTGCTGTTCGAAGGTGCACGCAGCTTTCTATACACCCTCATCTTCACCGCGAGCGCCCTGTATCAGGTGCGCACCGTTGGTTTATCACCGTTGCAACTGGTGTTGGTCGGCACCGTGCTGGAAGGCGTGTATTTCGTGTTCCAGATCCCAACCGGCGTGGTGGCCGATGTCTACAGCCGCAAGTGGTCGATCATCATCGGCATCGTGCTGACCGGCATCGGCTTCACGCTCGAAGGGTGTGTGCCAACATTTGCCGGCGTCCTAGCCGCGATGGTGCTCTGGGGCATCGGCGCGACATTTACCGATGGGGCGCTTGAGGCGTGGATCACGGATGAGGTTGGTCAAGATGAGGCCGGTAAGCTGTTCTTGCGCGAGCGGCAAATCGGCGGCGGGCTAAGCATCGCGGGTTTACTTGTCGCGGTGATGCTAGGGTCGATCTTCGTGCTCGCGATGCCCATCTGGCTCGGCGGCGCACTCTTGGTCATCCTCGGTCTGGTGATGACCGGCGTGATGCACGAGACCGGCTTCAAGCGCAGTCGTCCGGGCCACGGGCATCCGCTCCGGCAAATGTCCAATACGCTCGTGGGTGGCCTACACGTGATCCGCAGCAAACCGCTCCTGGCCTTACTCACGGCGGCCAGCCTGGTCAATGGGTTGTATAGCGAGGGCTACGACCGGTTGGGCACGGCCCATTTGGTGCATAGTATCGGTTTCCCAACCCTGTTCGGCATCACCTTTCAAGAGGTGCAGTGGATGGGGGCGATCAGCATCATCGGCACACTGATGAGCATTGGCCTAACCCAAATCGTGCGCAAGAAGCTCGATCCAAAGAACGCGCGCCAGACCGCGGCTTGGCTCATCGTGGGCACACTGGTGGTGGCCCTAAGCATCTTCATCTTTGCCTGGTCAAGCGGCATCGCGCTGGCGGTGATTGCGCTCACCATTGGCGGTGCGTTACGCGGTGTTTTGCAAACCATCGTCTTCTCGTGGTCGAACCGGCAAATCAGCGGTGAAGACAGTTCGGTGCGCGCGACGGTGCTATCGATGTGGAGTCAAGCAGACGCCCTTGGTCAGATCGTCGGCGGGCCGGCCGTGGGCGCGATCGGCAACGCATCGCTGCGCTTGGCGCTGAGTGCTTCGGGCGCGCTCCTGGCCCTAAAGCTGCCCCTGTTTGCGCAGACGATCCGGCGGCAGCGCTTGACAGACGAGCCAGCCGTGGTCGTTGCATCACAGGTGATCGTTTAAGGGATGATGCGGCCCACTGTCGACCCAAACAGGGTCTACCGCTTGCGCGTGCAAGCTGGTTATGACCATTGTGCTAGCGTCTATGAGGCTGCCTGGTCGGCGATGATCGCCTACACCGAAATTAGCTTCCGGCAGATCGAGACTGGGGCGATAGGTGCGCCGCGGGATCAGCATCCCCCGCTATTTGCGCAGCTTGGGAATCCCCTCCATCACGAATGTGGCTTCAATAAATACATGCTGACTGACTTCGACAACCCTAAGCCTTTGGCCGGACGCTACGGCAGTTACGCCTGCGATACAACCGGTGACGACCCGATCCGCGACGACTACGACCACAGTCCAACCGACGACGTGGATCGTCTGCTCGACACCTGCCTATCAAGCGCTAGCCATGTGCTGGACATCGGCCAGGATCGGGCGTTACTCAATTCATGAAAAAGCTCCAACCCACTACGGCGTTTTATGTCTTCAACGCATTTGGCGCGTTCAACAGCGGACTTATCCTGACCCCGCTATATGTGTATTACGTGCGCACGCTGATGATCACGCCGCTAGAGCTATCGCTCATCAGCGCAGTCCACATGATCACGCATGTCCTATTCGAATTGCCGACGGGTATCGTGGCCGACCTCTACAGTCGCAAGCTTTCGGTCTTGATCGGTAGTGTGCTGATTGGCGTGTGTTACGTCGTAACCGGTATGGTCCCCCTGTTCGTTGCCATGCTGTTTGCGACATGTATCGAAGCGACCGGCGATACGTTTATCAGCGGTGCGCTGGATGCGTGGTTGACCGATGAAGTGGGCCCAGACAAGATGGGTGGGGTGATTTTGCGCGGCGAGCAACTGGGCACGCCGGTGCAGTGGGCCGGCGTCGCCATCAGCGTGTTGTTATCGACGGTCTATAGTCATCAAGTGTCGATTGTGCTGGGCGGGTTGTTGTGGTTCGTAGCGACGGCGGTGCTGGTTGTGCTCATGCCTGAGACGGGCTTTGTGCGGCGCACCTCTACCCAGCCAGTCCTGTCGCTGCGTGCCAGTTGGCAAAACGCGCGGGGCACGTTTGGGGACGGCGTGCGCTTGGTGCGCGCACGACACACGCTCGCCTTGTTATTCGCTGCACAGCTCTTGATCGGCGCATTTGGCGCGGGCCTGTTTGGCTT
>Ga0209068_10001441_pt1 | contig 11879 bp, 13 predicted proteins | sample ColStrG_CSR_2012_FD_187200 | JGI IMG/M metagenome (GOLD analysis project Ga0209068, IMG submission 187200) | Freshwater sediment microbial communities in response to fracking from Pennsylvania, USA - Cold Stream Run_MetaG_CSR_2012 (SPAdes)... | ecosystem: Environmental > Aquatic > Freshwater >...
CGATCACGCCACCGAGGCGGCCCCCGGCGATCGCGGCGACGAGCACGACGACGACGAGGACGAGCGCGGCATTGACGTCACGGACATCGGGCCGGAACGGCACGAGCGCGAGGGCCACCGCGGGCGGCCCCGCCAGCGCCACCACCCATCCCCTGCCGTCGAGCCGATCTCCCTGCACATGACCGGGATACACCGGGAGGCCCTGCGGGAGAAGGGTTGTGGAGCGATCTTGACGCGTCCTTTGCGCGGGCGCCGGGTATCTCTACGCGCTCTTCGCGCGCCCGACTCCGGCTCTCGGTGCGGTCAGACCAGCGACGCGAGGAGGAATCCGGCAGTCGCGCACGCCAGTCCGGCGAGCGTGCTGCCGAAGGCGTTGAGCAACGCCAGCGTGGGCATCCGGTCCTCGACGAGACCGAACGTCTCGTAGGAGAACGACGAGAACGTCGTGTAGCCCCCGAGGAATCCGGTGCCGGCAATGACCCGCACGTCGGGGTCGAGCCCCTGGTAGACGACGAACCCGACGACCAGCCCGAGGGCGAACGATCCCGTGAGGTTCACCGCGACGGTGCCGTAGGGGAACCGCGACGTGTGCCGCGACTGCACCGCGCCGTGCAGGAGATACCGGGCGACGGCTCCACCCCCACCCGCGATCGCGACCCACACCCACATGGCTCAGTCGTCCTCGGCCGGATCGAACACGATCGGGCCATGGCGTCCGAGGACGGCGCGGGTGCCGAAGACGCCCAGCACGATCGCGCCGAAGCCCAACGCAAGACTCACGGCGAGGTAGAGCGCCGCAGTCGCTCCGTGCCCATCGCGGGTGAGCAGCACCGACTCCATCATCCAGGTGGAGAAGGTGGTCAGCCCGCCACACACGCCGACCGCGAGGAACGGCCGCCACACCGGTGCGGTCGACCGGTCGGCCAGCGCGGCGAGCACGACGCCGAGCAACAGCGAACCGGCCAGGTTCACCCCCAACGTGGTCCACGGGAAGCGCCCACCCACGATCGGTTCGGCGAGCGAGAGCTCGTAGCGACCGATCGTGCCCAGCGCACCCCCGGCTGCCACCGCGGCGAGGACGAACGCGTGAGAGGAGCGGGGCACGCCCGGAGGCTACGCGCCCGCGACGTCGGCGGCGTCGGGTTGCGGCACCGAGGAGTCGCGCAGGTCGATGTCGTGGCGCCCGTCGTGCGCATCGTGCATGTCGTGCACATCGTGGTCGGCGTCGGCGTGCGCGTGGGCCCGCGCCGGTAGCCACTTCCAGGCGATGAAGAACGCGAACACGAGGAACAACGCGGAGATCGGGTACGTGAGACGCATCGCCTCGACGAACGCGGTCTTGGCGTGTTCGACGATGAGGTCGGCTTGCTTCCCCGGCGCGCGCGCCGCGTACTCGAGCGCGGTGCCGACCGAGTCGCGCAGCGCGGCCGCACCCTGCCCCGTGACCCCGGCCGGGATGCGCACGAAGTGGTGGTACCACGAGAGGAACACGCTCCCGATCACCGCGACGCCGAGCGCACCGCCGGTCTGACGCGTGGTGTCGTTGATGGCCGAGCCGACACCGGCACGGGCCGGCGGCAGCGAGCCCATGATCGACTCGGTGGCGGGCGCGGACGTGAGCCCGAGCCCGATCCCGAAGAGGCCGCGCACGAACGCGCCCCCGAGGATCGACGACATGATCGTGTCGGACGCGTAGAGACACATGCCCAGGATCACGACCGCGAGGCCGAGCATCACGACCCGCTTCGTGCCCCACCGCAGCACCAGCTTCGGCGCGTTCGGCGAGGTGATCATCATGCAGATCGCGACCGGCATGGCGAGCGCACCCGCTTCGAGCGGCGAGTAGCCCAGCACGAACTGGAAGTACTGGATCAGCAGGAAGATCGAGCCGTACAACGCGAACGAGATGAGCGTGACCACCGCCGACGCCGCGGAGAACCGCGGGTTCTTGAACACGTGCAGGTCGAGCATCGGCTCGGGGTTGCGCAGCTCCCACAACGCAAAGCACCCGAGCAACACCAGGCCGGCGAGGAACGACGCCACGACCTCCTGGTGCAACCAACCGACCTGGGGCGCCTGGATGATGGCGTAGAGCAAGGCGACCAGCGTGAAGATCGACAGCAACGCGCCGATCGGGTCGAGCGGGCGGTTGTCGGGATCACGCGAGTCGGGGATGAAGAAGTACCCGAGCACCAACGCGGCCGCGCACAGCGGGACGTTCACCAGGAACACCGCGGCCCACGAGAAGTGCTCGATCAACAGTCCGCCGAGCATGGGGCCGACCGCGACGCCCAGGCCGGACACGCCGGCCCACACGCCGATCGCCTTGGCGCGTTCGTGCCCGGTGAAGGTGTTGGTGAGGATCGACAGCGTCGTCGGGAAGATGAACGCGGCGCCGACGCCCATGAGCGCGCGGCACGTGATGAGCATCGTCGGCGAGTTCGCGGTGGTGGCGATGGCGGAGAACGTGCCGAACCACACGAGCCCGAAGGTGAGCGCGCGTTTGCGGCCGAACTTGTCACCCAACGCACCGGCAGTGAGCAGGAGGCAGGCGAACACGATCACGTACGCGTCGACGATCCACTGCAGGTCGGAGCCGGTGGCACCGAGATCGCGCACGATCGTCGGCAGCGCGACGTTCAGGATCGAGTTGTCGACCGAGATGACGAGCAACGACGTGCACAGCACGCCGAGCGTCCACCAGCGGCGCTCGTAGGCCTTCTCCGCAGTGAGCATGTCGGTGGTGGACTCCCGGCGCCACTCGTGCTATTAACCGTCTGGTTACAAAGATTACCACGACGGAGTAGCCCATGGCCACACGGGATCCCGAGGCGACGAAGGCGCGCATCCTCGCCGCGGCACTGCGCGAGTTCTCGGCGAAGGGCATCGCCGGCGCGCGCGTCGACGCCATCGCGGCGAGCGCGAAGGTCAACAAACGGATGCTCTACTACTACTTCGGGTCGAAGGACGGCCTGTTCCAGGAGATCCTCCGCCGTCGACTGCACGAGCGCACCGCCGCGCTGCACAGCGCGGGCGGCACGGCCGGTTCGGGAGCAGCTGTCCGCCAGGCGATGCCCGAGCGCGTCACACGCGTTGCCGACGACGCCGAGTACACCCGTCTGCTCCTGTGGGAGGCGCTGGAGACCGACCCCCAGCAGCCGGTGAATGCGGCGATCCGCCGCGACTTCTTCCGCACGCTCACCGACGTCGTGCGCGCCGAGCAGGACGCCGGCCGCATCCCCGCCGAGTTCGACGCCGCGCAGTGGGTGCTGTCGGAGGTGTGCCTCGTACTCGGGCCGATGCTCCTCCCGCAGATCACCCAGCTCGTCACCGGCCTCGTCCCCACCGACCCCGAGTTCGTCGCCGTGCGCGCCGACTTCCTCGGCCGGCTGGAAGCCCGTCTCGCGACTTGATCCCGACGCGCAACGACGGCGGCCGGAGCCGCCGTCGTTCGCAGTGCTGATGGAGCGCGAGCCGTCTACAGGCTTGCCTTCTCCAGGATGTGGATGCCGCACGACGAGCCGAGGCCGATGACGTGCGCCATACCGACCTTCGCGCCCTCGATCTGGCGGTCGCCCGCCTCACCGCGCAGCTGCGTGGTGATCTCGAACACGCCGGCGACACCGGTCATGCCGATCGGGTGTCCCTTCGAGAGCAGACCGCCCGACACGTTCACCGGGGTGGTGCCGTCACGCCACGGGCCGCGCTTGTCGATGAACTCGCCGGCGCCACCGGGCTCGCAGAGGCGCAGGTTGTCGTAGTGCAGGAGCTCGGCGGTGGCGAAGCAGTCGTGCAGCTCCACGAGGTCGAGGTCCTCCGGGCCGACGCCCGCCTTCTCGTAGGCCTGGTCGGCCGCGATACGGGTGAGCGTGTTGACGTCGGGCTGCGAGTTGCCGCCTTCCGACCACGGGTCGCTCGTGAGGATCGACGCGCCGATCTTCACCGCGCGCTTCTGCTGCTCCATCGACAGCGTGCGCAGCTTCGCCTCCGACACGAGCACGACCGCGGCCGCACCGTCACCGGTGGGGCAGCACATCGGCAGCGTGTTCGGGTACGAGATCACACGCGCTTCCATGATCTCCTCGAGCGTGAACGCCTTCTGGTACTGCGCCAGCGGGTTCAACGTGGAGTGCTGGTGGTTCTTCTCGGCCACCTTGGCGAACTGCTCGAAGCCCACACCGTCGTGCTGGTAGGCGTACTCCATACCGGCCTGGCCGAAGACCGCGGGCATCGTGCCGGAGCCGAGCCAACCGTCGACGTCCATCACCGAGCCGTAGCGGCCCTTGGGCTCGAAGACGTGCTTGCCGCTGCGCGCCGCGTTGCCGGCGAGCAGACCCATCTTGCCCATCTGCTCCGCGCCGACGGCGAGACCGAAGTCGGCCTCGCCCGCCTTGATCGCGAGGTACGCGGTGCGCACCGCGGTGGCGCCCGTGGCGCACGCGTTGATCACGTTGTAGATCGGGATACCGGTCTGGCCGACCTGCTTCATCAGCGGCTGGCCGAGGCCCCCGGGGCTGAAGAGGCTGCCGGCGGCGAGGACCTGCATGTCGAAGATCGACACGCCGGCGTCGTCGAGGGCGTCGAAGGTCGCCTGCGCGGCGAGATCGATGATGTCCTTGTCGGGGTAGCGGCCGATCTTGGTCATCGACGCGCCGAGCACCCACACGTTGTCGCTCATCGCTGATCCTCCTTACGCCGGCTCGAAGCCGAACACGATCGCTTCGGTGCCCTCGTCGTCGGTACCACCGACGAACGTGGTCATCTTGACCTTCATGCCGAGGCTGACCTTCGCGGGGTCAGGCTCGATGTTGACGACGTTGGCCTTCACGTCGCCGCCACCGTCGAGGTCGACCACGGCCGACACGTAGGGGACGGGGACGCCGGGCGCGGCGGCGTGCACGATCGCGAACGACCGCACCACCCCGGTTGTTCCGAGCGTGCGCTTCTTGAACGTGCGGTTCGCGCACTTCCCGCAGGCGTTGCGGTAGTCGTAGAAGATCGCGCCGCACTTCTCGCACTCGTTGGCGACGAGATGAGGGTCGCCGTCGTCGAGCACCAGGTAGTCGACGATCGGGATCTGGTTGGCCATGTTCGCGTGTACCCCCGTAGAGACGTTCCGGCCGGGAACGCTACCCCGTGCCCCGCGCGGGGACCAGATCGCCGGCAATTCGGGCGGTCGGGGCGTCAAGATCGCGTCAATGCCGTTGTGCAACACCGCGGACCGGCGTACACCGGGAGGGACACGAAGGCGGTGTGCGATGGTCGAATTCGGTCCGGTCCGGGCCGACCGCCCGACCCCCACCGACGAGGGCACGGGGGCCTGCGCCTCGTCCAACAACAGGTGGATGACGTCGGGGAGGACGTGATGGACGACCGATGGAGGGACTGGCCCATCGGATGGATCCTCGCGGGCATCGGTGTGATTCTTGCCATCGTCCTCGCCGGAGCGATCACGTGAACGAGGTCGAATCGGGGCGGGCCCGACGCCGCTTCCCGATACGCTGACACCCGGTGTGCCGGGAAGCCTGGTCGGCGTCCCCGTTCGACGCGACCAGAAGGCCGGCAATGAGCGCACCTTCCAGAAGGCATTCGATCGTCTCGCCGTGGCGCCGCGAGGCGCTCCGGACGAATCTCTGGTTCGTGCCCGCGCTCGAGGTCGCCGCCGCAGTCCTGCTCTTCGTCGTGACCCTTGCCATCGACCGGGCTGCGGCCGACGGCACCGTGCACCTCCCGTTCTGGATGGACAACGGCTCCGCAGATGCGGCGCGCCAGATCCTGATCGGTATCGCCGCCGCCGTGATCACGGTCATCGGTCTCGTGTTCTCGATCACGATCCTTGCGCTCACGCTCGCATCCACGCAGTTCGGGCCGCGGATATTGCGCACCTTCATCCGGGACCGGGGTACGCAGGTCACCCTCGGCACCTTCGTGGCCACGTTCGTCTTCGCGGTGCTGGCACTCGCCTCGGTGACGAACAACGCCCACCATGAGTTCGTACCGCACTTCACGATCACCGTCGCGCTGGTGCTCGTGCTCGCCGACCTGGGCGTGCTCATCTATTTCATCGACCATGTCGCGAGGTCGATCCAGCTCCCCACGGTGATCGCAGGGATCGCCGCGGAGCTCGGGCGGGCGGTCCGCGCCGAGACCGCCGAGACCACCGAGACAAGTGCGAACGACGGCCCCGTCGACCAGGCTGCGATCGAGTCCCTCGTCGGACTGCTCGACCGCGAGGGCGAACCGATCCGGGCCCCGAGCTCCGGCTACCTGCAGTACGTGACATGGGCGTCCCTGGTGGAGATCGCCTCGGGGTGCGGCGCGACCATCCGCATGCGGCACCGACCGGGCCACTTCGTGACCCAGGGTCTCCCGCTCGCCGATGTGTGGCCACCCTCGACCGCCGACGAGATCACGCGCGGGCTCGTCGCGCTGCACGCCACCGGTGCCCACCGGACGCTGTCGCAGGACCTCGCGTTCGCCATCGACCAGCTCGTGGAGATCGCCATCCGCGCGTTGTCCCCGGCGGTGAACGACACCTTCACGGGTATGACGTGCGTCGATTGGCTCGGCGACGCGCTGTGCAAGATCGCACTGCGGTGGGAGCCCCGGCGCGTGTACCGAGATGACGACGGCGCGATCCGGGTGATCGCCGCCACTCAGACGTTCGAGCGTCTGGTCGACCGGTCGTTCGACAAGATCCGCCAGGCGGGGCGGGGCATGCCCGCAATCCTGATCCGGCAGATGGAGGCCCTCACCCGCGTGTGTCAGTACGCGCAACACGAGGAGCAGCTCGTGGCGCTCTCCCGACAGGCCTCGATGATCGTCCAGTCGGGGGCCGACAGCATCGCCGACGCGGCCGACCTCGGCGACCTCCGCGACCGTGCGTCCCGGTTCGCTCGCGAGCGACGCGCCGCCGAGACCCGGATCGCGGCGGCCGGTGGCGCCGCGGCGCCACGGCCGGTCGGCGAGCACGCGGACGACCCGGTCGCGTAGCCCTCGCGCGAGACTGGGGCCAGGCGAGCGTGGCGGAACCGGCAGACGCGCCAGGTTTAGGTCCTGGTACCGAAAGGTGTGGGAGTTCGAGTCTCCCCGCTCGCACGAAGGCGCCGGCCGGCGGGAAGTCCAGCGCCCAGGGGCCGCGCAGCTCAGGATGGCGTTTCGCGACCGTCGGCGAGGTATGCCCGCAAGGCCTCTCGGTTGCTCACGTACAGGTGCTCGACGCCGATGTCGTCGACGATGCCGTACGTGTCGAGGAGCTCGCGCACGGGCGACGAGGCGCGGGCGATCCCGATGACCTTGCCGTGCTCGTGCAGCAGCGCGACGGCCTCGGCCAGGGCTTCGCTCGCAGTGGGATCGACATCCGTGACCGACTCGAAATCGAGCAGGACCCAGTCGACCTGGCCCTCGGCCGCAGTCGCGACCCGGTCGCGCAGCGTGTCCGCGTTCGCGAAGAACAACGGCCCGGTGAGTCGCACGAAGCTGACTCCGTCGAGGGACGAGGGCGGGGTGTCGGGGTCGGCCACCGCCGCGAACCGCTGCATCTCCCAGTCGCCCTCGGGCGGCTCGAGCGTGACCCAGGGCGAGCCGGCGACCCGGCGCACCATGTCGACCATGGTTGCGAGCACGGCCAGCACCAGCCCACCGATCGGGCCGAGCACCAGCACCCCGGCAGTGCACCCGATCGCGATGAAGAACTCCCCGCGGCGGACCCGCGCGAACGTCCGGAACGAGCGCACGTCGATCACCGAGACCACCGCGTTCGCCACGAGCCCGGCCAGCGCAGCCGAGGGGATCTCCGCGACGAGGTCGGTGAAGAAGACGACGACGAGCATGACGATCAGCGCGCTCACCACCGCGGGCATCTGCGACCGGCTCCCCGCGCCCTCGGTCGCCGCGCTGCGCGACGCGCTGGCACCGATGGGCATGGCCGAGGTGACGGCGCCGGCGATGTTGGCGATGCCCATCGCGACGAGTTCGCCGTTCGCGTCGAGCTCGTCGTCGTGGCGCCGGGCCGCCGAGCTCGCGACGAGCAGGCCCTCGGCAACGGACAACACCGCGATCGCGACCGCGGTGCCGAACAGGTCGACCCAGGTCCAGAAGTCGAGGTTCGGGAACGACACCTGAGGGAGGCCCGAGGGAATCGGGCCGAGGACCGACACGCCGGCCGGCTCGAGCAGGTACACGGCGCCCCCGACCAGCACGAGTGCGATCAGTGGGCCCGGCAGCTTCGGCGTGAACCGGGAAGTGAGCCGGAGGATGACGATGGTGGTGACGCCGACGGCCACGCTGGCAAGGGACGCGTCGGGGATGCTCTTGACGATGTCGACGACGTCGGTGATCCACTCGCCGGTGTCGACGTGGATGTTCATGATCTTCTCGACCTGCGAGGTCAGGATCTCGATCCCCAGGCCCGCGAGGAAGCCGACGAGCACCGACTTCGAGATGAAGCGCACCATCGCGCCGGCCTTCACGAACCACAGCGCGATGAGCACGGCGCCGGTGAGCATCGCGACCCCGAGCGCGAGCTCGGCCGGGGCCGCGCCCGTCTTCGCGGCGAGCGACGGGATCACGCCCGCGAGGAGCGCCGCGATCGTCGCGTCTGGACCCGTCGCCAGATGTCGCGAGCCGGAGAAGAGCGCGAACGCGATGACCGGGAGGATGGCGGCGTTGATCCCCACGATCACGGGCAGGCCGGCCGACTCGGCGTACCCGATGTTCAGCGGCAGCGACAGCGCAGCGAGGGTGACGCCGGCGAAGATCTGGGTGACGAGGCGTGCCCGTTTCCCCGGGAGCAGCACACCCCCGGGGCGGGGCATGCGCCCCCACCTGCTCGGCGTCTTCGCGTCCACGGTCATGAGCGAACCGTCCGCGCGCTCAGTCGGTGATCAGGGCGTCGGCCCACCACGCCGGCGGCTCGAGGGGTGCGTTCATCGGTGGTCCCTGCTCGAGGGACTTGCCGACCACCGGCCACGCGAACGGGTTGAGCGTGCCCTGACGCGCGACCACCGCGTCCTTGGTGAGGTTGAACACGGTGAGGTCCTGGCTGATGACCACGGGACCGTCGTGCTTCGTGCGCATCTCGGAGAACACCGGGCCGACGGTGTCGTGGTCGACCGCGAGGTGCCACATCGCCGACATGCGCGCGCCGGCCCGTTCGAAGACCATGCCCGCCATCGCCGGGCTGGTGTGGGCGCCGTTGACGATCGCCTCCGCCAGCGCGACGGGCACGCCGGCCTTCTGTGCGAACACCGAGGCGGAAGGGAAGGTCTCGTGGATCAACAGGTCGACGCCGTCGCAGGCCTCGACCAGGTAGCGGCAGGGTCGGGTGTCTCCCGAGAACACCAGGCTGCGATCCGCGTAGTCGAGGCGATAGCCGACTGCGCCGTTGTGGATGTGGATCACCGGGAACGACGTGATGGTCACGCCGTTGCGTTGGTAGACGACCTCGGGCCGGTCGTACGGGACCTCGGTCGCGTTCGACTGGGCACCCGACTGCCCCGGGTGGCCACACATCGACTGCATGTCCCACGCGTGCGCGAGCTCGAGGTGGCGGGAATAGGCGAGGGTGCCGAACCGCTCGTGCTCGCCCGCCGGCCCCCACAGTTCCACCGGGTCGCGGCGACCGCTCTTGGCCAGGCTCCACATCAGGGTCGGCATGTCGCCCACGTGGTCGGCGTGCAGGTGCGAGAGGAACACCTTCGTGGTCGACGTCACGGGGAGCCCCAGGCCGTCGAAGTTGGCGAGCGCCCCGGAGCCGAGGTCGAAGAAGAAGAAGTCGTGCTCGGCGTTGCCCACCTCGACGAGCAGCGACGCCGACGCCTGGCTCTTGTTCACGAACGGGTCGCCGCTGCCGAGGATGGTGACCCGGATCTCGTCGTCGGCCAGCGACTCCGCTCCGGGGACGAACCGCTCCGGGTACTGCTGCGCCGGGGTGCCGACCACGGGGCTCGTCGTCAGCGGCATGCTGCTGCCCTCGTAGGCCAACTCGGTGAGCTCGGTGATCTCGTTCGCCATGACTCGCTCCGTTTCGTCGAGCAGGCCGCGGCTGCTGGGCCGCGTCGGACGAGTTCAACGTACGACGGTCCGCCGTTGCCGACATCGGCCACATGAGGCGAGATTCTCGAGGCGGCGACCGCGCGAATCCGCTCATGTGGCGGAGGACAGGGAAGCGAACTCGGCGGATGCTGAACCTGTTCGCTACGTCGCGGAGGCCGTGATGGACCAGCCGTCGAATGCCGCCACACCGGACAGCAATGACCCTCCGGCTGCCGGGCGGGGCTCGCGCATCGCCATCGCCGGTCTCGTGTTCTCCGCGCTCTTCGTGTGTGCGTGGATCCTGCTCCGCGACTCGCCTGCGCCCGACGCGACCAACAAGGAGTTGGTGGCCTACTACGGCGACCCCGACATGCGGTGGCGCTCGACGCTCGCGGGCCTGTACATCATCCCGTTCGCCGCCATCGCCTTCATCTGGTTCATGGCCGCGCTCCGCGCCCGGTACCTCAGCACCGGCGCGCGTGAGCACACGATCCTGTCGACTGCGCACATGGTGGCGGGCGCGCTGGTCGTCGTCTCGCTCTTCACGCTCGCCGCAGTCGAGCTCGCGGTCGTGTGGCTCGGGGAGTCTGGCGGCGACCACTTCGACGTCGACGGTGCCCGCTCACTCCTCGCGCTCGGGCAGGCGTCGTCCGACATCATGGCCCTGCGCGCGGCTGCCGTGTTCGTGGGGGTGAGCGCGTCGCAGGCCGTCCGTTCCGGGCTCTTCCCGCGCGTGTACGGCATCCTGAGCCTCGTCACCGCCGCCGCGTTGTTGTTCGTGTACGAAGCCGTCCCGCTGGTGACGCTCCTCTTCCCGGCCTGGGTCGCCCTGTCGGCCGTGCTCGTGCTCGGGCGCGGCCGGCGAACGCCCCGGGCCGCGGAAGCCGGCTGAGGGAGGTCGCACGATGCTGCGTCTCGACGCCTTCGCCCCGGTCGATCTCGTCGACGAAGTGCGCACTGCGCTCGTCACGCTGCCTGGCGTCCGTCACGTCTCGACCGGCGCGTCGACGTCCGAAGGGCTGGTCGCGCTCACGGCCGAGGTCGACACGTCGAGCGCGGATGCCGCCGTCGACCGGCTGGCCGAGTTCGGGATCGCGTCCGATGACCTCACGTTGTGGCGCGTCCCCGGCATCCAGCCCCTCGGCTGGAAGCGCCGGACCCGCTCGTCCGATTCGGACGTGCAGGTGTGGGCGGAGATCGTCGGCCGCGCAGACGAGCACGCACACCTCGGCTCGAGCTATCTCGTCTTCATGGCCGCGGCGGGCGTCATCGCGGGCATCGGCGTGCTCACGGCGTCGGCCGTGCTCCTCGTGGGTGCCATGGCGATCAGCCCCGACTTGCTCCCCGTCTCGGCGAGTGCCATCGGCATCGTCGAGCGACGCTGGCGCCTCGCCGCCCGGGCCCTCGGCGCCCTCTCCGTAGGGCTCGGGACGGCGGCCGTGAGCGCGTTCGCCACGGCCGCTCTCCTCCGGCTGTTCGGACAGGTCCCCGCAGATCTCGTGCTCGCCGAGACCACGATCGGGGACGCGCTCACCCACCTCGGGCCGGGCAGCCTGATGGTCGCGGCGACGGCCGGCGTCGCCGGGATGATGGCGTTCGAACGCCCGGGAAGCGCGGCGGTGGGGGTCGCGATCTCGGTGACGACGATCCCGGCCGCTGCGTACGTGGGCGCTGCGCTGGCGATGGGCCGCGACGATCCGATGTGGGGCGCGTTGGTGGTGCTCCTCTCCAACGTCGCGATGCTCGTGATCGCGAGCACCGCCACGTTGATGGTCCAACGGCACGCGCGGATGCGGCGCGCCTCCGCGGCGCGTGCGTCGGCGAAAGGCGCGTGCTGACTCAGC
>Ga0209068_10001443_pt1 | contig 11873 bp, 13 predicted proteins | sample ColStrG_CSR_2012_FD_187200 | JGI IMG/M metagenome (GOLD analysis project Ga0209068, IMG submission 187200) | Freshwater sediment microbial communities in response to fracking from Pennsylvania, USA - Cold Stream Run_MetaG_CSR_2012 (SPAdes)... | ecosystem: Environmental > Aquatic > Freshwater >...
AGCAGTTCCTCGCCGAGCGCGAGGGATCTGTCGCGCAATTCGCGGGCCTGACGTGCGGTGGTCTCCACGGCGGCGCGCAGGTCCTTGATGGTTCCCTGGTCAGCCAACAGCAGGCGCAGTAATGCCTCGACCTCGATGGTGGGCGGGGCCGGTTCGGTGCCGAGCCAGTCCTGCAAGGCAGTGCGGCCCTTCTGGGTGATCGTGTAGCGCGTGCGTTGCCCGCGTCGGCCTTCAACCATCTCAGCGTCGGCGTGGCCCCGCTCAACGAGGCGCTTGAGCTCTGCGTACACATGGGCCTCTGACCGCGGCCAAAAAAAGTGAAGGCTGCGCCGTGTCTGTGCGACGAGCTCGTAGGCCGTCCACGGCTGCACGCCGAGAAGGCCCAGAATTGCAAACGACGTAGCAGTCGGGCGGGAGGCCATCCCTTGACAATACTCCAATATGGAGTAATTATTGCTCCACACTGGAGTAGAAGGTGGGCGGGATGAACGACACCGAGTACGTCGCACTGGTAGACACCACGCGAGATGAGCTCCGGGAGCGGATCGGACTGGCGCGGAAGCGGTTTGATCGACTCGTCCGGACTACCGATCCGCTCGCGCGCCCGCCTGGCTCCCGCTGGACCGTTCAGCAGGTTGTGGCTCACTTGCTTACCGTCGCGCATCGCTATCGGGCGCTGGCGCACGGGCGGGAGTACCGTCGTGCCGGTGCTGCCGGCGAGGTGGCCGTGATCAATCAGGTCGAGCTTGAAGCGGCGCTGGCGCCGGTGGGTGAGCTAGCCGACCAACTCCGGGCCCTCGCTCCCGAGCTGGACGGCTACTTTGACACCCTCACCGACGACAGGCCGACGATTCCGTTTCATGTCGGCGCCGTCGTCGACGGCATCACAGCACAGACGAACTGGCTGGGCGAGCTGCTGTTGCACGGACACGACATCGCCCGAGCCATCAATGCCCCCTGGGAACTTCCCGAGCGCGACATGCTGCTGGTATCGCGCGGGATGATGCAGATCGGTTCGGGATATCCCTTGCGCGCTGGAGTGCCGCCCGAGGCCGACGTGTGTGTGGTGTTCCAGATCCCTGGGGCGCGGCCCTACCTGGTTCACATCCACGGCGGCACCGCGGAGTTCCGAGCGCGCCGCCCCGATGATCGCCCCGACGCCGTGCTGCGGGCGCCGGCATCGACCTTTGCGTTAATGCTCTACCAGCGCATCGGACCACTGACCGCTGCCCGGCAAGGACTACGTATCGTCGGCGGCCGCCGGCCCTGGCGAGCACTCAAGCTGCAGTCCTTCTTCGAGCAGCCCTAAAAAACGAGCGAGAGAAGGATAGTTCCATGGCCAAGCTCAAAGATCAGGCCTCGGCGTCACGCAGTGCAACCACGATGAGTCAGCCATATCACCTGTATTTGCAAGTGATGCGACGGATCGGCCATCACCGGTGGTTCGCGCTGCTCATGAAGCACCTCGGCTCACGGGCAGACCGCGCGATGATCCAGGCCAGCCGCGGCCGACTGTCCATGAGCGGTCCCCAGCTGCCAACGATGCTGCTCACCACGACCGGCCGAAAAAGCGGTAAAGACCGCACGGTTCCGCTGCACTACGTGCGCGACGCCAACAACCTGGTCGCCGTGTGTGAGAACTTCGGGCTAGACGCAACGTCGAGCTGGCCAGTCAACCTGCGCGCTCACCCGGGAGCGCGAATCGAGATCGGGGGCACCACCGCCAAGTACGTTGGCCGACCCGCCACGGACGACGAGGTTGCCCGCAATATGCCGAGACTGATCGAGATGTGGCCCGCGCACGACACCTACCTGAAGCGAAGCGGCACACGGCACGTCTTTGCATTTGAGCCAGCGGATGGGGAAACCTGAGCATTGCAGCCCAGCTCACTCTTGGCTTCGACTTCCCTTGGCACGAGCGGCGGCTGAGTTGGCAGGTGATTAGTGTCATGTCATCGCCTCGGGCTATGGCGATATGTCCTTCAAAGCCAAGCATTTTCGCGATGGCGCAATATTGATTCGCGAAATCCCGGTAGGTGACGTTCGTCGCCGGAGCTTGAGCTAGTGACCTAAGGCCAATGGGCTCCACCTCGCAGGCACCCGAAACAGACTCTCCCGCCCCATGGAACAATTAACGGGGTCCCGTCAGTAAAGTGGCCTCGGTCATGCCGAAGGCGCACACCACCGATGCCGAGAACTCGTCCTGCAGCGCCTGCGCCGTCTCCGGGTCAGCGGCGCGCTGCAACTACGGATGAAGCGCATCGTGGCTCGCTTATTCTGGGAGTCGTCAGTCTTGGCCCGCTCCAACAGGATCTGATGGATGGTCGGGACCGCCGTGTACCAGCTGGCCCGGACAGCGTCGATGTCGTCCCAGAATGTGTGCGCCGAGAACCGCCCTTGCGCGGGTAACAGCACGGTTCCCCCAGACACCAGCGTCGACAACAGCGCGGCAAGCAGCCCATGACCGTGGTACAGCGGCATCTCCGCGACGGTGGCATCCTGCGGGCCGAGCCGGTAACCGGCGATGATGGCGCGTACCGAGCTGGCGATGTTTGCGTGAGTCCACGGAACCATCTTCGGCACAACCGTTGTCCCGCCGGTGAACATGATCATGGCGCCGTCGGCCCGCAGCCCTTTGGGCGTCGACACGGCCCGAATTGGCGCGGTGGCTGCGTCCAGATGGACCGCCGGAATGGTTTCAAGGGCCAACCGCTCTCCCTCGGGAGGCTAACCCCCGCGGGCCAGCCAATCCAGTGTCTGCGATAGGTCTTGGACCTGAACACGGATCGCGCGGCATTCGTCGATGCCCTGCTGGCACAAGCCGGATATCGCTTCGGACAACAAGACAATTCTGTAGTCGCGTTCCGACGGCTGGTAAATCGATGCCGGAGGGCAGTTCGGAAAGTTACAGCCCGCGAAAACGACTGTATTGCTTCCAGATTCACGCAAACGCCGATCGAGCTCGGTGCGGAAGAACGCGCCCCATCTCGGTTTGTAGATGACATGCTCAGCCGCCCCAACCTGTTGCAGGCCGCCGTCCAGCAGCAATTTATGTTCCAGCTCAACGGCATTAGGTAACAGGTCGGCGGCGATCTGGGATCCGGCACTGCCCGGTGCGGCGATTCGCGCACCCTGCTCTACCGATCGGCGTCGCACCAGGTCGACGTTCGAACCGTCCGGGCGGTACAACCGGACGACATGCACGATCGGCAGCCGAAATTCCCGGAAGGCTCTCGCCAACTTGGCCATTGCCGGAATCGCCGCAAGCGTTCCCGCAATCCGCGTCGGCGAATCCTCCCTATAAAAATCCTGCTGCACGTCAATCAGCACCAACGCTGCCGATCCCGCAATTGGACGCGTGTAGCGATCGTCGAGCATCATTGCAGCCCGCCAGCATCGAACTCAGGCGATGATCCGGTCGTTTTCATGGCGACAGGCTCGCACCTCTCAAGGCGTGGAGATTTGCGATAACACGCAATGGGTAAACCACCTACTAGAATATGGTTGTGTCGATCGCACCATCTCGAAGGGCAGACGCTATGCGCCGAGCGGTTCGTTATCTATTCGTTATGGTTGGGATCTCGGTATTGGGCTTCATGGGATCGGGCAGCCGCGCCGTGGCCGCTGTCCCGGCACCCGAGCCGCTTCCCGGCGTAGCGTCGATTTTGCCAGCTGACGGCGCCGTAGTGGGCGTTGCGCACCCGATCGTGGTCACGTTCAACGCGCCGGTCATCGACCGTGTCGGCGCCGAGCGGTCCATCCGGGTCAACTCGCCGGGCAACATGACCGGGCACTTCGATTGGGTCGACAACAATGTCGTGCAGTGGGTTCCAAACCACTATTGGCCCGCGCACAGTCACGTCTCGGTAGGCGTGCAGGAGCTGACGACGGGCTTTGGCACCGGTGATGCATTGGTCGGGGTGGCCAGCATCTCGGCGCACACCTTCACCGTCAGCAGGGACGGTGAAGTGCTCCGCACCATGCCGGCGTCGATGGGTAAGCCCACCCGCCCGACACCAATCGGCAACTTCACCGCCCTGGAGAAGCAGCGCAGCGTGGTGATGGACTCACGGACCATCGGCATACCGCTGAGTTCGCCTGAGGGATACAAGATCACGGCTCAGTACGCGGTCCGGGTGACCTGGAGCGGCGTCTACGTGCACTCGGCCCCATGGTCGTTAGACCAGCAGGGCAATTCAAACGTCAGCCATGGCTGCATCAACCTGAGCCCGGACAATGCCGCCTGGTACTTCGACAACGTCAACGTTGGCGATCCCATCAACGTGGTGTCCTGACTAGTTGAGTGTCCGTCCTGGGCGGGATCGAGACGATATTCCCGCCCTCAATCCACACTCGACGCCCTCAACGCACACTCGTTGTCGCGCCGACATGCGCCGCCGCATTGCGTTGGGCGCCAGCGATGATCCCCGGGCCGTTTTGATACCAGCAGCTCGGTGCCCGACAGATCCGACGCGCTAGCGGTCACTGGCGCGAAGCAGCGTCAGCCGTCCGTGCTTCCACTGCTCAACGCCTACCGGAAACCGGAGGCGCCACTGAGCGGTGCGCCGGCTCCGACGGACGTGTTTCGCGCCGCCGTATAGGAAGCGAAACTCGGTGCAGAAAAAGATATTCCACACCTATCGGCGGCGCTGATCGACAAGTACGTTTCGGATCTGCAACTACTGGGTCTGCTCTAACCGGTGTAGCGATACCGCGGTGGTGACCGCCTGAAGTAGGCCGGCGAGCTGCTCGGCGCTGTTGATGGTGCGGTCGCCGGACACCAGCCGGGTGAACACGCCAGCGATGAAGGTGTTCACGGCCGTGGTCTGCGCCGCGAGAAGGCCCGGGTCATCGGTACCAGGCTGCAGGTGAGCGATGGCGTCGCGGGTCATCGTGCTGATCTGGCCAACGAAATCTCGCGAGGTCTCGGCTAGATCGGGATCACGCGCGGCCCCCAACAGCAATTCATGACGGGCCCTGTTCAGTGCGAGCCCGGGTCCGTCGGCCTGCATCATGGTGAGCTCGGCCAGGTGGGTGAACGGCGATTGAGGATCGAGCGGCTCGTCGATCACCGAGCGCAGATTCGCCACGTCGATTTCAGCGACGCGCTTGCCGACGCCCCGTAGCAGGGCCGCTCGGGTGCGGTAGTAATACGACGTGGTGCCTTCGGGGACTCCCGCATAGCGGTCCACTTGACTGTGCGTCAGTCCCCGGGATCCGTGCTCGGCGAGAACTTGGATTGCGGCGTCGCACAGTTCGCGCCGGCGTTCGTCTCCGTCGCGTTTGCGTGGTGTGGTGGTGGCCATGGCTGTATCCGGGTGACTCAGCGGAGGACGGTGCCGCCGTCGATATTGACGACCTGACCGTTGATCCACGCGCCTTCCTCGGAGAGCAGGAAGGCGACCAGCGCGGCGATATCGCCGGGTTCGCCGACGCGCGTTCCGCGGATGCGTTTCAGCGCACCGGCCTCCAGCTCCGGCCATTGCGGAACGGAGCGAATCATCGCTGTCGCAGTGAATCCCGGCGCGACCGCATTACACCGGATACCTTCTTTTCCCCACCGCGACGCGACGTGGCGGGTGAGGGCACCGATTCCGGCTTTCGCGGTGGCGTAGGCCGGTCGCGCGGGCTCCCCCTGGAACGCTGCCGCCGAGGACATGTTGACGATCGCTCCGCCGCCCCGACCAAGCATGGCGGGGATGGCGTATTTCATGGCGGCCACGTATCCGCGGAGGTTCACCGCCATCACGCGGTCCCACACGTCGAAATCGATATCGACCACATCCGTATCGGCCCGGAGCGCGCTCATGTCGGCGCCGACATTGAACAGCAGGTCGACTCCGTCGTGGGTGAGTACGGTCGTGTCGATCAGGTCGGCGACCGACGCGGGTAGAGACAGGTCGAAGGCGATGTGAGTCGCGGTTCCGCCCGCCGCCACGATGCGCTGAGCGGTCTGTTCCGCGGCGTCCACGGCGATGTCGCCGATAATCACTCGGCAGCCTTCCTCGCCGAGGCGAGCGGCTGTCGCGGCACCGATGCCGGTGGCGCCGCCGACCACGACCGCAACCTTGCCGGCAAGACCGCGCAGTCCCATGGAAACCCCTTCGGCGCCGGAAGATATTGACTTTACCTCTAGAACTATAGAGGATCGCCTCGAGAGTTCTAGAGGATCACCTCTGGCGTTCAAAGAGGAAGGGCGTCGTCATGGCGGGGATTCATCGGGAGCGTCCGGGAGCTGCTGACCTCGCGACCGCGACCGACACTCCCGCGACACCCCTGGGCGACGACATCTGGATGTCGCCCGGAGTGTCCAACTCCTACGCGGCGGCCACCGACGACGGCCGGGTCATTATCAACGCCGGGCTGGTGTTCGAAGGCCCGTTGCACCGCAAGGCTTTCGCCGACATGCCAGGCCCGACCCGGGCCATCGTCGTCACCCAGGGGCACGCCGATCATTGGGGCGGTGTCAACTCGGTGCGCGACGAGGACACCGACATCGTGATGCATCGCAACTACAAGTACTGGCGCGACGACAACGGTCTGCTCATGGGCTATCGCGTGCCCAAGACGTCGTTTGCCTTCCAAAAGTTCTCCGACGCCGTGCTCGAGCATTTCAAGACCATCGATCCCGCAACCATCGATTTCTCGTTTCCCGAACCGACCACCACATTCGACCGCCGCCACGACATGACTGTCGGCGGGCGCGCCGTCGAGCTGGCGTGGACGCCCGGCGGAGAGACCACCGACGCGCTGGTGGTGTGGCTACCCGAGGACCGAATTCTTTTCAGCGGCAACCTGTTCGGACCGTTGTTCGGCCACGTTCCGAATCTCATGACGATCCGCGGCGACCGGTATCGCGATCCGGTTCTTTACATCGAGTCGCTGAACACCGTGCTGGCATACGGACCGCAGCGACTGCTCACCGGTCACTTCGCTCCCATCGAGGGCGCCGACCGCATCGCCGAGGAAGTCACCGCGATGCGTGACGCCATGCAGGCCGTACACGATCGCACCGCCGAGCTGATGAATTCCGGGGTCGACGTCTATACCGCGATGCGCGAGGTCCGTGTGCCCGAACATCTCGATATCGGCGAGGGTTACGGCAAGACAGCCTGGAACGTGCGGGCCATCTGGGAGATGTACACCGGGTGGTTCCAGCACCGCTCCACCACCGAGCTCTACGGTGTCGCGCCGGCCTCCGTCGCCGCCGACGTAGTTCGCGCCGCCGGACCCGACGCGCTCGTCGCGGCAGCCCGCACACAGCTGGCGAGTGGGCGGCCGGTGGAGGCGCTGCACCTCACCGATTTCGTCCTCACCGCACAGCCGGGCCACCCCGGTGCGCGCGCGGCCGCCGCCGACGCCCACGAGGCGCTGCTGGGCGAGACCGAGAACTTCTGGGAAAAGGCCTGGCTCAACAAAGCAATCACCGAATTGAGGACGCCCGAATGAACACCGTAAACTTCGATTTCGCTGGCGCCAACGTGCTGGTCACCGGAGGCACCAGCGGCATCGGCAACGGCATCGCCGCCGCTTTCGCGCAGGCCGGCGCGGCGGTGACGATCACCGGCACCCGCTCCGCCCCAGCCGATTACGACGACGATCTGAGCGCCTTTGCCTACCGGCAGTGCCGGATCGAGGATCCAGAGTCCGTCGACGCTCTGGTGAACTCGCTTGGCGAACTGGACATCCTGGTGAACAACGCGGGCGGCCCCTACCCGGCGGGCGACGAATACGACCCCGATGGCTACATCGCGTCGGTGACGCAGAACATGTTCGGCCCCATGCGACTGACCATGCGCTGTTATGACCGGCTCAAGGCGAGCAAAGCCCCCGGCGGGGCCAGCGTCGTCAACATCGTCTCGATGTCCGCATTCCGCTCGGCGGTCTTCGTCCCCGGATACGCCTCATCGAAGATGGGCCTGATCGCGTTGACGATGAACCTCTCCCGACGCTGGGCCAACGACGGAATCCGCGTCAACGCCATCGCACCCGGCCTCATCGACACCCGAATGACGCACCCGGCCATGGGCATTCCAGAGGTGATGGACGTCGAGATCGGCTTCCACACTCCGCTGGGCCGACCCGGAACGCCACGGGATTGCGCCGGGGCGGCGCTGTTCCTGTGCACCGATGCCGCGTCGTACATCACCGGAACCAGCATCGCCGTCGACGGCGGATACCTGACGGTCTAGGGGCAAAATCATGAGTGAATTCGATCAGATTGCTACCGCGGACGACGTCCTGAAGCTGGCCGCGCAGCGCACCGGCCTCACTGAGACCGAATCCGACTCCTGGCGTGCGGGACTGGATCTCATCCTCGACGATCTCAACACCTCGTCGGCGTTCACCCAGTTCGGCCGTGATCGCATCCTCGACGACGCCACCAACGCGTTGGGGCGCCGCCTGCAGATCCACGACTACATCCAGGCTCACCCCGAAGTGCTCGAGGCACCCGTGCAGCGGCCACTGATCGTGCTGGGCATGCCCCGCACCGGCACCACAGTCATCAGCTACCTGCTGGACCAGGACCCGGCACGCCGGTCGCTACTGCACTGGCAGTGCGTCGACCCGATACCTCCGGCCACCACCGACACGCTGCGTACCGATCCGCGGTGCATGGCCCTGCTGGAGGAGCAGCAGAAGATCCTGGAGATGGTCAAGCACGCGAACGTACCGCTGCCGCACTGGGAAGACGCCGACGGCCCCACCGAGGACATGTTCATCCACAACCAGGACTTCAAAGGCCTGTCCTGGGACTCCTTCCTGTCAACCTCGCGCTACTACAAATGGCTGTTCGAGGAAACCGACATGACCAGCACCTACGAATACCAGAAGCGCTACCTGCAGGTCCTGCAGTCTCCCTCTCTCAAGGCGCCGGCTGCCTGGAGCCTGAAGATGCCGTCGCATTCGGTGCACATCGAGGCGTTGCTCAAGGTCTTCCCCGACGCCCGACTCGTGTGGGCACATCGCGACCCGTACAAGGCGACGGGATCGTTGGCCAACCTGTGGAAGCTTCCCAAAGGGATGGTGCTGCAACCGGACGCGATCGACCTGGAGGCGATGGGGCGCGACGCGGCGGCGCAGATGCGATACCACGTCGACCGGCCGCTGCGGGCACGCGATCGCATCGGCGACGAGCGCTTCTTCCACATGTACTACCACGAGATGATGCGCGACCCGATGGACGTCATGCGCCGCATCTACGAATGGGCCGACGACCCGCTCACCACCGAAACCGAAGCGCGCATGCAGAATTGGCTCGCCGCGCACCCCCAGGACCTGTTTGGCACCAACACTTACAGCCTCGACCAGTATGGCCTGAGCGTGCAACAACTCGAACCGATCTTTGCGGAGTACCTCGACACCTTCGACATCGAACTGGAAGGCACAGCGTGAAACCGGCCGACTGCTATCACGTCGGACTGGTGGTCGAGGACATCCCCGCCGCTGCGGCGCGACTCACCGCGGCGATGGGGTACCAGTGGACGAATCCTGTCGAGGCCACATTGAGTATCACAACGGCTGACGGCGACACTGAGGTTCCGTTCCGGTTCGTCTACTCCGTTGCGGACCCACACCTGGAACTGATTCAGGAAGTGCCGGGGACGATCTGGACCGCGCCGGCCGGCGGTGCTGCCCATCACCTCGGCTACTGGGTGGACGACCTCGCCGCGGCCGCGGCACAACTCGAACATGCCGGGTACCGGCTTGAGGCGCGCCCGAGCGGCGACACGTTGTCCATGTTTGCCTACTACACCGACCCCGCCGGCGTCCGCATCGAGATCGTGGATCGAGCGCTCTTCCCCGACTGGCCCGGGTTCCTGAAATCCATAGCGGCCTAAACCATCAGAGCTAGGAGCAGCATGAAAGTGTCAATGGTCACCGGCCCGGGTAAGGCGGAGGTCGTTGACGCCGACCGTCCCCAGGTCGGCCCCAACGACGTCCTCGTGCGAATGCGCGCCTGCGGTATCTGCGGCTCGGACGCGTTCTACATCACCATCGGCGGTGTCCCCCCGCGCCAGGGACACACCCCGCTCGGACACGAACCCGCCGGCGAAGTCGCTGCGGTCGGCGCCGAGGTGGCCGGCATCGATGTGGGCGATCATGTTGTCATCAACCCGATGGCCGCCCCCAGCGGCATCATCGGCAACGGCGGCGCCACCGGGGCGCTGGCCGACTACCTGCTCATCGAGAACGCCGTCCGCGGAACCAGCCTGGAAGTCATCCCCGACCACATCCCGTGGGAGGTGGCCGCGCTGAACGAACCGATGGCCGTCGCACGCCACGGCGTCAACCGCTGCAAACCCAAGCCGTCCGACAAGGTCGTCGTATTCGGCGCCGGGCCCATCGGACTCGGTGCAACACTGGCCTTCAAATCCGTTGGCGTGCGGCATGTAGTCGTCGTGGACCTGATCGGTTCCCGCCTGGCTAAGGCATTCCAGATCGGCGCCGACGCCGTCATCAATTCGGCGGAAGAAGACGTCCTGGCGCGCCTCGTCGCGCTGCACGGCAAGGGCGAGAGCAGGTTTCCGGGCAAGGCCGGCACTGACATTTACCTCGACGCCGCCGGCGTGCCCGCAGTGGTGAACACCGCTTTGGCGGCTGCCAAGAGCGGCGCCACCGTTGCAATCGTCGGCGTCCACAAGGAGCCCGTTCCGGTCGAGTTCGTCAACGTGATGAGCAACGAAATCACCATCGTCGGATGCATGGGATACCCCGACGAGATCTTTGAGGTGACCAAAGATCTCGTGGCGAACTGGGAGAAGTACGCGCTCATCGTGAGCCATACCATCCCCTTCGACAAGGTCGGGGAAGCACTCGAACTGGCCGGCACGCCCGGCGCCGCGGACAAGGTCGTGGTCGCCTTTCCCTGAGTGCACGTTCGGCGGGAACGACGGTTAGCTGGGCAACCCGTTCTTGATCGCGGCATCCTGCTTGCGGCCGATATCCGTCGCCACCCCAGGATCGATCGGATCGTTTGCCGCGCCTGCGAATTCCAGTTTGACCAGCGCCTTGCCCTCGGTAAACAAGAGCACCGTCACCGCCTGAGATTTGTCCGGCGAAGTGCCGGAAATCATCGAGCCGTTGGAGCCGACGTTGGCCGGCTGCCAGGTACCGGTGACCTTATCCGCATAACTGCTCTTGGTGTTGCCGAGTGCGGCCGCCGCCGCAGACGGGTCGGCAACGATCGAGATGGTATCCCCGATGCGGCGACTGTTATCGGGGTTGGCGAACAGCACCTCAACGCCTGCGGCGCCATTGGGATTTTGGACCGGGGGCTGAGATGTGTTGAAGTCGCCGCCGATATCACTCGCCTTCATCAGCAACGCGCTATAACCGGATGGCTGCGAGCTCGAGGCAGCCACCGAAGACGACGGTGTCGCGGCCTCATTGTCGTTGCCACAGCCGGTGGTGGTCACCCCGACGGTGCTGGCGGCCACCGCCCAGACTACAAAAGTTTTGCAAGCGAGCTTCATGGGCATTCCTTCGGCGTCGATCAGCGTCCAGCAGCCGCGGCGCCTGACGCTACTGCGAAATGATGACCGGAACAAGCCACCCATGCTGCGGCGTTGCACGGTGAAAGCTTCGCTTATCTGCTGAGGAGATCGCGATGACGGGTCCGGTGGCACGTGCGGTGCGGTTCGACCGCTACGGGGGGCGTGAAGTGTTGTACGTGGCGGACATCGACATGCCGTCGCCCGGTCCCGGCGAGGTGGTGATGGAGGTTCGCGCCGCCGGCATCAACACCGGTGAGGCCGGCATCCGGAGCGGGGCGATGCAGGAGGTGTTCCCGGCCACGTTTCCGTCTGGCGAGGGCAGCGACTTGGCCGGCGTCGTCACCGCGGTCGGACCCGGTGTCACCGAGTTCGCCA
>Ga0209068_10001444_pt1 | contig 11871 bp, 10 predicted proteins | sample ColStrG_CSR_2012_FD_187200 | JGI IMG/M metagenome (GOLD analysis project Ga0209068, IMG submission 187200) | Freshwater sediment microbial communities in response to fracking from Pennsylvania, USA - Cold Stream Run_MetaG_CSR_2012 (SPAdes)... | ecosystem: Environmental > Aquatic > Freshwater >...
TACCCGCTATGTAGCGCGCCGAGTTGGGGTCGACGGGGGCTCGCGAGATGTCGCGGTTGAATGCGTTGTTCGCCGGGAACAGCGGGCAGCCGTACTCGTGCGGTCCGGCCGCTGCGCGCACGGCCGCGGCGTCGGCGGCATCGGCGCCGGCGGCGCAAACGAGAGCGAGTGCCGCGGCGATCAGCGCGAGCGGCCGGATCGCGGCGGCGAGGGTCCTGCGGGCGCTTGCGAGCATGCCCGACACGCTACGCGAGCACGCGGCCGCGACCGTCATCCGCGGACGAGTTGACGAGGCTCAGCGGCTGAGCGTGATCGGCTCGCTGCTCGGCGCCGCCAGCCCGCCGCTGAAGGTGACCGTCGCCCACGCCAGCACGTGGCCGCGGCGGCGAAGCATCCTGCGCGCGAACGGGCGCAGCCTGACGGTCACCTTCGCGCTCGCGCCCGCTCTCAGCGCAAAGCGCGCCGTGCCGAAGATCTGCTGGCGTGCGTGGCGCTGGCGGGCGCGTGCGAGGCGCGCGGGTCGCATGCTCTCGAGCGCGATCGTGCCTGTGCAGGCCGCCGCGAGGCACTGCAACGGCACGGCGACGCTCGCGCCGCGAACGGTGATCGCGCGGACGGTCAGCGCGACCGCCGGCGCGGCGCGGCGGGCCAGCGCCGCCGGGTTGTGGGGGATCGTCGCGGGCGCGCGCCCGCCGCCGCCGGACGCGGGCGCCGGGATCGGCTGCGCCACGGCGCCGGCCGGAGTCTGGAGATCGGCGTCGAGCAGCATCTCGGCCCCGCTCGGGGTCGCCGACGGGCTCAGCTGCAACGCCGACGGCGCCGTCAGGCTCGACGGCGTGGGCGACGGGTAGAACCCGGCGTCGCTGCTCTGTTCGTCGATGAACGCCGGGAGCGGGACGCCGGGAGCGAGTACCGAGATCGCGAGGAAGTCGCCGATCGCCTTCGTCGTCACGTCCGACGACGGCGGCGTCGGCTGCTCGGTCACCGCGAGCGAGCTCGCGACGGTCGTGACGGTGCCGGCGCCCGGTTGGAAGATCGGGCCGTAGCTCTCGACGAAGCAGCACGTGAAGTAGGGGTGTTCGGGGTCACCGGCCCTGTTCTGGTAGATCGAGCGCATCACGACCACCTGCATCGGCCCGCTGACGGAGCCGACGCGCACTCGCACCGCCGTCACCGTTCCGCTCGCCGGCGCGTAGAACGACGCTCCGGGTGACCCCGATGCCCAGGTGCACGACGGACTGGGAATCAGCGTCGGATAGAAGCCTTCGCCGCAGACTGCCGGGTCGTTCGCTTCCGCGCCCAGGTCGGCGCCGAAGCTCGTGATCGCCGCCCCGGCGGGCGCCGCCGTGGCGAGGACTGCCAGCGCTGCGGTCGTGGCGACGATCCATGCCCGGCGCGTCCCCATCACCGCGCGGATGCTATCCGCCGCAGAGGCGGGATCGGCCGCTACGTCACGCTCGCGAGCCTCCGGTTCTCGCGAGCGCCGCGCGTCAGTCGGTCGGCGCGCCGCCGTTGAGGACGGTGGGCTGCGCCTCCTCCAGCAGGGGCGCGCCGCAGTGCCAGCAGAAGCCGGCGCCTCGGCTGTGGACGGCACCGCAGGCACGGCACTCGCCGTGCACGCCCGCCTCTGCGCCGGCGAGCAGGCGTTGGACCTCGCCGAGCTCGGCGTCGGCCTGCTGCAGCTCGGCCGCACGGCGAGCGAGCACGTCGAGCCGATAGTGGTCGCGCACGGCCATCTCGTATGTCAGGCCGCCGAGATCCCAGGTCAGCTCGGCGACGCGTTCGGCCAGCTCTCGGCGTCGCCTCCGTAGCTCCGCCATCGAGCCGCCTCCGTCGAGCGAGCTCATCGGTTCGCCCTCTAACCCGTTTCGATCGGCTGCGAGCCGAGCGCGTTGATTTCTTCCTGGTGCTGTTTGCCGGTCGTTTTGGAGAGTTTCTGGAGCTTCGCCCCGGAGACTTTGACCGGGGGTGGCGGCGGCGCCTTTTCGACCTTCGTTTCCTTCGCGGCTTCCTTGCTTTCCGCCGCTTCTTCCTTGCCGCTCGCCTTGTTCGCGCCCGGCGTTTCCGCCGCCGTCGTGCCCGCGCCTGCGCCCGTGGTTGGCGCGGCGGCCGCCGGCAGGCCGGTCAGCCCCTTGATTTCCACGACCTGCCTGCTGGGTGCTTTGGCAGCGCCCTGGGTCACCCAGTGCCCGACCAGCAGCCCGACGATCAGACACAGCAGCAGCACGGTGAGCAGCCCGAGCAGACCCGAGTATCGCCGCAGCCAGCCCGCCGGCCCTTGGTCGATCACAGGCAGCTGGCCCGCCGGACCGACCTCGATCGCGACTCCCGTCGTCCAGCCGGCGCGGCCGCCCTCGCGGGCCTTCGCCGGCTGGTCCTGCAGGACGTCGAGGAAGGCCAGGCGCACCGGCGAGCAGGGCGCTCCGCAGGCGAGGCAGTAGCGCTGGTCGGCGACGAGCGCCGCGCCGCAGTTGGCGCAGCTGGGCGCGCCCCGCTCGGAGGAGACGGGCATCAGGCTCGCGTTGCTCATCCCGCGCTCGCGATCGCGCGAGCTGCAGGCTCGCGCCGGCCGGATTGCCGACGAGCACGATCTGGAAGGGCGCCGACGCGCCGGGGCGGCCCGGAAGGAGGGGGACGACGGCGCGGCCCGCCGCGACGATCTGCCCGCCGCGCACGGCGACCGCGTAGACGGGGACCTTGCTCTGCGCGGTCGAGGAGTGGTTGACCAGGCTCGCGCTGAGCGTCGCGACGCCGGCCTGCTGCGCGATCTGCGGCGCGCTCGTGGAGAGCGAGGCGGCTCCGGCGCCAGCCGCGCTGGAGCCCGTGCCGGCGCGCAGCCGGGCCGCCGAGGCGCCCAGCGAGGTGAGGACCTGGTCATCGACCCACCACGCGCTCTGCCCGCCGCGCAGCAGCGCGATCCGCTGTAGCGAGGCTTCGATGCCGCCCGTGCCGTTGGTGTAGAGGGTCTTGCCGCCCCTGCCCGTGACGCGCACCAGGAGCGGCACGTTCGTCTGCGCACGGGTGGACGTGTTGGTCAGCCTGGCCGCGACGGCGACCCGACCGGGTTCACCTACGAGCGTCACCTGCGACACACGCACAGAACGGTTCCTCGCGCCGAGCTCGAGCGCGGCCGGGCCGGCTGCTTGCGCGCCGCCGGCGCGCGCGAGCTTCGCGCTTTCCTGCTCGGTGCTCTGGCACGCGGCGAAGCTGATCGCCGCCAGCCCGCAACTCGCCACGGCCAACCCTCTCCTCACTGCCTCGCGCCGCTCGGCGGCGCCGAGGAGTCGCGGGGCGTCATCCGAAGGCTCCGCGGACGTAGTCGCGGGTGCGCTCGGCGCGCGGTTCGTCGAAGACCTCAGCGGCCTCCCCGTACTCGACGAGGTCGCCGAGGTACATGAACGCGACCTTGTCGGCGACGCGTTGCGCCTGGGCGAGGTTGTGCGTAACGACGACGACGGCCAGCTCGCGGCGCAGTTCGCCGATCAGCTTCTCGATCGTGTTCGTGGAGATCGGGTCGAGCGCGCTGCAGGGCTCGTCCATCAGCAGCACCTCAGGCCGCGGCGCGATCGCGCGCGCGATGCACAGCCGCTGCTGCTGGCCGCCGGAGAGGCGCAGCGCCGGGCGGTCGAGCTCGTCGCGAACCTCGTCGTAGAGGCCGGCGCGCTGAAGCGCGTCGACGACCAGCGGCTCGAGCTCACGCCGGCGCGGGCGCTTGCGCGACTGTTCGCGGAGCGCGAAGGCGACGTTGTCGAAGATCGACATCGGGAACGGGTTCGGCTGCTGGAAGACCATCGCCACGCGCGCGCGAAGCGTCGTGTCAGCGAGCTCGTGGATGTCCTCGCCGTCGAGCATGATGCGCCCCGCGCGCGCCGCGCTCGGGGTCAGCTCGGTGAGGCGGTTGAGCGTGCGCAGAAGCGTCGTCTTGCCACAGCCCGACGGGCCTATCAGCGCCAGGACCTCGCCCTGATGGATCGACAGCGACACCGACTTGACGGCCGGCTTGCCGCCGTAGGCGATGCTTACGCCCTCCAGCCGCAGTCGCTCCGGTCCGCTGCTCGAGGACGGCGCCCTGACCGCCTCGCGATCCTGCGGCGGAGCGACCGGCACCGGTGGACGGTCGAGCACGATCGTGCGCACCGGCGGCACGGGCGCGACCGCCGGCGCAGGCGCCGGCGCACCGTGCGCGAGCGGCTGCACGCGCGGCGGCTCGTCCGCGTTCACGGTGATGAACGGAAGGTCGAGCAGCATCTCATCGGGACTCATCGGCATATTCTCCATCGGACTTGTCGGCGACTTTGTTCATCGAACTACTGAGATTAGCGGAGGCCGGCGGCTTTGTAAACCACCCTCCAGCACCGCGCATCGGACAGCTCACAGGATCGCCGCGGGCGTCCTCAGGCCGGTGGCGTGCGCCTGGGAGCGTCCGATCCGGTCGACGAGCAGGTTCAGGCAGAGCACGAGCGCGAGCAGTACGAACGCCGCCGCATATGCCTTCTGCGGCGCGGCGCCTTCGCCGGCCGGGGAGTTGTCATAGACGTAGCTCGTCAGCGTCGAGCCGGTGCCGCGGAGCAGGCCGGCGACCGGCGCGGAGCCCTGTGATTCAAGGCGCAGCGACTCGCCCAGGAGCAGCACGACGATCGCGGTGTCGCCGATGATCCGGCTGACACCCAATGTGACGCCGGTGGCGATGTTCGAGCGTACGCTCGGCAGCAGCACCCGGCGGATCGTGGCGATCCGCGTCTTACCGAGCGCGAACGCGGCCTCGCGCATGTGCGTCGGCACCGCCTGCAGCCCGTCGCGGGTGGTGGCGAACAGCGGCGGCAGCGCGATCAGCGACATCATCGCGCCGGCCGCGATGAACGAGCGTCCGAACACGCCGCCACCCGAGGCGGTGAACGAGAACGGCGCGAACAGCCGCAGCTGGAAGATCGCGAGGCCGAACAGCGCGATCACGATGTCGGGCGTGCCGGCCACGATCTCGATGCTTGATTCGACGATGCGCGCGAGCCAGCTCGGGCGCCCGTACTCGCATATCCACAGCGCGCTGGAGACCGCCAGCGGCACGGCCAACACGATCCCGATCAGCGTCAGCAGGGCCGTCCCGAGGATCGGGTCGAGGAAGCCCCCGGTTTCGCTCTGGCTGGTGCCCACGGCCGGCCGCGAGAAGATCAGCTGCGGGCGCAGGTACTCGATGCCGCGGTAGCCCATGTACAGGACGATCGCCGCTGCGATCACGCACAGCCCGATCCCCGCGACCCAGGCGCCGGCGAGCGCGAGGCGGTCGCCCCAGCGCCAACCGATCGGCGAGGAGCGCCGCCCGGGACCGGTCTGCCACGGTTGCCCGAGCGTTCGCTCGGGCGCGAGTGCGCTCATCCGCGCACCTGGTAGCGCCGCAGCGGCAGCTTGATCAGGTAGCCGGCGACCGACAGCACGGCCGCCGAGAACAGCAGCACCAGCGCCAGCGCGTAGAGCGTCGAGGACAGCGCCGGCGCGCCGATGCCTTCGTGGAAGTCGATGATCGCCGAGGCGAGCGTTCGCAGTGGCTCGAACACGAAGATCGCGCCGTCGATCGGCTTCGGCACGAACGTGCGCGAGCCGGAGACCATCGAGATCATCACCGCCTCGCCGAGCGCCCGCGCCGTTGCGAGCACGACGGCCGCGACGATCGCCGGCCGCGCCGCGCGGACGGTCACGGAGAGCATCGCCCGCAGCGGGTTCAGGCCAAGCGCGATCGCGCCCTCCCGCCACGAATTCGGCACCGACACGAATGCCTCGCAGATCAGCGCGACCATGATCGGCGTGATCATCACCGTGAGAATCACGACGGCGACGAGGAGTCCGGCACCGGTCAGCTCGACGACATTCTGCACGGAGGCCTTCTGCGCGCCGGTGATCAGATGGTTGCCGACAAAGGGCACGAGCACAAGCACGCCGATCAGGCCGTAGATGACCGATGGCACCGACGCCAGCACGCGGATCACAGGGATCGCGATGCGCCGTACGCGTGAGGGCGCGAGCTCGACGATGAAGATCGACGAAAGCACCGACACGAACAGCGCCAGCACGACCGCCGCCGCCGCCGTGAGCAGCGTTCCGTAGATGAAGGGCCAGGCGTCCAGTTTGTACGCCGAGGCGGGCGCGCCCCGCCCTGTCGCCTGCATCGTCGCGATCTGCGCTTCGAGGTTGCCAGCACCGCCGAGCCAGCTGATGCCGTTGTGCTCGAGGATCGGCCAGGCGTGAACGGCGACGAACACGAGCATCGCGACAACCACGGCGCCGACAGATAGAGCAACCGCGCCGAGCGTGAGCTCGGCGCGGCGCTCAGACCACGGACTGCGCAGGCGCCTCAGCACGATCAGCTCAGCTGATCGAGATCCACTGCGTGTTGATTATCTTGCGCGCCGCCGCCGATTTCTCGATCCAGCCGATGAAGGCGGCCGCTGCTCCGCTCGCCCTGCCTTTGGTCACCTCGTAGAAGTGGGCCACCCCGGCGTACTGCCCGGAGAGCGCGTTCGCGCGGTTGCACCCGACGCCATTGAGCGCGACGGCGTTGACGCCGCCTTTGTCTGACTGGTAGTTGGAGGCGAAGCCGATCGAGTTCGGGTCGTTTTCCACCTGCTGGCGAAGCAGACCCTCGGAGGGCTCTTCGGCGGCGATGCTCGAGACCTTCTTGTTTTCGAGCAGCAGCGTCTGGAAGTTGGTCAGCACGCCGGCGACCGAGGTGCGGCTGATGAGATCGATCGTGCCGCTTGCCGTGGCGCCGGGAACTCCGCTCCAGCTGCGGGTTTTACCGGTGAAGATCGAGATCACCTGCGCCTGTGTCAGGTTCGAAAGCGCGTTCGCTTTGTTCGTGATCACGCAGATGCCGTACTTCGCGATCGGGTAGAAGTCGAGCCCTTTGGGATCGCTCGAGAGCGGGTCGCGTGAGACGTCGCCGATCGTCGAGGCGCCGGAGACGACGTTGTTCACGCCGACCTGCGCCCCGCCCTCGGTGACCTTGAACTTGACTTTGTGCGGGTGAACTTTGACGTACTTCTGCGCCAGCAGCTGCACGAGCGGATAGGACGCCGTGGCGCCGCTGATCGTGATCGTGGTGAGGGCCGAGGCAGCCGCAGGCGCCGCGACCCCCAGCACACCGGTCACCACGAGGGCAACCGAGAGACGGCGGATGCGTGTCATCGGGATGGGACTCCGTTTCTGGCGATTTGCCTGGTGTTTGACAACGACTCCAGACGAACTTATCATAATTCCGATAGATTAGATCGACTTAGATGACTTTAGGAGGGCAGCGTCTCCCGCAGGCGCGCCACGGTGACCTGGATGACCAAGACGACGGACACACAGAACCCCGACGGGCCGCCCGCGACGCCCACACCCCGAACGCTGCGCCTGCCCTCGGTGCGCGCGAGTGCCGTGCTCGCGACGATCATGCTCGGCCTCGGCGTGGCTGTCGGTGTGGCGATCGGACCCGGCCCCGACGGCTCGTATGCGGAAAGCCCGGCGGGCCTGGCGCAGCGACTGCCGCAACTGCTCGCGCTGCTCGCCAGCCGCAGCGCCGCGCAGGCCACAACGACGCCGACGAGCGCCGCGGCTTACGCCGCGACCGCGGCGCCGTCAACCGTCGCGACGCCCGCCGCGACGGCGACGCCGTCGACGAACACCGTGACCCGTTCGGCAGCTGCCACGACGCCCGCCGCGTCGGGCGAAGAAGGCTCATCGAGCGCCACCGAAAAGACTGCTGCCAGCCGTGCCAAGAGGCTGCCCGCGATCACCAACGTGTGGTTGATCACGCTCTCCGGGGGCTCATTCGCCGAAGCCTCCGCCAGGCCGACGGCCGCGCCCTACATCACCGGCACACTGATCCCGGGTTCCACGCTGCTGAGCGGCTGGTCGTCGATCAGCGCCAGCGCGTTCGCGTCGGAGGCTGCCCTCGCCGAACCACCCTCCCCCGGAGCGACTCCGCCGCTCGTGCGCTCGATCGTGCAGCCGCCGTGCCCTGAAGGCGCGGCCGGCGCGGCCTGCGCGCCCGCCAGCCCCGGTGCGCTGACGGCGGCCGACGAATTCGTGAAGGCGACGCTCGCGACGATCACGACGACGCCCGCATATCGCGAACACGGCCTCGTCGTGGTCACGTTCGCGACCGTCGGCGTCGCGGCGCAGTCGGGACTCCCGGCGGGCGCCTCGTCGAGCACGCTGACCTACGAGCCTCCCGCCGGAGTCACGCTGCTCTCGCCGTTTGCCAGGCCCGGCAGCTCGACGGCCGCCTTCAACCCGACTTCACCCAGACAGAGCCTCGAAAAGCTCCTGCACTGAGGAAGACCAACATCAACGACCGGAACGGAGAACCCCGTTGCACGCATCTCGACCCGCCCACCGCAACGCCACGCTGTGGCTCACCGCGCTCGCGGGCTGCCTCGCCCTGCTGCTCGCGACGCCGGCTATGAGCCACGCCGAAGAAGCGAACCCGAACAACTACAACTGCCTCGGCAGCCTCTCGCCGGGCACGCCGGAACTGGGCAGCTCAGAACAGCAGGTCAGGTACAGCTTCTACTGCAACGGGCCGATCACCGGCTACCAGCTGCAGGCGCAGGTGCCGCTGACGGGCATCCAGAGCCCGCCGGCGGTGACCGACCTCGCAGCCACGCCGAACCCGCTCAAGGACACGTTCTCGTGCTCGGGTGAAGTCCCCGGCTATGCGCTCAACTGCGTCGGAGCCACCAGAGCCGGCTACGAGGCGATCACCGGCCAGTTCGCAATCGGCACGAAGCTGTGCACGGAGCCGCGCGTCGACGCGCTGCTCACCGTCACGTACGCATATCTCGAAAAAGGGGTGATCACGCAGGCGATCTCGGGCCCGATCGACATCGGCCGTCCCAAAGGCTGCCCGCCCGACGCCCTGTCCGGCTCGACGCGACTGGAACCGAAGGCGCTGAACAAGGCGCACAAGAAGAAGAGCTCCAAGAAGCACAAGAAGACGACCGGCAAGAAAGCGAACCGCCGCCACTAGGCGACGGTGCAGTTGCGGGCCGTGCGGCGTCATGCCGGGTCGGTATGACGCCGCACCCGGCCGCGCCGCCCGCATACGCGCATACCGCGGCACGGATCTCGCGTCGGCGGCACAGCCGGCCGGCCGTGTGCGCTACAGCATGCTCGCCGTCATGCGCTCGATCTCGGCGATCGAGGTGAGGCCCTCGCGGACCTTCTGCAGGCCGTCGTCGCGCAGGCGGCCCATGCCTTCCTGCTGTGCGACCGCGACCATCGCGTCGACGGCGGCGCGTTCGAGGATCAGCGCGCGGATCGGCTCGCTTACGCTCATCACCTCGTAGATGCCGATGCGGCCGCGGTAGCCGGAGCCCGAGCAGCGCGAGCAGCCGACCGCCTCGAAGACGTGGGCGCCGGCCAAGCCGTGTTCGGCGAGCACGGCCTCGCTGACGTTCTGCGGTCGCTTGCAGTGCTGGCAGAGCATCCGCACGAGGCGCTGCGCGACGATGCAATCGACGGCCGAGGAGACGAGGAACGGCTCGATGCCCATGTCGATCAGCCGGCCGAGCGCGCTGGGCGCATCGCGGGTGTGCAGCGTCGAGAGCACGAGGTGGCCCGTCAGCGCGGCCTCGACGGCGATATGCGCCGTCTGGCGGTCGCGGATCTCCCCGACCATGATCACGTCGGGGTCGGCACGCAGCATCGAGCGCAGCCCGACGTCGAACGTGACGCCGGCCTTCGGCGCGATCTGCATCTGCTTGATGCCGCCGATCCGCTGCTCGACGGGGTCCTCGATCGTGAGGATGCTGCGCTCGCCGTCGTTGAGCGCGTTCAGCGCCGTGTAGAGCGTCGTCGACTTCCCCGAACCGGTCGGTCCGGTCACGAGCACGGCGCCGTTGGGGCGGTTGATGGCGACGCTGAAGCGCTCCGCCTCGGTCGGTTGCATGCCGAGCGAGTCGAGATCGTCGACGACGACGCCGGCGTCGAGGATGCGCATCACGACACCCTCGCCGTTGACGAGCGGCAGCGTGACGACGCGGATCGCGACGCGGCGGCCGTCCACGGTGAGCGCGAAGCGCCCGTCCTGCGGGACGCGTTTCTCGGAGATGTCGAGGTCGGACATGATCTTGATGCGCGACACGACCGCCGATGCCATGCGCCGCTTGATCGTCGCCGCCGGTGCGAGCACGCCGTCGACGCGGAACATCACACGCGTGTCGCCCTCCTCGGGGTTGACGTGGATGTCGGAGGCGCCCTGCTGGACCGCCTGGGCGACGATCGAGTGCACGAGCTTGATGATCGGCGCGCCGTCGTCGGCGTCGTCGAGCGAGAGGCTCTGCTCGTCGTCCTCGTCCTCGTCGACGATGTCTTCGATCGACTCGTCCATGCGCACGAGGCGCGCGAGCTGCAGGTTGAGATCCTCGACCGAGGCCGCCGCGGGGCGGATCCGACGGCCGGTCATCATGCCGATGTCGTCGATCGTCAGGACGTTCGTCGGGTTGGCCATCGCCAGCAGCACGGCGCCATCGTCGGTGAAGCCGACCGGCAGCGCCTGATAGCGCTTCGCGGTCTCCGAGCTGACGAGGTTCGTGGCGCCGACGTCGAGGTCGTAGACGGACAGGTCGACGAAGTCCAGGCCGAAGCGCTCGGCGACGACGCGGGCGAGCTGGTCGTGGCGGAGGATCCCGCGCTCGACGAGCACGAGCCCCGTCGGTCGGCCCTGCTCGCGGGCCGCCGCGACCGCCTCCTCGACGGTCGCGCGCTCGGCGAAGCCGAGATCGACGACGACTTCGCCGATCATCCGCGTCGAGCGCCCCGGATTCTTCGGCGGGTACAGGCCGTTCTGGCCCTCGCCGGTGCTCCGCGGCGTCTGTCGGCGATCGTCCGCGAGCGCGCTCGCGGACGCGGCGCTGTCGGTGTCACCTGCTGACGTGGAACGATCGCCCATCACCGCTTCCTATCGGCAGGCGCTCGCCCCGTCTTGACACGGATTGATGAGGTTTTATCTGGGCGAGAGACCGCCCGCGCCGTGCTCGAGCACGCCCTTGACCTGCGCATCGAGCGCGTTGAGCCTGAAGAGCGCGAGTGCCTCGGGCGAGCCGAAGCGCTGTCCCGAGGCGGCGTCGGCGCCGTGATGGACGATCACGCAGTGCTCGACGGCGACGCGGCGCTCGGCGCTCAGCGCCTGCGGGGCGTGCGTGGCGATCAGGCGCAGGCCCAGTTGGACGTGGCCCAGCAGACGGCCGTCCTGGCTGCGTTCGATCTCGGCGCCGTAGGTGAACTCGCCGGTCTTGCCGAGGTCGTGGACGATCGCCGCGCTGAGCAGCAGATCGCGGTCGAGCCGCGGATGCAGCGTGCAGAGCTCGAGCGCCATCGTCGCCACGGCGACCGTGTGCTCGAGCAGCCCACCGAGGTAGGCGTGGTGCCCGGCGCCGAACTGGCGCGAGTCGCCGCGCGCCGGCGGCGGCGAGCACGGAGCGCGGCGGATCTGCGCGCGCAGCTCGCGGTCTCCGAGCAACGCCGCCAGCAGCGCCGCGAGCCCGGCGTCATAGACCTCGCGCGCGAGGTGCTCGAGAAAGCCGTCGAGCTCGTCGAGGTCGCGGTAGGCGCTCGGCAGGAACTGCGCCGGGTCGAGCACCTCGTGCCCGGCGCTCGCGATCTCGCGGATCTCGAGCTGCAACTCGTCACGGAAACGCGCCACGCGCGCGCGCACGCGCACGAGATCGCCGCGCTCGAATCGCCCGGCGAGCACGTCGGCGTCGCGGAAGGCGCGGCCGACGATCGAGCCGGTGCTGTCGCGCAGCTCGATCGTCAGGTAGGGCTTGCCGGCGCGCGAGATCTGGCGCTCCTTACGCGTGCACGCGAACAGCCCGTCGACCTCCTCATCGA
>Ga0209068_10001445_pt1 | contig 11870 bp, 8 predicted proteins | sample ColStrG_CSR_2012_FD_187200 | JGI IMG/M metagenome (GOLD analysis project Ga0209068, IMG submission 187200) | Freshwater sediment microbial communities in response to fracking from Pennsylvania, USA - Cold Stream Run_MetaG_CSR_2012 (SPAdes)... | ecosystem: Environmental > Aquatic > Freshwater >...
CATGGGCTGCAACGCCAATCCAACGAGTGCTGATAACGGCGGCAATGTTGAAGAGTACGAGGTCGCGCAGCCCTAGTTCTTTGCGTAACGCGGGTTCCGTCGTAGTGGGTGTCATTTTAGCGTCTCGCGGCAAGCATAGGCTTGATCAATTCGAAAACATCATGAGCGACGATCTTGTTGCCTTCACCGTTCGGGTGAATGCCATCGGGCTGCATGAGCGTGGACTTTTGATAGACATGCACGAGTAGAAACGGCATGAGCTTCAACTGATATTTCTTTGCCAAACGCGGAAACATCTCAGTGAAGGGTTTCACGTAGTCCGGCCCATAGTTGGGCGGCAGCGTGATTCCGAGTAGCACCACCGGGATGTTTTCCTTTTGCAGGTGGCGAATCATTTCATCCAGATTCTTTTCGGTGGCCGTGACGGGCACGCCGCGCAACCCGTCATTGCCGCCGAATTCCAATAGAACCAAGCGCGGATGTTGCGCGATTATGTTGTCGATCCTGGCTAGCCCATCCGTGCTGGTATCGCCGCTGACGCCTTGATTGTCCACCCGGTAGCTCAGGCCGTTCCCATCGAGGATGTCCTGCAAATTCTCCGGATAACTGCGGCCCGCCACACCCGCCGTCAAACTATCGCCAAAAGTCACGATTACCGGGCGCCGATCGACTACCGGCGCGGCGGTGGAACCGGCCGTGGCCTCCGTGCGTTCTTCTTGTTTAGGGGCGTTGGCATTCTTCTGGCAGGAAACAATTACACAGGCTGCAACAATAGAAATAATCCGCAAAGTTCTCACTTCTCTAAATTGACATGACACATCAAAAGCCGTGATCCAAGTCGACAACTTGTGCAAGACCATTGAAAACCCGCCGAGCCGGGTTGAAATTCTGCGTGGCATTTCGTTTGAGGTTCCGAGCGGCCAATTCCTGGCTATCATGGGCGCGTCGGGCAGCGGCAAGAGCACGCTGCTGGGCTTGCTGGCCGGCTTGGATACAGTTACCTCCGGCAGCATCGTTCTCGACGGTACCGATATCACCAATCTTGGTGAGGATGCGCTGGCTCGCGTGCGCGGGCGGAAGATTGGCTTCGTTTTTCAGAACTATCAGCTTGTTCCCACGCTTACGGCTGAAGAAAATGTTCTGCTGCCCGCCGAATTGAGCGGATTGAACGGCGGCTCGCGGCAGCGCGCGCGCGCCCTGTTGGAGCGCGTCGGACTGGCGAATCGTTCGCATCACTATCCTGTTCAGCTTTCGGGCGGCGAACAGCAGCGCGTGGCGCTGGCGCGCGCTTTCATCACGCAACCGCCCATTCTTATGGCGGATGAGCCTACGGGCAATCTTGACTCGGCCAACGGCCAACACGTTTTGGACCTCCTGGTGCGCTTGAACCGCGAGGAAAAAGCCACGCTTGTACTGGTTACTCACGACCGCGCCTTGGCCGAACACGCCGACCGTATTCTGACGCTGCGCGACGGACAGATTCTGAGCGACGAGACGACGTTGTGTTCTTAGGAACCGCATCGAGAATTGCCTGGCGTGAGTTGCGCGCCGCGCCGGGCAAATTTCTGTTCGTCATTTTCGCCGTTGCCGTTGGCGTGGCTGCTCTCAGCGGCGTAAAGGGCTTCGGCTACGCCTTCAAAGGCATGCTCTTGCGCAATGCCAAGCAACTGATTGCCGCCGACCTGCAAGCGCAGGTTTATCAGCAGCCTCCGCCCGACGAGATGGAGAAGATGCGGACGCTCAGCAAGCGCTACGGCGTTATGACGCGCGCCACCGAACTGGAATCGATGGCGGCGTCGACCAAAGACGGCATCCCGCAAATGATTTCCATCAAAGCGGTGGATCCGGCGCGCTTTCCCTTCTATGGCGATTTGCGCTTGCTACCGGCGCAACCATTAGCGGCGCTGCTGAAAGACGACGCCTCGGTTGTAGTAACACCCGAGTTGTTGATGCGCCTGCGCGTTTCGCCAGGAGACACGATTCGCCTGGGCGGCAAAGACTATCGAATCACCGGCACCGTGGTGACCGAGCCAGACCGTTTGGCCTCGGGTTTCCGGCCCGGCATGCGCGTTCTGATGAGCCGCGAGGGCTTGGACCGCAGCGGATTGATTCAATTCGGCAGCCGCGCGGCCGAACGCTTTCTGATCAAGCTGAAGCCGGGGGCCGATCTGGACGCCGCCAAGCGCGACATTAAAAGTACGCTGCACCGCGTTTTCATTACCGATTACCGCGACGGCAGCCCGATCATCGGCAAGGCCATCGATAACACGACCACGTTTTTGAGTCTCATCAGCTTGATCGCGCTGATTGTGGGTTCGTTAGGCGTGGCTATGGCTATGTACTCGCATTTGCAGCAGCGCATGGACACCATCGCCGTTATGAAGGCCGTCGGCGCGCGTGCGAGTCAGGTGATCCAAATCTACCTGGTGCAGACACTATGGTTGGGTTTGGCGGGCGGCTTGATCGGCGTGGCCATCGGCGCGGTGGTGCAGAAATCGTTTCCGTGGTTGATCCAGCGGGTGTTCGCGTTGTTGCCGGAAGTGCCCTGGGATTGGTCATTCAGCTTGCAAGGGCTGAGTCTGGGGTTGCTGGCAACTTTGCTGTTCACGCTGCCACCCTTGCTGGCGATTCGCAACGTGCGGCCGAGCCTGGTGCTAAGGCGCAATATGAGCGATGCGGCGGTGGAGAGCCGCAGGCATTGGAAAGAGAAGCTGCCCGGATTGCTGGGAGGCTTGGGCATTGTGGCGGGGTTTTGTCTTATCGCCATCTGGCTCAGCGGCTCATGGCAGATGGGCCTATATTTTATGGGCGGCTTAAGCGCCAGCATTCTGTTGCTCGCCGGGGTGGCGGCGGCGCTGCTCTACGTGTTGCGCAAACTCGTCAAGGCATTCCATCCAGCTCTGCCGCCGGCGTTTCGCCATGGGTTTGCCAATTTATACCGGCCCGGCAATCAAGCGCGTTCAGTGTTGGTTGCGCTGGGCATCGGCGTAATGTTCACGCTCACCACTTATCTGCTGCAGCGTACGGTTCTGCGCGAAGTGAGCAACGAAGGCCCCGGACGCCAGGGCAATTTATTTCTGCTGGATATTCGCGACTCAACGCAAGTGGCCGCGCTGCTCAAGGGCCAGCCCGGCGTGAACGGCAAGCTGCAGTTAGTGGGATACGTTGTTTCACGGCTGATTGACAAAAATGGCGTACCCGCCGATAAACTGCCCTTGAGCAATAACAGAAAAGATCAACTACAAACGGCGCGGCTGAGCACCGCTCAATTGTTGCCCGAGGGTTTGAAAGTTTTGCAAGGCCGCTGGTGGGATGCAAACGACTTTAACCCGCAGCTTGCCGTTTCCGAAGAAGCGCAGCGCGATTTCCGCATGCGGCTGGGCGACCATGTGAAGTTTCAAGTGGCTGGCCGTCCGCTGGCGGCGCGGATTGTCGCGGTTTTCCGGCGCGAAGGGCGCGCGCCCGTGCGTTACGATCTGGTGTTTCCGCAAGCCGCCCTCAATGGCTTTCCCGTAGTTTATTACGGTGCGGTGCATGTCGATCCCGCCAAAATCCCGCAAGTAGAGCGCGCAATTTTCGAAAAATATCCAACCATCACGGTCATGAATTTGGCGGATGTCTTGGCGCGCATTCAAGAGGCGGTGGATCAAGTCGCCCTGGTGGTGCGCTTTCTAGCCTTGTTCGCCATTCTGGCCGGGGTGATTATTCTCTCTTCGAGCATCGCCGGCACGCGCTACCGTAGGATCCGCGAGGTGGCCGTCCTTAAGACGCTGGGAGCGACGAAGAATCGAATCAAGAGCATCTTTTCGATTGAATTTTCGATTCTCGGCGCGATTGGCGGATTTGTCGGCGGCGTTCTCGCCAATGTGTTCACCGGCATCATCTCAGAGAAGTTCATTGAGGCGAAGTTTGAATTCGATTGGGTGTCGCTGCTAGTAGCGATGGCGGGAACGGCCTTGCTCGCGAATATGGCCGGCTGGCTGGCAAGCGCGCGTATTTTGAATCAGCGGCCGCTGGAAGTGCTGCGCGGCGAGTGATGGATATTCGGCAAAAGCGCCGTGAGCAAGCCTATCGCGGGCAAGAACGCGCACCCTTGATACACATACTCCACGCTTGTCCGGTCGGCCACCCATCCTAAAATCGCCGCCCCGAGTCCTCCCAGCCCAAACGCCAATCCGAAAAAGATTCCTGAAACCATGCCGACTCGCCCTGGCAACAGATCCTGCGCGTAGACCACAATCGCCGAAAACGCCGAGGCGATGATCATCCCGATCGGCACGCTCACAACGGCCGTCCAAAACAGATTCAAATGCGGCAGCAATAGGCTGAACGGCAACACGCCGAGGATGGAAACCCAAATCACCAGGCGCCGCCCAACGCGGTCGCCGATCGGTCCGCCGATAATAGTGCCCACCGCCGCGGCAAACAGAAACAAAAAGAGGTACCGTTGCGAAGCCGCCACGGAAACGTTAAACTTCTTGATCAAGTAAAACGTGTAGTAGTTCGAAATACTCGCCAGATAGAAGAACTTGGAAAACATCAGCCCCACAAGAACGGCCATGGAAATCCAAACGGTTTTGCGGCTCACGTTCTCATGGCGCTTGATCTCGTGTTTACTCGCTATCTGCCGCGCCGCGCTGTGGCTTTTGTACCAAGCTCCCACGCGCAGCAAAATCACAATGCCCAGCACCACCGCCGGCGCGAACCACGCCACGCTTGCCTGGCCATAGGGCGTGACCACGGCCGCCGCCAGCAAAGGCCCAAGCGACGAACCGCCGTTGCCGCCCACCTGGAACAAAGATTGCGCCAGCCCGTGCTTGCCGCCCGAAGCAACCCGCGCGATTCTGGACGACTCCGGATGGAACACCGACGAACCCACGCCCACCAGCGCTCCGCCCACCAGCAGTATGCCGAAACTCGCCGCCTGCGACAACACAATCATCCCCGCTAGCGTGAAGCCCATACCCACCGGCAGCGAATAAGGCTGCGAATGCTTATCCGTATAGATTCCGACAAACGGCTGCAACAACGATGCTGTGATCTGATAAGTCAGGCTGATCAAGCCAAACTGCGCGAGGTTCAGATGAAGGGATTTCTGCAGGTTGGGATAGATGGCGACAATCAGCGACTGCACCATGTCATTCAGCAGATGACAGAAGCTGATGGCGGCCAGCACAACAAAGAACGTTCCTTGTTGCGGCGGCGCCACGGTTTCAGATTGCCTTAGCATCTTACTCTAAAGTAACTTGCTACAACTGTATTCATGAACTGGACAGCGGTAGGCGCGGTATTCCTGGCGTTGGCGGTGGCCATGGGCGCGTTTGGCGCTCACGCTCTCAAGGAACGCCTCGACGAATATTCGCTGGGAGTCTATGAGAAGGCCGTCTTCTATCACTTTATTCATGCCCTCGGCATTCTTTTGATCTCTTTACTCGGGCGCACCGGAGCGGTGAGCGCGTCCGGCGAAGCACGCGCCGCGTGGCTGCTGGCTGTCGGCATTCTGCTCTTCTCGGGCAGCCTCTACGCGCTTGCCATTTCGGGAACGCGCATCCTGGGCGCCATCACGCCGTTTGGCGGAATCGCGTTTATTGCCGGCTGGCTAGTGCTCGCTTATGAGGCGGCGCGCGCCTCGCGGGATTGAGGCGGGCCGGTGGATTGACGGGTCACCAGGTGAGTATCCAAGCGGTACTCGCGTCCTTTCAATTCGGGATCGGCCAGCATGGTCCACAGCGCCTCGAAAGCGGTCTTGCCGATTTCCGCCCGCGGAACGGCAACGGTAGTGAGCGCGGGCTGGGTATACTCGGCGAACAGGATGTCGTCAAAGCCCACCACGGAGAGATCTTCCGGGACGCGCAGGCCGCCATCATAGGCGCAGTGGAGAATGCCGATGGCGGTCAAATCGTTGCCGGCTACGATCGCCGTAGGCGAATGGCGGTCTAAGAGGCTTGAGCATGCCTGATAACCGCCTTTGACTGAGAAATCGGCATCGACGGCCATGCTTGAATCGAGACCCGAACGATTGAGCGTATCGATAAACGCTTGCTTGCGGCGCTGAATGGAGAGAAGCTTGGGAGGTCCGCCAATATAGCCGATGCGCGAATGCCCAAGGCCTGTCAGATGCTCCAGTGCCTGAGCGATGCCGTGTTCGTAGTCGAGGACAATATTGCTGACGAAGTCGGCTACTTTACCTAGATCGAGATAGACGGCAGCAACGTGCCGGCCGGCGAGGATATCGACCACCGACGGTTCGATTTGCGACGTAAAGACGGCCACGCCTGGCACCTGCAGGCCGATGAGACGGCGCACGGAGTGGAGCGTGCGTTGCGCGTCATAGTTGGTGTTCAGCATGATGGCGTCCATCTCATGCGCCAGCGCCTGATCCTGAAAGGCGGCGGTGATTTCCGGGAAGAAGGGATTGCGGACGTCGGAAACAATCAAACCGAGCAAGGAACTGGTGCCGCGGGCAAGATTGCGGGCCGCTTGATTCTGCGAATAGCCCAGTTCGACCACCGCGGCAAGAACCCGCTCGCGCGTGCGCGGCCGCGTGATGCGCGTACCGTTCAACACGTGCGAAACCGTGGCGATGGACACGGCGGCTTTCGCGGCTACGTCTTTGATGCTTACGGCCAATACGTTTAGTCCCCCTCCGATGGCGTGTGGCGACTCCGGTTGTATCACAACGCGATTGCGATCTAATTGATAGCGATGGAAAGCACGCAAGTATTCGCCGATCTCGCACTGGCTCAAAGCCTGGAACGGGCCGAGGGTGCGGCTGGAATGAAATTCGTGGAGGCGCGCGCGCGGCATGCGCCGGAAGCGCAGGCATGTTGGATGGAATGCGGCGGCGCTTACGCGCTCTATGACGGGCCGTCTTCTCCCGTAACCCAAACGTTTGGGCTGGGGATGTTCGAGCAGGCGTCGCCGGAGATCCTCGACAAGCTGGAGAACTTTTTTCACGAGAGAGGCGCGCCCGTGCTTCACGAGGTGAGTCCGCTGGCGGGAACCGCCACGGCCGAGTTATTGCACGCGCGCGGTTACCAGCCCTTGGAATTCACCAGCATTCTCTATCGGTCCGTGAAAGGGAACGCGGAGGAACGCTTCGGCAACGGTATTACCGTAAGAACGGTTACCGGACAAGATGCCGGCGTATGGGCCGATGTAAACGCGCGGGGCTGGGCAGCGGACCAACCGGAGCTGTTCGATTTTCTGCGGGATTTTGGCGCGCTGAATGCCGAGCGTGGCGATTTCATCTGCTTTCTGGCGGAGCATGACGGGACGCCCGCCGCCGCGGGTAGCCTCAGTATCTTCGGCGGGGTTGCCATGTTGGCGGGCGCGGCCACCATTCCCGGAAAACGCCGGCTTGGTTTACAGCACGCGCTTCTAGCGGCGCGCCTAAAATATGCGGACACAGCCGGGTGCGATCTCGCCATGATGGGAGCGCTGCCCGGCGGTTCGTCGCAAAGGAATGCGGAACGGAACGGCTTCCGCATTGCCTACACGCGGATTAAGTGGGCGGGACCGGTTTAGAACACCGATTCCCGCCGGTTCAATTGAAGAAAACAGCGTTGACAATCGCGTTGATGCCACCGTTGTTGCTGATTTGAATCAATACGTGGCCTTTGATGTTCCAGACCGCATAGGCGCCGCCGGCGAAAGTGGAATATGCTCTTGTATCGAGTACAGTTCCGCTGGCGGCATCGACGATGGAAATGGTTTCCGCGCGCCCATAAAAGTCCCAATCGCACAAATAGAGCGAGATTTTGTGGGTGTTGCCGTCTGTCAGATTCACGTCGATGGTAAAGGCAGCAAACGAGTAATACGTCGAGGAAATCCGCGAGGAGGAACCGCTGGAGGTTTGCAAGGCTCGCGGATCGCTAGTGGAAGTCGTCCAAGTGTAAGTGCTGGCGCCAGTGATGTTGACACCCGCGTAGGCGGGCTCATTCGCCGGGCCGTTGGCGATCAATTGGCCATCGACGCCGTATTTGCCTGTCCAAGTCCCTTGGGTTGCACTATCGGCGCCTACGTAGCTGGCGGTGGCTGAACCAGTGGTTGTCGAGCCGCCGGCATCAAAGAATATTCCGGTCACAATGGCATTGATGCCACCGTTGTTGGCAATTTGAATCAGCACGTGGCCTTTCATGTTCCAGGCTGCGTAGATGCCGCCGGTGAAAGAGGAATATGCTCTTGTATCGAGTACGGTTCCGCTGGCGGCATCGACGATGGAAATGGTTTCCGCGCGCCCATAGAAGTCCCAATCTAACAAATAAAGCGAGATTTTATGGGTGTTGCCGTCTGTCAGATTCACATCAATGTTAAAAGAATTAAACGAGTAATACGTCGAGGAGATGCGTGCGGACGAACCGCTGGCGGCTTGCAATGCCCGCGGATCGCTGGTCGACGTAGTCCAAGTGTAGGTGCTAGCACCGGTGATGTTGACACTGGCATAGGAAGGAGCGTTCGTCAGGCCGCTAGGGATCAGTTGGCCGTCAGCGCCGTATTTGCCCGTCCAGGTCCCTTGCGTCGCGGCATCGGCGCCAATATAGCTGGCAGTGGCCGAGCCAGTGGTTGTCGAGCCACCTGGGCCGAAGAATATTCCAGTCACGATGGCATTCTGGCCGCCATTGTTAGTGATTTGAATCCTCACGTGACCGCTGATGTTCCAAGCTGCATAGACGCCACCGGTGAAAGAGGAAAATGCTCTGCTGTCGAGCACGGCTCCGCTCGATGCATCGATCATGGAAATCGTTTCAGCGCGGCCATAAAAATCCCAGTCACACAAATAGAGCGAGATTTTGTGGGTGTTGCCGTCCGTCAGATTCACGTCAATGTTAAAAGAAGTAAACGAGTAATAAGTCGAGGAAACGCGCGAAGAGGAACCGCTGGAGGTTTGCAAGGCTCGCGGATCGCTTGTGGAAGTCGTCCAAGTGTAAGTGCTGGCGCCGGTGATGTTGACGCTGGCATAAGAAGGCACGTTCGTCAGGTCGTTTGGAATCACTTGCCCATCGGCGCCGTATTTGCCCGTCCAGTTACCAACCGTCGCGGCATCGGCGCCAATATAGCTGGCCGACGCTCCTCCCGCGGCAACTGCGCCCGTTCCCGCAAGAGCCGTAGTCTGCGTGGAGCCGGCGACATTGCCGGAGTTATCGGTCAAGATGAGTGTTGCGCCGCGGCTACCCGCGCCGCTCGGCGTGAACGTTACCGTAATTGCGCAAGTGGCCCCGGCCGCCAGTGCCGAGCCGCAGTTATTGGAAATTGTGAAGTCGGAGGCGTTCGCACCACTGACAGAGATGCTCGCAATACTGAGCGCCGCCGAGCCAGTGTTACTGAGAGTAGCTGTCTGTGAGGGGCTAGCTGTGCCAACGGTTTGCGTGGCGAAGGTGAGCGAGGTTGGGGAGAGCGAGGCGCTCGGGACCCCCACAACAGTCCCGCTCCAGCCGTTGACGAGATTGGCAATGTTGACCGATCCCAGTCCGCTGGCCAAATCATAGCCGACGGTAGCCGGGTAGGTTTGGCTGCTGGTGTTGTAGTTCGGCTCGCCGGGAACGGCGTTAGTGCCCACGGTGACATCGTTGATGAGGCAATTGGCCGCCGGGAGGACGGCGGTGTTCGATCCGTTGCAGGCGGCCGGATTTTGCGAGGCCATCAAGGAATACAGTCTGGGAGTCAATTGCCCCTGGCGCGTTCCGGTTTTCTGATTGATGAGCGCGACGATACTGGCGAAGGCGGGCGCGGACGCGGAGGTGCCGTAGACGGCGCCAAACGACGGCGAACTCGCGCTGCACGAGCCTCCAATGCAAAGCAAGTAGGCGTCATGGCCCGCCGCTGTCAGTGAAATGTCAGGCACGTCCCGCACGCCATCGTTCGGAATACCGGTAACGCCGGCCTGCCATGACGGTTTAGCGAAGTACACGCTGGCGCCGCCGCCAGCCGCGAGAATACTACCTGTGCCGCAAACCGCACCCACGCAATTGGCATTCCAAACATCTTCAGGAATGTATGAGCGCGCAGAGCTGCGATTAGCGGCATTCGCCGTATTCCAATAAAGCGCTGGCGTACCGTTTTCGTTGAATTGCGTTCCGCCGACGGCGACGTTATAGGGCGTGGACGCTAAGCCATTCACCGAAATCGGATGGGTGGCGGAGGTCGCACTCGCATCATCACAGCCGGCCGACCCGGAATCTCCGCTCGAGACTGTATAGGTAATGCCTTGCGCCGCCGCTTGTTTTGCCAGCGAAGATACGGAAGCTTCCTGAGCGGAGGTGAAGGAGGTTTCGCACGCACCGAAGCTCTCCGTCATAACGTTCGCAAGACTGTTATTAATGATGTAAATCTCAGACAGATCGACGCCGTCTGTCGTATTGGTGCTTTTAGAGACCACTAGATCTACTGTCGCGGCGGTGGCTAGCGCTCCAGCCCAAGAAGTATCTAACACCGCCTCATATTCCTCGCCGCCGCCGAGATCTCCGGGGTTGGGACCGTTGACGATGATGTTTGGAGGGTTGGCCGGCAAACCGAATACGCTGCGGAATGAGATCACGTCCTGAATATTGATATTGCTGCGGCCGACCACCGCGATTGTCGTACCGGCGCCGGTGATGGCCGGATAAAGGGGATTGGCATTGTAGATGGTGGCGTAATCGGCGGGTGCGAGATAGTGGTTGCCAGAACCCGCGGTGAACTGCGGATTGATCGGTACGCGAGTCTCGGCGATCGACATTTGCGAAGCGGCTTCGAAATTATGCAGCGTGGAAACCCCGGCCACCGCTTCCGCCAAGGCAACGGGAATCCGCGGATCGCCGGCATTCGCCCAATGTTCTTTTCCGCCAACGACAAATTTGTGAATAGTGGTGTGAAAGGCTCTTTGCACCTGGCCCGCGTTGCCCGAGAATTCGATGACAGTGCGGCCTCGCGAGGGAGCCTCCACTTTAAAACCGTGGCTTTGCAACCAGGAAGTAATCGCTTGAATATCCGCGTCGGAAGCGCCAAACTGCTGGCCGAATTCATCGGGCGTAAGCCACTGATGATAGTTCGGCGACGAGGGTTGCTGCTGTTCTTCCAGGAGCTTGTCGAGCGCCGCCTCCCGTTCCGTGCTGCGTTTCAAGACCAGCAGCATGCGGTCCATGGGAAGGCTATCGGGCGCCTGGCCCTGGTCGAATTCACTTCGCGCCATAGGGTGAGTACTACGCGGTACGCCGACCAGATTTCCTTCGTTGATGGCTGAAGTAATCAAAATGGGCGCTTGCGCCGCACGCGCCGAATCGCAAAGGACAATTGCTAGAGCGCAAGAGGCGAAAGAAACTAAGAACAGACGATTGAGCATTGGTTTAATGAGACTTTCACTGATCCCCGCATTTTTTCGGGAATTAGCTTTTTTATAGGATGCTGACGCCGTTAATCCGGAAACAGTTTCTACCTATTGTCTATTGTCGCCGTTCAGGGTTTTGTAAATTTTGCCACCCGCCGGTGAAAATAAATTCAAGGTCATCTTTAGACCATTTTGCGGCTATCCTGAATTAACCATTATGAATCGCCGCCACTTCCTCGGCGCTCTTGCCGCCTCTTCGTTTTTGCACGCCAGGGAGAATGGCAAGCGCGGCATGATCGTCCGCTCTACTCGTCCCGAAGATTTGGAAATGCCGCTGGACGGTTTTCTCGAAGAGATTACCCCGATTGAGCGTTTTTTCGTTCGAACGCACGATTATGCGCCCGCCGTCGATTTGCAACAGTGGCGCCTGAAGGTTGCGGGTTCCGTCCAAAAGGCGATTTCGCTCTCGCTCGACGACATCAAGGGCTTGCCGAAAACGGAGGTGACCGCCGTTCTGGAATGCGCCGGCAACGGGCGTTCCCTCTACGAACCGCCGGTACCGGGC
>Ga0209068_10001446_pt1 | contig 11869 bp, 9 predicted proteins | sample ColStrG_CSR_2012_FD_187200 | JGI IMG/M metagenome (GOLD analysis project Ga0209068, IMG submission 187200) | Freshwater sediment microbial communities in response to fracking from Pennsylvania, USA - Cold Stream Run_MetaG_CSR_2012 (SPAdes)... | ecosystem: Environmental > Aquatic > Freshwater >...
CTCCTGGGCGAACTTGCCGCTCTGGATCTCGCCGAGGATCTTCTTCATCTCGTCGCGCGTTTCCTGCGTGACGATGCGCGGGCCGCGCGTCATGTCGCCGTACTCCGCGGTGTCGGAGATCGAGTAGCGCATGTTCGCGATGCCGCCCTCGTAGATGAGGTCGACGATGAGCTTCACCTCGTGCAGCGTCTCGAAGTACGCCGACTCGGGCTGGTAGCCCGCGTTCACCAGCGTCTCGAAGCCTGCGGTGATGAGCTCGACGAGACCACCGCAGAGCACGACCTGCTCACCGAAGAGGTCGGTCTCGGTCTCCTCCTCGAACGTGGTGTTGAGCACGCCGGCGCGGGTGCCGCCGTTGCCCTTCGCGTACGCGAGCGCGATCTCCTTCGCCTTGCCGGTGGAGTCCTGGTGCACGGCCACGCGCGACGGCACGCCGCCGCCCTCCTCGTAGGTGCGGCGCACGAGGTGACCCGGGCCCTTGGGGGCGATCATCCACACGTCGATGCCGGCCGGCGGGACGATCTGGCCGAAGTGGATGTTGAACCCGTGCGCGAACGCGAGCGAGTTGCCCGGCTCGAGGTTCGGCGCGATGTCCTCGCGGTAGACGCGCGCCTGCTCCGTGTCGGGGAGCAGCACCATCACGATGTCGGCTGCTTTCACCGCGTCGGCGGTGGAGAGCACCTCGAGGCCCGCGGCCTCCGCCTTGGCCTTCGAGGACGAGCCCTCGCGCAGGCCGATGCGGACGTCGACGCCGGAGTCACGCAGGTTCAGCGCGTGGGCGTGGCCCTGCGAGCCGTAGCCGAGGACGGCCACCTTCTTGCCCTGCAGCAGGCCGAGGTCGGCGTCCTTGTCGTAATAGATCGTGGCGGGCACGAGGATCTCCCTGTTGGATTCGTCGACACGTCGATGTGCCGGAATGTGCAGCGGGACAGTCTGTCAGACGGCCCGGTTCTTGACGGCACGCAGCTTCGCCGGGCGCCGGGCCAGCTTGGGCAGGGCGATGAGCCCGGTCCGCTGGAGCTCCACGATCCCGAAGGGCTGGAGCAGGTCGATGAAGGCGTCGAGCTTCTGGGGGGCGCCGGCCACCTGGATGGTGAGGGCGTCGTGGCCGACGTCGTCGATGCGGGACTGGAAGATCGAGGCCAGCTCGGTGATCTGGCTGCGCACCTCGGGCGCCGCCTTCACCGTGACCAGCATGAGCTCGCGCTCGACCGCCTCGTCGGGGTGCAGCTCGGCGATCTTGATCACCGGGATCAGCTTGTTGAGCTGCTTGGTGATCTGCTCGAGCGGCGCCGACTCGGCGTCGACGACGATCGTCATCCGGCTGAACCGCTCGTCTTCGGTGGGGCTCACCGCGAGCGACACGATGTTGAACCCGCGCCGCGCGAACAACCCCGCGACGCGAGTGAGCACACCGAACTTGTTCTCCACGAGCACACTCAGGATGTGGTGCTTGCCACTCATCTCGGAAGTCGCCATCAGTCACGCCCTCCCGGACGGTCGTGTGCGGGGTCGAGGATGACCTCGCTGTTGGTCGTACCGGCGGCGACCATCGGGTACACCTTCTCGCGGTAGTCGGTGCGGAAGTCGATGACCACCGGACGGTCGTCGACCTCGTTCGCCTTCTGGATCGTCGTCTCGACGTCCTCGGGCGTGTCCACGCGGAACGCCACGCAGCCCATCGCCTCGGCCCACTTCACGTAGTCGGGCAGATCGGGCGACAGGTACACCTCGCTGTAGCGCTCCTCGTAGAAGAGCTCCTGCCACTGGCGCACCATGCCGAGGTACGCGTTGTTCAGGATCGCGATCTTCACCGGGATGCGCTCGGCGCTCGCGGTCACGAGCTCCTGGGCGGTCATCTGGAAACAACCGTCACCGTCGACCGCCCACACCATGCGGTCGGGGCGACCGACCTTGGCGCCGATGGCCGCGGGCACCGCGAAGCCCATCGTGCCCAGACCACCGGAGTTGATCCACGTGTACGGGTGGTTGAACTGCCACCGCTGCGCGGCCCACATCTGGTGCTGACCCACGCCGCTCGCGAGGATCGTGTCGTCGGGCGTGTTGTCGCGCAACGAGTCGATCACGAACTGCGGCTTCAGCGGGCCGTCCTCGAGCTGCTCGTAGACCAGCGGATAGCGCTCCTGCCACTCCCGCAGCTGCGCGATCCACGGGTCGAGCGACGGCCACGCGGCCCCGCCCTTCTCGGCCTTGTTCTTCTCGGCGCGCACCGCCTTGACCAACTCCTCGATCACCAGGCGGCAGTCGCCGACGATCGGCACGTCGGGACGGCGGACCTTGCCGAGCTCGGCCGGGTCGATGTCGACGTGGATGATCTTGGCCTCGGGCGCGAAACCGTCGAGCTTGCCGGTGACGCGGTCGTCGAAGCGCGAGCCCAGCGCGATGAGCAGATCGCTCTCCTGCATCGCGGTGATCGCGGTGTAGTTGCCGTGCATGCCGGGCATGCCGAGGCACAGCGGGTGGTCGTCGGGGAACGCGCCCCGCGCCATCAGCGTGGTGACCACCGGGATGCCGGTGAGCTCCACCAGCTCGCGCAGCGCCTCCGCGGCGCGGGCCTTGAGGATGCCGCCACCCGCGTAGATCACCGGACGCCTCGCTTCGCCCATGAGGCGCGCCGCGTCCTTGATCTGCTTCGGGTGGCCCTTCATGTTGGGCTTGTAGCCGGGCAGGTCGACCGAGTCGGGCCAGTGCCAGGTCATCGTCTGGTTGGCGACGTCCTTGGGCATGTCGATGAGCACCGGGCCGGGGCGGCCGGTGGTCGCGACGTGGAAGGCCTCGCGGACGACGCGGGGGATGTCGTTGGCGTCGGTGATCAGCCAGTTGTGCTTGGTGATCGGCATGGTGATGCCGACGGTGTCGACCTCCTGGAAGGCGTCGGTGCCGATCACCGAGTACGGCACCTGGCCGGTGATGCACACGAACGGCACCGAGTCCATGTAGGCGTCGGCGAGGGGCGTGACCACGTTGGTGGCCGCCGGGCCGCTCGTCACCATCGCCACGCCGGGACGGCCCGTGGCGTGGGCGTAGCCCTCGGCCATGTGGCCGGCGCCCTGTTCGTGACGCACGAGGATGTGGCGGATCGACGAGTCGATGAGCGGGTCGTAGACCGGCAGGATGGCGCCGCCGGGGAGGCCGAACATGACCTCCGTCTGCTCCATCTCGAGGCTCTTGATCAGTGCCTGGGCTCCGGTGAGCTGCATCGTGGGTCCTTCGTGGTGCTCGTGGTGCGGGGGACTGGCCGGTGACGAATGGGGGGCTTGCTCGGAAACGGATCGGGGCAGAAAAAAACCCCCGCCGGGGCGAGGGTGGAAGCGCACGCCGACCTCCCGGCCGGGGCCGGGGCGACGGGCGCTAGGGAACTACGAGAATCGTGCGGCGGGAACGCATGAGACGGCCATTCTTACCGATCACGCCGCGTTTTTCAAGCCACTTCCGGGAAGTGGGAGAAATCCCTCGGCGCCGGCGGCGGCGGTGGCCACGGCGGGCAGGTCGGCCAGCGACCGGTAGGCCACGTGGCGGGGCACCCACCGGGGCGAGAATTTGGCGTTGAAGCGCAGCAGCGACTCGATCTGGAACCAGGGGCTCAGGCGGCGCACGAACCACGCCTGCACCCGGCGGGCGCCGGTCACCTCGGCGTCCTCGTCGACGAGCGCCCGGCAGAACGCGAAGTTCAGCGACACCTCACCAACACCCTCGGCCCGCGCCCACTCGATGGTGTCCACGATCAGGCGTTCGTTCACCCCGTTGGGGACCTCGATGTCGAGGTCGCGCCGCATCGCGTCGAGCGAGAGGCCGGCACCGGCGCGGCACGGGACGTAGCGCTGGAACGCGAATGGCCGACCGTCGGGCCCGCGCGCGACGACGAGCACGCAGTCGCGGTCTCGGCCCGACAAGAGGCCGTCGAGCGCCATGGAGAAGCCCCGCTCCGGGGCCCCGTCGCGACCGCGCTCCGCGATCACGAGCAACTCGTCCTGCAACGCCGGGTCGAGGTCACCTTCGCGGATCACCTCGGTGGTGATGCCGTACTTGTGCGTGCGATTGACCGCCTGGCGTACGCCGCGCATCGTGCGACCCTCGAGGGTGAAGCCGTCGACCGCCACGATCGCCTCGTCGCCGAGGTACTCCGTACGAAACCCTGCGGCCTCGTAGAGCGCGATCCGGTCGTCGCGCACGCCCATGAACGCGGGTCGCCAGCCGCGTGCGTCGCACCGCGCGACGAAGCGCGTGATCGCGTCCGCATACGACGCGGGGTCGCCGACGGGATCACCCGAGGCCAGGCCGACTCCGGCGAGATACCGATAGGCCACCGCGGCGCGACGGTCGCTCGACCACACGAGGCGCTTGTCGGCGCGGCGGGCGAACGGATCGAGCGTGTCGCCATCCGGCCGGTTGGTCAGCGCCGCGAGGTCGGCGACGTCGGGAGGTGCGTCGCCGCTGGCGCGATCGGACGCAGTGTCGGACGCGGTGTCGGACGCGGTGTCGGACGCCGGCGCGAGGGCCACGAGCAACACTGCGGCCGCGCTGGCCAACCCGAGCAGCACGAGCACCGGCGGCACGATGAGACCGACGCCGCGGAAGTGGGCACTGCCACCGACGCCGCCGAGCAGTCGCACGGTGTCGTACAACGCCCGCCCCGGCTTCACGGGCACGTAGAGGTTGGTCCGGTCCCCGACCACCAGGAGGAGCACCCCGACCGCGACATCGGCGAGGAGGAGGGCACCGGCGAACACCAGCACGCGTCGTACCCGTCCGGGTGGGGTGCGCACGGTGAACTGCCCCCGGGCCCGCACCAGGAGCACCGCCACGCCGATGGTGAGCAACGTCTCCTCGACGTCGAGGCCCTTCACGAGGTGGGTGCAGGCGGAGATCACGAGGACCGTGACCGCCGCGACGTAGGCGCTGTGGTGCCGGCGGGCGACACCACGCCCGAGCAACAACAGCACCAGGCCGAGCAGGACGGTGGTGCCGGTCGCGAGGTGGACGACCTCGGAGTCGACGATCCCTTCGACGAGGCCGAGCCGACGCGGGAGCGACGGTGTCAGGGCAGACACCACGCTCACCGCGCCGACCAGCGCCACGGCCGCCCCGAGTACGGGGGGCCGCAACGTCAATGCGAGCAGGCGGCGACGCCCGGCGAGCAGGCGGCCAAAGGAGAGGCGGCCGAAAAGGCGGCGGGAGGTCCGCGGGGATCGGTCGGATCCTCCGGGGAACGCCGTTGCGTGGGAGGGCATCGACTCGGGCACCACCGTCGGATCCGGACGACCACCTTTGGACCGTCCCGCCGGTGGCAATCATGCGTGCTCGTTCGTGAGAGCAGGATGAGCGCGCCGGCGGCCGGATCGGGCCCCGAAGGCAGACCCCGGACCCAGGCCCCGGATCAGGGGGAGGCGGGCGGCGCTGCGGGTAGCCGGATCTCCACGACGGCGCCGGACGGGCCGGACAGGCCGGACAGGCCCGGGCGCTCGCCGTTGCGGAGCACCAGGGTGCCGTCGTGGGCGCGCACGATCGCGTTCACGATGGCCAGCCCCAGGCCCGCGCCACCGTGGGCTTCGGGGCTGTCGCCCGGGGTGAACCGATCGACCCCCTGATCGAGCAGGTCGGCCCGGAACCCCGGGCCGTCGTCGGCCACCACGAGCGACACCCAGTCCCCGTCGCGCGTGATCGTCACCACGACCTCGGAGCGCGCGTGGCGCAGCGCGTTCTCCACGAGGTTGCGCACTGCACGCTCCATGGCCTCGGCATCGCCGCGTGCCGTCGCGTCACCCTCGAGCCGCACGCGTGGTGCCGGACCCGATCCGGGGTGGCGACTCGCCGAGTCGTCCTGCACCGCGACCGCGTCCTGCACGGCGCGCGCGACACTCTCCCGCAACTCGAAGGCACGGTCGGGCGCGGGGCCGGCGGCACGCGTGCGGGCGAGCACGAGCAGTCGCGACGAGAGGTGCTGGAGCCGGTCGACCTCCTCGAGCGCGGAGTCGAGCGCAATCGCGGTCTCGCTGTCGTCGGGCACCTGCATGCGCGCGAGTTCGAGCTCACCGTGCGCGATCGCGATCGGCGTGCGCAACTCGTGGCTCGCGTCGTCGAGGAATTCGCGCTCGTGCTCGAAGGCGTTCTCGATGCGCTCCAGCATCTGGTTCAACGTGTGCGCGAGTTCGATGAGCTCCGCACCCGCGCCGTCGGGCACGGTGATGCGACGCCGGAGTTCGCGCGCCGAGCGGGCCGAGATCACGTCGGCGTCTTCGATCATCTCCCGCACCGGCCGCAACGCCGCACCGGCAATGAACCAGCCCATGAACGTCACCAGGGCCGCGAGCAACGGAAGACCCAGTCCGAGCGACAACTCGAGGCGATGCTGTGCGCTCTTCACCTCTTCCAGCGCGGTGCCCACCACCACGACGCCTCCCGTCTTCGACGGGCCGGCCAGCAGGCGGACGTGCTCGCCGCGCGGACCGGTGTCGGCGGTCACGAGGATGCGTTTCCCCAGTGCCTCCTCGAACTGTGCCCGGGTGAGGACCGTCTGGCGGCGGAGCTTGCGCGGCGAGCCGGCCACGATGTCGCCCTGCGCGTCGAGCACCTGGGCGAACGCCTCGGCATCGGGAATCGGGGGCTGCAAGGAACTCGTCGAGGACGCGTGCTCCACCTGTTGCACCGCGGCGACGTACCGCGTCTCGAGTCCCTGGTCGACCGCCGACGTGAGCGCGGATCGGTACTGCACCTCGACGAGGAGACCGACCAGCAACGAGAGGAGCAGCGTGACGACGGCGAACAGCAGCGTGAGCCGACCCCGGAGCGTCCGCGGACGGAACCGCACGAGATCAGGCCGCGCTGCGCAGGCGGTACCCGACGCCGCGGACGGTCTCGATCGTCTCGCGTTCGAACGGGCGGTCGATCTTCTCGCGCAGATAGCGCACGTACACGTCGACGACGTTCGACGTGCCGTCGTACGCGAAGTCCCAGGCGTGTTCGAGGATCGCCGTGCGCGTGAGCACTTCGTCGGGATGACGGAGGAAGAGTTCGAGCAACGCGAACTCCTTCGGGCTCAGGTCGATCTCGGCGTCGCCGCGGTTGACGCGATGTGTCGCGGGGTCGAGGACGAGATCGCCCGCCGCCAGCACGGGTGGGCGGGCGACGATGCCTCGACGCGTGAGCGCGCGCAGACGCGCCGCGAGTTCCGCGAACGAGAACGGCTTGGCCAGGTAGTCGTCGGCCCCGGCGTCGAGCCCGGTGACGCGATCATCCACGCCGTCGCGAGCGGTGAGCAGCAGGACCGGCGCCCAGCGTCCCCGGCGGCGCAACTCCCGGCACACTTCGAAGCCGTTCGGGGCCGGGATCATGACGTCGAGGACGATGGCGTCGTAGTCGTTCTCCGTGGCCATCCAGAGACCGTCTTCGCCGTTCCCGGCGACGTCGACCGAGTAGCCCTCGCGCTCCAACGCCCGCTTCACCAGCGAGGCCATCTTGACCTCGTCCTCCACGACCAGGATGCGCACAGTTCGATGCTAGGACCAGAAGATGAGCGTTCGATGAGCACTGGCTGCCGGGGGCTCAGGCCCGCGTGCTCGCGACCGTCCGTGCCGGCGCTCCCGCGGCGGGCTGTGGTGGCGCCGTGCGCCCGAACAGGCTCCATTCCACGGCCACTCCCGTGAACAGCGCGACGAGGTGTTCGATGTCGGCCACGTTGGCGTCGAGCTTGGGCACCGAGAACAGGTGGAAGGCGAAGAAGCCGGCGACGAGCGCGAGCAGGACCGTGCCCGTGACCGGACCCACGACCGGCAGCCGGCGCCCGATCAGCACGGCGAGACCTCCGGCGCACGCAGCCAGCGCGGCGGAGGAGCCGTAGTCCAACGTGTGGGCGATCGTCGTCCCCGTCGTCCAACCGAGCCAGGAGCCCGGCAACACCACGGCCGCGACGACGAGCGTGGCCACGACGTGCCCTGACATCGCGGTGATCCCCGCGCGCCCGATGCCGCACCACAACGCGTAGGGCAGGAACACGAGCGCGAGCATCGCACTGGTGGGCCCGAGCATGTGCGGGTGCCCGAGCAGGAACGCCGACGCGGGCACGGTCCACACGCGGCCCGCGGCCAGGCGCGCCGGCGAGTACTTCGCGAGGAAGCCGGTGACACCAGCGGTGGCCGCAGAATGCGACGCGAAGGTGACCGCGGTGGCGAGCGCGAGCACGCCCGCGACGCCCGCGACGCGCACGGCCGCCAATCGCGCGCGGTCGCGATTCACGACGCGATTCACGACGCGATTCATGACGCGATTCACGACCCGAACCCCGCCACCACGACGACCGCGAGGACCGTCAGCCCCACGAGCACGAGCACCAGTCGCTCGACGTCGCGCCCCGTGCGCAGGCGGGCGATCGCGTATCCGAGCGGCAGCGCCACGACGTGGCCCCAGTCGGCCATCTGGTGGTGGAGCACCAACCCACCGAGCGCGAGCGCGACCGCCACCCGCGTGAGCCGGCGGTCGTGTACGAAGCCGACGAGCGCACCGAGGCCCGCGGCGATCGCCATCGACCCGCCGTAGTCGACGTTGTTCGCGGCGTGTTCGAGCATGCCCACGTGGGTGAGTGCGAGCGGCGCGAACACGAGCGCCACGATCACCGTGCCGGTCACGTGCCCGACGACTGCCACCAGGAAGGTGCGGCCGTGACCCGCTCGCCGCTCGTACGGCACGAGACCGAGCAACAGGCACAACGGCATGGTCGACGCCATGAACCAGTCCCGCGTCACGACGAACGACGTGCCCAGCGTCCACCAGCGGCCGGCGAGGAGTGTCGGCCAGCCGGTGCCGGCCCACGCGCCGAGTCGCGCCGGGACCTCGTGGACGTACGCGCCGGTCAGGACCGCGGTCGCGATCACCGCTCCGGCGAGGCCGAGGGCAACCCACGGGAAGACCGGCGCGCGCTCGCGCCCCAGCGACGCGCGCACGGGCGCCCACCAGTCGCCGACTCTCCCGTCGATGCGACGCTGCGTCAACGTGGTCATGCCCGCAGGAGAACACTGCGACGATGAGCGACGGATGAGAGCAGCACTTGAGTGCGGTGGAGCGAGCGGCGGCGCGCCGCGAGGGCGCGGTCAGCGCTGGTGCAGTGGACAGCTGAAGGTGGTGCGGCCGCCGATCGTTCGGCGCACGAGGGTGACGCCGTCACGCGGACAGGGCAGGCCCGGGCCGCGCGCCGAGGTGAGGTCGCCGGTGTGCGAGCCGCCCCGCTTGCCGAGCACGCGCAGCGTGTCGCGGATGGCGCGGTGGAGGCGCTTGACTTCGTCGTCGCGCAGGCTCGACGCCACGCGCGCCGGATCGATGCCCGCGCGCCAGAGCGCCTCGTCGCAGAGCAGGTTGCCGAGCCCCGCGATCCGCGACTGGTCCATGATCACCGCCTTCACCGGCGCGTTGCTCTTCGCCAGCACCACCCGGAGGTGCGCGAGCGTCAGCGAGAACGCGTCGGGGCCGAGGCGGTCCTCGTCGGGATCGAGTTCCACGGCACCGAGGCGCCGCGGGTCGCGCAGGTAGAGGGAACCGCCGTCGCCGAACTGCACGCCGAACCGGTGCCACGCCGGATCGGCCTTGTTGCTGGCGTACACGAGCGGGTCGCCCGCGGCCTCCCCGTCGATCAGCACGCGACCGCTCATCCCGAGGTGGAGACCGAGCGTCGCGCCCGACGACACGTCGACCAGCAGCAGCTTGCCCCGACGGCGCGCCTCGACGAACGACTGCCCGCGCAGCGCGGCCTTCACCCCGCGCGGGGTGAGCCCCCGTTTGAGGAACCACGCGTCGGGCGCGTGCACCGCGGCGATCTCACGGTCGAGTGCACGCGCGTCGATCAGCGCGCGCGCCGCCTCCGCCTCGAGGATCTCGGGCACGCGTCGAAGATCAGTTCGTGACGCCGGCGCCGCGGAGGGCGTTGCTCGCCGTGGCGCGGATCCGCTTGAGCACCCGCGTGTCGGCCGCGGGGGCATCGGGGTGGACGCCGTCGTTGGCGGCCACCGCCGCCTCCCACTTCTGGGTGCGCCGACGCATGGTCTCGGGGTCGTCGAGCTCGCGGCACTCGAGCCGATCGCCGTTGAGGTCGACGACGATCGTGTCGCCGTCCTCGATCAGCGCGATGGGGCCGCCCACGAACGCCTCGGGCGAGACGTGGCCGATGACGAGCCCGACCGAACCACCCGAGAAGCGGCCGTCGGTCATGAGCGCGATCGTGATACCGCGGGCGCGGCAGAGCGCGGTGATCCGCGACGTCGGGTCGAGCATCTCGGGCATGCCCGGCGCACCCCGCGGACCCTCGTAACGAACGACGACCATGTCACCGTCGGAGAACTGCTCGGGCGCGTTCTCGAGCGCGGCGATGAGCGACGCCTCGGTCTCGAAGACGCGCGCCCTCCCCGTGAACGTGCCGTCGACGATGCCGCTCTCGACGCCCGCGACCTTCAGGATCGCACCACCCTCCGGTGCGAGGTTGCCCTGCAGCAGGCGGAGGCCGCCGGTGGGCTTGAACGGGTTCGCCACCGTGTGCACGATGTCGCCGTCGGGCGCCGCCGGGTCGATGCGGTCGATCTGCTCGGCCAGGGTCTCGCCCGTGCAGGTGAGCGCGGAGCCGTCGAGCGCGCCGGCGCGGAGCAACTCGCGGACGATCACGGGGACGCCGCCGATCTTCTCGACGTCGACCATCGAGTAGGCACCGAACGGTCGCATGTTGACCAGCACGGGGAGGTCGCGCGAGAGCTGGTTGAACTCCTGCTGGCTGATGACGTCGGCCCAGAGGTCGAGCCCCGCGGCGCGGGCGATCTCCGGCCCGTGCAGCGCGACATTGGTGGACCCGCCCATCGCCATCACGACCACGAACGCGTTGCGGATCGCAGCCGGGGTGACGATGTCGCGCGGGCGGATACCGGTGGCGCTGATCGTGGCGAGCAGCGACGCGAGCTCGTCGGGGAACGACGCGGTGCGGCGATCGTCGTCGGAGGCGGGCGAGACCATGTGCAGCGGCTCCATGCCGAGCACGCCGATGAACGTCTGCATGGTGTTGTAGGTGAACATGCCGCCGCAGCTGCCCTTGCCGGGACACGCGTGCAGGGCGAGGCGCGCCCGCACCTCGGGATCCGGGTCGGCGGCGAACTGGAACGCGGTGACGAGATCGATGGCGTCGCCCGTCACGGGGTCGACGCCGGGGTGGATCGATCCGTCGGAGAGCATCAGCGCCGGCGCGTTGTGCTCGAGCAGGGCGGCGAGGGTACCGACCGGCGGCTTGTCGCACGCGACGACGGTGATGACGCCCGCCATGTCGTTGGCCTTGAGGTGCACCTCGGTGCTGTCGTTCACGAGCTCACGGGTCGTCAACGAGTAACGCATCCGGTCGGTGCCGTTGAGCTGGCCGTCGGAGACACCCAGGGTGAACGCCGGCGCGATGAGGCGGACCGGCAGGTCGTCGTCGTCGATGCGCTTCGCCAGCGCGGCGTGCACCGCGTCGACCTTCGACCGCACGCCCAGATAGCACTGGCTGTCACCGAGCGTGCCGATGACGCCCCACACGGGGTCGTGCACCTTGGCGACGTCCTGCCCCAGGAAACGAGCGGTCCCGACGCGCTGGACATCACGTCCGGGATTCCCCGACACGAATTCACGCGACACGTCACTCACACTCGGCCTCCGTCACACGGCGCTGGGAACGGGGCGCAGCGTACCTTGGGGTGAGGATCCTCTTTCCTTCGATTCCGACCGCCGACAAGATCTGCCGAAAACCGTGGAGGCGCCGTGAGTGTGCTGGTGGCAACGACCGACGGGTACCACATCTTCACGTCGAAGGGTCAGCACCTGACCTCGCTCGAGGGCCACGCGCTGACCG
>Ga0209068_10001449_pt1 | contig 11856 bp, 8 predicted proteins | sample ColStrG_CSR_2012_FD_187200 | JGI IMG/M metagenome (GOLD analysis project Ga0209068, IMG submission 187200) | Freshwater sediment microbial communities in response to fracking from Pennsylvania, USA - Cold Stream Run_MetaG_CSR_2012 (SPAdes)... | ecosystem: Environmental > Aquatic > Freshwater >...
GGCCTGACCACGGCACAAATATCGGACAGCTTCCCCAATTTTTTTGTGCCAGCAGGGTATGTGTTCGCTGTTTGGGGCGCTATCTACATCGCCCTGGCGGCCTATACCATTTGGCAGGCGTTGCCGGCTCAGTTAGACAACCCACGTCTAGCGATGATTGCCCCGTTATATGCGCTTAGTTGTGTTGCAAATGTGGTGTGGCTCGTCGCATTCCACTTTTTGCAGTTTGGGGTAGCGATGATCTTGATGTTGGGGTTGCTGTCGTTGTTGATCACGATTTACACATATGTGCATCCCACGACCGGATTTTTGCGTCGCGCGGACTCCGTTCCTCGGAATGAACGCTGGTTTGCGCGCATACCGTTTAGCATCTACCTGGGATGGATTACAGTTGCGACCGTTGCCAACGCGACTCAGTTACTGGTTTCGGTGGGTTGGGACGGATTCGGCATTCAAGGCCAAACATGGGCCGTCATCATGATTGCCGCTACGGTCATCATTGCATTATTGGTATTTGCGACCCAGCGCGACGCGGCCTATCTGCTGGTGCTGGTATGGGCCGTTGCAGGCATCGGCGTAAAGCAGTCGGCGGTGCTGGCTGTTTCGATGCCGGCATGGCTGGCAGTGGTGATCCTCGCGGTTATAGCCCTCGTCTCCTTTGTTGGAAGTGGACAAGGCACAGTGCGTTCACAACCCAGTTGACATGCCACATGCGGGCGAGGTGAGCGACACCTGAGCTGGGCTCGTTTACCGCGGGCCTGTCTTGGGAATCTGCGCTCTAAGTCTTGCAATGAGTGCAATTCATCTATAGGCGTGTGCTCTATGCCCACCTTGGTCATATTGGTGTCGCGACCAAGGTGAACCACCGTCAACAGACGCTGCACGGCGCGCTTGCACCGCAAGGGCCTCTCGAAAGGTGACCCTTCGAAAGTGGGTCATCGAGGCTGTGTGGCCCGTAAGCCACCCTAAGCGGCCCTAAGCCACCCTTCTAGGGGTGGTTGAGGCCGTGCGGCCCGTTTTAGGGGCTGGGCCATCAGGCCGCAGGCTTATGGGCTGGGTCATGGCGATATCAACTTGATCGTCCCGCCCAGGTCAGCCTGCATGTTCATCGCGCTCGACTACAGTTAGAGATTCAAGCTTGGAGCGGATGCCCGACAACTCGGCTTGCAGCGCGTCGTCTTGGTCGTTGTAGTCCGCGCGTTTGATCCGGTCTTTAAGTAGCAGGCTGACCAGGTATCTTGGCCTGGCACATCATGAACCTCTCACCCCTTCAGTTCATTGAACTTGGGAGTTGGCTGTATACACTCAACAACCCGCTGAGCACCATTGATGTTTCAGGGCACGTTCTGTATCCGATAAACATCCGATCGTTCGCACCAGTTGCGGAATTCGGCGCATTTGGTAGCCCTGATAGGCCATACTATGGCGACAGTCGCGGCTATTCAACAAGTGCTATAGCTTCTTGGATTTTAATGAAAAACTGCGCGGGCACCATGCGAGTTGTGGTTGAAGGTCAGAGGCAGTCAGATACGACTTGAAGAGCTGCTCGACGAGCGATGAGGTTAAGGACGGCTGATTGATGTCAGTTCGCCCTTGCCGTGGGTGTTGCGTGTTGTGCACTGCAACACACGCGCTAGAATCCGGGCATAGCAATTTTGCATGTGCGGGGCATCCCCGACCCTCTCTACAAGCGGATGCAGCGAATTGCCGAGAGTCGCGGTAAGTCGCTCAGCCAACTCGTCATTGAATCGCTCGAACGACTCGACCGTGAGGAAGTGGCCAGACGCAAGCACGCCAAGATCATGGCCGAGATAAAGGCCAACATGGAAGCACGTCGGCGTGACTGGCCTGCGAACATGCCCAGTGTCGCCGATGTCATTCGCGAAGGGCGTGAGGAACGCGAACGCAAGCTATTGGGCAAGCACGCATGAAATGCGTGCTTGATGCCGGTGTGCTCGTTGCGCTGTTCGTGCCCCAGCCAACAACAGACGAATGCATTGCCTTCGTGAACGATGCGCTTACACAGGCCGATGCTGAACTACGTGCGCTCGATTGCGTCTTCTACGAAGTGGCGGCTACGCTGCGCAAGTTCGAGCGATTGGGGGCCTATCACGAGATGGACGCGGACGTGCTTAAGCTCTACAGGATGCCAATTGCGGCCGTGTCATGCCACGACTTGATGCAGGTCGCTGCCACAATCAGCCGTGAGCATGTCATGTCGCCTTACGATGCGTTCTATGTGGCACTCAGCCAGCGCGAAGGGCTACCGCTGATCACGGCCGACGACCGACTTGTGAATGGTGTGAACGGGAAGGGCTTCGACGTGCGGCATGTCGCGTCGCTATAGCACGCCTAGTGGGTCACTTTTAGCCCTTTGTCGTGTTGTGTGACCGCGCCGGCCCCTAATCGTCGCTATCGTGGCCGTGGGCTGGGCCAAGGTGGCCCGCCATTTATCTCGGCCGAGTTTTCACTGTTCTTGCTCAAATATTTCAGCTGGGAACAATATACGGTGTGTTGGCACAGGGTGGGGCGTGTCAAGCGCTTCATGTCGCTCGCCTCAACGCTCGCATCCACTACCTGCGTGGTAGTGGTCCATGTTGTTAGCGTCCCTCGGCCCCCATCAACTTGGCCACGCGCATAACTACTGATCGGGGCCGGGTCGTTTTTCGCTTCATCGACCGCGATATCATGGACGCGCATAGAATCGGCATGTGGCCTTGGTCCTAGTAATCTTCCTCATTGCGTTCGCGGTCGCAGCGGTGCTGATCGCACTGCGCCTCAGACAGAGCACCGGGTTGCCCGAAGGGCGCGTGGTGTATAGCGACACAGGCGCATGGGAGCGCAACGAACGCGCGTTCTTCTCGCAAAAATACCGGCTGACGGGTAAACCCGATTATCTGGTTCGCACCGAAAAAGGGCTGGTGCCGGTCGAGATCAAGAGCGGGGATGCACCCTCACAGCCGCGCGAAGGCCATGTGCTGCAACTGGCTGCATATTGTTTACTCGTGGAAGAAGCGTATAACGAGCGCGTGCCAATGGGGATCATCCGCTACGATGACAAGCAGTTTGCCATCGATCACACACCCGCCTTGCGGGCCAGGCTTTTGGGCGTGATGAACGATATGCGCGCCGCGCTAGACGTCGCTGACGCCCACCGCAATCACAACGACGCGCACCGGTGTGGCGCATGTGGTCTGCGGCAAGCATGCGATGAACGGCTGGTCTAGCTGCAGCTATTCAGCGGCTCTACGAACATGTACCCTGTCGTTTCACGGATGTGCTGGCGGATAACCGTATGGGCGCTCGGCGTGCTGCTCATGCTCAGCCTGTGTTTGCCCCAGACGGTGCGTGCTATACGCGGTGAAAGCACTGCTTTGCCGGAGACGGAGATATCAGGTCCCTGCCCGCTCGACATTGTGCAAACGCTAAAGGTGCCGCCCCGTGCAAAACTGGTGTTGAGCCAGCCGACTCAAGTCGTGCCCCGTCTGTGCGGGCTTGAGCTGACGATCGTAGTCCAGAGCGGTGTGACGAACCCATATGATCCAGCCCAAATCGATGTGCGGGTGCGCTTTACATCGCCGGCACGTCAGGTCGTGGTCGTCTCTGCTTTCTACTATGCCCATCCCCAAGATAATGGCAAGCGCGGTTGGCGCGCGCGTTTTACACCGGCGCTGACGGGCCGCTGGAGCGCGGTGGCCGAGGCAGTCACTGCAGCTGGTCGCTGGCACAGTCAGCGTATCGTATTCACAGTCTCGCCGCGCAACGCACCCGGCTTTGTGCGTGTGAGCAGCGTAAATCCGCGCTATCTCATACGCGATGGGGAGCCACAGCACACCTTCTTTCCCATCGGCTTGAACCTTGGCTGGTGGCGTGATGGCGCGACGAGCGATTATGCGCATTGGCTCGATGCCTTGCAGCAGAACGGAGGCACGGTCGCGCGCATATGGCTCGCGCCATGGTCGTTCGGCCTAGAATGGCAGGATACCGGCCTGGGCAATTTTGACCGGCAGGTGCGCGCATTTTGGCTCGACCAGGTGATCGACATGGCCCAGCAGCGCGGCATCTATCTCATCCTTGGCCTCATCCCCGACCGCGACTTTATTTCCGGTCAAAACGGGTTGTGGGCCGACAACCCCTACAACGCCGCCAATGGCGGCCCCGTGCAGACCCCACAGGAATTTGTGACAAATCTCAAGGCGCGCGCCTATTTCAAACGTTACCTGCGGTATATCGTCGCGCGCTGGGGGTATTCACCAAACATCCTCGCCTGGGAGTATTGGAACGAAGTCGAGTCGACGCGGATCGAGACACCTGAACTCAAACCGTGGATCGAAGATATGGCAACCGTTCTGCGTGAATTCGACGTCAACCATCACCTGACGACCATCAGCTATGTTGGCAATGGCGACGACGCCATCTGGCGCATGCCCGAAATCGACCTGATGCAACATCATGAATATAGCCAGACGCCGAAGTGGTTCAATTTCCTGCCTGGCGGCGTGCGACTCTCACCCGGTGCGCCCGCTAAGCCGCTGGTATTTGGCGAATTTGGATTCTCGTCGGCCGGCGAAACGCTCACCCCTGCTACGCAGGACGGCATCCACCTGCACAACGGGTTGTGGGCGAGTGTATTTAGCGGATTTGCGTCGTCGGCCCTATATTGGTGGTGGGACGATTATGTGGATGCGGGCAACTTATGGTTTCAGTTCAAAGGGATAGCACGCTTTCTGGCAGATGAGGATGTGGCGGCGTTCACCGCCACGCCGGTGACGGTAAGCATGCCACATGCCAAGCCATCGATCACGCCCCCGTTCACGGCGCTCGCGCTCACCAGTCCCAACCGCGCGCTGGTATGGATACGCAACAGTCAATACAATCAAAGCGATGTGAGCGCACATTACCTGATCACCCAATCAACGGGTGCGCCATTCTCGCTTAGGCTCGACGCATTGCGCGGTGTTACCGTTACGCTCAGCGGGTTGCCCGACGGCGCATATCGGGTTACATGGTTGGATACGCTGACTGGTGAACCTCTGTCGACTGCGGCCGTCAACGGACAGGCGGGTCATCTGACGCTGACTGCACCGCCATTTGTGCGCGATGTGGCAGCAAAAATCTCGCGCTAAACCAGCATCTTGGCAAGCCAGGACCCCACCCTAACCACCAGCTCTGCCCATGGCCCCTCCGATCCGAAGGCGCTGAGCTACAGGTCCATACCGCTTGGGAAAGGGCGCGACATGGTCTTCCCGTTGGACCGGGCTGCATTCACGCCGGTTTGCGCGATCATCTTGTTCGCCTTTGGCGTGCTCGTGCTCACCGCCGTATGGCAATCGCTGTGGCTCGATGAGGTGTATTCGATCTGGTATGTGCGGGGCACGTTCAGCCAGACGTGGGCGCGGACCATATTCCCCGAGCAAAACCCGCACGCCTCGCTCTATTACGCCTTGTTCTGGGCCTGGCTAAAGCTGGTTGGCACGAGCGAACTCGCCGCCCGCTTCTTCTCGATCATGTTTGGCACCTTGGGCCTCGTGACCGCCTATCGTCTGGCCCGCGATGGGTGGGGCGTGCGCCCGGCGCTGGTAGCAGCCCTCTTCATGGCTGTCTCGCCGTTCTTTATCTGGTATGCGCAAGAGGCACGGCAATATGCCCTGTATTTATTTCTAGGTCTCTTGTCGACCCTGTGTTTGTCGCGCGCACTTGGCTTGCTCGGGGTTATGCCGGCCTCTTCCCAGGCCTTGCGCCCGACACGACGCGTGTTGTATGCCTGCGGCTTTGTCGTGAGCGCGACGGCCATGGCCTATAGCCACTATTTTGGCGTATTTATCGTCGCCGCCCAGTTCACAGGCGCATTTCTCGTTTTGATCAGCATGCGCCGCATCCGCCGTTTGCCCCCCCTCATTGTGATGGGTCTGGCTGTGGCGGCGCTTTGCGCGCCAATCCCGCTCTTACTCAGCCGCAGCGGACGCACGTTCGACCAAGCCGATATTACCCGCGCAGCGTTGTCGCTGCCCGACATGTTGCAGGCGATGCTGGCCGAATTTATGACCCGCCTGGGGTGGCTGCAGTTGCCTGATAGCCGCTGGCTGTTACTAGCCCTCCCGACCGTGCTCATCGGTATCGGGTTGGTTTGGCTGTTCAGCCGAGACGTGCGGCGTGGCGTCGTTGTGTTGAGTTTGCTGCTCGTGCCGGCGCTTGCCTATTGGCCGCTGTCGGCGCGTGTGTCGGTCTTTACGCCCAAATACGTGATCGTATGTTTCCCGTTCTTTGTCTTCATGCTGGCTGTGGGGATAGATGCAGTCCGGAAGCTTAGCCGCCTGGCGGGCCTGGTCGTGCTGCTTGGCGCGCTGGGGCTATTTGGCTGGGGGACGGTGCGTGATCTGACTCAGCCGGATGTGCAACGTGAAAATTGGCGCTTTGCTGGCGATTACTTGAGCGCCCACGCCAGCCCCTCGGACGCGGTGCTGGTGTTCGCCGACTATGCCGGGCCGGTGATCGAATACTACTATCCTGATGGCGCGGCCATCATCAAGTTCGCTGGCGACCCGGGTAACCCCGCGCCGATGTTTGACCTGGCTCAGCAAAAGGCCGGCCACATGCTGTGGGTTTTACTCAGCCACGATCAGAATGCGTATCCGAATCACAAGTTGCTGGATGTGGCCTACGCCCGGTATCCATGGGCCTACGCCCAGTATCCATCGCGCGGCAACATCCGCTTGCTCGGCTTCACGTTGCGCTGGCGACATGACCGGCTCCCTGAGGACGTGACACCAGTCTCAAGCCCGAGTGGCCGTTTTGCCAATGGCCTAGCGCTCATCGGATATCACGTCGATGCCACGCAGGTGCACGCCACTGACCGCATCAGCCATCCCCCGAGCAATTGGATCCATATCGTCACGTATTGGCAGCGCTGGCGCGCGATCGCTCCAGTTGGCGCTCAACCCGCACTCCGTCTCGTGAGCGGCGACGGCGGCGAATGGGGGGGCGAATTGTCGCGGCGGCCGGACGTATTCGACTTTGATCCACCGGAAAGGTGGGACGCTGGCACAATCGTCGAGGCCCACTATGACCTCAACCTCAATCCGGCGACGCCGCCGGGCGCATATCACCTTGAAGCGCGCATGATGAACGGTGACAAGCGGCTCCCGCTTGACCTGTCTGACAACACATCACTCGTGCTGATGCCCCTCGAGATCGTGCCGTGAGCCCCGCTTGTCGCTTCCCAGCTCTGAGACGCGCTTACCGGTGTGTGATGGGTAGGTAGGCGCGTGGGGTGACGTTCGGGTTGGGGGTGGGCGTTGGCGTTGCACTCCCTGGAACGGGTGTCCGCTTGGGCGTTGACGTCGGTATCAAGGTCGGCGTAGGCGTGCCAGCGGCAGTCGCCATGACCATGAGGGTGATGGAGTTGGCGGGGAATGTCGCGCTAAAACCGCTCGCGCTGACGGCTTGATCGGCCTCCTTGACGACGCTGTTCAGGTTTGCGGCGCTGTAGCGATATATATGGGCTGCGCCGGAAGGCGTGAAGCTAGATAGCGCCAGGGCGCTTGTTAGGGCGCCGGATGTCTTGTTGATGACGATGAGGGTCAGGGCGTTATCGCCACTGCGCTGGGCGGCATACACGGGGAGCATGGCTTGATCGGAACTCGTGGCGCTCACGCTGATGTCGCCAAACTGGCTGCTCGCGCTGAGCTTCCCGTCAAAATTGCGATACATGCGAAAGGCATATGCGCCCGGCTGTGTTGCGCTCGGTGGCGACCACAGCGTCGCCAGATCCAGCCCTTCGCGGCCAAAGATGCCCAGCACATCGGCTTCGGCCAAGGCCCCGTTTATGTCGTCAAGCGCGCCCCAGTTATATTCGCTGATGGCGAGTTTGGTGCCAGGGTAGTTCGCGTTCACCCACTCGTGCATACGGGGGATGAGACGCACAGCGGGTCCGCCCTCGGTGCCATTTATCCAGCTTTCGTCGGCGTAGCTTGCGTCCCATAAGGAGCGGGTGCTGCGCAAGCGTAGTGCTTGGGTGGTGGCATCACCCGCACCAGACAGTGATACGCCGTTGGCTTGCGGGTAATAGTGCAGGTCGAAGTAGTCGAGGATGCGGGTGTGGCTGGTCTGTTCATAGGCTTTCATCTGTTGCAGATACCACTGCGCAAACGGCACATCGCCATGTGCCTTGCGGTCGGGCCGCACGTCCCACCAGGCCCCGCCACCGGCTGCGTCAGCGGCTGAATACCAATAGGCCGTCCAGCCCCATAGCACTGGGCCAAGCGTCATAGCCGTGGGGTCGGCCGCTTTGATCGCCGCGGCGTATTGCCACGCCTTGTCGCGCATTTCATCGTAACTCGTCGGCTGCGGGTGGACATCACGATGGGTGCTATTCCACAACATTGGTTCGTTATCGAGTTCGTAAAACTGCACGCCACCACCACCACCGGCGCTGCCATAGCGCGTCTTGAGGTGCGCGATCCACTCGCTGGCAAATGTGGTCGTAACGACGAGGCTGGTATCGGTCGGGTCGTTGCCAGTGATATTTGTGGTGTTGGTCTTTACGCCGTTGCCGCAGTCCGGATCGTATGGATCGGAGGATTGCTGCGGGCCATATTTCTTGATGCTGAAGCCACAGTCATAGGGGTGGTCCGATACGCGCCGTTTGGCGACCCACCCAATGGTGGGCATGGTGAGGATTGAGGCCGTGCCGGTGCGTTTGTTCTGCTCGACGAATTTGTCGGCCGTCGATCCGTCGGGTAGCGCTGCGGGGTTTGGGTTGTCGTCGGGGATATTTTGGAAGAAATAATCGCTGCCGGTGTTATGGGTATCGATCTTGAAGTTGTAGCGTGTCGTTGCGTTACCGCCCCAGCGGTTGACGCTCAGCGCCAACTCCTTGGCCAGTGCTTCGTCGGCGAAGTTCAGACCGTAGATGAGCGGGCTGATCGGCTTGCGGCCGGCAGCGACATTGACCGTGAGGGCTGGACCAGCCGCTGGCCGGTAGGGCACGTCTGCGCCTTTGGCGCCTTTGGCTGTTTGGGTCTGGATGGCTAGAAACGCGATAAGCCCGGTGGAGATAATGCCGGCAAGAGCTTTCCTCATGCACGCGATTCTACGAAATGCGGGTTCTTTGCCGGGCGGCTGGGCTACTGGCCGGTGCACGTCTACACGTCTACGCGTCTCCCGGTTTTTGTTGGGTGTGCGCGCGCCGCGCTACACTTGTGGGCCCGATCAGAACCCACGATGCACCCTCATCCAACGTTACAACTGAGCATCCACGCTACCCACGAACTCGAACATGTGCTGGAGGAGCAGATTGTTGTCCGCGAGCAGTTGCACGCCTGGCCCCTCTCATCCGTCGAATCCCTTATAACGGCGTCGGGGACACGCTTCATTTACAAGGTGCAGTGCGAGCCAACCGTCGAGCCGGAGTTCTATCAGCGTGTCCACAGCCGGCTGCTGCCCGCTTGCGCGGTCTTGCAGCGCGACGCGCGCCAAGCGGTCTTGCTCCTGGCGTATATCCAGGCCCCGACGTTACGCACCCGAAACCTGGATGAGCAGGCGGCTGTCAGACACGGGCGCGACGTTGTGCGGCAGATTGGCGAAATCCGCGCTGATGTGCCGGTGTATGCCGATCTAGGAACCGTGAAAGCGTGGCGAGCATTCGCGCAAAAGACGCTCGACATGCTATCGACGCTGATAGGCGATGGCCGTTTCAAGAACATCAACCGTGACGACGTCGGTGCGCTCGCGCGCTGGGCTGAGACCCAGGCTGTGTTAGATGTTGTGGACCGCACGTCACGCACGATCAACGGTGATCTCAAGGCCGAGCATATTTTTTGCCTGGCCGATGGCTACCAGCTCATCGATTGGCAACGTCCCTACCGGGCGCCGGGCGACATCGACCTGGTGACGTATCTCGATAGCCTTCAAATCCCGGCCCAGGGCCATGTTGCACCCGCGGTCTTTGGGCTGCGCTGGTTCTTGTTCGTGCATTGGGCTGCCGAGGCGAAGCTCAACTTGCTGCCGCAGTTGCCGGTCTTTGACACGTGGGCGCGATCGGGCATTGATAAGATTCGATCCGTTGCTGGCTAGCGCGGTGCCCGCGCATCGCGCAAGGCTTTGGCCGCAATCGGCGAAGGCCACGGCGCTGGTGATATAGGCCTAAACGCGCCCGGGTGCTTACATCGAAATCCGTTCACCGCCGTCGACCACGATCACGGCCCCGTTGATCCGCTCAATCTCTGGGTCGCATAGGGCGCGGATGGTAACGGCGATGTCGTGCGTCGATGTCAGCCGGTCGGTCGGGTTGCGGCGTTGGGCCTTGGCGACGATAGCCTCGTTGCCAGGTATCTTGCGCAGGGCGGCTGTGTCCGTCACCCCGGCCATGATGCAGTTGACCATCACACCATGCCGGCCAAGTTCGAGGGCAAGCTGGCGGGTGTGGCTCTCGAGCGCGCTTTTAGCCGCGCTGACCGCACCATATGTGGCAAACACTTCTTCACTCCCCATGCTGGTCATGCTGAATACCCGGCTGCCTTTGCCGAGCATGCCGGCCTGCCACAGGTCTTGCACCCAATACACCAGGCTATTGGCCATCACATCCAGCGTCATCTCCAGCTGGGACTGGATAAGCTGGCCCTTTGCGTCAGCGTCGATAAACGGCATCAGCGAGCCAAATGCGACCGAGTGCATCAGCATATGCAGCGGGGCATCGCCAAGTAACTCCTTGATCTTTGTGATGACTTCCGCGCGCTTTTCGGCGTTGGCGATGTTGGTGTTGGTGTAACTCACCTTTACGCCAAACGTTTCGATGTGTTTGACCAACTCTTTGACCGCGTCTAGCGCCGCACCTCGGTCCAGGTGCAGTCCAATGATGTTGACACCGTATTTCGCTAGCTCCAGTGCCGTCGCTGCGCCAAAGCCAGATGACGCGCCCAGGATCAGCGCCCATTTACCCTTGAGGTCTTTGTCTGCCATGTGTGTGATTACTATAAAGCGGGCACAGGCTGATGCCAATCCTTGCCCCACGTGTTAACAAGCGTTTTCGAAGCCAGCCAGCACACCCGCCACATTCTGGCCGAGCTGCTCGATAGCATAACCGCCTTCCATGATGAACACCGTCGGCAGGCCAAGTTGCGCGAGCCGCTCGCCAATGTGAGGATACGCATCGGCGGTCAGGGCGAAGTCGCCCAGCGGGTCGCCGCTGAAGGTGTCCACGCCGAGCGAGACAACCAGATAGTGGGGCTGAAAACGCACGATGTCCTGGCACGCCCGCGCTAGCACATCTAGATAATGCGTGTTGGTGGTCTTGATTGGCAGTGGATAGTTGATGGTAAAACCTTCGCCTGTCCCTACGCCGCGCTCGTCCGTGCCACCGAGGAAATAGGGATATTGCCGGTCGGGGTCCGCGTGCAAGCTGACAAACAGCACGTCAGGGCGGTCATAGAAGATGACCTGCGTGCCGTTGCCATGGTGGAAGTCGATGTCGAGGATGGCAATATGCGCGTCTTCGCCCTCAGCCTTGAGACGAGGCGCTTGAGCGGGTGGATGCGTGCGGGAGCGCTGACTCAAGAACTGACCAGCGACGGCTGCATTATTTATGAAGCAATACCCGCCACCCATGTCCGCGTGCGCATGATGTCCTGGCGGCCGGCACAGCGCAAATGCTGAGCGCGCACCAGCTTGCACCAGCTTTGCAGCCGTCAGCGCACATTGCGCTGATTGATACGCCGCCTGCCAGGTGTGCTCAACGATGACGGTGCTCATGTCGAACGTGTATAGACCAGCCAGCGCGCCCGTCTTGGACGGCCGGTGTCTGAAGGTGGGCTTGAAGAATGTATCAGGATACACGCCGGCCGGCGAGCGGCCCTCAGC
>Ga0209068_10001451_pt1 | contig 11853 bp, 13 predicted proteins | sample ColStrG_CSR_2012_FD_187200 | JGI IMG/M metagenome (GOLD analysis project Ga0209068, IMG submission 187200) | Freshwater sediment microbial communities in response to fracking from Pennsylvania, USA - Cold Stream Run_MetaG_CSR_2012 (SPAdes)... | ecosystem: Environmental > Aquatic > Freshwater >...
CTCGGCTATGAGCGGGCGGGTCTCGGCACCGGAGGTGGCAACCGAGGCACGATCGTGATGCCGGGCACCGTCGCCGGCAACCTGGACAAACGAGTGGGCGACTTCGCCCCACCGACGGGCGGCCGCCCGAAGCGCAAGGACGCCGCTACCTCTGATTCCCGCCCGGCGCGACGCGACGACCTGCTCACCGGGTTGGCCCGGGGCAACGGAACGATCGCCGACCCACTCATCCGCCAGGACCTGGTCCGCCTCCACACTCTCAACGAATTGGGCCGACTGAACTCGGAGCGCCTCAAGGCGGCCCGGGCCGCGGGCAGGGACATTCCGGGGATGGCCAACATCTCGAAACTGTCGATGAGCGCAGTCATGCGCCTGACCCGTGACCTCGGCCTGCGGATCGTGGGGGCCCAGGGCATGCTCCACGCCTACGAATCGGAGGACCAGTCAACGCTCAACGAGGCGACCGGCAACCCGTTCCTGCCCGGCGTTACGGGCACGGCCCTCTACGCCCAGGCGCCCTCCATCTACGGAGGTACCGATCAGATCCAGCGCAACATCATCGGCGAGCGGGTGCTGGGCCTGCCCAAGGAGCCGGGCAAGGACAAGGACCTCCCCTTCTCACAGCTGTTGAAGAACGGGTGACCGACACGAGACGTCGGTAGCCACCGGGGTCGATACGCTCCTCCTGTGACGAGCTACGTCAATCGGTCGAACCACTGGGATGACCGCTACCGCGCTGTCGGCGCGGCGCGGTCCCAGATGACCTCGGTCGGGATGTCGAATACCCATCAAACGGCGGGTGCCCCCGATCTCGGGGCGCCACCCGGGAGTCGGAGCTATCCAGACGACCAAGGGTTGATCAGCTCAACTCCTACGCCGGCGAAGTCCTTCTCATTTCTGATCGCTAGGGACGCGTCATTGGCCCGGCAGATCGCAGCGATCTGAGCGTCGTATCCGCTGATCGGCGTCCCCTGGCGATCGCGATGGTCGACGATCCCCGGGTAGACCGTGGCAGCGGTGGCATCGAATGGGAGGACATCTTCGGTGAACCTGGTGAAAACGTCCACTGCCGCCTCCCGGAGTGTGTCCTTCCGACTGCCGGTCGGGAGCCGCTCGATGCCGTAGAGGATCTCGGCCACCGTGATCGCCGTGATTCGCAGTTCGTGTTGCCCTTGTGCCAACACCCATGCTCGAACTGCAGGTGAGGGTTCGACCCTCATCAGCTCCGAGACCACATTGGTATCAGCGACGATCACCTGGTAAAACCGACGGCTCGAGGTGCTGTGGAGCGGGCCGGCAGGTCGAGGTCGACACCACCGAGTTCACCGAATCGGGCCGCGAGCGCGTCGAGCAGGCCTTCGTCGTCGGTCGGCTCGCGGACGGCCTCGACGAGAATGGCGCGCATTTCGGCCTCCATCGACCGACCATGGGCGGCCGCCCGGACCCGCAGGCGCTCTCTCACGGTGTCGTCCAGGTTCCGAATGCTCACTGCTGCCATCACCTCCACCTCCGCTAGCAATGCTAGCACTAGCGGTCATCGACGTCGGTGGTGGCGCATCGCCACCGGCCGGCGCCCTCGTGGCCCGTGGACATGCCGATATCACCGTCCGGAATCTGTCGACCGAATCCCTGGCCCGGGCCCGGCCGCCCGACTAACTCACCCGGATGCCGTCCACTGAGTCGAGGCCGACCTACTGACGTGGGCCCCGACCCGCCGCTACGACGTGTGGCACGACCGGGCGGTGTTCCACTTCCTCGTCGATCCCCACGACCGAGCCACCTACCTGGCCGTCCGGCGCCTGGCCCTCGGTTCGACGGCGTTGTCCGGGTCGACCACCATGGCGCACATCGGATCGACCGCGGCATCGACGGAGGCACCGTCCTTTGCCGCCGACTGCGGTCCTACCCGGGTGAACCGACCGGGGTCGGCGAGGAAGCGCTGCCGGCAGCGGTCGGCGCAGAAATAGACGGTCGAGCCGTCGAGCTCGGCCCGGGCCGGGGTGTCGGCCGTGCGCACCTGCATGCCGCACACCGGGTCGATGGCATATCCCACACCCCCGCCGAAGCGTTCCTTGTTCCGGGCCAACCACCACACCGCACCCGCTACACCCAGGAACACGATGTTCAGATAGGTCGTGTAGTTCCACTCAAAGTGGGCAGGTCTAACGCCCACAACGTGGTTGACCGGCACGGCGCCGAAAGCCCGGAAGATGAGCTCAGTGGCCAGGCCGGCGATGACCATCAACACATACAAGAGACCGACCAGGCGAACGGTGAGCTTCCATCCGTAGAATTTTCGGTAGATGAGGATCAGTGGCATGGCGATGAGGTCGGCGAAGATGAAGGCGATCACACCGCCGAAGCTGATGCCCCCACCCCATAGGGCGGCGGCCAGCGGCACGTTCCCGATGGAGCACACCCAGCTGAGGACGGCGATGATCGGACCGACCATGGCATTCTCGAGCGTCGTCCAGAACCCGTGGCCTTGGAGGAACAGGGAGTTCCATACGTGGGTCGGGACAAGCACGGTCAGCAGGCCGGCCACGACGTACCCGATCATCAGCTCCTTGCGCAGCATCGTGACGTCGGCCACCGCGTAACTCGATGCGTCCGACCAGGCGGCCGGCGAGCGGAGCTTGGTGCCCCATGCCTCGGCTTCGAGCTCGTCCTGGCGGGACTCGGACACGCCGACCATCGCCGCGTGGTCGTGGACCCCGTGGACCCCGTGGGCTCGGTGGGCCCCGTGGGCCCCGGCACTCAGGTGCTCACGAGCCACCTTCAGCGCGGTCGGCGTGAACACTATCCCCCCGGTAAGGGCCAACAGGACGATCATGATCGGGCCGCCGACGAACTCCGCCAGGGCGAACTGCCAGCCGAGCAGGACCAGCATCACCAGGCCCAGCTCCAACACCAAGTTTGTCGACGCGATCATGAACACCATCGAGCTGACGAAGTCGGCACCTTTGGCGAACAGTGACTTCGACATGGCCGACGCCGCATAGGAGCACGACGACGAGACCATGCCGTAGCCCGATGCCCGAGCCACCGCCAACGGACGGTGGTCGCCGAGTTTGGCCCGCATCTGGTCCTTCGACACGAAGGCCTGGACGGCGCCCGAGAGGGTGAAGCCGAGCACAAGCGCCCACAGTGTTTCCCAAAACATGAAGAGGCCCTCGCGGAGGCCCTGACCGATCTCGGCCAGGACATTGGCCTCGCTGAGCAATGGAATCACGACTTCACCAGCCGGGCGATGGCCGACGAGGCCTCAGCCAGCATTGCGTCCTTCTCCTCGCCCCCCGCCCCGACGGCGTCGGCCACACAGTGGGCCAGGTGGTCGTCGAGCAGTGCCAGAGCCACGCCCTGGATGGCGCGGGTGACGGCCGAAATCTGGTCGAGCACCTCGATGCAGTACCGGTCGTCGTCGACCATGCCCGAGATCCCGCGGACCTGGCCCTCAATGCGCCGCAGTCGCTTCAGCACGGCAACCTTTTCAGCTGCATATCCCGGCTTACCCATGGCGTGCACCTTCCTCGTCGAACTATACCCCCATAGGGTATCAGTCGCATTCGAGCCCCCGACCGCCGACACTCGCCACCGGCGGTGTCCCTATCCTTGGGTCTGTGCCCGGTCCCTACGACCAGAGCCAGGACGACCTGGCCGCCCTCCTCGACGACGAGCCGTCATTTCGAATCCGGCAAGTGTGGGACGGCCTCTACCACCGAGTGCTCCGGCCTCCCGAGATGACCGACCTGCCGTTCGGGCTGCGCACCAAACTCGACGTGGCGCTCCCACCGGCACTGTCCCTGCTCGATGAACGGTCGTCGGACGCCGACCAGACAACCAAGTGGTCGTTTTCCCTCCGCGATGGCTCCGTCATCGAAACCGTCCTCATGCACTACCCCGGCCGGACCACAGTGTGCGTGTCAAGCCAAGCAGGATGCGCAATGGCTTGCAGTTTCTGCGCCACCGGCCAGGCCGGATTCCGACGTCACCTCACCTCGGGCGAAATTCTCGAACAGGTGGCTGCCGCCATCCGGGCGGCACGTCCTCGACGGCTCTCCAACATCGTCTTTATGGGGATGGGCGAACCCTTGGCCAATTTCAACAACTTGTGGCCGGCAATCGAGCGGATCCACGACGGCTTCGGCCTGGGAGCACGCTCCATGACGGTGTCGACGGTCGGCATCATCCCGGGCATCCGACGACTCACCGCCGCACCGCTACCGGTCGGTCTGGCGGTGTCGCTCCATGCGGCGACTGAGGAGTTGCGCAACGAACTGGTGCCCATCAATAGGCGGTACCCGATTTCGGCACTGATGGAGGCCTGTGCCGACTACCGGCGGGAGACGGGTCGCCGCGTGTCGTTCGAGTGGGCCATGATCGACGGTGTCAATGACGGCGACGACCAGGCCACCAACCTCGCCCGCCTGGCCACGTCGGTACGGGCCCACGTCAACCTCATTCCCCTCAATCCGACTCCTGGATACCCGGTACAGGGAACTCCCCTCGAACGCATCGAGGCGTTCCGTTCACTTCTCGAGCGGAACGGCGCCAACGTGACGATCCGGTCGACCCGGGGTTCCGACATCGACGCCGCCTGCGGTCAATTGGCGGCGGGCACTGCCGCCAGAACACCTGTCGAATTCCGCACTCGTTGAGCCATCGGTGACGGTACCTGTCCTGTCGACTTATCGCCTCCTCGGTGCCAACCATTATTTATGTCCAACTGACTATTCAGTGTTTGCCAGGCTCCTTTGCGGAGGCGGGTACACCATCCCTGCAGCTGCAGGAGTTATCGACAGTTCCACGTGAAACAAGTCACAAACCGTTCACTCGGAGTCGGGTGGTATGTGAAGCCGACAGGCGCCGGCACCGACGTTGTGACCTATCAAGATGAAGCAACAAGAGCCATTCCCGTTCCCGAAGGAGACGATTCCTATCCTTCCTGGTCAACCTACTTAATGTCGTAGTGACTCTTAGAGCGGCTGCGTCTGTTCTACGGTTACTGCATGGCCAAGGACCGCAAAAAGCCGAACAAACCGGGATCAGGGCGGAACAGTCCGACCAAGGCCGTCGGACGTTCGTCCGGCATTCCGCTCGACAGCCGTCCGGACGGGCCGGGAGGGTTCGGGCCAGAGAGCCGACCCGAGTTGGTCGTAGCGGTCGACGTGGTTCTCCTGGCCCTGCGTAAAGGCGAACTGTCAACCCTCCTCGCCAAGCGAGGACGGGAGCCCTACAAAGGAGCGTGGGCCCTTCCCGGAACCGTCGTCGAGTCAGGTGAGGAACTCGTCCCGGCGGCCGCACGGGCGGTGGCAGGACGCACCGGAGTGGCGGTGGAGCCCGAGCGTCTCGAACAGTTGGCCATGTTCGCCGATCCGGATCGCGACCCGCGTACCAGGGTGCTGTCGGTCGGCTTCGTAGCGGTAGTCGAGCGGGCGACTCCACCCGCCGGCGGAGATGTAGCCAGCGGACGGTGGTGGGCGGTCGGCGACGTTTCGCTGGAGAAGGGGCCGACGATGGCCTTCGACCACCGCCAGATCCTAGGGGCCGGAGTGGCGATGGTCGCCGAGAAATTCGAGCGTTCGGATCTGGCCACCGCGATGATCGAGGAGCCGTTCACCTTGGGCGACCTGCGGAGGGCCTATGAGGCCGTGTGGGGCGCAACGCTCGAACCGGCCAACTTCCGCCGCAAAATACTCGCCACCCCCTCATTCGTCGAGCCGACCGGCCTCCTCCGCGGCGTCACCACCGGGCGCCCGGCTGAGCTCTACCGACGAGGTAGCGGTGTCCAGCTCCATCCCCCACTCGTCCGACCACGCTGAGCCATTCGAGCTGGTCCGGGGAAGAGCCGTCTAACTAGCGGTCAAGCGTCCGGATGATGCGTGCCGGATTCCCGACAGCCACCACACCGTCCGGCAGGTCGCGGATCACTACGGTTCCGGCACCCACCACCGTGTCCTGGCCGATAGTCACTCCTGGCAGGACGACGACGCCACCGCCGAGCCAGACATTGTCGCCGATGGCGATGGGTTCAGCTGCCTCCCACTTGGCGCGGCGCAGTCCGGCATCGAGCGGGTGGGTGGCGGTGAGCAACTGGACGTTTGGGCCGATCTGTACGTCGTCACCGATGACGATCGGGGCCACGTCGAGGGCCACGAGCCCGAAGTTGGCGAACGTCCGGGCCCCTATCGAGAGATAGCTTCCATAGTCGCAGTGGAATGGGGCACGGATTTCGGCATCCGGTCCCAGGGCACGGAGCAGTACTTCGAGAACCCGCCGCCGACCCTCGTGATCTGCTGTTGGAGTGGCATTGAACACCTCGCAAAGTCCGATGGCACGCAGATGCATTCCGGCGATCTCGTCGTCGACACGGTAGAGGTCGCCAGCCTCCATCCGGGCACGGGAGGTACGGGAGTCTTCGGCATCGGGGTCGGCCATCAATCCAGTCTGCATCAGGCCGATCGTGGTCCGGACGGCACCGGCTGCCGGGCCGCTATGGGACACTGATCCGAAAGTGGCCTCCCGGCCGGCCCCGAACCACCGGCGTCAGCGTCGGCGTCGGCGTCGGCGTCGGCGGTCCGGCGGTCCGGCGGTCCGGGGCCGGATGACGCAGGCGGCGGATGACGAGTTCGACGTCGTGGTGGTCGGGGCTGGCTACGGCGCCGAGCCCGATTGACCCAGCGGACAGAGGAGAAGCAGACATGGAACAAGCAAGCGACACGTTGGCGGGAGATCCGGCCTGCGCCCCAGCTCTGGGCGCGCTCCACACACCAGGCTCGGTCGACATGGTCCCGACCCCGGCCCTGATTTGTGATCTAGACCTGTTGACGCAAAACATCGAGGCGATGCAGCGGGCCGCTGATGCAGCCGGAACGAAGCTCCGTCCCCACGCCAAATCCCACAAGTCGGCCCGCATCGCTCGAATGCAACTCGACGCCGGGGCGACAGGCATCTGCGTAGCAAAGCTGTCCGAGGCTGAGACAGTGGTCACTGAATTGGAGGCAGACGGAGGACCACGCGTCTCCGTCCTCGTCACCTCACCGCTGGGGAACTCCCGCTCAGCTCACCGAGCGGCAGCCCTGGCCGTCAGGTGTGACCTGTCAGTGGTGGTCGACCACGTCGACGGAGTGACCGAGCTGGCTGACGCGGCGTCGGGCGAGCCAAGAATGACGGTGCTGTGCGACGTCGACGTCGGGTCCGGTCGGACCGGTATCACCGACCCCGGTCACGCTGTGGACATAGTCGCCCGAGTTGAATCAGCGTCGTCGTTGCGGTTCGGCGGAGTTCAGGGCTACGCCGGCCACGCCCAACATGTGGCTGGGCGCGAAGGCCGACGCCAGGCAGTTTCTGCGGCCGGTGCCCGCCTTGCCGCCATCGTCGACGCCCTCGAGTCGGCCGGGCACACCGTGGCCGTCCGGACAGGCGGCGGCACCGGCTCGGCCCTGATCGACATGGAGATCGGCGTGCTGGATGAATTGCAAGTCGGGAGCTATGTGTTCATGGACCGCCAGTACCGCGACGCGCTCAACGGCGATCCGGAGTCGGTATTCACCCAGAGTCTCACTTTGGTCACCACCGTCATTTCGACCAACCAGGTCGGGTTCGTCACGGTGGATGCCGGTCTCAAGTCGATGGCCACCGACGCTGGAGTGCCGGAGGTGGTCGGCCACCCGGGCAGCACCTACGCGTTCTTCGGCGACGAACAGGGTCTAGTCACCTCTACCGCCGACTGGGCACCGATCCGCGGTGAGCGGGTGGTCCTGGTGCCACCCCACTGCGATCCGACCGTCGACCGGCATGACCGCATCTGGCTCACTCGGGGTGATGCCGTGGTCGACGTAATGTCGGTGACCGCCCGGGGTCGGTCCTACTGAACGCGCTGTGACAGCTGCCGCATTCGGCCGTCCGGGCCCAGCAGTACCGGAGTTGCTACCCAGGACAGCGTAGATCGGGCGTCGGGGCCGATCATCGCCGGGTCAGCACCCGTGCCGATTCCCAGGGCGTGGAGCCCGATCCGCATCACCGTCTACTCGGGCCCAGTTCAAGGAGTTGAGGACACCAGCGGGCCGACGATGGCCGACCGGTAGCTGGGGGTGTTCGGTGACGAGCAGACGGCGATACCGCCGGCAGGCACGACCAACGCTGCATGGGTCTCCCCTGGCGGGAAGACCTGCACCCGGGTGGCGGATCCCGCCGACGAGCATGGCGGAATCCCGGGGTCGGTGACCGAAACCCCGGAGTAGACAATTGCACCGGGCGCCAAGGCCACCGAGCTGAAACCAACGCCAGTGGTGCGCTGGGCCGGGCTGCCTATCTGACTGCCATCGGCGGCCAGGAACGACACGCCGGGGTATCCGAAGAGGGTGCACGACGACGTTCCAGCATTGAGGTAGGTGAGCACGTAGTGAATGGCGCCGGCTGTGCCGTTGGGACTGCCGATGGAGATGTTGAGGTCACGAGTAGCGCAGCTGTTGGTCTTGGGGCCTGACGTTGTCGAGGTGGCTGACGACCCCGAGGTCGTCGGGGTCGTGATCGGCGCGGTAGTGGGCGGGGCGGTAGTCGATGCGCCGCCAATGGGGGTGGTCGTCGGCGATGACGACGACCTGCTGCACGCGGCCAAGAAGAGACCCACCCCTACGAGGAGTACCGCGGCTGCTCGCGACCGACCTTGGTCCTCTGCCGGTGTGACCGTCGGGGCTGGTCGGTCGGTCAAGTGATCCTGAACTCGCATGGCGGACTCCTCGTTCGGTGCTACGGACCCGTGGACGTGTTTGCCACCGTAGGTCCGCCTCAGGCCGGGCCGGCGGAGTCTGCCCCGAATCTGTCCGTTAGCGGCCGGATTCGACCACGACCGACCCCGAGGCCTGAAGCCCTAGCGATTGGAACCGCAGCACCCGTGGGTAGTGGGCGGCGTCGAACCGGTCGACGAAGCCCCGGACCGGTTTCGGTAGCTGCACGGTGAGCTTGCCGCCCGGCCGCCCGTCATCCTTCAGCAGGGTCAGGATCAGCGTGCACGGGCCGACCGCGACCGACTTGATCCGCGGATCGGCCTTCATGACGGCGGAGGCGTAGAGGGCGATGGCGCACGACGAGTTGCTCCTCGGCACCCCCTGGACACCGGCCACCTCGAGGGCCGAGGCCACCTCGTCCGGGTCATGGCCGAGACTCTCCAACAGAGCTCCCACCCGCCTCTTGATGTCGCGTAACTCACCCATCGGCACCCCTCACCCGGGGGATCGCCCCGGAACGGCAGCCAATACATCGATAGACAACCATACGTGGGCGCAGCCGACCAAAGCGGCGGTGGCAGAACCGTCGGGGCGAGTGTGCGTTGATGGCAAGCTCAACGGTTAGGGTCCAGCGCTGGAACGGTGACGATTCCATGGATGCCGGCCCTCGACCATGAACGCGCCAAGGATCCCAAAAGGCCACTTGGTGGTCCCCCTCGTCGATGACGTCGTGCGGCAACCCGGACCAGCCCCCGATGACGGTGGCAGTATGCACAATGATCTGATGGCACCCTCGTTCGAACACTCTCTGATGCAAGGACCCCACATGCACTGCCGACACCCCGACCGGATCCGGCTCCGCTTTGGTGGTACCCGGAACAGTGCCGGCCGATGATCCTCGATCGGTTCGACGTCGACGGTCGAGTTGCCGTGGTGACCGGGGCAGGGCTCGGCATCGGCCGGGGCATCGCCATCGGGCTGGCCGAGGCCGGCGCCGACGTGGTGTTGGCCGCCCGCACCGAATCGGACCTCGACGAAGTGGCCGGCCAGATCCGAACCCTCGGGAGGCGTGCGGTCGTCATACCGACCGATGTGATCATGGAGACCGAGTGCCAGCGGCTGATTGTCCAGGCTGTCGAGGAGCTCGGCAAGCTCGACATCCTTGTCAACAACGCAGGTGGGGCCTTGCCGAGAGCCGCCTTCGACACCAGCGAGGGGTTCATGGCCCGTACCTTCGCCTTCAATGTGACGGCGCCGTTGACCCTGACGAAGTTGGCCGCACGCCAGATGGTGGACACGGCCGGAGGGGGCTCAGTGGTCAACATCTCGTCGCGGTCGGCATCCATGACCCAGCCGATGTTCGTGGCCTACGGCGCGGCCAAGGCTGCCCTCGACCGGATGACCCGCAACCTGGCTCCGGAATTGGCACCCCGGGTGCGGATCAACGCGTTAGATGTGGGCGGCGTGGCCACCCGATCCCTCGAGTTCGTGCTGACCGATGACTCGGCGCGAGAGCAGTTCCTGGCCGGCACGCCGATGGGCCGACCCGGCGACCCCGAGGACATCGCCTGTGCCGTCCTCTATCTGGCGTCCGACGCCTCATCGTGGGTGACCGGCAAGGTGTTCGAGATCGACGGGGGAACTGAGGCACCGGCCATCCTCGTGCCGATTACACCGCTTGAGCCGAGCCCCGGGTCTGTCGGGTGAACCCGGAGAGCGAAAGGCATTCCGGTGTGACGACCAGCCCTATGACTGGTCTGTCCCATGTTCAACTGCGAGTCACCGACATCACGGCCAGCGCCGAATGGTACGCCGCGGTGCTCGGCCTCGCACCCTTTAAGGCGGACCCGGCCATCGGTTACGTGGCCCTCCGCCACCCCACGTCCGGAGTGGTCATTGTGCTGACCACGGACCTGTCGGGCAGCTGGCACGCGCAAGGGGGTGCGCTCGACCACCTGGCCTTCGCCGTACCGGACGGTGCCGCCCTCGAGGCCTGGGCCGACCATCTCACGTCCGTGGGCATCGACCACGCTGGAGTGAGGCCCGAAAATGGCAACCCCTCGCTACAGCTCGTGGACCCGGACGGCACTGCGGTTGAATTGGTGGCGCCGAGGCCACCCGCAGGCTGCGGGTCCCGGCCGGACGGTTGACCGGCCCCTTCAGACCCGGCGACACACCAGGTCGGGCTCATCGGGATCGGCGCGGGACCCGTGGTGCCGGCCGTGTACTGAACAGGCGTTCAGTCCTGGTCAGCGACGCCCACGTCGCACATTCTTCGGTTGCGAAACGTAAAGCTGAGGTGAGCCTCGACCGACGCAAAGGGAACTGACCATCACCTGAAGGGCGACGGGGCCCATGGACTCGACCAAACACGGGATGCTGGCCGACACGATCGGCGTCGAGTCCGAGGTCGGCGCGCGCCGGCGGTTCTGGCTCGCCCACATGCGGATGGGCTTCGGGATCTTCCTTTTCGAGACCCTGGTCGTCATGCTGTACCTGCACCTGACCCCAACCGGGCCGCACCGCGCTGCACTATGGCCAATCATCGTGTCATGGGCGGTATGCGCAGCCGCCGGCATCCTCGTCGCGCCAATCGTGGCCGGGCAGTCGTGGCGGACCACATATTCCGTAACCTGGACAGTGGCGTCCACCTTCGCGGTGGGCCTGGTGGCGCTGCTCGATACCGGAGTCAGTAGCCCGATCCTGCTCCTCCTCTATCTCCCCCTTGCCTATGCGGCACTGATGTTCACCTCCCGGTCAGCCCTGATCTGCGGCCTGTCGACCCTGTTGGTGGTGGGTGTTGTCGCCGGATTCGACCGGCACTTCGCGGCGACAGAGGGATGGACCTCCACCCTTCTTGGCACTCTGGCCGGCGCGGCGGCACTGTCGGTTGCGGCAGCGGTCAACCGCAGCCACATCGAACAACACCAGGAGCACCTGCTCGCGCAGTTGGCCGAACTGGCAGGCACCGACGAACTCACCGGGTGCGCCGTGCGGCGCGTGCTGCGCCAGCACGCTGAAGAGGAGATCGAACGGTCCCTCCGGACCGGGAGCTCACTCAGCTTCATGATGATCGACGTCGACCAGTTCAAGTCAGTCAACGACAGTTTCGGGCACGTAGTGG
>Ga0209068_10001453_pt1 | contig 11840 bp, 11 predicted proteins | sample ColStrG_CSR_2012_FD_187200 | JGI IMG/M metagenome (GOLD analysis project Ga0209068, IMG submission 187200) | Freshwater sediment microbial communities in response to fracking from Pennsylvania, USA - Cold Stream Run_MetaG_CSR_2012 (SPAdes)... | ecosystem: Environmental > Aquatic > Freshwater >...
GACGATGAGGCCGATGGAAAAAGGCGATCTCATCATCTGCGAAATGCATCCGAAGTTCGGCGGCTATTTCACCCATGTCGAGCGCACCTATTGCCTGGGTGAGCCGGAGCAGGAGCAACTTGAGATTTACGAGGGATGTCTTGCGGCCTACCGGTGCGGCCTCGAGCAGTTCGGCCCGGGCAAGACGATTTCGACCGCGCTTATGGCCGTCAAGGATGAGATCGACGCTCGCGGACTTGCGATCTGCGAAGCAGGAATTCACGGCCACGGTCTGGCTTCGCTGGAATATCCGCGGTTCCGGCACCATGCCATCGCCGCCGATCGCGAAGCCGTCAAGGCGATCGGCGATCGGTTTGAAGCCGGTATGGTGTTCGCTTTCAACATCGACCTGCTCGATCCGCGCTGGCGGGAGGGCAAGACCGGCTGTGTGTTCGCCGAAACAGTCGAGATTACGTCGACGGGCTGCCGTCGCATGCACGCCTTTCCGACGGAATTCCAGCGGGTGCCGGAAAATTGACGATGGACACCGCAAGCATTTGCCGAGGGCCGCGTCCGAGCAACGAACGACTTTCCCGCGGTCCCTCTTGCGCTTTCCCTTCCGTCGTTTGGCCCATCATCAGATCTCGGCAAGGGAGTAGCTGGTGCTGCGCCCGCCGCCTTCGTCCTTGGCAAGGATAGCGCGCTCTACGAGGTCGTTGATATCGCGCAATGCCGTATCCGGAGAGGTCTTCGCGATGATTGCGTATTTCGACGAGGTGAGCTTGCCTTCGGAACCGTCGAGCAGGCGATTGATGATGTCACGCTGTCGCTCATTGAACTGGGCGGCTGCGTGTTTCCTCCAGAACTCGGCTTTTCGAAGCACATCGACCAGCGTCTTCTCAGCGCCGTCAAACGCGCGATTGAGGCAGGCCAGAAACCATTCCAGCCACGGCGTGACGTCAAGATCGCCCTTCTGCGTTGCTTCCAGCCTGTCGTAATACGCATTGCGCTCCTGACGGATTTGCGCGGTCATGCTGTAGAAGCGCTGCGGACTTTGGTCGGATCGTGCGAGGGCCATATCGGCGATCGCGCGCGCGATGCGCCCGTTGCCATCCTCGAACGGGTGAATGGTGACAAACCAGAGATGAGCGATGGCAGCTCTCATGACGGGATCGGTGTCATCTTCTTTTTCAAACCAGTCGAGAAAGGCTTTCGTTTCGTCGGAAAGCTGGGTGGCTTCTGGCGCTTCGTAGTGGATGCGTTCTTTTCCGACAGCGCCCGAAACAACTTGCATCGGTCCGGTTGCGCCGGTGCGCCAGCCACCCACCGTGATCTTGTGCATGCCGCTGCGTCCGGTGGGAAAAAGCGCTGCATGCCAGCCGAACAGACGTTCGTCGGTGAGGGGCTGGTCATACTTTTGCGTAGCGTCGAGCATCATTTCCACGACGCCCTCAACATCGCGTTCGGCGGGTGTCAGTGCGCCTATTTCGATGCCAAGTCGGCGCGCGATCGACGAGCGCACCTGGTCCTTGTCGAGGATTTCGCCTTCGATTTCGCTCGACTTGACCACGTCCTGAGTCAGCGTCTGGAGCATCGCCTCGTTGCGCTGGGGAAAGCCAAGGGCCTCCATGCGCCCGACGAAGCGCCCCTGGCGATGACGCAGCGCCGCAAGCGGCGCCGCGAGAGCCTTTTCATCCCAGTGGAATTTCGGCCAATCGGGTAGCTGATGGATGTATTTTGCCATAATCTCCGCACCTTATGCGGAGATTATGGGGCCCATTCCCCGCAAAGACAAGACATTCGCCGCACATCATGCGGAGAATGATCCGCCCCTGGACGGGCTCCCGTCGCACGCCCTTCGACGTAATTCCAGCGGGCGCTGGCAAATTGACAAGGGCACGAAGCGTACCGAGGTCGCTGCATAGACAGTGATTTTGTATCAATCATTGAAGGTGTCGTGGATGCTGACCGCACCCCGGCGCCAATATCCGGCCGCTCTCATCCATTTCGGGTTGGCGCCGGCCTCGGCGATGAGCTGTGCGCGGAGTGCCTTGGCGACCAGGCTCTCGCATGCGACCCATGCGTAAAAATCGCCGGGTGGAAGCGGCAATTGCTCGAGCGCCCGCTCCAAAATGTCGGTTGAGCCGGGGGCTGCGCCGTTCCGGTGAACCCAGGTGATCGAAAGATTCGCGTCGGTCTGGAAGGCAAGCTCTTCGGCCGGGCTGGCGACCTCGGCGAGGACGATTGTCCGTGTTCCCGCGGGCAGTTCCTCCAGTCGCCGCGCGATGGCCGGCAGGGCGGTCTCGTCGCCGATCATGAGATGCCAGTCATAGGCCGTGGGGATTATGAAAGAACCGCGGGGCCCCCCGATTTCGACATTCTGTCCGACCTGCACGCTTTGGGCCCATCGCGTCGCTGGCCCCGCCTCATGCAAGGCGAAGTCGATCGCCAGACTCCTGGTCTTGGGATCGAACCGGCGCGGCGTATAGTCCCGGCGATCGCCCGCGGGCTTGCCGTCGGGACCGGCGCCGGCATTTGGTATAAAGAGTTTGACGTGATCGTCGAAGCCGAGGCTCGTAAACCCCTCCAGCTCGTCACCACCAAAGGTGACGCGCACCATGTTCGCCGTCAGTTTCTCGACAGCCGTGACCGTAACCCGGCGCCGTTTCGCCTCGTGGCGGACCCGGCGAGGGAGGCGCGCATCGGCTTCGTCGGTTGCGAGAGCAGTTGGTGCGGACATGTAGGGACACTCCTCGTTGCCGCATATAGGCCAAACTGTTTGTTTGTTCAATCCCGTTCGCGTGTCTTTGTCCGCCAGTATGTCGCGCGTGCAATTTAGAGTTATTCTAGTTCGATCGTGGCAGCCGCGAGTTCCCGATTGATACTGTTCGCGGCCCGCCATCACGAGGATCATTCCGTCTTGATGCCGGCCGTCCGGATCACGTCGCCCCATTTCTTGGTTTCTTCGGCGATGGGCCGGCCGAAATCGGCGACTTTTGCACAAAGGAAATGTCAGGAGCGTCGTGATCAAGGTGGCGGGTCGCCGTCATATTGAAAAAACGCCGGGATGATAAGTTTCGCGTCGCGCTACTAGCAAATGTTTGGTCGTGGCTGTGAGATGGTTGGGGCGGCCGTGCCGTGAGCAGATGGCCTGGCTGGGCGCCGCCGGCCTGACATGAATCGAAGCCGGCCAGAGGCAGGCGAGGCAGGCGGCCACCACTATGGGGCTGGGTCGTGCCGCCCCATTTCTCGTCAAACCAGGGAAGCTCAATCCATGGCAAAGATCGTTTTGGGCATCGCCGCTCCCCACAGCGGAATGCTCGGCAAGCCGGCCGAGACGTGGCTGCAGGACGGTGAACGCGACCGGAAAAACCCGATCCTCTGGTACCGCAACAAGACGTGGAGCTACCAACAGCTGGAAGCGGAGCGCCGCTCCGAGGGATTTGAGCGTTTCCTGACCCTGGAAGAGCGGAACAAGAGGCACGCCGCCTGTCGAAAAGCCATCGATCGCCTGCGTGAGGTTTACACCGAGGCAAAGCCGGATGTCGCCATCATCATCGGCAAGGACCAGAATGAAATCTTCCTCGACGTAATGCCGACCTTCGCGGTGCATGTCGGCGCGGCTATCGAGAATGGTCCCCCGCAGCGGCCCAACTACGCGCCCTCGGAGCCCATCGTTTATCCGGGCGCGCCCGACTTGGCGGCCCACATCTCGAGCAGCCTCCAGCACGACGGGTTCGACATCACCTGCATGACGAAGATGCCGCCCAATGTCTGGCTGCAGAACAAGATCGTCGTGCCCCATGCTTACGGATTCATCTATCATGAAATCATGAATGATCGCGCGCCGCCCTCGGTGCCGATCTACATGAATACCTTTTATCCGCCCAACCAGCCCACGATCGGAAGAAGCGTCGAATTCGGCCGGGCGCTGTCCCGCGCCATCGCATCCTGGGACGCTTCGGTCCGGGTGGCTCTGGTGGCGTCGGGCGGCTTGTCGCATTTCGTTTGCGACGAGGAATTCGATCGCTCGATACTCGAAATGTTCAAGAATGCGGATCTCGACGCGCTCCAGCGGGTCGACGAACGCAGCTATCAATCGGGCACGTCCGAAATCAAGTTGTACACGCCGGTCATCGTCGCAATGGCGGAAAGAAAGTGCCGCATGACCCTCGTTGATTATGTGCCCTGCTACCGCACCGAGGCGGGAACCGGCGAGGGTATGGGTTTCATGTACTGGAAGCCATGAGGGAGGTTCCGAGGTGAGCATCATCGACGTGATCACGCGAAGACGATTCAGCCAGGGACTTCTGACGGGAGGGATCGCCGCGTTGGCGAGCCGGGCGCCTGCTCAAACGAAGGGACCCAAGACTCGGGTTCCCATCGTGATGACGGCCGGCGTTTCCGGTCTTGTTCTGCATGAAATGGCGCTCGCGCAGGGATATTTCGACGATTTTTCCATCGAGCCCGACGTACTCACGGTGAGCGATGGAACGAAGTCGACCGCGGCGTTGATCAGCGGGGGCAGCGACATCTGCATGTGGTCGGGCTTCAATCAATTGCTGCCCGCCATTGAGAAGGGCGCCCGTCTGAGAATACTGGCCGGCGCGCTGAGCCTGCCGTCGCTGGCGATCTATTCGCGCAGGCCCGAAATCAAGTCGGTGAAGGATCTCGAGGGGAAAACTCTGGGGATCGGGGCGCCAGGCGCGGTGCTGCATCAGATGATCGCCCTGATGCTGAAGAAAAAAGGCATCGATGTCGCCAGTGTGAATTTCCGAAACGTCGGCGGCAACGCCGACATATTCAAGGCGGTCGTCGCCGGAACGGTCGATGCGGGACCATCCGACGTCGACGTCTTCGATCAGCAGGAGCGCTACGGCGTTCACGCGCTGGCTGACGGACTACTTTGGAAGGAAGTGCCGGAGTACACAAATCAAGCGTCCTATGCGTCGGTCGACGCCATCCAGAAACGTCGCGAGCTGTTGGTGCGCACCTTGGCGGCCTACGCGAAGGTCTATCGTTTTGTCTCCGGCCCGGAATCGAAAGACGCTTTCCGGCGCGCGCGGGAAAAGGTGATCGGGCGCAATGAGGAGCACGAGGCGTCGACGCAGTGGAATTGGATCCAGGCCAACCAACCATACTGCAAGGACCTCGTTCTTTCAGACGATCAGATCAACCTCGTCCAGAATTTGAACGTCGAATTTCGCGTGCAGACCAAGGTTCTTCCGATGAGCGCAGTCGCCGACATGAGCGTGGCGCGCGACGCGTTGAAATTGCTCGGCTAGTCGATCGATTCTGCGTAGGGCGGGTTCGCTTTAGCCCGCCATTCCGGCGAGATGGTGGGTTAAAGCGAACCCGCCCTACGACGGTCGATGCGACTTGAGGTTTGAGCTTTTGGAGGAAACGATGATTCGGCGAAAGTTTCTTGGCGGCCTCCCGGCAGCCATTGTGCTGGCCTGACGTCATCCGCCATGGCTCAAATCCGTAAAAAGGGCGTCATGCTCATGAACCGGATCGGGCCATCGTCCTCGGAGTTCTACATCGCCAACGCCGATGGAAGAGGACACATGATATGACTGCTCGAATGGGCACAACGGACTCGCTTTCCCGACGTGGCTTCCTTGCCGGAATCGGGATGACGCCGTTTTTGACTACAGCCGCCCTGGCGCAATCCGCGAGCGCCATCCCGGATGACAGATCGCTCGGCAGCCTCAAGGATGCGAAAGGAACCAAGCTGGTGCTGCTCGGCACCGCCGGGGGCCCAGGCGTCGGCCGCAAAGCCTATTCCACCTCGCACATGATGCTGAGCGACGGGGCGGCCTACATCCTCGATTGCGGTCTTGGCGTAACCAATCAGTTCGCCAGGACGGGCATTCCGTTTGGGGCGGTACGGTCCATTTTCATCACCCATCATCACCCGGATCATAATCTCGAATATGGCCCCTTGCTGGTGGTCGGTTGGATTCAGGGGATGTCCCAAAGGGTCAGCGCCTTCGGGCCGCCGCCGCTCAAGTCCATGACGGAGGATTTCCTGCGCGGATACGAGGCGACCATCGATTTTTGGGCGGAGGACATGAAAATGCGGCCGCTCAGGGCGATTGACGTCACGGAGATTTCCAGTTCCGGTCCCGTCATGAAGGACGACCGGGTGAGCGTCCGGTCGGTGCTGGTCGAGCATCCGCCGGTAAACCCGGCCTTCGGCTACCGCTTCGACTTCAAGGATCGCTCGATCGCATTCTCCGGCGACACGGCTCCGCTGCCGGCGGTCGCCGAACTGGCGAAAGGCGCCGACGTTCTGGTTCACGAGGCGATGTACGTTCAGGCGGTCGAGGCGAACGCCCGGGCTCAGATCGCCAGAGGCCGGCCGATCAACTACGACGCTTACATCGCGCACATGATGGGGAGCCACTCGCCGGTCGAGGAAGTCGGCAAGATCGCCCATGCGGCCGGCGTGAAGACGCTGGTGCTCTCGCATTTCACCCCGAGCCTCGACAGCATCACCGACGACATGTGGCGGGAGGCGGCGGCGAGATACTTCAAGGGCGAGATCGTGGTTGGCAAGGATCTGATGGTGATCTGAGCGTACGGCGGCCACGACCAGCTGCTCGCTCAATCCGGGAGGACGCAGCGCAGATGTGCCGCTGGAGCATGATCGGGCAAAGTCGAATCGGAGCGGATCTGGATTCCAGTTGTTTCTGCACTTGGGAACGCACACATCGGTGTCGTCCCGGCCAAGGCCGCTGCAAGCGGCCACAGAGCCGGGACCCATACTCCGCAGCCAATCGAGAGGGCACGGCGTACGGGTCCCTGATTTCGCAGGGAGGACGTCGGTGGTGTTCGCAGTTCTCACGATTATGCGCTAGGCCGGCAGCGGCCATCCGGCCCAGTTGCTCACGGCGCGGCCCATGATCAGATCGAGGTCGTGGTCCGACAGCCACGGGAGCTCGTCCGTGAAGGCGGTGACGCACTCCTTGTAGGGCGTCTTGAGAAGCGTCACATCGGAGCCCCAGAACATGCGTTCCGGTCCGAACGCGTCGTAAGTGCGGCGCAGGATCGGATGGAGATTGCGATAAGGGTATGCTTCTGCGGAGAGGAAGGGGAGGCTTGCCGCCTTGATGCTCACGTTGGGGTATTTGGCCAAAGCGAGCACCGCATCGAAATCCGCAAAGCTCGCCAGGCCGGTCGTGCGCGGACGAACGCCGAACGAATCGATGCAAACCTTGAGGCCGGGATGTTGCGCGGCGACGCGGGCGAGGTCCGGCATCATGCCGCCCGCGAAGATCATCAGCGGAATGCCGGCGCGCTCCGCAATCGGCCAGAACCAGTCCGCCGATCCGTCGGACATCCAGGCCCGCCCTTGCGGGGAGCCGAGGAAGAGGCGGATTCCGAGCATCCCTTGGCGCTTGTTCCAGTTCTCCACGACGGCCGGATCGGGCGTCTTTGTGGTGTCGAACAGACCCATGACGGCCAGCCGGTCGGGAACCGCGCGGGCGGCCGCGAGCGGCAGCTCGTTCCCGTCCGGATTCCAGGACGGGGTTATGATCAAGGCACGCTCGACACCGGCCGCCGACATTTCCTGCAGGAGCTGCTCCTTGGAAAATGGTTCTTGCCGGTGCGTCGGACTGGGCTTTCCCCCGCTCCAGATATGCGTTTGGGAATCGACGATATGCGCCGGTCGGCGTCCGGATTGCGCGCGCGCGCCGGTCTCTGACCACGGGACCGCCCCGGCCGCCAAGGCGGAAACAAGCACGTTTCGCCTGGTCCACGGTCTATTCGGCTGCATGGTCGCCCCTCCCGGCAACCTCGCCATCGTCGTCTCCGGTCCAGGAGCAAGGCGTCTTGCGATATTGGCGGATGCTCCAGCGGTACCTCGCCACGGAAAAATGCGCCGTCGTGCGTCGAAGTTGCCGTGCATCGTATCCGCTGCGCGCGCTGATGTCATTCATCCACGCGATGAACATCTTCGTAACAGTTCGCCCGCGGACGTCACGCGGCACTTTGTGCCTTGATGCGCTTTGCATCTTCTGACTTGAGGCTCCGCCGCGCCATTTTCAGGTCATAGTGAGTCTGAAGGTTCATCCAGAATTCCGCACTGTTGCCGAAGTACAAGCTCAACCGAAGTGCAGTGTCAGCCGTGATGCGCCGCCGGTTGTTGACGATCTCGGCGATCCGGTTGGGTGAAATGCCGATCGCTTTGGCGAGCTGATTCTGTGACAGACCATACTCGACCAGAAACTCCTGCTTGAGCATCTCGCCGGGAGTGACCGGCGCAAACCCCTTGTCAGTCATCGCCATCTCCTGTCAGTGATAGTCAACGATCCGAACCTCGTGAGGCTCACCATCGATCCACTTGAAGATCACCCGCCATTGATCGTTGATGCGGATCGAGTGGAAATCCTTCAGGTCGCCCTTGAGCTTCTCCAGCCGGTTTGCCGGCGGTACCATCAAGTCCTCCAGTCGGCTTGCCGCGTTGACGGCTTCGAGCTTGCGCTTAGCGGGCCTGGCGATCCCGCGGAACTGGCGCACGACCTCATCTTGGAACAACGCTTCTGACGCCTTGTCGCCAAAGGATCGGATCATCGCGGCAATCTTACCGAATACCGGTATGCGGTCAAGGCGCAAGAAGACCGGCCGGTCCTGCGACCAGTCAAGCCTGCCGCGCAGGGCTGGCTTGTGTACAGGGTGTGCGATGCGGCGTCGAACGGGGGCGAAAATTATCGACCGCGACCGGAAAGCAGCGCGGCGCACGCATCGATTTGTGACGGCAGCACTTTTCGTGCGGGGAACAATGCATCAGGATCAGCGGCGCTCTGGCGACATCGAAGCGCGCGAGCGATCAAGCTGACGTCGAGCCCCGCCGCATGTCTTGCGCTCAGAAACGCCACGGCGTCATCATTTGAGCCCATGAGGCCCGTCGTCCAGCTGTAGCAAAAGCGCCCTGGATAGAGCAGCGTCCGCAGATACGCCTTGCGATCCTTCGGCTCGAGCGTTTCGGCTGCCACGAAGCTCCGCGCACGCTCTGCCCAGTCCGCAAACGGCGCTCCGCGCAGGTAACGGCGAATTTCTTCCAGCGCGGGGCGCGCAGGCAGCACGCGTTCGCGCTCCATCAGCGTAACCGCGTGATCCAGATAGTCTATGCGATCCAGTGGCGGAAATCGGCCGAGAGAGAAGTGCTGGTCGGTCCAGAACACCGAAACCTTGGGCCCCCAATCGGCAGACAGCACGACGGCCTCGCGTCTCAACCGATCGAGCGCCTGCACGGATAGTCCCGCCGTCGTGACGAGGGCGATGTCGATATCGCTGTAGCGGCGGCTGAATCCGGCATGGGCCAGGCTGCCAATGAGATACGCACCAAGCAGCTCGGTCCCAAGCGCCTCCTGCAAATGCCGGACGAGACGGCGGGCAAGATCGACCGCCGCGGCTCTGGCGCGTTCGTCGGGATCAGCGTGCGTCATCGTTCACACGAACGAGTCATTCCGGCTGAATCCCGGCTTCACGAACCACCACGCCGTATTTCTGGTATTCCGCGACAATCATGTCACGAAATTGCTCGCTGTCGCGGAAATCGATCGACATTCCCAGCGTCGACATGCGCGCCCGGACCTCGGGCAGCTCGGTGATCTCGCGAATGGCTTCTCTGACCCGCGCAACGACGCCCGGCTGCACCTTGGCCGGTGCGGCAATTCCGTAGAAAAAGTCGATGTCGAATCCCGGCACCGCGCTTTCGGCGACGGTCGGCACTTGTGGCAGCATCGGAAATCGTTGCTGAGTCGAGACTGCCAGGGCCTTCACCTTGCCCTGCTCGACGAACGGCATGACGGCCACCGACAGCGCCCAGATGAGCGGAATCTGTCCGCCCAGGAGGTCGTTGAGTGCCGGCGCCGCGCCGCGATAGGGCACGTGCGCAATCTCGATCTTCGCCGCCGTGTTCAACCACAAGGCTGCGAGGTGATGCGGAGACCCGACTCCGGCCGTCCCAACCGAGAGTTTGCCCGGATTGACTTTGCTATAAGCGATGAGTTCCTTGACGTCGTTTACCGGAAGCGAGGGATGCGCGAACAACACAAGCGGCTGAGTCGCGACCAGAGCAATTGGCCTGAAGTCGTTGGTCACGTCGTAAGGTACGGTCTTATTCATCCACTTTGCCAGAACAGCGGCGGGCTCCATGAGCAGCAGGGTGTATCCGTCGGGATTGGCCTTGGCGACGAAACTGGCACCGACCATCGAGCCAGCACCCGGTCGATTTTCCACTACCACCGACTGCTTCAGTTTCTCTTGAAGTTTCTCGGACAAGATTCGTGCCGCGGTGTCAACTCCGCCGCCCGCGGCTACCGGCACGACTAGTGTGATCGACCGCGTCGGATAGGTTTGTGCTCTGACTATGTGAGGGACTACTGCAAGCGCGGCAGCGCCCGTTGCTACATACAGAAATTGGCGGCGCGGAAGTTTCATGGCGTACCCTCCGTTGGGCTCGACTCATGCGAAACAACCAAGACAAGCCTAGCCGCACCACTCAGAACTAGATAATATTATTACCGAATGGTGCCATAACGATTTCGAATGACAGCCACCGCGCAATGGAACGACCGCGTCCGCCGACGCCTCAAATTGCGAGACGTGGACATTCTCCTGGCCGTTATTCAAACCGGCAGCATGGGGAAGGCGGCGAGCGCCCTCAACATGTCGCAGCCCGCCGTTTCCAAGGCGATTGCCTATCTGGAACAGACCCTCGGCGTGCGCCTGCTCGACCGGAGCCGGCAGGGCGTAGAGCCGACACCGTATGGCCGCGCGCTCATCAAGCGAGGTGTCGCAATGTTCGACGAATTGCGGCAGGGCGTTCAGGACATCGCGTCTCTTGCCGATCCGACGGTGGGAGAGATACGCATGGGAGGGAGCGAACATACCATATCCGCCATCTACTCGCCCGTCGTCCATCTGTTCTCGGCACAATATCCGCGCATGTCCTTTCATATCGTCGTCGGGGACCTACAAACGATGTCCCGGGAATTGGACGCACGGCACATCGACTTTGTGGTGAGCCGAATGTACAGCGCTCCCTCCGAAGAACACTCGGTTGAAGTGCTTTTTGAAGATCCCTTGGTCGTCGTCACGGGACCGAGCAATCCGCTGGCTCGCCGTCGCAAGATCGAGTTTGCCGAACTGTTGGAAGAACCATGGACATTGCAACCGCGCGAGAACAATTTCGGCGCGTTCGCCATGGATGCCCTTCACGCCGCCGGCCTTGCTCCTCCACAAATCACGGTTGCTACTACGTCCAGCAATTTACGCGGCGAAATGCTCGCGACCGGCCGCTATCTCACAATGGTCCCTCGCTATTGGGTCCTGCTGCCGCGTAGACACCCATCGCTAAAGGTCTTGCCGGTGGAATTTCCCAATACGCGTCTCAAAGTTGCGATCATCACTCTGAAGAATCGGTCCCTCAGTCGGGCCACGGAACTCTTCATCAACAGCGTGCGTGCCCTCACAAAGCCACTGGCGAGGGAAAAATAATCTGATACGCGTGCGACCGGCGGGCCTATGCCTCGCCGCTTGCGGCGATCAGCCCAGCTTGTCTTGCAGGGCTGGCTTGTGCGCCCCGGGTGCAATGAGGCATCGAACGAGGGCGAAAATCATCGCAGCATGTCGTACAAGAATGCCCACCAGGCGGCCCTGGAACTTGCGAGCGCGCGAATAGAATGAAGTCTAATCAACCATACCGTTTCTCTATCGCCCCCATGATGGAATGGACCGACCGGCATTGCCGGTTCTTCCATCGCCTCATGACGCGCCGCGCGCTCCTCTATACCGAGATGGTCACGACCGGCGCGGTGCTGCATGGCGACCGCGCGGCGCTCATCGGC
>Ga0209068_10001455_pt1 | contig 11822 bp, 6 predicted proteins | sample ColStrG_CSR_2012_FD_187200 | JGI IMG/M metagenome (GOLD analysis project Ga0209068, IMG submission 187200) | Freshwater sediment microbial communities in response to fracking from Pennsylvania, USA - Cold Stream Run_MetaG_CSR_2012 (SPAdes)... | ecosystem: Environmental > Aquatic > Freshwater >...
GGGCCTCACCAACTACATGCGCGGCTTGCAGTTGCGTCCCGCTAAGGTCAAAGCGTTCTTCCAGGCCCCGAGCGTGCGCTACGCGGCGTGACAGATTTAAGATATGTATTTGTGTGTCGAGTTAGTAGAATCAATCGTGTTCACATTGGTTTGATCGAACGTTGATTTCGACGGGTGGCTGATCACTCGCGCGTTAAGTCAATGTGACGTGCGGTAGTGTTTGTTGGTTTACACACTTGTCCGCAGGTTAAAACAAGGAGAGTGATCATGTTGAAGAAAATAGTGATCGCCGGCGCGATGACAGCAACCCTACTTGGCTCGGCAGCACCACCGGCCTACGCCAAGTTCAGTCATGCGGACTGCGCATATGCTCAGAAGCTGATGGATTCTGGCGCAACTCAATCTGGATACAATGAATGGGCCGCGACCGTGACCGCCTGTGAACAGCAGGGAATCAAGTAGCAGCATGGCCGGTTGGCCCAGCGTGGCGTCTCGCAAATGCCGACACAGTCCATAGCAAGATCGCATTGACATTTGCGAGATTTAAACCACACCAGTATCAATGAGTCTAGTGTCGTGCGTGTGTGAGAGACAGATCTACGGTTTCTGTATAGCACGCAGGTAATTTGGCTGCCGGACACTAGTTGCATGAACGGGACGGGCGTCCATTCGCATCGGTTTGGGCGCCCGGTGCCGGCCAAATTGACGCACCGATTTGTGAAACATGGCCGACCCCGACAGTCATCTCCCCGTCTCGTCGCTGGTCGATCCGCTCTCTTTATGCGTTCTGGACGCCACAAGCAGATACATGGCAGGCACCACGAAAAGGGTGAAAAGGGTGCCAATCGACATTCCGGTGAAGATGACGAGCCCCATCGCGTGGCGCCCCGCGGCCCCAGCGCCTGATGCGATGACAAGCGGCACCACGCCAAAAACCATCGCGGCGGTTGTCATGAGAATGGGCCGCAGACGTGTGGTGGCTGCTTCCTCGATTGCCTCCAGCTTGGACTTGCCCGCCGCGCGCGCTTGATTGGCGAATTGGACGATCAGAATTCCATGTTTGCTGATCAGGCCCATCAGCGTCACGATTCCGACCTCAGTGTAGATGTTGATGGTCGAATACCCGAGAAAGATGAAGACAACGGCCCCGAACAGCGCGAGCGGGACGGAGATCAGAATCACCACCGGATCGCGGAAGCTTTCGAACTGTGCCGCCAGGGCGAGGAATACGATGACCACCGAAAACAGCATGGTGAAAAGGAAACCGCCCGATTCTTGCACGAACTGGCGCGACTGCCCGGCGTAGTCGGCCGAGAAGCCGGTCGGCGCGACCTGCTGCAATGTGGTGCGAAGATAGTCCAGGGTCGCGCCTTGTGCCCCGGCCGGCACGCCCGAGATGGTCGCCGAATTGAGCTGCTGGAAATGCGATATCGATTCCGGCACGACGCTTTTCTCCAGATGCGCGATGGTGCCGACCGAGACCGGCCCGCTCAACGTCGGGATGTGCAGGTTCAAGATGTCGCTCGGGTTCAGCCGGCTGACCTGTAGGACTTGCGGGATCACCTGATACGCGCGTCCGTCGATCGTGAAATAGTTCACGTACCCACCCCCCAAAGCCGCCCCGAGTGCCCCGGCGACCTGTTGTTTGGTGACGCCGAGGGACGCGATCCTATCGCTGTCCACCACGAGGTTGGCCTGCGGCTGATCGATCTTCAGATCAGAATCGGCAAAGTAGAACTGGTGGTCCGCCTGTGCCTTCTGGAGCACGGCCTGCACGACGGCGTCGAGATTCTGGAATGGCTGCGTGGTCGTGATGACGAACTGCACCGGCAGGCCCGAGGCGCCCGGAAGCGGAGGAAACTGGAACGCCGCGATCCTTGCCCCCGCGATCTTGTTCCAGTTGGCTTGAAGTTCCGTCTGGATCTCGGCGGCGCTGCGGGTGCGTTCGCCATACGTCTTGAGAAGTACGCCACCTATGCCGGCATGGACGGTCGGAAAGCCATTGATCTGAAACATCTGGCTGTATTCCGGAACCGCCTTGGCGATGTCGAACATCTGCTGCGAATAGATCAGCATCTGGTCCGCCGTCGCTGTGGGCGGACCATTGACCAGCCCCACGACGATACCCTGGTCCTCATTGGGTGCGAGTTCGGATTGTGACATCTCGAACATCACGCCCAAGAGGACGATTAGGACCGCCGCCATCACGATCAGCACCGAATAGGTCTTCAGCAGACTGCGCAACAGACGCTCGTAGCCAAGTCGCACCCGCCCGAAGATCGCATCGATGTGCCGCGCCATCCAACCCGTATCCTGCGATGGGCTGAAGATCCGGGAACACATCATCGGTGAGAGGGTCAGCGCGACGATGCCCGACACCGTGACGGCCCCGGCCAGGGAAAAGGCGAACTCGACGAACAGCGAGCCGGTGAGGCCGCCTTGAAAGCCGATCGGCAGGTAGACCGCGATCAGGACGATGGTCATGGCGATGATCGGCCCGCCGAGCTCGCGCGCGGCAAGAAAAGCCGATTGCATGGGCGTCTTGCCCTCCTCCTTCATGTGGCGGTCGACGTTTTCGACGACGATGATGGCGTCATCCACCACCAGGCCGATGGCCAGAACCATCGCCAGCAACGTCAGGAGGTTGATCGAGTAGCCAAGCAGCTGCATGATGAAGAACGTGCCGATCAGCGACAATGGCATCGCTATCAGCGGAACCGCGATAGCCCGGAAACTTCCCAGGAACAGGAAGATCACCACCGTCACGATCGCCAGGGCCTCGACCAGCGTCTTGATCACCTCGGTGATGGACGAGTTGATGAATACTGTCGAATCGTAGACGATCTTTCCGGTCAGCCCGGTCGGCAGTTGCTCGGCAATAGCAGGAAATGCCGTGCGCACACCCGATGCGACGCTGAGAATGTTCGCCTCCGGCGCGACCTTAATACCGATGAACACAGAACGCACGCCGCTAAACGCGACGTTGAGGTCGTAGTTCTGCGATCCCAGAACCACCGTTGCCACATCCTCGAGCCGCACGATGGAGGCGCCGTTCTGCTTGACGACCAGCCTGTTGAATTCGTCAACCGTATGCAGGTCTGTCGTCGCGGTCAGTGGCACCGATACCATCTGTCCCTTGCTCTGGCCAAGAGCGGCCAAAAAGTTGTTCTGCGTCAGCGCCGCGCCGACATCGCTGGCCGTGACGCCATGGCCCGCCATCCGGTCCGGATCGAGCCAGGCACGCAAAGCAAACACCCGCCCGCCCAACACCTCGGCGGTCTGCACACCCCCAACCGCGTTCAGCTGGGGCACGACCACGCGCGTCAGATAGTCGGTGATATCGTTGGTGGGCAGCGTATCGCTGTAGAAACCCAGATACATCGCGTCCGTGGTCTGCCCGATCGCCACTGTGATCGTGGGGGCTTGGGCGGCCGCTGGAAGCTGGTTCTTGACGGCATTGACCTGCGTGCTGATCTGGGTCAGCGCGCGGTCGGAGTCGTAGTTCAGCCGCAGCGTCGCGGTGATCGTCGAAACCCCGCTGGCGCTGGACGATGACAGGTAGTCGATGCCCTGGGCTTGGGCGATCGATGCTTCCAGCGGTTGGGTGATGAACCCGGCGATGGTCGCGGCGTCGGCGCCGGAGTAGGTGGTCGAGATTGTGACCACGGCCGACTGAGACTTCGGATACTGGTTGATCGGCAGGTTGAACAGGGACCTGAGGCCAAGCACCACGAACAACAAGCTGATGACGATCGCGAGGACGGGGCGCTTTATGAAGAGATCGGTGAAATTCATTTTCGGCGAATCACTTTTCCTGCGGCGTAGGATTTGGCTCGTTCGGCGGTTGAACTGTATTGTCGACGACCACGGCGGCACCTGACTTCAGCTTGAGCTGGCCACTGGTTACGACCTCTTGTCCGGGCTCCAACCCGGTCAATACTGCCACCTGATCCCCCCGAGTCTCGCCCGTCATGACAAAGACCTGCTTTACTGTCTTGGCTCCGGCATCGCCGCCTGGGGCCACGACGAACGCCGTCGCACCATAGGAATTGTAGGTGATCGCCGACAACGGCAAGGTCAGATGCTGGTCTGGCGCGCCAACAGCGACCATGACTTTCACGAACATGCCCGGAATCAGTCGCTTGTCGGGGTTGGCAACGGTCGCCCGCACGGTCAGGTTGCGTGTATTGATATCGACCTTCGGGGTGAGCGCCGTGATTTTGCCCGGGAAAGTCTTGCCGGGCAGGGCATCGAGGGTGACTGCCACGGCAAGTCCGGGCACCAACGCGCTGACTTTATCCTGCGGCACCAGGAAATCGACGTTCATCGTGTCGAGGTTCTGGAGCGTCACGATCATTGTGCCAGGTGCGAGATATTGGCCCAGATTGACTTGCACGATCCCCAGTTCACCGGAAAACGGCGCCCTGATTGTCTTCTGGGCGATCAGGGCCGCCTGCTGCGCGGCGAGCGCGTTCTTGCTCTTCTGATCGGCCGCGTCCGCATCGACCGTTGACTGACTGACAGTCGATTTCGAGAGCAGCTCGGTATCGCGCTTTAGCGTCTTACCCGACAGCTCGGCAGCAGCCTCGAGCGAGGCAAGCTGCGCCTTGTCCGGCTCGACGTTGAGCTGAACCAGCACGGCATTTTCCTCGACCATGGCGCCGGAACGTACCGGGATGGCACTGACCAGTCCTGCCGCCTGGTTCGCCACGTCGACACCCTGGGCCGCCGCAAGACTACCGACCGCCGTGATATTCGGCTGCCAGTTCGTCAACTTGGCGGTGATCGTCGAGACAGTGGCGGGCGTTGGCTTGGGCGCGCTGGCGATCAGCGTCTGGATATGGCGAAAGAAACCATAACCGATGGCGGCGGCCAGCAACAGCAAGACGACCAGCATCGCCAGCATACGCTTGAGTGTGGAGGGGGGACGTTTCGTGCCTCCGTTCTGCATCGGGCGGGTGTCTGTCAACGGCATTTCCATTTCACTGATCTCTCGCATTCAATCCAACCCGGAATTGCTTCAACGCCAGTCAGGTTCCATCGCAAACACCAATTTCACGGCCGCCCCGGGGTCGGCGACGAGCCCCTGCTCTTGTCATTGAAACTGAAGTAACCACACTCCAGAAGCAAGTTGCACCGAGTTGCTGGTTTGCTGTCCCTTGACGATGTGGTTAACCCACTGGGCTCCTCGAGCGTGCCTCAACCTGACCTGAGTTTCGATTTAATCTCCGACAGGGCGCAACGGTCTTCACCGCATGCTAGACCGTGGTTTTGATCGCGTCACGCGCGATGTGGTCGAGGATCCAAAGCGGCGCCGTTGCGCTCTGACATCAGTCGGACGCGGGCCAATTGTTCTCGGGATGGCGGTTCTGGCCTGTGCTGTCGATCATCACCCGGGTCAGCGTGGCCATACTTATCCACCCCAAAATTGTACCAGCGGTGAGGGAACATGTCAGCCACCGCGGCCGGTGATTGCTGTCTGTTGTCGTCTGGTTTGTCGGCTCAAAGAGCTTTTGCCTCAGAGCAGACATCGCCAAGCGCTCTCGGCTGGGAATCCAAGCGCCACAAATTATCGAAATATCCGAACCAAGAGGGCGCTGAAGACCAGACCAGGTCGCACCTCGGCTCCGCCCGCCCTCAAGATTGGCGATCGAGGCTTGCCCGGCAAGCCGTTCAGTCGCCTATCGTCACCGATTGCATATATGGACCAAATGCGTCCTCGACTGCGGAAGGGCCAGGCAGGACTTGGTTGGGCGGCGCTACTGGTACGTGGCTGCTCAACGCACACAAAACAAGCCAGCCCGAGCACCAGGATGTTGTACCAGCTCCAGAACAGAGCCATTGAACTCGAGTCGGCAAGCGGGCGGCTGGGATTGAGAACAAACGCGGTCAGAATTCCCAGAATCGTCAAGCCCAAATACACCAAAAAGCGCCACATCATCGGCCATTGCACGAAGCGTTTGCTTCGGTCTCCGCCCTTGGCCGTTACCTTGAACTTTTGGTCTTGCGGCCGCAATACGCCGACGACCACCGCCTTGATGATTTCGTGGGCCGACAGCAATTGGCTCAAATCGGCCATTATTGGCAGCACGCGCCATTCGGTCAACCAGCCCATAATCACGATTTGCACGATGAAGAACGGAAATATATGTGAAATCGTATCCGTCACTCCGGCGTAAACCGCCTGAATGTCAAATAGCAGATAGAGAACTGGTACGATGATGCCGAGCACTCGAAATGTGTGCGTAGCTCCCCAATGCAAAAATGTCTCGATGAGCATGAGCCGGTCCACGAGCGGTATACCATTTCGCAGCCTCAGTGGTCCACTTGGGCCCATGCAGATTTGAACGAACCCCAGGCACCACCTGCTTCTTTGGGTTATATATTCCTTGAGCCCTTCCGGAGCCAATCCAAGAGACAGCTTTTCATTGAGATATACGGTTTTATAGCCAATTTCTCGCAGACGAAGTGAAACCAGATAATCTTCCGTGACGGAATCGGTTGGAAATCCACCGATCTGCATCAAAGCGGAGTAGCGGAGAAGCGAGGAGGTTCCGCAACAAAAGGAAGCGTCCCACGCATCCTTGGATGCCATGACCACATCGAAAAAGAATCGCTGTTCGTCGGGCCAAACGCGATAGGCGGCCAGATTTTCCTGGATAGGGTCTGCATTGGAAAAGTGTTGAGGTGTCTGAACGACGGCGACCTTGTGGTCTTCCATCAAACCGACGGTGCGGTTCAAGAACTGTGGGAGGCACACAAAATCGGCGTCGAGAATTGAGATGAATTCAGGCTGTACGTCGAGCTCTGCGATGTAGGCCAGCGCGGCATTGATATTTCCGGCCTTGGCGTGACTGTTGTCGCTCCTCGTGAGGTATCCGCATTGCTTCTTGCGGCACAAGTCCTCCAGCCATGGTCGGCGACCGTCATCCAGAACCCACACGCGCTTGTTATCGTAGTCCACCGATTGGGCCCCGTCGATCACTGGCGCCAATATGCTTGCCTCTTCATTGTACGTACAAATAAGGATGTCGACCAACGGCAGTTCAGAGCGCTGACTCAACCTGGCAACCGCCGCGTCGGCATCAGCCGATCGGCTGCGAATACGAGTGAGAAAGGCCAGCGAAATCGTCGTGCCAATCATCGAGAGCGCTTCCACGGCGGCAAAGATGACACCGACGATCCAGTCGGTTGGGGCGCTGATTGGCGGCAGTGTGTAGCAGATGCGCCAAATCATATAGCGCCACATCAGCGTCAGACAGATCCCGATACCCACCGTTCGAACGATGGGGCTATTGCGGTCCAGCCATGGGAGTGCGGCAGCGACGAGCGCGGTGATAGCGATGCCTGGCAGCATGGCGTCAATAAACGTGACACCGGAAGCGGCTGTTACAAGCTGATGGGAAATCATGGCAGAATCAGTTTGAACCATGTAGCAAGCTTATTGCCCAAGCTCTTTGTGTCGGCTGCATCAAAAGTGACGACGCCCGTTCGGCCAATATCGCAGCTATCGGAATTTGACAGGTCCGGAACGCTCAGGGTCGCGGCATAGGGCTCGCGCTCTAGTCTTGAGGGCTTGATGGCAAAGTTTGATGGTACCGCTGCTAGGCCGGAGAGGGCGATGACCGTCCCCTTGTGCAGCGTATTTTCCCCGCGCAGCTTGAACTGCACTGAGCCACCGAGATAGAGGTCGTTGTAGGCAGCTTCGCTAACCGAAGCCGTAACCACGGCTCCGCCACAGTCCAATAGACGCACCAGGTCCTGCCCTTGCCGCACAGTTTCGCCTGGAGACGTGAGGACCTCCCAAAGCCTGCCGCGCACCGGGGCATCGATGGTGGCCACCGCGCTGTCATTGTAGCGAGTTAACTCCTGGATCAATGAGGTTTTCTGCTGAGCGATTTTCGCGTCTTTCTCGGCCAGTTGGGCCTTCAGGTCGGCCATCTGGATTTCCAAGGCCTCGGCCCGCTCGGCCGAGCTTGAACGGTCGTTGTGGCTATCGGAGATTGAAATTCCACGGCGCGCCGAATTCAATTCGACTTGCAGGCCCTTGAGATGGCTTTGAAGACCGTCAAGAGAGTAGTTCTCGACGTGGTGGTTGGAATCGGCCGTTTGCATGTTTGCAATGCTTGCGAATCCAGATTCACCCAGCTTTTGCGAACGCGACAGTTGGGATTGGGACTCAAGTACTTTCGTCTGGGCACCTTGTATGGCCGCATTTGTCTCCGCAACCTGAGTTTCAAGCTCGGCAACCCTCGCCAACTGAAATTCGGCGTCAAGCGCTTTCAACGCAATGATCTTGTCCCTTAAATCGACCAGTCTCGTTTCGATGCTGGTTCTTTCTATTTGCAAGGATTCTGTGTTGCGGGTGATTGCGTCCAACTTGCTGTGATCCGATCGTGGGTTGGAGATTCGCAGGATGGGCTGCCCGGCCTTGTATTCCTCGCCGACTTGCAGAAGACTCGCAACCGACACGACCGGCCCCTCGATCGGGGCGCGAAGGGTGATCACTCGCGCATTGATGATGGCCTCGGCGCTGGTGGTCGAGAGAAGCCTCATTGTTGGCATCAATCCCAGCAAGGCGACGATAGATAGTGCGACAATAGACTTCACCAACGGCGAAATGAGATTGGATGGCGGTGAGGCAATCGTCTTTGACAGTGCCGCGGGGTCGGCAGGTATCTCCTTCGAAGGGTCGCCAGGCAGTTTCAGTTCGTCCGCGAGCAGGGCCTGTTGCGCCCGGGCGTCGAACGTCTTCTTCTTCTCCGCCGCCGGCCTCGCAGAGAATTCGACGGCCTTCGAAATCGAGACATCGCGCTGCCAGGTCTCGTTTGCCTTTGGTGCGAGCGAGACGCCGCTCCGGATGGGTATTCTTTCGTTTGCCACGATTCTCTACTCTACGCTGACCTTGGAGGTATTGTTTGTGTGGAGCCCAGCAATCGTACCTGACGAGCCAATAACATTTGTCGAGGCCGTCAACATACGACTCGAGCTAGGCGCCATCAGCCCGGTGCGCGGCGCAGCAATGGTGCGTGCCTTGGCCGGTCGACCGGAGGCAGACAGAACTTCGCTGCCATAGTTGTCGATAAACTCCTGCGCATTTTATACACCTTGAGGTATAGCCGCCAATGGATGGCTTTTCATTGTTATACGCTGGAAGCGATTGAGAGTTTCTATTGCAATTGGCAAAGTCAAAATGTGATTAGCGCGCAGTGAACTACTTGCGCACAATTGTCGCGACATTTGATGCGAACCATGAATTCGATCCAACGGTGGCCGAGCAACTGACGCGCGGACGGATCGAATTGGAACGCTGAAAGGCGCTTGGTTCGGGTCGGTTCCGCCGACAATCTTGGACCGCACGGCCGGTGCGTTTCGCGGCCAATTGAGCGCGCGATTGCACGATCGCATCTTGAAACGGCGGCCATCACGTCAAGGACTGCGCCGCCCGGCGCCTTGGCTACGACGCCCACGGAGCGGTGCGTGACAAGGCCGGGGTCACCGGCGCAGAAGCCTTTGTCGATCCCAAAGATGGAAACGCGGTGACGATCACCATACGCTTTCCCTCGCTCGAAGCGGCCCAGGGCTTCTTCGGCGATCCGGGGCTCAAGGACGCCATGATGAAGTCAGGTGTCGAAGGCGCCCACAGCATAACCGTTGTGGTCGCCAAGTAGGGATCGACGACGCTGGAGCCGGCGGCAACAGCTGGTCGCTCCAGAACAGGCCACGCTGCTGCCGTGAGAGCCGCGGCCACTCAGGTGCCGGCTGCAGTCCCCTGATGTCCGCTTGCCCCTTGGCCTCGATGGTCTTGGACTGCTCGGCATTCGGCAGCCTTGGGCCATCATGCCGGGGCGGATTAGGAGAAATTGCAAATAACCCAATTATTTCAATGCAAATTTGGCGGAGAGACAGGCGCGCGTATGCCATTGAATATGTTTAACAAACAAGAATTCCTTATCGCTAGCCTGCCATTGAACCTACCATTCTGAGGCTTGATCCGGGGCCGTCGCCTCTGGCGTCGTGGAAAATATGCGTCGCACTGTTAGCCCTCGCAGAATTTGGCTGACCATGGTCTATCTGCACGCTATCCAATGGCCAATCGCTTCTTGCGATTATGGCTGTCGAGGTGCTGCAAGGGAGCTCCCAATCCCCAACTCAGTTCGGCCATTTGGTGCCGCTGATTGGGCCGCGCCGCCAGCCTCCTGCGTCACCGAGGGCAATGCCGCCTCGAGTTTCCATGTGACACCGTCTTTGGCGTAGTCGATCGTGATCGAGGCGCCGAGCGCTTGCTTGATCATGCGCTCGAACACCGTGTGGCCGAAGCCCCGGCGTTGGGGTGGTGTGACTTCGGGTCCGCCAATTTCGCGCCACGTCATCTGGAACCGGGGCGCCAGATCATCGCGCAGCGTCTGCCACGAGATGGTAACCTTGCCGGCGGCGGCACTGAGAGCGCCGTACTTTGTGGCGTTGGTTGCCAGTTCATGCAGGGCAAGACCGATTGACTGGGCGGCTGCTGGTGTCAGGAACACTTGCGGGCCGGCAATCTCCAGCCGGCGGCCGGCCTCGTCAGCAAAGGGTCTCAGCTGCGCGCGCACCAACTCGCCAACATCGACGCCTTGCCAGTTCTGGCTGACCAACAGGTCATGCGAGGCCGCCATGCCCTGCAGGCGCTGTTCAAAGCGCGCCTGGAAGTCGTCCAGGGTGAGGCTGGTGCGCGCGGTCTGGGTCGCCATGGCCTGAATGATGGCGAGCAGGTTCTTGGCCCGGTGCGAGACTTCGCGCAGCAGGAAGCGAATGTGAATTTCCTGTTCCTTGCGGCGCGTGATGTCGAGGTTGGTTCCGATCATCCGGATGGGTTTGCCGGCAGCATCGCCCAGCGTCTCGCCATGCGCGGAGATCCAGCGGGTTTCGCCATTGGCCAATATGATGCGGAATTCGTCCTCATAGGATCCGAGCTTTGCGACGGCCTGGGAACGGGCGGCCATGACGCGCTTGCGATCGTCCGGGTGTACGCGGTCAATAAGGGATTGCAAGGTCTTGGACGCATCGTCGGTTGGCGGACGGAAGCCGAAAATATCCTCGAAGGTGTCCGAGACCGTCGCGGTCTGGTGGGTGAGTTCAAGATCGACATAGGCAAGCCGGGCGGTGCGCTGGGCCAGGTCCAGGCGGCGCTCGCTCTGGCGCAACCGCTGCGCGCGGTTGCTCAGTTCAAGCGATGCCGAGCGCAAAGCCGTGGTGACATCGTTGACCTCCGCGACGGGCGAAATTCGCGGCGGCGGCGCCTTGCCGGACTCCAGCAACGTGGCCTCCGCCGCCAGGATTTGCATGGGCTCGATGATCCAGCGCGCAAAGATGGCCGCCAATGCCAGGGCCAGCAGCAAAAGGCTGAAGCCGGCAATGGCCAAACCCACTTCTGAACTCCGGATCTCCGCGTCCACCAGTGACGTCGGCACGATCGCCGAGACGTCCCAGCCCGCGTACTTTGTGCGCGCCATCGCGCGCAGCGACGGCACGCCCTTGAGATCGGGCGCCTCAAGGACCCGCCCCTTGAGGTCCACGGTATATTTCAGGGCGGCGGGCAGCACGGTGCCAACAAGTTGGGAGTTGGCGGATGACCGGCTGATGATCCGGCCTTGCCGGTCGCTGACGCCCGTGATCCAGCTTGGCGGCAGGAACAGACCGTCCAATATGGGGATGAGATGGTCGGCATCGACCACCATGGTCATCATGCCGTGCGGCACGCCATCAAGCTCGATTGGAATTGATATTCCGTAGACCCATTTGTGTGAGATGGAGCCGAGTGTGATGTCCGAGACATAGGCGGC
>Ga0209068_10001456_pt1 | contig 11821 bp, 12 predicted proteins | sample ColStrG_CSR_2012_FD_187200 | JGI IMG/M metagenome (GOLD analysis project Ga0209068, IMG submission 187200) | Freshwater sediment microbial communities in response to fracking from Pennsylvania, USA - Cold Stream Run_MetaG_CSR_2012 (SPAdes)... | ecosystem: Environmental > Aquatic > Freshwater >...
GGGGGCGAGGGTGAGGGGGGCGAGGCTGAGAGGGCGTCTTCCACCCGATTCCGCGCTCCCTCCGTATACCAATCCGTGAAGACCGCATCCGGCTTCCCCCGCCTGGCCTGGTCGAACCTGGCCGCGCAGTCCGCCGAGCAGATCGGGCTCGCCGCCACGCCGCTGGTGGCGGTGCTCGCCCTCGGCGCCGGCGCGGGCGAGACCGGCTTCCTCCAGACCGCGCAGACGCTCCCGTTCCTGATCCTGGCCATCCCGGCGGGCCTGCTGGCCGATCGCATGCCTCGGCGTCGCGTCATGGCGGTGGCCGAGGCGGTGCGCGCGGGCTCGCTGATCGTGACGCTGGTGCTCGCGCAGACCGGCCTGCTGAGCCTGTCGTGGCTCGCGCTGCTCGGCTTCGCGGGCGCGTGCGGGACGGTGGCCTACAGCGTCACCGCGCCGTCGCTCGTGCCGTCGCTGGTGCCGCCCGAGGGACTGGCCGCGGCCAACGCCCGGCTCGAGCTGGCGCGCACCGCCGCCTTCGTGGGCGGGCCCGCGGTGGCCGGCGCGCTGGTGGGCTGGACCGGCGCCTCCGCCGCCTTCGGCCTCGCCGCCGCGCTCTCCACCGGAGGCGTCATCCTGCTCGGCGGCCTGCGCGAGCCGGCCCGGACGGTGGTGGCCTCCGGGCACCCGCTCGCCGATCTGCGCGAGGGCGCCGGGTTCATGATGCGCCACTCGCTGCTGCTGCCGATCCTGATCACCCAGTTCGTGTTCAACACCGCGTTCTTCGTGCTGCAGGCGGTGTACGTGCCCTACGCGGTCCATCACCTGGGCCTCTCCGCGACCCAGGTGGGCGCCACTCTCGCGACCTACGGGGTGGGCATGGTGCTGGGCGCGCTCCTGGCCGGTCGCGTGATCGGCGCGCTGCCGTTCGGGGTGGTCATCGTGATCGGGCCCGTCGCGGGGCTGGCCGCCGCGCTCCTGATGGTGCTGACCATCTGGGCGCCGTCCTTCGGGCTCGCGGCGGCGAGCTTCTTCGTCATGGGTGTGGGGCCGATCCTGTGGGTGATCAGCACGACCACGCTGCGGCAGACGGTGACGCCGTCGCACCTGCTGGGCCGGGTGTCGGCCATCAACATCGCGGCTTACGGCTCGCGGCCGCTCGGCGCCGCGATCGGCGGCTTCGTGGGCGGTCTCTACGGCGCGGAGACCGCCATCGTGGTGGCCGCGGCCGGCTTCCTGGTGCAGGCGGCGGTGATCCTCGCCTCGCCGGTCCTGCGCCTGGCCCGTCAGCCGCGTCTGGCCGGCTGACAGGCCGGGGCGCGCCCTAGTTCGTGGTGCGCGCGCTCTCCTGCAGGAAGAACACGTCCGCCTTCCCGCGCACGCCCGCCGCCTTCATCGCCTTCCGCAGGGCCGCCGACTTGGTGAACTTCTTGGCCTGCCGGAGATCGCTCCAGCGGAACAGGATGAACACGTCCTTCGGTCGGGCGGCGCTCCGGAAGAGCCGTCCCCCCTTCGACCCGCCCGAGCGTCTCACCTTGGCGTGCGCGTCGAAGGCTCGCCTCCACTTCGGGTAGTCGGCGACCTTGTGGCGGATCAGGACGTAGGGCATTGCGCCTCCCGCGGTAAGAGGAGTGGAGACCGACGAGACACCGCGAGTCTGGGTGCATCGCGCCCGGTTGTCAACGCCAATCGACCCGTCACTCGCCCTCTTCCTCGGTCTCGCTCTCCAGCGGGAGTGTCTCGAGGATGCTGCCGAGGGTCAGCTTGGCGAGGACGAGACAGAGGCGGCCGTCGTCCTGCCCCACCATCGTGCTCTCGACCGTCCGGACCGTGCTGTGGAGCCCGTCCATCTCCTCGGAGCGAAGATCGAAGTGTGGCTCGTGCGCGACCTCGAACCTCATGCGCGTGCCGCGATCGGATTCGATGGTGACCACCCTGCTCGCGGTGCGGTGGGGCCGCGCGTTCTTCTTCAGCGAGGTGGCGCTCGGCGAGCTGTGAGGCTGGTGACGCCGCTGATCCCGGTCACCGCGCGGCTGCTCGGCTCGCTCGTGCGGGGCGAGCGCGTCACCGGCCCCGCGCTCGCGGGCATGGCCCTGATCGCAGGCGGGCTGCCCGCGATCGACGGCCGGCTCTCGCCGCGCCGGCGCCTCCCGCTCAGGCCACCGCCGCCCGCTCCACCGGCGGCCGGAACTCCGGCATCACCTTCTCCGCGAAGAGTCGCAGGCTCGCCATCGCCTTCTCGTGGCCGTAGTACGGCGGGTAGTGGAGCAGCAGGGACGTGAGCCCGGTCTTGTGGCGCAGCTCGCGGAGTTTGGCGATCACGGTGGCGGGCGAGCCGTGCAGCAGCGTGGTCGCGGCCAGGTCGTCGTAGCTCAGGCTCTCCGCCCGGTTCTTCTCCGAGACGTTGCCCAGGTAGCCCGCGGTGCCCGCTCCCATGAAGTGGCTGATGTGCCGCACGATGCCCTGCTCACTGTCGCGCTTGGCCGCCGCGTCGGTGTCGGCCACGTAGACCCAGCGCGCGATGTCCACCTTGCCCGCGGCCGGGTTCTGGTCGAGGGGCGCGGGCGTCTCCTCGAGGTGGCCCCGGTAGAGCGCGATCTGCTTGGCCAGGGTATCGGCCGAGGGCAGGGTCGAGAGCATCAGCCCGAAGCCGTGGCGCGCCGCGTAAGAGAGCGACCGGTCGGTGGCGCCGGCCATGAAGAGCGGCGGATGGGGCTGCTGCTCGCTGACCGGGAAGATCTCGTACTCGCCCTCGATGATCGACTTGAAGTGCGGCCCGGCGTGCCGCACGCGGCGCTCGTGCAGGAGCTCCAGGATCAGGTCGATGGCCTCCTCCTGGACGTCGCGGCGATGGTCGAAGTCCCGCCCGAAGCCCTCGAACTCGTAGGGCCGGTAGCCGGAGCCCAGCCCCAGCACCACGCGGCCGCCGGAGAGGATGTCCACGAACGCCATGTTCTCGACGACGCGGATCGGGTCGTAGAGCGGCAGCGTCACCACCGCGGTGCCGAGGCGGATGCGCGTGGTTTGGGCCGCCAGGTAGCCCATGTAGGTGAAGACGTCCGGCATGATCCCGTACTGGTTCGAGAAGTGGTGCTCGGCCACCCAGGCGGTGTCGTAGCCGAGGCGGTCGGCGGCCTGGATCTCGGCGGTGACGCGGGCGTGGACGGCACGGTGCGGGTAGGGCTCGGTGGCGTGATTGGGGTGCGACGTGAACAGGACGCCGAATTCCATGCGGATTGTCCTCCGGGAGGGTTCGCGGGAGAGTTGGCGGGACGAGCGTGAGTTGGCGTCGAGTCTAGCAGAAAGCGTCTTGCCAGGGACCGGGCGGCCCGTGTTATCTTCCGTGGACCCATCGCCCTCGGTCCGGATGCAATCGACCCGCAGTGTGGAGACCCCAAAGGAGGGGAACGCCATGGCCGATCCGGTACCTCATAGCCGTCGCTCGTTTCTGAAAACACTCGGCGTCGCGGGCGCCACCGCGGGCGTCGCCCCCGCCTTCCTCCGGTCTCGCGCGGACGCGCAGGATTTCCAGCTCAAGGCCGTCGATCCGGCCGCGAAGCCGGGCGGCACCCTGCGCTTCGGCATCCTGAACGCGCCGGCCCACTTCGACGTCCATCAGTCGGGCACGATCGCCAACCTCGGGCCGCAGGCCCCGATGTACGACCTGCTGATCCGTCGCGATCCGCGCGACGGCAACACCATCATCCCGGACCTGGCCTACAAGTGGGAGGTGTCGCCGGACGGCAAGAAGTACACCTTCCATCTCCGCAAGGGCGTGAAGTTCCACGACGGCGCCGAGATGACCTCGGCCGACATGAAGGCCACCTACGACCGCATCGTGCGGCCGCCCAAGGGCATCGTCATCCCACGCTCCTCGCTCTTCACCGCGGTGGGCGACATCCTGACGCCGGACCCGTACACCATCGAGTTCCGCCTGACCGAGCCCCGACCCCGCGCCTTCATGCTGGGCGCGTTCGCGAGCGGCTGGAACATCGTCGTGCGCAAGAAGACCCTCGACGACAACCAGGGCAACCTGCGGCAGGTGATGAACTTCCCGGGCACCGGACCCTTCCGCCACGTCTCGCGGAAGGACAAGGAAGTCTGGATCCAGGAGAAGAACCCCAACTACTGGAACAAGGGGCTGCCGTACATCGACAAGCTCGAGATCTACAACCTGCCGCCGTTCTCGCCCGAGCTGGGGTCGTCGTTCCTCTCCGGCAAGGTGGACTACGCGCGGATCATGGATCCGGTCTCCTGGCGCAAGGCCAAGGAGATGCCGGGGGTCACCGCGACCGCGATGAACCAGTCGGTCATCCAGGCGTACTTCTTCAACATGAAGCGCAAGCCGTTCGAGGATCCGCGCGTGCGCCGGGCGCTGCACCTGGCCACCGACCGGCACGTGCTGGTCGACGTGGTGAAGGACACCGCCCCGATGCAGGTGGGCGGCTTCGTGTACCCGTTCCACGAGTGGTCCGCCCAGAAGCCGGAGATGGAGAAGCGCCTCGGCTACCAGAAAGATCCCAAGGCGGCGATCCAGGAAGCCAAGAAGCTGATGGCGGCGGCGGGTCACCCGAACGGGCTCAAGAACCTCGACTTCGTGGTGCGGGACATCGCCAGCTTCAAGCTCTGGGCGGTGGCGATCCAGGCGATGCTGAAGGAGAACCTCAACGTCGAGACGAATCTACGGGTGGTGCAGACCTCCCAGTGGTTCGAGGAGGCGGGCTCCGGGAACTTCGACCTCGCGATCAGCGCGATCGTCTCCTCGCTCATGGACCCCTCCGACTACTTCACCGCCTGGTACGGCAAGGGCGGCCCGCAGAACTACTCGGGCTGGACCAACGAGCAGTTCCACTCTCTCGCGCACAACCTCGAGCGCGAGGTGGACGAGAACAAGCGCAAGGCGATGATCCCGAAGGCCGAGGAGATCCTCGAGAGCGATCCGCCGCTCGTCCCGGTGGCCTGGGAGCAGATCTACGACGCGTTCTACAACCGGGTGCGCGGCCAGAACGCGACGAAGTTCTTCGGCATCTACGACGTCACGCGCTGGGACACGGTCTGGATGGCGCAGTCCTAGGACGGGTTCTCGCGCGTGCAGAAGTATCTGCTCCGGCGGGGATTGTTCGCGTTGAGCACCGTGATCGGGGTCTCCCTGATCGTGTTCGTGGTGCTGCGCATCCTGCCCGGCGATCCGCTGGTGGCCCTTCTTGGCGTGGAAGGCCACTCCAAGATGTCACCGGCGGATCGGGTGATCATCATGAAGGACCTGGGGCTGTCCGATTCGCTCCCGGTGCAGTACGTCCGCTGGCTGCGGGACATCGCCAGCGGGCAGCTCGGCAAGTCGTTCTTCCGCGGCGACACCGTCCGCGACCTGATCCTGCACCGCGGGCCACTCTCGGCCGAGATCGCGATCCTGGCCCTGATCATCTCGTGGCTGGTGGGCCTGCCGGTGGGCATCCTGAGCGCGGTCCGCCCCAACGGGTGGGCCGACGCGATCACCCGCTTCTTCTCGATCCTCTTCATCGCGATCCCCGGCTTCTGGCTCAGCATGCTGCTCGTGCTCGCGCTGCTGTTCTGGTTCGGCTACAAGTCGCCCATCCTGGTCGTGCACCTCTGGGAGAACCCCTGGCAGAACCTGCAGATCATCCTGGGGCCCGCGATCGTGCTGGGCCTCGCCCAGGGCGCCTACATCGCGCGCATGTCGCGCTCGTGTCTCCTCGAGGTCATCCGCGAGGACTACGTGCGCACCGCGCGCGCCAAGGGGGCGGTGGAGCGCGCGGTGGTGCTGCGCCACGCGCTGCCCAACGCGCTGCTGCCGGTGGTGACGATCTCCGGTGTGCTCCTGGGGTTCGTCCTCGGCGGCTCGGTGGCGGTGGAGCAGGCCTTCGGGGTGCCCGGGCTCGGCCGGGCCCTGGTCACCGCGATCATCGAGCGCGACATCATCGTGGTGCAGAACCTGGTGCTGCTCTACGCGCTCATCTTCGTCGGAGTCAACGTGCTGGTGGATCTCTCCTACGCGTGGCTCGACCCGCGCATCCGCTACTAGTAGCGACCGCTCGATGCTCACGCTCCTGCGTCACAACTGGCTGTCGGCGGCCGGCGGCATCGTCGCCTTCCTCATCGTTCTGATCGCGCTCGCCGCCCCGCTCGTCGCGCCGCGCGATCCGTTGAAGGCCGACTTCCGCCACATGAACAAGGCCCCGAGCACGGAGGCCTTCTTCGGCACCGACCAGGTGGGGCGCGACGCGCTGAGCCGCGTGATCTACGGGGCGCGCACCTCGCTCTTCGTGGCCTTCTCCGCCGTGCTGCTCGGCACCACCCTCGGCTCGCTGTGGGGCGTGGCGTGCGGGTACCTGGGCGGGCGGTTCGATCTGCTGAGCCAGCGGGTGATGGAGATCCTCCAGTCCTTCCCGGACCTGATCCTGGCAATGGCGATCTCGATGGCCATCGGCACCGGGCTCCCCGCGGTCATCGTGGCCATCGCGATCACCCGCGTGCCGTTCGGCGGGCGCGTGATCCGCTCGGTGGCCCTCAGCGTGAGCGCGATGCCGTTCGTGGAGGCCGGGCGCGCCGCCGGCGCCACGCAGCTCCGGGTGATGACCCTGCACGTGCTGCCCCAGTGCGTGGCGCCCTACCTGGTGCTGGCCACCACGCATCTCGGCGTGGCCATCGTGATCGAGGCCGCGCTCGGCTTCCTCGGCGTCGGGGTGCCGCCGCCCACGCCCACCTGGGGCAACATGCTGGCCGACGCGATCACCGGGCTCGTGCCGCAGTGGTGGCTGGTGCTCTTCCCCGGCCTCGCCATCACCGTGACCGTGCTCGCCTTCAACCTGCTGGGCGACGGCATCCGCGACAGCCTCGATCCCAAGCTCGCGCCCACCGTGCTGCGGCTCGTGACCGGGGTGGGGCGCGGGGCGCGCAGCGCCGGCGCGCCCACCGCCACGCCCGCGCCGTCGGCCCAGGGCGAGCCCGGGGCCGCCTGAGGGGCCGGCGGTGGAGCTCGAGTTCCTGAACTTCCCGGCGGCGCCACCGCCGCCGCCGACCGCCGCCTACAGCCATGCGGTGCGCGCGGGCGAGTACCTGTTCGTCACCAGCCAGCTCGGGGTCGACCCGAAGACGAACACGCTGGTGCCGGGCGGCACCGTGGCGCAGACCCACCAGGTGATGCGGAACCTCCAGGCGGTCCTGGCCGGCGCGGGCACCACGCTGGCCCGCGCGGTGATGGCGCGCATCTACCTCACCAGCTTCGCCGACTACGCCGCGATGAACGCGGCCTACGCCTCCTACTTCGCCGCGGGCAAGCTTCCCGCCCGCACCACCGTCGGCGTCACCGCCCTCGCCCTCGACGGCGCGGTCGAGATCGACCTCATCGTCCGTATGTAGTTGGCGCCTGTAGTCTGGGGTCAGAGGGGCTTGCAGCCGGGGCGGTCGTAGCGGTGGAACCCGCCGCGGGCGTTGATGGCGATGCGGATGCTGGGCGCGGTTCCGACCGGCTCCAGATGGTGCCAGAGGTGCTTGGGGCCGAAGACGAAATCCCCCGCGCGCGCGTGGATCGGCCCGGCGTGCCCCTCGATGTACCAGTCGATCTCGCCCTGCAGCACCACCCACCACTCGTCGTGATGGTGATAGTGCGTGTCGTTGGGCTGGCCGGGCGGGTGGCAGATCAGGAAGGCCTGGATGTCGTCGGTCAGCACCAGCGTCTCCGACCAGGGCGGCTCGCCCTTCTTGGCGATCAGCTCCGGCAGGCGGCTCTGCAACGACCCCAGCTCGAGCAGCGGGATGCGTGTGGTCATGTCGTCGCTCCGCGTCGGCGGGCCATCCACCGTCGCGCGCCGTTCCCGGCCTGGATCAGGGCCTGGACGAGCCCGCCGGGGAAGAGCAGCACGATGGCGATGAAGAGCACGCCGAAGATCAAGAGGTGGAAGTCCACCCAGCGCACCGTCAGGTACTCCTTCAGGAACACGTAGAGCACCGCGCCCAGCACCGGACCGTGCAGCGTACCGACGCCGCCGATGAAGGTCATGAGCAGCGCGTCGAACGTCCAGCCCGGTCCGAACGGGTGCGACGGGTAGTAGCTGATGTGATAGTACGCGAAGAGCCCGCCCGCCGCCCCGGCCAGGGCGGTCGAGAGCGCGAGCGCGCGCAGCTTGAGCGCGAGCGCGGACACCCCGGTCGCCTCCGCCGCGCCCTCGTCCTCGCGAACCGCCACCATGCCGAGGCCGAGCCGCGAGCGGGCGAGCCCGGCCACCGCGAGCACCGAGAGCGCGGCGAGGGCCAGGGCCAGGTAGTAGCGGGGCGCGAGGCGGTAGGCGCCGATGCTGGCCGCGGGCAGGGTGGAGATCTCGGGGAGCGCGTTGCCGACGGTGGTGCGCAGGATCTCGCCCAGGGCCAGGGTGCCGATCGCGAAGTAGGCGCCGCGGAGGCGGAACGCGGCGGCGCCGATCAGCAGCGCGAACGCGGTGGCGACCGCCGCGCCCGCGGCCATCGCGGCCACCACCGGCGTGCCCGCGATCCACAGCGTGCGCGCGGTGAGCGCGCCGAGGCCGAAGAAGGCGGCGTGGCCCAGGTTCACCTGTCCCGCGTAGCCCGCGATGATGTTCCAGCTCTGGGCCAGCGTGATCGAGAGCAGGACGAGAAACACGAAGTTGAGCACGTCGTCGCGCGGGGCGACGAGCGGGAGGAAGGCGAGCAGGGCGAGCGCGAGGAGGATGCCCAGAGTCCAGGCGCGCTCCGTCGTCATCGGGCGCGCCCGAACAGGCCTTGCGGGCGCAGGACGAGGACGACGAGGAAGATGACGAGCCCGATGACCTCGCGGTAGGGCCCGCCGAAGGCGGCCGCGCTGAGGGCCTCGGCCACGCCGACGAAGAGGCCGGCCGCGAAGGTGCCGAGCATGGACCCGAGGCCGGCCAGCACCACCACGATCAGGGCCTTGAGCGTCCACTCGAGACCGATGGACGGGCTGATCGAGTAGCCGACGCTCACCAGCGTCCCCGCGGCGCCGGCGAGCGCGGTGCCGAAAGCGAACGCGAGCAGGTACGCGCGCCGAATGTCGATGCCGGTCAGCCGCGCGGCCTGCCAGTCCTCCGCGGTGGCGCGGATGGCCTTGCCCCAGCGCCAGCGCGCGAGCAGGAGATGGAGCGCCGCGATCAGGGCGAGGGCCACCAGCAGGCTCGCCAGGCGGATGACCGGGATCGCGATCGGCCCCACCGTGATGACCGCGCCGCCGTAGCCGGTGGAGATCGAGCGGTCGTCCGCGGTGAAGAGCCGCACCGCGAGGGCGTGGAGCGCGAGCGCCAGGCCGAAGCCCACCAGCAGCGAGTTCTTGATCCGCGTCTCCTCGGGCGCGCGCACCACGAAGCCGAAGAGCGCCAGGAAGAGCGCGGCGCCGAGGAGCAGCGAGCCCGGGATCACCAGCAGGAGCGAGGCGAAGGGATCCAGGCCCAGCAGCGCGAAGAGCCAGTAGGCCCCGTAGCCGCCCAGCATGATCAGTTCGCCGTGCGCCACGTTCAGCACCTTGAGGACGCCGAACACGAGCGAGAGACCGGCCGCGGCCAGCCCGTAGAGGCCGCCCAGGAGCAGGCCGAGCACGATCTGCTGCGCGAGGATCGTCATCGGGCGGGGCGCCTCACGCGTCTCGTTCTCCCGCCGCCAGCGGGCCGAGGTAGGCGCGGCGCACGTGAGCGTCGCGCAGCAGCGCGGGGCCTTCGCCCTCGCCGACCACACGGCCGCCTTCCAGGATGTAGGCGCGGTGGGCCAGCGTCAGAGCGGCGCGCACGTTCTGCTCCACCAGGAAGACGGCCACGCCGGCCCGGTTGATCTCGACCAGCGCGTCCAGGATCCGGCGCACCAGCAGGGGTGCGATGCCGAGGGACGGCTCGTCGAGCATCAGCAGGCGCGGGCTCGCCATCAGGGCGCGGCCCACCGCCACCATCTGCTGCTGACCGCCGGAAAGGGCGTGGACGATCTGCCGCCGGCGCGAGCGCAGATCCGGGAAGAGCGCGAAGACGCGCTCGAGGCTCTCCCGCCGCGCCGCGCGGGCCCGCGGCGAGAAGGCGCCCAGGTCGAGGTTGTCCTCCACCGTCATCGAGCCGAAGAGGCGCCGGCCCTCCGGCACCACCGCGAGGCCACGCTCGACGATTCGGTGCGGGGCGACTGCCAAAAGGTTCTCACCGTCCCAGGAGATGGCCCCCGCGCGAGGTCGCACCAGCCCAGCCACGCAGCCGAGCAGGGTGGACTTGCCCGCGCCGTTCGGGCCGAGCAGCGCGACGATCTCGCCCGCGGCGACCCGGAGCGTGACCCCGGAGAGCGCGGGGACGTCGCCGTGGGCGGCCTCGAGGCCGCGGATCTCAAGCACGCGCGGCTCCCGGGCGCTCCACTCCGAGGTAGACGTCCACCACCCGGGCATCGGCGGCGACCGCGGCGGGCGCGCCGTCGGCGATCTTTTCGCCCGCGCTCAGGACCACGATGCGGCGCGCGAGGTCCATCAGCGCCCACACGATGTGCTCCACCATCAGCACCGAGAGCCCGTCGGCGACCAGCCGGCGGATCAGGCCCATCGCGGCCGCGGTCTCGGTCGGGTTGAGACCGGCCATGAACTCGTCGAGCAGGAGCAGCTCGGGCCCGGTGGCGAGCGCGCGGGCCAGCTCGAGGCGCTTCCGGTCCATCAGGGTGAGGGCGGCGGCCGGGGTGGCCTCGCGTCCCTCGAGGCCCACCAGGGCGAGCAGGCGGCGAGCCTCGGTCCGGGCGTCGGCGCCGCGCCGTCGGCCGTACAGACAGCCCACCCGCACGTTGTCGATCGCGGAGAGGCCGGCGAAGGGCCGCACGAGCTGGAACGTGCGCGCGATCCCGCGCGCGCAGACCCGGTGCGGAGAGAGCCCGGCGATGTCGCGGCCCTGGAAGCGGATGCGCCCGCGGTCCGGACGGAGCGCGCCCGCGATCAGGTTGAAGAGCGTGGTCTTGCCGGAGCCGTTCGGCCCCATGACGCCGAGCAGCTCGCCCGCCTCGAGCGTGAGGCTCACGTCGCTGACCGCGAGGACGCCGCCGAAGCCCTTGGTCAGCCGCTCGACCTCGAGGAGGGCCACGGTCGGCTCAGGCGCCGGGGCTCAGCGCTTGGCGAACGGGGGCGCCGGGAAGGCGAGGGTCGCGGTCGCCGTCTCCTTCGGCCACACCAGCTCCTGCTTGCCGTTCTGCCACTGCAGCAGCGCCTGCGCGACGATGCCGGTGCCGTCCGGGCGGAACTTCACGGAGCCGATCACGGTGTTCATGCTCGTCGCCGCGATCGCGTCGCGGACCTTCTCGCGATCGGGGAAGCCCGCCCGGGTCACCGCGGCGGCCAGGATCTCCACGCACGCGTAGGCGGGGCCGACCAGCGGGTCCGCCGGGCGCCCAAACTTCTTCTGGTGCGCGTCGTTCAGCTCCTTGACCCCGGCGCCCTTCATGGCGTGGTGCCAGCCCGCGGCCAGGACCATGAAGTCGCCGTCCTTGCCGAGGTTCTGCGACCAGATCTGCGCGTCGGGGGCCCGGATGAAGAAGGAGAGCCTGGGCGTGAAGCCGAGCTCCTTCATCTGCTTCACGATCGTCATGCCGTCGGGCGGATTGGGCAGGGCGAGCACGACGTCCACGTTGGCGGCCTTGGCCTTCAGGATCAGGTCCGAGAAGTCCTTGGCTCCCGGCGCGTACTCGCCGTTCAGCGCGACCTGGTAGCCCGCGGTCTTGCCGGCCTCGGTCCAGGCGGCCGCCATCTCGCGCCCCCAGTCCGTCTTCTCCTGGAAGATGGCCACCGTCTTGGGCCGCTCGGCGGCGGGGATCAGCTCGAAGAGGCCCTGGGTGGCGTGGCCGATGTCGG
>Ga0209068_10001457_pt1 | contig 11814 bp, 12 predicted proteins | sample ColStrG_CSR_2012_FD_187200 | JGI IMG/M metagenome (GOLD analysis project Ga0209068, IMG submission 187200) | Freshwater sediment microbial communities in response to fracking from Pennsylvania, USA - Cold Stream Run_MetaG_CSR_2012 (SPAdes)... | ecosystem: Environmental > Aquatic > Freshwater >...
GGTCTCAGGTCTCAGGAAAACGCAAGATCAGGTTGTAGGCGACGTCAACAACGTAGTGGGGTTTCCTGCAGCCTGACACCTATACCTATCTCTTGATCATGTGGATCTCAGTTCCGTTCTTGTGGAACTGCACTTCATCCATTAACTGGTTGATCAGGTAGATACCGCGGCCGTGGTGGGAATAAATATTTTCGCCGCGGCAAGGGTCGGCGATTTTCCCCGGATCGAAACCCGGGCCGGGGTCGCGCACAACGATCAACATGCCGTGCTGCTCGTCGCAGGCTACGTCGCACTCAATGATCTTCGACGGGTCCGCTTTTGCGCCATGCACAACCGCGTTGGCCAGCGCTTCCGATAGCGCGAGTTCGATATCATCCTCGCGGCCGTCGGCGCATTTCATCTCGCGGACGATCTTCATCACGCTCCGAACGACGGGATCGACCGCACCGCGCTCCGCGCTCAGCGTTACGCTGAGCTTGAGATTAAGATTGTGCGCGTCGAAATTACAAGACTTCGGCGGCGTCGATGATGGGGAAGAGTCTGGCATGGTCGGGCTTTCGGTTTGGGCTTTCGGATGTCTGGGTCGGCTTTTTTGCCCCTTGGCTAATTAAGATGCACGAACCCGGCGAGAAAGTCTAGAGATTGATGACGGGGACACAATCTTTTGACAAACCGGGAGTAACCAGCCCACGGTAACGTGGCCAAGGCATTGAGCACAAGGAACAATCAGGCGCGTCTAAAACACACATGGGACCCCGCCTAGAGCCGAAGGCCCGGCCTTACTTCTGGGGTGGTCCAGCAATCGACTCCAGTTGGCGCCGCCAGTCCAGTTCCTCGACAAATTGCCGTGAATCGCGCCATCCCGGCTGCACCTTGACGAAAAGTTCTAGGAACACCTTCTTGCCGACCATCTTTTCAATGTCCAGCCGGGCGGAAGTGCCGATCTTCTTCAGCATCTGGCCGCCTTTGCCGAGCAAAATGGCTTTCTGGCCGTCGCGCTCGCAATAGATGACGGCGGCGATCCGTACCAGCTTTGCCCCTTCTTCATATTGCTCGACGACGACCGAGACGGCGTGCGGGACTTCTTCGTGCGTCTGCATCAGAACATGCTCGCGGATCAACTCGGCAGCCATGAAACGCACGGGCTGGTCGGTGATCTGATCTTCGGGAAAATAGCGTGGGCCGTTCGGCAAGGCCTTCACGACACATTGCAGCAGTTCGTCGAGACCTCTTTTCTTGATGGCGGAGATGGGAACGATCTCTTTGAAGTCGTGGAGGGGCTGGAACTGGGCGATCAAGGGCAGAAGGTTACGCTTGTCGGCCAGCAGATCGATTTTGTTGAGCAGCAGAAACACGGGCTTTCCCGCCTTTTTCGCGAGATCGAGGACAAGAGCATCGTCGGCATCCCACTTTTTCTTAGCGTCGGCGATCAGCAGAATGAGTTCGCAGCCGTCCACCGCTTCGCGGATTTCGGTCATCATTTTGCGGCCGAGCGAGGAGCCGGAGCGGTGCACTCCGGGCGTGTCGATGAGCACGATCTGTCCGGCTTCGCGCCCTTTTTCTTTGGGAGCGTTGATGATCCCGAGAATGCGGTTGCGCGTGGTCTGGGGCTTGGGCGAAATGATGGCGAGCTTCTCACCGACGAGCGCATTCAGCAGCGTGCTCTTGCCCGCGTTGGGGCGGCCGAGAATGCAAACGAATCCGGAGTGGAAGGACATGGGAACAGTAGCTATTCGCTAGTTGCTAGTTGCTTGTTTCTGGCTTCTGGAACTGGCTGTGGTTTCGAGACGTTGCTGGTCATCACTCTTAATCTTATACTTTGCGGCATTTTACGAAGAGCGAAGGGCACGGCGCGCCTTGGAATAGTCTCCAGTGCGGCTTGTCCAGTTGCTGGCCAGCGTTGCAATTGCCCAGATTACCGCAAATATCAGAAACAATTTGCTGCCGGGAGCGCCCGCACGCCACGCCCAGAGTGCGCTCAGCGTCGGAACAACTGCGGAAGACGTGACTCCCGCCGACCACATGATTGCTTTTGCAATCGGGCTGGCTTTCTGCATCGAGGCCTTCTCGGTCTGCACTCCGAAGAAGGGGAGATGCTCGAAAAACCAGCGCAGGCCGGCGGGATAGCCTTCTGGATTTCCCGTTCCGCCGACAGAGTAGAAAGAGAATCGAATTCCAACGATTCGCCCCACGGCCCAGTGAACGATCGCGTGGCAGAAGAAATACAGCAGCACCCAGGCCAAGACCATGGCAGCCACGGCAGCCCATTTCGAATCTGCGGAGCGAGCCGCAGCGAGTAAGGCGCAAGCAGCCACAATCCCGACAAGCTGCACTGCATTTCCAGCCGCGATGGAAAGCCGGCCGAAAATCTTACGTCCCGGAATCGAGTTGGACACAGCCATGGTTATGCCGACGGTCGGGCCATTCTACTGCGCTGCTCGGGGCTTCGTGGCGTTTGGCTTGCCGTTGGCTCTGAGCCTCACGCAACGAGCTTACCTCGAGTCCCTGAAACGTCCTTTTTTGCCCATTTACCAGTTGGTACTGGGGCTCCCCCCTCCCCCTCGGTCTTTTGGAATCATGGGGTTAGCTCGGGACCCTATCGTAAAATTTAGATTCCAGGATGTTTATCCGCAAAATCTAGACAGCATTGGAGTTAGAAGCGATTTTCGCGGGGCGCAGTTGGGCCGGGTCTTTCGAATAAAAGAGTCACGACCTGTTGAGCCATGCAAAAACCAGATTTCAAAGAGCTTAGGGGAAATTCCGTCTACGCCACACGGGGCTATAGTCTAGTATTCATATTATAGCTTGTGATGTCAACAAGGGTTTGCGATCATGCCGAAGTCTGCGGCCGAATCTCCCGTTCGCGAAAACCGCGAGACCCGGGGGCACCTGCAGGCCGCCGAGGAGAACTGCTATGATTTGATCAACGACACCGGAGTTTTCGAACATGAATACCCGAAGAGCGATCAGAGCCTTGGCAATCACTTCCTCCGCCGATCGAACGTGACCGGACTTCAACTCGTCGTTTGACCATCCGATCCTGCTCAGGACTCAGATTGATATGCACTCACGGTGGTTGCCGTATTCCGGGATAACTAGAAGACTAAACCGCCGGGCCCCGGGGGCTAAAGTTCATTGTTTTTCGTTTCTGATCGGCACGGCTGAAGCCATGCCCTTCCCTTTTCTTTCTTGACGGAGGAAGTTGCGCATGGGCACGCCGCTCAACTTTGACTGTGTTGAGAGAACGCCTTGCCATGTTCATCGGTGGCTCATCAGGCAGGGGTCCTTCGACTCCGCAGGAACTTCACTTCGTGAAGTTCCTGCTGCGCTCAGGATGACAACTCTGGATCGGAGGCTACCCACTGATTCTCATAGAACGCGAATGAGTGGGGCACCCGCCTCTGTTATCGACAGTACTTTCCTCTCAAATCCGCTACGCGCTTGCGCAGTTCTTCTTTTAGATCCTCTTGTATTTCCCAGAAGATGACGGGGATGTCAGCGATGTCAAACGGAGGCTTCGTCCCTTTTCTTGCGGTCAGGATCAAGTCCTTGCCCAGACCTCGCGCGAAGCCCACCTCGTAGAACACATTGGGACTGCCCTCGCTCACGTCGGCGATCACGAAGGCGGACCCTCGAATCCCCTTTTCAAGACGGGGGATAATTCGCTCTAACGAAGACGTTTCGTCGGTTCGTTCCACTTCCAGGCCGGACTCCTTGCACACCTCCTTGTAGGAGGCATAAACATCGCGAAACTCCTTGGCAAAGGACATGATGGTGAATACGCTTCGTGGAGTGACCAGCCGTTCGGCCAGCGCGACGACTTCCTTGACGTAGTGCGGGACGGGGGTTGAGACCTGGTTGAGGGTTTCGTAGTCGTCGGCGGTGGTGGGAGAGTTCAGCCGACAACGCGCCAGTTCCTGATCGTAGATCGTCTCGCCTGCGCCTCCGAAGCGGGGAACGCCTAAGATGGGCTTTCTCGCGTAAAAAGACCAGTTCTTAGCCAAGAAGGTGCCGTCATGCCCGGCAACAAATATGGTGGCGTCCGCCTGTTCGATCTGCTCGGGGATTCTTAGTTCGGGATGGTTCATCTGCCAGTCCGGAAGGGACGATTGACGGACCCTGCCAATGCGATGAACGGGCGCACTACTCCTTGTGCAGTAGCTGATGATTGATTTTTCTGGGTTGCCACCGTTCTCGCTCAACCACTCCAGCGCAGCGGTAGCGATCTCTTTATCGACCGAACCTCGACAGCCATTCAGAAGGACATGGCCCCGCTTGACGATCTCGCTTCCCAATGCCGCAACGAATTCGCGGCACAATTCCGGATCTCGGGGTACGTCCTCCAGAGAGCCTCCCACCAAGATGCGCATGGCTCTTGTCCTCCCAACCGTGGCTTCGCGAGTAACTACCTACCTAACCTAAATCAGTTTCATCTGCTTGGGCTCGGCCGTTGTGATCCGCACGCGCTCCACTCTGCGGTCGGTGGAATCGAGCACTTCGAACTTCAAGCCCTCGTCTTCGATCACTTCGCCCTTTTTTGGGATGCGTCCGGCGAGTTCACTGACCAGGCCGGCTACCGTTGCCGACTCTTTCCCTTCCAGGCGCACGCCGAAGAGTTCGTCGAGGCGGTCCACGTCCATGTTGCCGGGGACGATGTAGGAGTGGTCGCTCTCGCGGGTGATCTGGGTTTTCTCGTGTTCGTCGCTGATTTCGCCGACGATTTCTTCGACCAGGTCTTCGATGGTGACCAAGCCGGCTACACCTCCGTATTCATCGACCACGATCGCCATGCGGATATTGCCGCGCTGCATTTCGCGCAGCAGGTCGCTGCCGAGCTTGGTTTCCGGGACGAAGTAAACATCTTTGCGCATCAGGCTGGCGACCGTGCGCGTGTGGGCTTCGGAGTCGGGCACCTGGAGCAGATCCTGCGCGTAGAGAAGGCCGCGAATGTTGTGGATCGATCCCTCGTATACGGGGATGCGCGAAAAATGCTTGGTCTTCAGCAGTTCGAGCACACCTTCGACCGTGGTGTCAGTGGCAATGGCTACCATTTCCGGGCGGGGCTTCATCGCGTCGCGAACCGTTTTGCCGCCGAATTCGACCACGGACTGGATCAGATCGCGGTCGCCCTCCTGAATGATGCCTTCTTCCTGTCCGGCCTCGATCAGGGCGTCGACCGCTTCGGAGGAGGTTTCGGGCTGCGGGTCGGCATGTTCGCGGGTGAGCGCTGCGACCGACTGGCAGAATCCCAGCACTAGCGTGACCGGAAGAACTAAATAAACTAACAGGCGGAGAAGGAGCGTCCAGCGTTGGAGCCAGCGTCCCTGGGTGCGCGAGAAGAAGACGAACGGCAGGAGTCGGTGAAAGACGATGATGATGAGGACGAGGCTTAGAACGGCCTCGAGCACTTCGTAGACGCTCCAGGCGCGGTCGCGAAAGACAGTGAAGCCTACGATCATGGCGATGGCGGCGGTGGTCAACTGCGTGAGAATGGCCATGGAGAGCGACGCTCGCTCGCGGGTGACGCCTAGCCTAGGTTCCACCAGTTGTTCGAAAGTGTCGATGTTGTCCTGGAATTCGCGCGAGAGGAATTTGCCGATTTCCTGGTAGACGCGGTCCACGTAGGAGACGAGGGTCAGCAGGCCGAGCAGAAGCGTCAGGGTGATGCCGGCGCCGATCACGCTTGCCCCTGTCTCTTTTTGGGAGCGGGGGCCGGCGCGGCGCCGGTTCGCTCGATCAATCCTACTGGCAGGGAGAGTTCGCGGCGGAGTTTTTGCTCGCGGCGGGCCATTTGGCCGTGGTCGCTCTCGTGATCGTAGCCGCGGAGATGGAGAATTCCGTGCAAGGTTAGAATCTTAACCTCTGTGCCGGGGTCGTGGCCAAGAATGCGGGCGTTCTGCGTGGCGATTTCGGCGGAGATGGCGATGTCTCCGGCGAAGTTTTTGGCATGGTGCGGGGCGGGGAATGAGAGGACGTCGGTTGGCTCGTGTTGCCCGCGGAAGCGCCGGTTTAACGATCTCATCTCGGCGTTTGAGGTGACGAGAATGTTGACGGCGCCGCGCAAGCCGGCGGCACGGCGGGCGAGGGCGAGGAAGCGCGTGAGCGCAAGCTTGGTTAGCCCAGCAACGGCTTTTTGAAGAATTACCAAGTAACCTCGGAGGCTAAAGCCTCGCTCTCAGAGCGGCTATGTACCGCAACGCTAAAGCGTTGCGCCACCCAAAATTCAGTTTCGGCAAACACCCGATGAAACCGATTTCACAACGCACGTCAAAGCGAAAGGAGGGACCTTTGGGGGCTCCCTCCTTGACCGATTCGGATCGCGACTAATCGCGCCCTTGCGGTGCTTCAAGCGGTGTGGCGACGGCCTCGGCGGCGCCGTTCTTTCCGTTCGCGGTTCTTGCTTCGATAGACGCTTTGCTTTCGAGCAGGGACAACTGCTGCTCGGCCAGGCGCGTTTTATGTTCGTCATAGGCGCGGATGATTCTTTGCACCAGGTGATGGCGCACTACGTCGCTTTCGTCGAAGTGGACGAAGGCCAGGCCGTTGACGCTGTTTAAGATATCGATGGCCTCGAGCAGGCCGCTGCGGCGGGCGTTGGGCAGATCGATCTGCGTGATGTCGCCGGTGATGACGGCTTTGGAATTGAAGCCGAGGCGCGTGACGAACATCTTCATTTGTTCGGACGTCGTGTTCTGGGCTTCGTCGAGAATCACGAACGAGTCGTTGAGCGTGCGGCCGCGCATGAAGGCGATAGGCGCGATCTCGATGACGTTTTTTTCCAGGTAGCGTTCGACGCGCTCGGGGTCGAGCATGTCGAACAGCGCGTCGTACAGCGGACGCAGGTAGGGATCGATCTTCTCCTGCAGCGTGCCGGGGAGAAAGCCGAGGCGCTCGCCCGCTTCTACCGCGGGGCGCGCCAGGATAATGCGGTTTACCTGCTTGTTGACGAGAGCGGAAATGGCCATGGCCACGGCGAGATACGTTTTGCCGGTTCCGGCTGGGCCTACGCCAAACACCATGTCGTGGCTCTCGATGGCTTCGAGATAGCGGCGCTGGTTGGGACTCTTGGGTTGCACGGTGCGGCGTCCGAAAGAACGCTGGCGTCCAGCTTCGGCCAGTCCGCGCAGGGTCACGTTGGAGTCGCCGACCACCACGCGCAGCATGCTGTTCAGGTCGCCGTTATTGAATTGGAATCCGTTGCGCTGTAATTGGTCGTAGTCGGCGAAAAGCTGCTCAGCGCGAGCCACATCGCGCGGCGCGCCTTCCAGTTCGATGCGATCGGAGCGCAGGTCGATATTGATGTTCAGGCCATCTTCCAGCACATGCAGATTTTCGTCGCGGGTGCCGAACAGGGTCTCGATGTTGGGACTGATTTCAATACTTTTCTTCATTCAGGGTTATCGCGCTGCCTCCTTGCAGCCTGGGGGCCCTGCTGGGATGGTCGTTCGCTGACGGATGGATCGAAGCGTCCGGTTTTTGCACGCAAGAATTATCTCTGAGGTTCGAAGGTTCGGGAACGCGCGCCAGCGTGGCGCGGACAGCCCTCATTTGATGTAAGCGTAGCGCGGGCAGAGCTGGGAGTCAATGGGAGGAAAGGCAACCGAGATCGGAAGCTTCCGAGATCGTCCGTTTGGGAAGTTACCGAGTGCGAGGGGCGGCGCAAGGGTCAAACTTACTTTTGCAATTCAGCGGACCAGTATGGGAGCAAGGGAGTGAGTCAAGAGCATGTCGCTGTCGCACGATTGAATTCAAAAAAAGGCCGACACTCAATCCGAGGATGTCGGCCCGGCTGCATTAGGAAAGCCTTTTGTCCTTAGCAACGCCTTCGCCTATGGAGCGGCAGCCTCCAGAAGTGGCGAAGCCAAAGATCGGCTGGCCTCCTCGCTTACGGGCTCAGCAGGAAGCCGTGATTCACGTTGCTCGAGTCGACGTAGTTTCCCGTGACCGCCCCCCACAAGTTGTTGGCACTGGGGAACGTGCCTTGGCCGGAGCCTGTCCCCGCGCCCGTAACGTTCAACGTGGTGATAGTTCCTTTGGGAGTGCGCAGGAAGCCGTGAGTCACGTTGCTCAAGTCGACGTATTGTCCCACGATCACCCCGAAATCGTTGATGTTCTGCGGCACCGTGCCCTTCATTAAGCCTGGGGCTGCGCCCTTAACGCTGAACGTGGTGAACGTTCCGTTGGGAAAACGCAGGAAGCCGCGATCCACGTTGCTCGAGTCGGTGGAGACTCCCGTGATCACCCCGAAGTTGTTGACGCTCGCGCCGTGGCAGCCTTGGTTCTTGCCTGTGCCCGCGCCCGGAGGTTCGAACGCGGCGATCGTGCTGTCGCTAGCACGTAAATAGCAGTGAGACACGTGACTCGCGTCAAAGTAATTCCCCAGGAGTGCCCCCGCATCGTTGAGGGCGGAGAAAGCGTCGGTGAAGGTGTTCACGGATCCCGTAGGGTCAAACGTGGTGATCGTGCCGTTGGGAGCGCGCAGGAAGCCGTGATGCCCGCTCGAATCGATGTAGTATCCCGCGATCGCCCCGAAATCGTTGATGTTCACGGCAAAGGTGGCCAGGGACCCCGCAGGGTCAAACGTGGTGAATGTTCCGTCGGGAGTGCGCAGGAAGCCATGAGGCATCCCGCTCGAGTCAACGTAGAATCCCGTGGTCGCCCCCTCCAAGTTGGGGCCGTAGGGGATGGTGGTCACGGACCCCGTTGGGTCAAACGTGGTGAAAGTTCCGTTGGGAGCGCGCAGGAAGCCATGCGGCGTCCCGCTCGAGTCAATGTATAGTCCTGCGATCAAGCCAAACAAATTGATGCCGGTGGGTATGGTGCCTAGGCCGGGGCCTGTGCCCGCGCCCGGAACGTTGAACGTGGTGATTGCTTGTGCAGAGGTTTGCACCGTAATTGCCAGCGCGGCGAATAGACACATTACGGTCATTGCCATCCAAGTTCGGATTTTCATAGTAAGTTCTCCGTTTGCTGCTCTGTGATAATTGTGGAAGTTGCCAGATTCGACTCCGCCGCCAGTGCTTTCAGAAGATTCGAAATCGCGACGCCGGATCACACCCTTTATAGGTCAAATAACATAGGTGAGATTGGATCGCAAAAATTACTTGTGCCTGTGCTCGGAACCGGGACCGATTTCGTACGACTCGAGTAAAACTCAGATTCGAAGCGGGCCATCCCGATGGTTGTTACCAAATAAGGCCGCCTGCTTACAATGTAATCACTGAGTGTTCAGGGCATGAAAACCGAACTGGTTCGCATTGGCAAGTCTCGCGTTCGCATACTGAAGCCGTTCATCGAACAGTGCGGGTTGCGCGAGACAGTCGATTTGCGGGTCGAAAACGATTGCCTGATCATCCCCTCGGACGCCAGCCACGCCACGGCCGGGACGATGTGTTCCGCGCCTCAGGCCACGCCGCCAACGACGAAATCATGCTGGAGACTACGGAACCAAACGAGTTCGACCATAGAGAGTAACGTTGGTAAGCGTGCCGCAGCGGGATGAGGTTTGGCTCGTAGTCCTCGATCCCACGCAGGGGGCGCAGATTCAGAAGACCCGTCCTTGTTTGATCATCTCACCCGAGGAAATGAACCAGCATCTGACCATCATCATCGCTCCCTGACCACTGTCACGCCCCCTACCCCACGCGGGTAGCCGTACGATTTCAGGGCCCTGCGGGGGTGTCTCGCCCGCCGCGCCGAGGGCGGGACGCCCTCGGGACAGTCGGCAAGATGCCGGCGCTACAACTTAACGAGCGGTGATCATCACGATGTTACGGCGGTGTCGGATTGAAGCGTGCTAACATTTTCGCCATGACGATGACGGACACGAGTCCGGAGGCGCGGGCTAAGCAAGATCAGATTTTGCGGGCGATGTCGGGAGAGCAGCGCATGACCCTTGCTTATGAGATGAGCATGTTCGTGCGTGAATTGATGAGGGAAGGGATTCGGCGCGATCATCCGGAGTGGACGGAGGCGCAGATTGCACGCGAGCTGTTGCGGCGGGCGTTCTTCCCCGCGCCGTTACCAGCCTGGCTCCGATGAGCATTCAGGACGTATTGCAGAGAATCACCTCGGCGCTTGATCAAGCTGGGATTGCCTACATGCTTTCGGGTTCCTTTGCCAGCGCGTACTACGGCGCAGCGCGTTCTACCCAAGACATTGACTTCGTTATCCATGCGAGTGCGAAACAGTTGCGCTCATTCATTGAGGCTTTGCCGGTGAGTGAGTATTACGCCGATCTCGATTCAGCCCTTGAAGCCCACCAGCGGCAATCGTTGTTCAATGCAATTGACCAGGCCACCGGGTGGAAGATTGATTTGATCATCCGTAAGTCGCGCCCTTATAGCGAGGAGGAATTGGGGCGTCGCCAGCGAGTAAACCTGCACGGAGTCTCGCTTTTTATGACGACTGCGGAGGACGCAGTCATTTCCAAGCTCGAATGGGCGAAGCTGGCGCAATCGCGACGGCAGACTGAGGACGCGGCGGCGATTTTGAGAGCACGATGGGGCTCGCTGGATCACGCCTATTTGGAGAAATGGATCGGCGAGTTAGATCTGAAAAAAGGATGGAAAGACGCGCGGCAGCTGGCAGGGATCTCCGGTTGAATCGGAGTGACGGGCGCGATGCTGCGCGACCAAGCTACGCGAGGCTCAGTTTCGAGGTGAAAGCCAGTAGAGAAAACTCCTGATGATTCCGGTCAACGCGTAAAAGGCGGCAGCGAAAAACGGCACCGGGGCACAGCCATGTTCCGACCGGCAGAAGACGGTGGCGGCGGCAATGCATCCAAGAATCCACGCACCTTCGCGCAGCGCGCGCCTTTTGACTGAATACCTAGCGTGGACGGGCGGGGACGCCCGTCCCTCCACTTTAGCCACTCGGCACGTCCTCCCGGGACTGAATCATACGCGCGCGCCTCTCGGTTCCGTTGCACTCGCCCACACCGCCCGGTCTCTCGCCCAATCGCGCAGGGTTGCGATCTCTTCAGCGCGCGTGATCGAGAGCGGCACGGTGGACGACAGCGCGGTGAGCAGATCTTCGATGCTCAGTTCCTGCTTGCGCGAGAAGGCAGCGTACATTGCGCCTTGGACGGCGGATTCGATTTCGGCTCCGGAGAAACCTTTGGCGGCTGCGGCAATCTTGTCGAGGTCGTAGTCGGCGGGAGTGCGTTTGCGCTTGGTCAGTTGGATCGAAAAGATCTGCTTGCGTTCGGCGGTGTTGGGCAGATCGACGAAGAAGAGTTCGTCGAAGCGGCCTTTGCGGATCAACTCCGGGGGCAACACGGTGACGTTGTTGCAGGTGGCGGCGACGAAGACGGGCGCTTTGCGGTCCTGCATCCAGGAGAGAAACGACGCCAGCAGGCGCGAGGAAACTCCGGCATCGGCCGAGGCGGAATCGGGGCCGCTTCCGGCGAAGACTTTCTCCAGTTCGTCAATCCACAACACGCAGGGCGCAAGGCCCTCGGCAACTTTGAAGACTTTCTGGATGCGCTTTTCCGTTTCGCCGATGAATTTATCGTAGACGGCTGCGGTATCGAACTTCACCAGCGGCAGTTTCCACTCGCCGGCGACGGCGCGGGCGCAGAGGCTTTTCCCGCATCCTTGCACGCCCAGAATGATGACGCCCTTGGGCGGCTCCAGGCCGAATTGGCGGGCTTGCGGCTCCCAGGATTTGCGGCGCTGCGCGAGCCATTGCTTCAGATTTTCCAGGCCGCCGACGCTGGCCATGGAGTCGTTGGCGTCGATGAATTCGAGCATCTGGGAGCGCTTGAGCAGAGCTTTCTTCGCGGCGAGTACATCCGTGACGCAGTCGGCCGAA
>Ga0209068_10001462_pt1 | contig 11802 bp, 12 predicted proteins | sample ColStrG_CSR_2012_FD_187200 | JGI IMG/M metagenome (GOLD analysis project Ga0209068, IMG submission 187200) | Freshwater sediment microbial communities in response to fracking from Pennsylvania, USA - Cold Stream Run_MetaG_CSR_2012 (SPAdes)... | ecosystem: Environmental > Aquatic > Freshwater >...
GCCCAGCGCGGCGAGAATCCAACCCGCGATTGAAAGCGCCAGTGCGACCGCCACGAGCACCCGCAGGCTTGTGCGCAACACCCGCTGCACGCCCTCGGGCCCGAGGTCGCGCCGACGGGCCACCGCATCGGTTACGGCTGCACCGACTCCGAGATCTCCGACCGGAATCAGCGCCGCCAGCCCCACAACGAGCGCGAAGACCGCATAGCGGTCGACTCCCAACGTGGATACCGTCAGTCGTACCCCCACCAGTCCCGCGAGGGCTACAACCGGTAGTGTGACGGCCCGCACCACGAAGGCTCGGCTTGCCCCCCTCAAGAGGGACGTCGATGCCGACCCGGACGCGATCCCCCCGCCACGAGGCCGCGCTCGGTGCTTTCCCCGGGTCAGATTGCGGCCCTGCTCGCTCGGCGTGCACGCTCACCACTGGGTTGGCCCAAAGCGCGGACCCTGTCCCCGAGGGCCATGATCACGGCTAGCACGCGTAGGATCGCCAGGGAGTCCCAACCCTGAATGGTCTTCACTCTAGTGGCCCTCGCATCCGGTCGACCGCCCTTCTGGCGTTACCTACTCGTCGTGGGACAGTCGTCTCTCGCGATCGAGGGGGTCGCTTTGAAGGCCGGCGTCCCGAGGTCGCGGATCGACCCAGTGGCCCCACCGGGTCCAAGATCACAGATTGACGTGAACACCTAGTAGACCACGTCGCATCCGGCCCCTGTGGCCACTGAGACCAACATTGCGTCAGGGTTCTCCCTGAGCCCCGCGACGTCGTGAAGTGGCGCGTCGCGAGCCCTCGGGCAAGAGCGACACGGCCTCCCATGCCTCAAACCCCCGGAGGTAGGTGTCTGGGCTGATTGTTGAGATTCACGCGGGTTGACCTGATAGCTCAGCCGGCGGGTCACCGGGCAGCAGTCAGCGCGGGGTCGCGCTGAGTTCCACGATGATCATCTCGAGGGCACGGGCCGCTCTCGGGGCGGTCCAGGATGACGGTGATCTGCTCCCCAGGCCCATTCGCCAGTCGGCGAGGGTGTCGATCTCGTGGTTCCGCTGCGTATTTGAACAAGGTTCTCGATCCGCCAGCGGGCCCACGCCAGCACAGCAACGACACGTCGGTGGCCGACAGGTCGCTGGTCAGGACCCGCAGGATCGGGGTGTTGTTCTCAAACAATGTCCACGTTCCGGGCGGCGCCGTAGCCGTGATCTTCACCATCTCATGGGCGAGCAGCACCGCGATCCGCCGCCCGTCGCAAACGGTCCAGGACCGTCGAGGGGCTAGTGTCGCCGGGGCCAGTGAGGCGCGCCGGTACATGACCGTGTGGGCGCCGGCGGCGCAGTTCGCGGTGAACGCGCTCGGGTAGGCGCCACCGCGGTCGAGGCCAGGCTGGACCTTGGCGTCCGGGCCTGGGACCAGGCGCAGCTTGGGTGAGCACGGCTGTTAGGGGCGAGCTCAGCCCGGATGGTTCCCCGCTACCGAACACCACCGCGCGGCCGTGCGCGTCAACAAGCGCGGTGTCGTCTCGTCCGGGCCCGACGTGGCGGCCATAGGTGTTCCACCGTTGTCAACCGGATGGGCTCCCGGGTAGGGGCACGAAGTGCTCATCGATGAAGTAGCCCGTGTCGAATGTTCCGCCCGGATCGTCACCCAGTTCCACGAGACTCGGGACATGTTCGCTACCCCCGCTGCCGCATGGATTCGGCCCCTTACTCCGACGCCAATCTTAGACGAGAACGAGCAGTAACCAGCTGCAGACGCCAAAGTCGCCGTCGACAACTGGCATACTAGTGCTGTGAGCACCAAGACGCTCGTCGTGAGCGAAGGCTTCGAGGGTCACCGTCTAGTGTACGTGCGCCTTATAGCGGGCGGACTTCTCGATGCTGGGCAGCAGGTAGCGGTCAGTATGACCCGCGAGGGTATTGAGTCGGAGGACTTCACTTACCATCTAAGTGACATCGCGGGATCCATTCGGGTAATCCCTCTCCCGGCCGGGCGCCTTAGCTGGAAGAGGCTTCGGCGCCTCGCCGATGCCGAGGGATGCACCCGCATCGTGCTCCCCGATGGGGATCGCTGGGCGATGAAACTGAGTGTCCGTTGGCCCCGCTCATGCCAGCCGCCGGTAACCGTTCTCGTGACACAGGACCCCGATTGGAGCACGGATCCTTCTCGGGCTCGTCGGGCCCGGCTGAAGCTGAAGAGCCTTCTACTCGCCCTCGGTGAGCACCAAAGCGGCGTGAGTCTTGTATTTCTCGGAGCCCCAGGCCGAACCAAACAGCACCGAAAACGAGTTGCTCCGGATCCGGTTATCTTTGGAGCGGGGCATCTTGACCCTTTCGAGCTCAGGGAAGAGATGGGCATGGACCAGAAGCGCTACTGGTTCCTTGTTGCCGGAGGCATCTCCGCTCGAAAGAACCTACCCTTGGTCGTCGCCGCACTAATGCGTTTGTCGGTACCCGATCTAGGTCTTCTCGTCGCTGGACCCGTCGATCCAGCAGTTCGATTAGAAATCGACCCCCTGCTTGATCAGGCGAAACGATGGGGCTTGGCCGTGATTTTGAATGACCGAGTCCACAGTGATCATGAGATCAACTGTGCGGTACAGGCTACGGATGCCGTCGTCGTTGCCTATAGCACGGATTCACCCAACTCAATGACAGCCAAGGGGGTGCGCGCAGGCCGTGCCGTCGTCGTAGCGGGGTCTCCTGTTCTCTGCGACTGGGCGCGCGATCTTGGCATACAACTTCTGGGCTCCCTCACGCTAAACAGTCTCGCCAACCTGCTCGAAAGTGCAGTGGGGTCACCGCCACCTCCACCCGACCTCAGATTGGGGTCCGAAGGGTTCGTGCGAGAATTTATTTGATCCGACATTCCATAACTCTACCCGACCACCTCACAGAGTTCTGGCACTTCAAACGGATGAGCGAGTTGGGGTGGGTTCCCTCAGCGTCAAAGCAGACCGGAGTCGAGGTGCGCGTGCCCATCAGGGTTGGGAGCAGTTGGGCGTTCTGGCAGGCCGCCGGGCTCGCGGTCATAGTCGGATTTGTGACCGGAATCATCGCTAGCCCACTGACGACGGTTCTGGTGTTGGGCGCCGTGGCCACACTGGCCTTGCTGACCAACCCACTGGGCCGCGCGCTGCTGTACGTCGTTGGCGGCCTAATCGTGCTGAACTCCGACTCCGGAATCACCCCTGCGAAGCTTACCTATCTTGCCGTTGTGGTGGTGGCGGTCGGGGTCGCAATGCACCGACTTCATCAGGCGCGCTCCGAACCTTGGCTGCAACCATTCCGGCCGCTCCTGCATGCCGTCTGGCTACTATTTGTGCTCATCGGCGTGGCCGCGCTAGTCGGCAGCCGCGCCACAGCATCACCCCAAGGCATCGCCCGCGACGCGGTCACCTACCTGCTCATCGCCGGGGCGGCGCCAGTCGCCCTCGATGCCTCCTCGGGCATTTCTCCACGCGGGGCACGCAGACTGACTGTGCTGTTCGGTGTGCTGGGAGCCGCCGGCTTCGCCGTTGCCCTGCTCCACGGGCGAGGGGTTTCCGCGCTGGGCGTGGATCGGATTCTTCTACCCACGTTCGTCCTACCGGTTCTGGGATTGTGTGTCGCGGCCTCGCTCGCACTTGCTCTGCGTCAATTTCGATGGCTGCCCGCCGTTATTGTTATCCCAGCGCTCACCCTGGTGACCGGCACACGTACGGATTTGGTAGTAGTCGTCAGCCTTGTAGCGACCTTTGGATCAAGACATAAGATACGCGCATCCATAGTCAGCGGCGGAATGATCCTTCTTGGTGTCGTCACCGCTGTGGTATTGGCCGTTCCTTTGCTCGTGGTGTTCACTAGCACGGACCCTTACTTTCTCACCGACCGGTTCAAGCTTCTGCAACAGTTCCTCTCTGGGGCGGCGGACCCGTCCTATCTGCAGCGCGCTTTCGCCTACCGCTTCACCCGTCAACTGTTCGATGGCAGCCCTGTGTTCGGCGTCGGTCTGGGACACCTATTTCCCGATCCGCAGACCGGACAGATCGGAACTTCGTACTACTTGGACTCACCCCTGCTGTTTCTCGCCAAATTTGGTCTATTCGGACTCGCGCTTGGAGTGCTCGTGATTGTCGGATTCATCCGCAGCTTCATTGCCGTGCGAGACGCCTACGGCTGGGACGTGACGGGCACGGCGGCTAGGGCGTTCGGATGGACGATGCTGGCATTACTGCCATTCGGAGCCCCGACAGAAGAAAAGGGATTCGCGCTAGCCGTACTTCTGCTCGTTCTCATGTTTGGGGCTCGGGCCCGAGCCGGGCAACTGCTTGAAGCTGGCGGTCGGATCGCAGTCTCCGAACGTGACGCGGGTCCGTAGCCATTACACTTGGGCGCAGCCCGATCCTCTTCGCGCATTGGGTTATCGCCTGCGGCATTTGCTCGATCGAATTCACTGTTGTCAGGGACTGTGCCGTTGCAAAGCGCCGGACTTCAGGCGCCGGAGTAAAGTCGGCTCAGATCTCCGGTGGCAGTTGACTGGCTGGCCCTGTCAGCAAGGCTTTCTCGTTGGCGTGTCTCCTCGGAAGTCTCTTGAGATATGGTATCTTCGGGCCGTGGGTCAGGGCGAGTTTGCGAAGCTAAGGGAGCTGGGCGTGTTGTGTCTGGTCCGCCGCGACGGGCGGGTGCTGGTTACCCACGGCCGGACCTTGCTGAACCGCCTCGACGGGGATGACCCGGCGATGCGGAATCTCACGATCGTAGCGTTAACCGATGCAGGGCGGCGTGTCGATGACGTGACCCGGGCTTTCGGGTTGACCGCGAAGCACGCGTGGATGCCGTGGGGGGTCGCCCGTCGAGGGGGTTCGGCGAGTTTGGGGCGCCGGCCGCGCCGGCGCCCCAAACTGTCGGACCGCCAGGTCGCGCGGGCGTGGGCAGGGGAGGGGTGGACTCAGCAGTCGATCGCTGACCGGCTCGGGGTGGCCCATCGGTGAGCAGCGAGCCGCTGGCCCGCCTTGGTCCTGCCCCGGAGCAGCAGGCCTTGTCAACGCCCGCCCCACAGACCGCTGAAGACAGTGCCGACGAAACGGCCGGCGTGGCGGTGGGTGAGCCCGGTAGCCGCTTGGCCGGTAGTCACTGGGCGCAGGCGGGAGTCTGTGTTGGTGGCGGTTACACGTGCGGTTCGGGTCACGGCCGCGGTCACCGCTTCGGCCCGGATCGGTTCTAGCGCCTTTGCGTGCCGCAATGCAGGCGCAACATTGCTGCACCCCTACCTGGATCGGGTCGGGATGGCTTGAGGACATCGCAGCCGCGGTCGTGGCCACCTCGGTGATCGACTGGTCCCGTCCTTCCCAGCATGGCGCGGCAGCGGAGCTGTCGGCGGCCCCTGCCGACGGCAGCGGCAGTCACCTCTCTGAGCGGCGTCGTCCGGGGTACTGGTTATGGGCCCCTGCTCGCTGCCATGCTGACCGCGGCACCCGAAACCGTGGCCGTGGCCTGGGCTGTCATGGCGGTTAGGGCGGTCGTGGAACTCGGCCTGCAGCGACCCGACCCCGGCGACAACGCAACCCCTGACGACGAGGCCCTGGAGTCGGCCCTCCAGACTGCAGTGGTCCCACCGGCCCGTCCGGGTTGGCTAAGTTGGGTACGAGCGGCAGGGACTACTACGAGTGGGAGTTCTCAGTGGGTGTGGGTGCAGGCCGAATCGAGAGACAGCTCGCGGACGAGAACCGCAGGAGAGTCGCATGAGTAGCGGAACTACCAATGCCATCGTACTCATCACGGGCGGGACTGGGTCTTTCGGCTCGACGATGACCCGACGGCTGCTTTTGCAGGATGTCGCTGAGGTGCGCATCCTGAGCCGGGACGAAGCCAAACAGGACGACTTGCGGAGGTCCCTCAGCGACCCACGAGCACGCTTCTATGTCGGCGATGTGCGCGATAGGGCGAGCGTCGCCGACGCATCGCGCGGAGTCGACCTGGTTTTCCATGCGGCCGCACTGAAACAGGTGCCATCTTGCGAGTTCTTCCCATCGCAGGCTGTTCTCACAAACGTCATTGGTAGCGCCAACGTGATCGAGGCTGCAGCAGCGGCCGGGGCGCGCTCCGTCGTTTGCCTGAGCACAGACAAGGCTGTCTATCCCATTAACGCAATGGGTATGACTAAGGCACTAATGGAGAAGACCGCGCAGGCCTTCGCCCGCAACAACCCGGGTTCACGAACCACCGTCTCTGTCGTGCGCTACGGGAACGTGATGTGGTCCCGGGGCTCCGTGATTCCGCTCTTTGTCGAGCAGATCAAGGCAAGACGTCCCCTGACGCTCACCGACCCCAACATGACCCGCTTCCTGATGTCGCTGGCCGAGTCCGTCGATCTCGTGGAGTACGCCTTCGCCCATGCGACTCCTGGCGACCTGTTCGTCCGCAAAGCGCATGCATCGACCGTTCAAGACCTCGCCATGGCCCTGGCCGGAGTCTTCCAGGTCGAGCCCGACATCAGAGTCATCGGAACCCGACATGGCGAGAAGCTGTACGAGACCCTTCTAAGCCGTGAGGAGATGGCTAAGGCCGAGGACAGGGGTGACTACTTCCGGGTCCCCCTCGACGACCGCTCGCTTGACTACGGGCTCTACTTCGATCAGGGCGACAGCCGCCAGGCTGAGCTCGAGGATTACACCTCCCACAACACCCAACGCATGGATGTTTCCGGAGTGGCACGATTGCTGCAGACGCTGCCTGAGGTCAAGCAAGCAACCGGGGCGGTGGTTACGTGAAAATCGCCGTGACTGGGGCCGACGGGTTTCTTGGCTGGCATGCGCGATGTGCTCTCAAAGCCCGGGCGGCCGATGAGGTGGTCACCATCAGTAGGCAAGTCATGATCGATGAACGAAGCCTGTCCATCAGGCTGGAAGGCGTCGATGCCGTGCTTCACCTAGCCGGCACAAACAGAGCTGATCCGGCGGCACTCCGCAAAGAGAACCTCTCCGCCGCTGAGCGGCTAACAACTTCTCTCGACCTGGCTGGGGAACGACCTGTCGTCGTTTACGCGAACTCAATCCAGTGTGGGAACGGCACCCCGTTTGGCGACGGCAAGCAAGCAGCGGCCGAGCACCTCGATTCTTGGGGCCGGGCGAGCGGAGCCGCCGTCGTGGACGTTCGCCTGCCCAATCTCTTCGGTGAACATGGCCGACCGCACTATAACTCCGTGGTGGCTACCTTCTGCCACCAGCTAGCCCAAGGGCAAGAACCCTCAATTCAAGAGGACCGCGAGATCCCTCTGCTGCACGTACAAGATGCCGTCGATACAATGCTTACAGCTGCCGAAGAGAGGCGGCCAGGCACCGTAACCCCCCTAGGGCAATTAATCAAGGTATCTGCACTGCTAGCCCGGCTGCGCGGATTTCGAGACCTCTACGCCACCGGCGACGTTCCTGACATTACGGATACACTTGACCTCTCGCTCTTCAACACTTACCGGTCCTTCTGTTTCCCAAATCATTTCCCAATCCAGCCACCCCTACGCGAGGATCCCAGAGGAAGCCTCTTCGAATGCGTACGAGGCTACGGCAGCCAGGCACAGGTGTTCTGCTCATCTACATACCCCGGACTCACACGCGGGCAGCACTTCCATCTGCGAAAGGTCGAAAGGTTCGTGGTTCTCCGTGGGGCGGCGGTAATCGCGTTGCGGCGGCTTTTCGATAACAAAGTGATTCGTTTCCAAGTCACCGGCGAGTACCCTTCCATTGTCGACATGCCGACAATGTGGGCGCACTCGATCACCAACGTCGGCAATGGGGAGCTGATGACCCTATTCTGGGCCAATAGAATCTTGGATCCGCGAAGCCCAGACACTTTCCCCGAGCGAGTCGAGATCGAGGAGAGTGCGACGTGAAAGTAATGACCGTAGTCGGCACCCGGCCAGAGGTTATCCGACTGTCCAGGGTGACGGCGCTGCTTGACGAGAGCGTGGAGCACGTGCTGGTTCATACCGGACAGAACTGGGATTACCAGCTTAACGGGATATTCTTCGACGAGATGGGAATACGCCCACCAGATCATGCCTTGAATGTTGATACGTCAAGCCTCGGAGCAGTTCTCGGCGACACACTCCGCAAGACCGAGGAAGTGCTCAGGCTCGAGAGGCCGGACGCTTTTCTCGTCCTTGGGGATACCAATAGTTCCATTTCTGCCCTCGTGGCAAGAAGGATGCACGTACCTGTCTACCATATGGAAGCAGGCAATCGTTGTTTCGACCACAATGTGCCAGAGGAAACAAACCGCAGATTCGTGGATCATATCGCGGATTTCAATCTTGTCTATACCGAGCATGCGCGTCGAAACCTCTTGGCCGAGGGCATCCATCCACGCCAGATCATGCTGACCGGATCGCCACTTCGTGAAGTTCTCGACTTCTATAGATCAGAGATCGACCGCTCGCAAGTCCTCACCAGACTTGGTCTAGACGTTGGCAAGTATTTCTTAGTGAGCGCACATCGGGAGGAGAATGTCGATTCTCCCACGCGGCTCACTTCCTTAGTCGAAGGCCTTGCTGCCGTCAAAGAGGCCTGGAGATTGCCAATTCTCGTTTCCACCCACCCAAGGACAAAGATTCGACTCGAGCAGTTGGGTAGTAGTGTTGATTTGTCAGGGATTAGCTTTCATGAACCGTTTGGGTTCTTCGACTACAACAGTCTACAGATGCACGCGCGCTGCGTCCTGTCTGATAGCGGATCCATTAGCGAGGAGGCATCTATCCTTGGGTTCCCCGCAATAACGCTAAGAAACTCAATCGAGCGACCTGAAGCCCTTGAGTTCGGCACCATCATGTTGGCATCGTTCGCCCCTGAAGTACTGTTAGATGCTATCCGTGAGATCACCCGTGTCTCGCGGAGCTCGACGAACTCGATTCCGGTGGAGTACGAGATTGCGGATACATCGCGTCGAGTCGTGCGGTTCATTGGCTCAACAGTGCCTGTTGCGGATATCTGGCTCGGGCTGAGGTCCTGAGTAGCCCACTATCGGTACGCATCTGCCGCCCCGATCACCGCCTCCACCGTCGCCCGCGGGAACGCCCGCGCCAACATCCTGCCGAGATCCGGTCCCGAAGCTATCCCCTTACCCAACAGACCTACGCGCATGAAGCCATGACTTGATGGTATTGCTGCCAGCCCCCACCGTGTAGCCTAATGGGGTGTCACTCTCTTACAGGCAGGGTGGTTCGCGCATGACATCGGCTGACGGCAATCGCAAATTAGAGGCAGCGCGACCGCAGGGTGGCGAGAATGTGCGGAATCGTAGCGATAGTCGGTGATGGGCACGCGGCACTCGGTCATCGCCGCGGTGAGGCGCTGGACCTCTTGACCCATCGTGGACCAGACGATCGGGGGTCGTGGGCGGACCGCTATGCCTGGCTTGGAACCCGACGATTGTCGATAATCGATTTGAGCCTGGGCGGGCATCAGCCGATGGTTCATGATCCAAGCGGCGTCGTGGTCACCTTCAACGGCGAGATCTACAACTACCTCGAGTTGCGCGCCGAACTCGAAGCTGCCGGACACATCTTCCGAACGCGGTCAGACACCGAGGTGCTCCTCGCCGCCTATCTTAATTGGGGGGCCGACTGTCTCGGTCGGCTGAACGGGATGTGGGGATTTCTAATCTGGGATCCGCGCCATCAGCGCGCGTTCTTCTCGAGGGATCGACTCGGAATCAAGCCGTTCTACTTCGCGCTGGTTGATGGGGGACTGAGTGTCGCGTCTGAACCAAAAGCCCTTCTCGCTCTCCATCCGGCTCTGCGCCGGGTCGACGAAGCGACACTCTATGGGTTCCTCGCAGAGGGAAGGCTCTACGCGGGTAACGGCAGCTTCTACGACCAGATCGAAGTGCTCCCAGCTGGGCACTGGGGGACTTACGTTCCGGGCGCTTCTGCGCCGGACATTCGGGCATACTGGGAGCCCCCGGCTCCGATAGAATCCGACCCTGACTACCGTGACGCAGCAGACGCGTTCGGCAAACTGCTTACAGACTCGGTCAGGCTCCGCATGAGAAGCGACGTAGCCATCGGATTTACCCTTTCTGGAGGACTCGACTCATCGGCGATCCTCCAAGCCGGTCAGGCCACGCAGTCATCCCGCACGCGGCGACTTCGTGCATTCACGTCTGTGTACCCGACCTCACCAGGAGCCAGGATAGTCGACGAGCGGCATTGGGCGAATCAAGTCGCTGCTAAGTATGACCAGGTCGAACTGGAGGAGGTGCCGGCGGATCTTGGTGACTGGTTAAGCGTGCTTCAGCGGATCGTCTGGCACATGGATGGTCCGGGCTATTCACCTGCGGTCTTCCCTCTATGGAAGATCATGGAGAGGGCACGGGAGGCGCGAGTGCCGGTGCTTCTAGAGGGACAAGGCGCCGACGAGCTACTCGGTGGCTACGCACAGCACGCCGCGGTGGCGCTCTGGGAATCGCTGTCAAGTGGCAGACTACCCGCCTTCGCGCGAGACTTCACCTCCTACTCGCGAACGTTCTCCACAAAAGCACTCACGCTGTACTTGATCCGGGAGCGAGCCAGTTTCGCGACGCGCGCATACCGTCGGAGAGTAGGTGCACTAGGCACACTGGAGCCGAACTTTGTTCGGCAATTCAAGACTGAGTCTACGACAAAGCCAGCAACAACGGTCAACGATCGACTGGAGGCGGACCTGACCCGCGATATCCTTCCGGGACTGTTGCACTACGGCGATGCCATCAGCATGGCTCATTCCATCGAAAGCCGCCTGCCATTTCTTGACTATCGTGTCGTCGAGTTTGTGTCCGCCATGCCGGCGGGGTTCAAAGTCGGAAATGGTGAAACCAAACGAATTCTTCGAGATCACCTCCGGTCGGTTGGTCTTCAAGTCATCGCTGATCGTCCTGACAAACTGGGCTATCCCACTCCTACGTACTCTTGGCTAGCCGACAACCGCGGAGCTGTCCTTAATTCCTTGCTCGTCGCGCCTGGTGCAGAGATTCACACCTACTGCCGTCCAAAGCAGATTGAAAGGTTGATCGACTACCACGTTTCCGGCCGCAGTGGGGCGGGCAATCACCTCTACCGGCTTCTTACGACCGAACTTTGGCTTCGAACCTGCATCGCCCAGAGGACGACGGGCACCACGTGAATTATCGGCTTGTACGACTTGCCGGGCCCCCCGGTGGCGTGTGGTGGTCACGTAGGGCTCCGTGTGCGGTTGCAGACGTCGTGGAATGTCTTCGAGTGGTTGGCAGTGCAGATGGCGAAGGAACCGCCACATCAACCGTCGGCCGAGACTCAGCCCTCCGGACGTAGTCACGGGCGGACTGTTGAGATTCAAGCGACGCTGACCTGGTAGGTCAGGGGCGTCGGTCTCGGGCAGATTCGATAGTGTGACGTTGAGGTCCTCGGCGAGAACTGGAGGGCGAGGGCGACGCGGCGGCGTCGGGGCCGTTAAGGGTGATGGTAATGGTCATGTAGTGGACGTGGCCACCTTGGATTTTCAGGTGGCGCAGGATCGCCCGGTGCTCGTTCGGCTCGGCGAGGTAGGCGCTTACGTGTTCGGCGAGCCAGGCGTACGTGTTCGGTGGCGAGCCAGGCTTCGGCGTGGAGGCCAGTAGCCGTAGGAGCATTTCTAGTCGGCGGCGTTCCAGTCGTGGGCGGGCTCGGCGGTCCTCGAGTCTGGCTCGGTGGCCGCGATTTGGCACCGATCGGGCGTAGGGCGGTCTTGGCGGCTTTCAGCGCGCGGGTCGCGATGTGCTATGGAGCAGCGGCGATTTCGACAGCTACTGGATCTGGCACCTCACACAAGAACGACGCCG
>Ga0209068_10001463_pt1 | contig 11802 bp, 8 predicted proteins | sample ColStrG_CSR_2012_FD_187200 | JGI IMG/M metagenome (GOLD analysis project Ga0209068, IMG submission 187200) | Freshwater sediment microbial communities in response to fracking from Pennsylvania, USA - Cold Stream Run_MetaG_CSR_2012 (SPAdes)... | ecosystem: Environmental > Aquatic > Freshwater >...
GCCGGATCTTCTTCCCGCGCGCTTCAATCGCGATCGGCAGGGTGCCGCGAATCCCGCGAATCCCCCCATCCAGCGAAAGTTCGCCCACAAAAAGGCAGTCGTCAATCTCCTTGGGCTTGAGTCCGCCGTACGCACCCAAAATCCCCAAGGCCATGGGCAGATCGAACCCAGACCCCTCCTTCTTAATGTCCGCCGGAGCCAAATTGATGGTGATGTGGGTACAAGGTATGTCGTACCCACAGTTTTTCAGCGCCGCCCGCACACGGTCGCGGCTCTCCCGCACCGCCGCGTCGGGCAACCCCACGGTGTGGAAATGGTCTTCACTGGTTTTGATCCCGGAAATATCGACTTCGACTTCCACAATGCTGGCATCAACGCCATACACCGCGGCGCTGAGCGTTTTATAGAGCACAGGCACACCCCTAGCTGGGACTCGGGGTGGAGACTTCCCCAGCCTAGCAAGGCTTCCCTGCTAGAAGAAGGGTACTTTTGTGGGTAAGCAGGCAGAGGCGGGCTGGCCGGCGCGCCATCACTACAAAGAAAACGAAACCCAACGCGTCATCCATTGGCAGGCTGTCGCGCTATTCGAGTATTCCTGAAACGTCCACAAGACCAGCGGATTCGCCGGATCCACCACCGTCGACGAGTACGTACCCCAGCCAACCGGGTTCACCGAACACTTGTAGGTCGCCGTGCCGGTAGCCACCAGCACCGGGGCTCGAAGTGTCCCAGCCGGGTCAGTGCCAAGCCGCGCCGCTACATAGACGGAGGGAAATTCTGTCGCCGATACTTTGGTAAAGCCAATGGCAAGGTCACGATTCGCATTCACCGCGACCGTTGGAAATACAACATCATAATTCGGATCGCTAATCGCGCTCTGCTGCAGAAGCGCGCCGCTCGAGTTCACTTCATACCATTCGATTGCGCTGCGGCCGTTCATCTTCGACCCCGTAGCCGCAAAGACGCTGGTACCGAAGCCAAAGAGATTGAAGAATCTGTGATTCTCTGCCCCTCGGATGGGAGGTTGGCTAGGCTGGAACGCCGAGCCGGGCGTGTCGTAGGTCATGGCAGTCAAAATTGTTTGGGTCGCGCTCATCGCCGGAACAGCCCCCGACCAGGTCACCTTCTTCAGCAGCAGCACCATCGGAATGGGACTGCTCACATTCTGTCCACCTTGCCGGGTCAGGAACATCTCGGGATCTCCCGGCGCTTTTTGGGGATTGAAGTCGGTCGCCGGGAACAGTTCGTAGGGCAACTTGGTGAACGTCTTCATGCGCGCAAGAGAAATCTTGCGCGTGCTGCCCCAGAGTACGTCGGCCTTGGGAAATATAAAGCAGTTAGCGGTGCCAACTTTGTTGACCAAGCCGCCATAACCACAAATATAGAGACCGTTGATATCAACGCCCACTCGCGGCAGTAGATCCCCGCTGATGATCTTGGAGACAATCACTCCCTGCCACCCGTGCAGCGGATTGGAATCGCTGGAGACGGCGAGAAACATATAGGGCCCCGCGCTGACCGCAAACCATCGATTGGACAGCAGATCATAAATAATGCGCGGATCGTTCAGCGTTCCTGGACTAACGCCAAGGCCAGCCCAGAATTGTTTTTGCGTCCGCTGACTCAGAATCTTCCCCGTCGCTTTGTCGCGCACAATGTAATACGCTCCGACAAAATCGACGACGTGGTTGGGGCCGACCGCGCCTGAAGTATCAGGATGGTCTTTGTAGGCGGGGCCAGACGCCCCATCGTAGGAATTCAGCACTGTAATGATCGAGCCAGTTGTAGTTGCCGCGCCGGCGCCATTCGGATCGGCCTGCCGGAGGGTTCCATAATTGGATGCCGATACTTCTAGGGCACTTTGGGCACGGCTCTGCACGGCCGCGAATTCTACCAAAGTTAAAGAGAACAACCAGAACAGACGGGGGGAAATCACTCTGTTGTAGAACATTCAGGATCACCCGATTCAAAATGAATGACTGCCTTGTTGATGGTTTTACATCCGCCACGACAGTGTGGTTACTGCCAAACACAACCGGGAAGCATTCGACGACAAGTCTGAGACCGTTGCAAAATCGGAAGGTCATGGTGCAAAGTTTTGCACAAATTGCACAAACTCTTTCACATGTCGACGCCTCGAAAAGGCTGTAAATACCCGAAAAACCCTCTTTTTCCGCTGTTTCGAGTCGCATTTACAATATGGAATATTGATTAGGGACGCTCGCGGGGACTCCCGCCATTTTTGGCAAAGCTCCTAACAGGGCATGCCTTCAGGCGTGCCGCCGAGCACCTAAACTACTGGGCTCCAGCCACTGAGGCAGTCGCCGATCCCGCGGATAAGCCTGCTATATTGAAAAGAAACTCAGGAAGCATCATCATGACCGACTACAGAACAGCCCAGGACAATAAAACGACTACGCACAATGAAGAAGCAGCGTTTCCCGCGCTCACCGTGGTAAATTTCGGTCAACAGGCCGCCGCAGTCGATCAGAATTACAAGAATTTCGTCGTCTTCGACGTGAACAATCATTGTGTCCGGCTGGCGGTGATGCAGGGAGAATTTCGCTGGCACCAGCACCCGCATTCCGACGAGTGCTTCCTGATCGTCGAAGGAGAGCTGGAAATCGATCTCGCCGACGGCCGCACATTCCGCCTGAAACCCGGGATGCGTTCACCATCCCTGCCGGCGTGGTCCATCGAACCCGTTCGCATGCCCGGGCGGTGAATTTATGCTTCGAGGACCGCAACGCCTACACCGACGTGGTTTTCGAAGACTAGGAAGAGCATCCCCCTCCGGCGCGCCGAAAATAAACTCCGCCCCCGCTCGGAATAAACCTCATTCCCCGCAGTTAATCCCCTAACAGCAACCCGCGCGGAGCCCACCGCCCCGTCGCGAAATGGCGGATGCGGTAACCGTGTCGACTCGCAACTGCGAGCCTTGTTCGTGAGCGCGTTCAAGTCCACTCGCGAGTTAGAAGCCAGCACGGTTACCCCATCCGCTCGCTCGGTCAGCCCCGCCTGGCCGTCAGAAATTCTGCAAGTCCAATCTTCCGCCTCGTTCCAATTGTGTACCCCCCCGACCGAGGTGGACCATGAAGGCCTTAACCGTCACCATCCTTCTAAGCGCGACCCTGCTAGCGTCCGCGCTGGGCGCCGAGTCTCCCTGCGCCGAGCCAAAAACCCTGACCATTCAACAAGTTACCTACCCCGAGCTGCGCTACCGTCTGGAAAGCAAATTCGGACTCCCGGGCGTCTGCATGAGCTATAGCCTCCTCGATCAGGACGCAGTTGCCGCGCTCGAGAGGCGCCACGCCGAGGAGGCCTTTCCACAGTTGCAGAAGCAGGAGGCCGCCTTCCGAGCTATGTCCAGCCATCTAGGCCTGCCCACCAATCGCAAGCTTTCCCGTGCGGAAAGGCTCTCCGTCTACCGCGAATACAAAATTCTGCTCTGCGCCATCAGCATCGCGCCGCAAAACCGCGACGACACCCGCCCGCAAACATTCAAGTTTTCCTACATCGGCGAGCAAGACAAATTCGAGGGCACCATCAGCGAGAAAAACGGAATCATTATCGAAAGGAAACAACCGTCGGAACTTAACTGCGCGCTTTGCTAAAACAGGAATGGAAATTGCAACACGCAAGGTGTAGCATGCTTTCTGACGGATGAACGCAACTCTTCCCTGTGAGGTGTTGTATGCGGAAGCGGATTGGTACCTCCCTCGTTGTGTCCCTGGGCCTGATTCTGGCTGGATGCGGTTCCTCTCGCTCGGGCAGCGGAAGCTGGCAAGCAACCCTGACGAATCCCGACGGATCGACTGCTTATACCTTCGCGGCAACCATTGCCCAAAACGGAAACACGCTGAGCTTTCCCTCGCTTTTCTTCACGAACCCTGGTTCCTGCAGCGCTTTGACGCTCGCCGGCGGGTCGGGGACGGTGGGCAATGGCTCGACGGTCATCAAAATCAGTTCCGGTTTAGCCAATCCCGAAGCTACCATCCTCAAGCTTAACGGCAGCTGGAACGGCAACACCTCTGCGGGCACATGGACTCTGAATGGCTCCGTGATTCCCTGCAACGGGAACGGGACATTCATGCTGTTCAAGAAGCCCGCCGACACGCCCTAGATCTCGCTCGGCGATCAGACCTGCCACCCCAAAAGACAGGCCAGCCCCTCGCTAAAGAGGCTGGCCCATTTTCTTACTTCTCTTACCGCTACGCCGCTCTACGGCCGGGCTTCATAAACAATGTTGAACGGCGTTTCCGTAGCCCGCCGGAAGCGCTGGAACCCGGCAGACTTCACCACTTCCTGAATGCGCGCCTCACCCGCTTGCGCGCCCAGGCAAAGTCCCACTTCCTGCGATCTCGAACACGGCGTGCACAGTAGCGTCGAGAACGAGTAGTAGACCCGGCCCACCGGATTCAAGTTGTCCTTCAAGTTGTCCTTGGCAAAGGGCTCCACAATCATCCACGTTCCATCCTTCGCAAGCGACTGCCGCACATGCGCCGCCGCCCCAACCGGATCGCCCATGTCATGCAGGCAATCGAATACCGCCACGAAGTCATAGTCCTTGCCCGGAAAATCCTTCGCCTTGGCCACTTCAAAGGTCACCCGATCCGCCACACCGTTGCGCTTCGCCGACTCCCGCGCCGCTTCAATCGACTTGTCGTGGTAATCGAATCCCACAAACTTCGACTTGGGAAAAGCCTGCGCCATCAGAATCGTCGACGCTCCTTTTCCGCAGCCCACGTCTGCCACCCGCGCTCCCGCTTCCAGCTTGCCTTGCACGTCACGCAAGGCCGGAATCCACGCGCTTACTAGATTCGCAGCGTAACCGGGACGGAAAAACTTCTCGCATCCGTGGAAAACGCCATCCGCATGTTCGTGCCATCCCATGCCATTACCGCTTCGGAACGCCTCCGTGATTCGCGGAACCGCCGCTAAGGATCCTAGCGCCAGCTCAAACGCTCCCGGCAAATACGCCGGGCTATCTTCGTTCGCCAGCGTGAAGGCCTGCTCCGGACTCAGGCTGAACTTGCCCGTCGGCGCGTCATACGTGACATAGCCACCCGCCGCCTGCGAGGAAAGCCACTCGCGCAGATAGCGCTCATCCGTTTTCGTCTTCGCCGCGAGTTGCGACGAGCTCATAGGTCCATCCGCAAGAGCCTTGTACAGCCCCAGCTTCTCTCCAATCACAACCATGCCGGCGTGAACGGCCGCTCCAAGATCGGTTACAAATTGGCCAACAAATGCGTTCAGCTTATCCATATCAAGTGTGCTACGGTTGTGCTCATATTCTTCTTCTCCTAAGTATTAAATGTTGGGGGAAAACTCATTCCAGCCAATTTGGCTTAAGCGAGGACAGCATTTACAACGAATATCTACCTTAGACTCGACGGCCAGCCGCAGGACGCTTGGAAGTTGTCACTTTATTGTCATTTCTTTGTCGCGACTGAACACTGCCATCGGTGATGACGAGTGCATGACGAGCTGATGGTGCTATACCGTTTGCGGAACACGCAATCGATCGACAAGACTCCCCCGCCTCCAGCGTCATTTCCCGACTGCACTCAGGGTATCCGTAAAAACACCTTGCAACAAGATGGCAGATTTGCCATTCTACATAGGTGAATCAGCCATCCTCAATTTCCGGCTCTTCCGCACTTCAATCACGCACTCCTGTTGCAGAGGCTTCCAATGACCGAACCGCGCCTGATCGATGTCACCGTCCTTCTCCTCCACGATACTTTTTCGTCCACCGCCATCGGCCCCCATGGAAGTCTTCCAACACGCCGGCGCTCTCTGGAACGTTTTCGCCGGCCAGGCTCCCGCTCCTCGCTTCCGCGTCACCACCGCCTCCGTCGATGGCCGCGAAGTTTTCTGCGACGAGGCCATTCACATCCGCCCCAAAGTCTCCATCGCCGACGTTCGTAAAACCGACATCATCTTCATTCCTTCCTCCGGTCCAGACCTCGAGAACGTGGCTGAACTCAACGCCGCGCTCGTCCCGTGGCTTCTCCGCCTCCAGAAACGGGGCTCGGCCGTCGCCAGCGTCTGTTCCGGAGTTGGCCTCGTTGCGAGCACCGGCCTGCTAGATGGCAGACGCGCCACCACCCACTGGGGCATTGCTGAACGCTTGTGCCAGAAATACCCCAAGGTCAAGTGGATGCCGGAACTCATGGTCACCGAAGACCGCGGCTTCTACTGCGGCGGAGGCGTCAACGCGGCTCTCGACCTCAGCCTCTATCTAGTCGACCGCTACTGCGGCCACGATGTCGCCATGCAATGCGCCAAAGCCTTGCTCATCGAAACTCCCCGCGCCTGGCAAGCCGGCTTCGCCATCGTGCCGCTGAAAACCGACCACTCCGACGACTCCATCGCCCGTGCCCAGGAGTGGATGCACGAGAATTTCCAGCGCACCTTCCCCCTCGAAGCCCCGGCCCAGGAAGTTGGCATGAGCCTGCGCAATTTCGTCCGCCGCTTCCAACAAGCCACCGGGGACAGTCCGCTAACTTACGTCCAGAAACTTCGCATCGCTGCCGCCAAACGTATGCTCGAAGCCGACCAGCGCTCCATGCAGGAGATCGGCGAAGCCGTCGGCTATCAGGACGCAGCCTTCTTCCGCAAGCTGTTCCAACGCCAGACCGGCATGTCCCCCAGCGCCTACCGCGAGAGATTTGGAGTCTAAGCTGCAAAACTTTGCACAATCTGCCCAACTACCGGCACTCGCCCTCCCCACCCAAAAATCTTGTCAAGGACTTTTTCACCCCGCTTGTCCCTTAAGTTCCACATTCCAAAGACAATATAGTTCGAAGAAAAATGTCCCATCCCCCGTTCTAATTTGATATCCCGAACTTAAGAGTAGAAATTCCAAAGGCGCAGCCCATTCCGGGTCTGCGCCTTTTCATTTCCACCAAGGAGCGCCACCATGAACAGCAAGCGCGAAGGCGAAATCTCCCAAGGCCGCCTTCATCCAGAGGGCCCTGCAAAACGGACTCTCCGTCCTAGTCCCCGTCGGCGACTCCGACCGCTACGACTGCGTCCTCAACCAGGGCCGCAGGTTCTGCCGCGTCCAGATCCGCTCCACCAAACACATGTCCCGCAAAAACGTCTATCACGTCCCCGCCCACTTCAGAGTCCGCCGCGGACACGGCCCCGCCCAGCAAATCCCCTATACAGAAAAAGAGATCGACTGCCTCGCCGCCACCATCGTCCCCGAAGATACCTGGTTCATAGTCCAGTCGCCGAACTCCACGGACGCCTCGCCATCGAGCTCTATTCCAAAAACCACCGCAAACCAGGCCCCTTCGGAAAATTCAAAGAAGCCTGGCACTTACTTTTCGATTGACCGACCCAAGACGATATAGGGACAGGCGCATGCAGGGGGGTCGCACGTGTGGGGGCAGGCGCCCCCGCCTGACCTGAGGAGCGCAGCTCCGAACCGACCTTGGGTCGCACTACCGCTCCACCGCCATAGCCACAGCATTCCCTCCACCCAAACACAACGCAGCAATTCCGCGCTTAACATTCCGCCGTTCCATCTCATAGAGCAGCGTCGTCAGGACGCGCGCCCCGCTCGCTCCAATCGGATGCCCGATTGCCACCGCCCCGCCGTTGACGTTGACTCGCGCGGGGTCGAGGCCGAGTTCCTTCATCACGCCGAGCGCTTGCACCGAAAACGCCTCGTTGAGCTCATAAAGGTCGGCGTCTTCGCGCTTCCATCCCGTCTTCTCCCAGAGCTTTTGCACCGCGGTGACCGGGGCCAGCATGACCCACTTCGGCTCGACGCCGCTGGTGGCTTGGCCGACGATGCGCGCCATCGGTTGGATCCCAAGCTCGTTCGCGCGCGCGGCGGAGGTGACGACAACCGCAGCGGCTCCATCATTCACGCCCGGAGCGTTGCCGGCCGTGACCGTGCCATCTTTCTTGAACGCTGGCTTGAGCGCCCGCAGCGCCTCGATGCTGGCATCTTCGCGGACAGATTCGTCGCGGGTGAAAAGCGTGGGCGGATCACCCTTCTTCTTGGCCGGAAGCTCGACGGCAACGATCTGCGAATCGAAACGGCCTTCCTTCATCGCAGCGGCGGCCTTGCGGTGCGAGTTCAAAGCATATTCATCCTGCTGCTCGCGGGTGATACTGTGCTTTTCGGCAACGTTCTCGCCCGTGATACCCATGTGGTAGTTGTTATAAATGTCCCAGAGGCCGTCGTTAATCATCGAATCGATGAGCTGGCCATTGCCCAGTCGGTACCCCTTGCGCGCGTTGGGGAGAAGATAAGGCGCGTTGGTCATGGATTCCATCCCCCCAGCGACGACGATCCCGCTGTTGCCGGTTTGAATCGCTTGGGCGGCGAGGCCGACAGCTTTGAGGCCCGATCCGCAGACTTTATTGATGGTCAGGGCGGAGACTTCGTTAGCCAGCCCGCCATAAATCGAGGCAACGCGGGCAGGATTCTGGCCTAGACCCGCAGGTAGAACGTTGCCCATGATGCATTCGTCCACTTGTTCCGGCTTAAGCCCGGCGCGCTTAACAGCCTCGCGAATGGCAATGGCTCCGAGTTGGGTAGCACTGATTTCCGCCAGCGCACCCTGAAATTTTCCAACCGCAGTCCGCACAGCCGAGAGAATAACGACGTCTTGCAACGAGGAAGACAACGACGAAGAGGACGAATTCGACATGGAAGAAGCTCCTTTTCAATGCTTTGATGATTATATTTTGAGTTCCCCGGGAAAAGCGATCCGCCACGTCACACGCCGCACAAAATCAGAAACAAAAAAACAAAATCTCCACGAAACCCGCGTCGTTCCTACGTTCCAAGCACATCACACAACGCAAAAACAAAAATCATCCATCAATGGAGCGTGCCGACGTGACTTTGGTACCAGCCCAAACCCACACAGCCCATGCATTTTTTTCTTGACTTCATTTTTGTATCGCCAGTAAAGTTCAAGTAGTTGCAGCAGTTGACCGCTGCACAATTTTCCGCCAACGGCGGAAGGGAGAAACGTTCAAATGGCAACCAAGAAAAAGGCGAAGAAGAAGGCTACGAAGAAAAAGCACTAAGCACTTCGCCAAAACAAAGGCAACTGAGGGACGCGAAAGCGTCCCTTTAGTTTTTTGCGCGTTAGTTTTGCTGGGTTAGTTTTTGTTGGAAGAGGCGCGGAGAACGGCGAGGTTTTTTTCCGTGGCTGGGCAGAGGTTGCGGAAGCCGCACCAGCTGCAGTGGCGTCCTGGAGTGGGGGGGAATTCTCCGGTGGCGATTTGTGCGGCTACGTCTGTGATTTTTTCTGTGATTTCGCGGAGGGTGATCTCGTCGCGAGTTGTTGTGGGCATGCTGCCATCTTCAAGATTTTGCAGGGCTAACTGACTTGCTTTGTAGCCCCATTTTTGCTGGGCGGCCAGGGCGTAGATGGAGAGTTGCAGGCTCTTGTCGGCGTCGTCTTCGGTTTTGGCTTTGCCGGTTTTGTAGTCGACGATGCGGACTGTACCGTCTTCGAGCTGGTCGATGCGGTCGATTTTGCCCCGGACTTTGCAGCCGGCTACTTCGATGGTGAATTCCCGCTCGGTGTGGAGGACGTACGGGGTAGCGCGTTCGGCGGCGGCGATGAAGTCCTGGAGTTGGCGTTCGCCTTGGCGGTCGTAGAGTTCGCGCTGGTAGGCGTCGGGGATCACGGCCTTGGCGAATTCGTCGCGAAAGATTTGGACGACTTCGGATGGGGTGGCCGGTTTTTCGAAGCGAATGGCGTCGTAATAGTGGCGCAGGGCCAAGTGCATGGCGCCACCGTATTGCATGGCCGCGTGGGATTCCTCGGGAATGCGCCAGTCTCGGCTTAACTTGAAGCGCAACGGGCAGAGTTCGTAGCTCTCGATGGCGCTGGCGCTTAGACCTCGCTGCGCGGGTTGCGGGAGTGAAAGAGCGATCCAGGCGGAGACGGGCGATGGAGAGGCTGTGGCAAGGTCGGGATCGGCGGCCGCTAACAGGTCAATCTGGATTGGTTCTGGTTCCCGCTCGCGCAACCATCGCGAGAGATTTCGATTTTTCAGCATCTCGCGCAGGTAGCCGGGCGGGGTCAGGTCTTTGCCGCGACCCGGTGTCCCGTAGAGGGTGAGACTGTCCTGGGCGCGGGTCATGGCGACGTAGAACAAGCGGCGTTCTTCCTCCTGGTGGAGTTCCTTGCTCTCGCCGGGAGCGATGGATTCGGGATCACGCAGCTCTTGCGGGAACTCGACTAACGATTCCTTGTAGGATGCCGGGAAAGAATTGCTGCCGACGCGAATTACGAAAACGTGGCGGAACTCGAGGCCCTTGGCGGTGTGGGCGGTCATGAGTTGAACGGCGTCGCGTTGCGCGGGGGGCGTGGCTGGCACTTTGCCCTCGGCGTCGCGAAAGAGCTTGAGGTATTCGAGGAGTTCTCCGAGTTCTCCGGTGTCGTTGATGGGGGGCTTTTTTCGTTCCCAGTTGGCGACGAATTCCAGGAATGCGGTGGTGGCGAGGTTATCTTTCGGCAGATTGAAGCGGTCGATGATTGTGCGCAGAGCCTGGACGCTCTTTAGGGATCTTTGCGAAATTTCGGTACGGATTTGATCGAGCTTGGCGAGCGCGGCGGAACCGCCCGTGACTTGGGGCAGCAAGTGATAGAGAGCGGTCTCGCGCGAGGCGGAGCGCATGACGGCTTGAAGTTGCAGCGGATCGATGGCGAATTGCGGCTGGGCGGCGACGCGGAACAAACTGGCGCCATCGGCTTGGTCAATCACTGCGCCCGCGCATGCGAGCAGGTCGCGGACTTCGGGCGTATCGAGGACATCGAGGGCGTCGATGGAAAACGGAATGCCGGAAGCGGCCAGCTCGGCCACGACGTCGTCGCGGTGGTTGTGCTGGCGGTAGAGAACGGCGAAGCTGCTCCACGGGGTGGAGAGAGAACGCTTGCGCTTGCCGATGGTCATGGCGATGTCTTCGGCTTCGCGGTCTTTTTTTGTGCCGATGACTGCGACGGGATCGGCGTTCGGCGCGACTCCAGCAAGAGCCGCGTCGGCATCGCGGACGGAAACGAGCGGGCTGCGTTCGTTGGCGGCACTATTCGACAAGCCGGGCAAGGCGTGGCGGAAAATGGGCGGATTGTCGTCGATGACCGCGTGGGCGCACTGCAGGATGGGTGTGAGCGAGCGGCGGTTGCGCTCGAGGCGGATGACTTTGGCGCCGGGAAACTGGCGCAGAAAGATATCGAATGCTCCCGAGGACGCGCCGCGGAAACGGTATATGGCCTGATCGGGATCGCCCACGGCAAAGAGGTTGGCATCCTTGCCCGCGAGCAGAGTCAAGACGCGGATTTGGGCAAAGTTTACGTCCTGAAATTCATCGGCGAGGATGAAGCGGGCGCGGGCTTGCTCCGCTTGGAGTACTTCGGGATCGGATTCGAGTAGATCGAGGGCGCGGGTGATCATGTGGCCGAAGGTGCCAAGGCCCTCGTCGGTGAGCCAGCCCTCGACGATTTCGAAGACCCCGGCGATTTCCTGGCAGCGGGCGAGGGATTCTTCTTCGGTAAGCTCGTCGGCGACTTTGGACTTGGCTACGCGATGAATTTTGACCTCGCCGCGTTCGAGTTGCTTGACGTAAGCGCGGTAGTCGGCGGCGGTGACCAGTTCGTCCTGGCAGCGGCGCATGAACTCGAGGAGGTCTTTGAGGAACTGTCCAACTTTGGCGGCGCGGACGTAGTGCTTCAGATTGAGCTGGCGGATGCGCTTGCGGAGAAGGATGTTGAGGTCGGTGTCATCGAGCACATCGAAGCCGCGGTTGTTGCGCTTGAG
>Ga0209068_10001464_pt1 | contig 11796 bp, 10 predicted proteins | sample ColStrG_CSR_2012_FD_187200 | JGI IMG/M metagenome (GOLD analysis project Ga0209068, IMG submission 187200) | Freshwater sediment microbial communities in response to fracking from Pennsylvania, USA - Cold Stream Run_MetaG_CSR_2012 (SPAdes)... | ecosystem: Environmental > Aquatic > Freshwater >...
ATCATGAAGGCTCCGCCGAGGGAGATGACGGCGCCCTTGGCTGAAGCCGCCACGGAGGCAGCGGCTGGGGCTGCGACTGAGGCTGCGACTGAGGCTGCGGCTGAGGCAGAGCGGTCGGCATCGGTCATGGTCGGTTGGCTTCCAGCCACGTCGCGGACAGGTTTCCGGTGGCCACCAGCTCGGCCGGGCCGGTCAGGTCGATGCCACCGTCGGCGCGCTCGCGGAGCACCAGACGTCCGCCCGGCACGTCCACCGTCCAGGTGGCCGAGGGGTCCGCGCCGGGCCGGCGGCGGGCAGCGGCGAACACCGCGCAGGCCCCCGTCCCGCAGGACAGGGTCGCCCCGGAGCCTCTCTCGTGGACCCGCATGGCGACGTGCGCCGGGCCGGTCTCCACCACGAACTCCACGTTGACCCCGCAGGCGAAGGCGCCGGCCGGGGTGACCAGCGGCGGGTCGTCGAGCCGGCCGGCCTCGGCCAGGTCGGCGACGAACGCAACCGCGTGCGGGTTCCCCATGTCGACACCCACGGCGGGCCAGCCGGCGCCGGGCCGGTCGGGGACCGTGACCACCAGGTCCCCGCGAGGGTCGACCCTGGCCGGCCCCATGTCGACGGTGATGTCGCCACCGCCGGCCGGCACGTGGACGGCCTTTGCTCCGGCCCGCGTGTCGATGGTGAACCGGCCGGCCGGCACCAGGGCGGCGTCGACGAGGTAGCGGGCGAATACCCGCGCCCCGTTGCCGCACATCTCGGCGAGCGAGCCGTCGGCGTTTCGGTAGTCCATGAACCAGCGCGGCGGACCCAGGTCGCCCCCGCCGGCGGCACGGTCGCCGGCACGGTCGCCGGCACGGTCGCCGGCACGGGTCGAGGGCACCACCCGGAGCACACCGTCAGCGCCCAGTCCGGTGCGCCGGTGGCAGATCGCCGCAACCAGCCCCGGGGACAGGACGAGCTGGTCGCCCAGATCGGGGAGCAGGACGAAGTCGTTGCCGGTCCCGTGCCCCTTGACGAAGGGCCAGCTCGCCTCGATCACCCCTCCAGCGTATGGGCGGCCAGCACCTTGGCGGCGCGGGCATAGATCTCCTCGGTGCGCACCAGGACATCGTCCCAGGTCACTGTCGGCCCGACGCTGCGGTTGTGCTCGGCGATCTGCTCGCGCAGCACCGGGGTCCGGCACAGCCGGACCAGCCCGCTGACCAGCTCCCCGTCGGTGGCGGCGAGCAGCCCCTCGCGCTCGTCGGCGACGAACTCGCGGATGCCGCTGTTGGCCTTGGCCAGGACCGGCAGCCCGGCGCAGCGGGCCTCCAGCGCGGCGATGCCGAAGGACTCCAGGTTCGCCGGGGCGACGAAGATGTCTGCCCGGCGGTAGACGGTCTTGATCTGTTCGCGGGTAAGCCGTCCGGTCAGCTCCACCCAGTCAGACAGCCCGGTGCGGTGCAGGTAGCGCTCGAGGGAGCGACGGTCGGGCCCCTCGCCGATGAGCTGAGCCCGGATCCGGACCCCGGACGGGATCAGCTCGCGGGCCTCCCGCAAAGTCCGCAGCAGCTGCATCGGACGCTTGCGCGGGGCCAGACGCATGACCGAGACCACCAGGACATCGTCGGTGTCGCGCGGCAGCGGGTCGACCTGCCACTCCTCCGGGGCGATCCCGTTGGGGAGCACGTCGATCTCGATGTCCTGACCCGCGATGCGCCGCAGCGGCACGGCGGCGACGTCGCTGACCGCCGAGAAGACGATCGGCCACTTCGTCCAGTGCGTGCGGCCGTCCAGCAGCCGGAACGCCGGCGTCAGGTAGCCCCACAGGCAGTGCAGCGTGACGACGGTCGGCACCCCCGCGCGGGCCGCCACCGGCGCCGCGGAGAAGGCGAACGGGGAGACCACACCGGCGTGGACGTGCGCGACGTCGAAATGGTGGTCGGCAAGGATGGCCCGGACCCCGGCAGTGGCCCTGAGGTTGACCGGCAGCTCGTACGGCAGGCCCAGTGCCAGGCGGTGGACCACGATGCCGTCCGCGCCGTCGTCGTCGGCGGGCTTGCGGCTGCGCGGGGCCGAGGGCGTCGTGGTGACCACGTGGACCTCGTGCCCGGCCGCGAGCTGGCGGCGCGCCAGGTCCCGCACCTGCATCTCGATGCCGCCCAGGCGTGGCAGATAGCAGTCGGACAGGTGGACGATCTTCACGGCGGTCCCTCGTTCGGCAGGTCAGGCACGAACTCTGCCACGGCGTGGTCCACCATTGCACCGTGCCCTACACCGTGGTCGTCTTCCACGCCCACCCTGACGACGAGGCGCTGCTCACCTCGGGCACCATGGCCCGGGCATCCAGCGAGGGTCACCGGGTGGTCCTGGTGGTCGCCACCGCCGGTGGCCAGGGGCTGGTCGCCTCGGACTTCCTCACCGACGGAGAGTCGCTGGCGGAGCGGCGCACCGCCGAGCTGCGCCGGTCCGCGACAGCGCTGGGCTGCGCACGCACGGTGATCCTGGGGTACGCGGACTCCGGGCTCGACGCTGAGCTGGGGGCGGCCAGGGTGGACGCGGCCGAGGCCGAGCACCAGGACAAGGACGCGGACTGGACCTGGGACGGCGACGCCGGGGCGACGGCCACGACGGCGTTCGCCAGCATCGACGTCGAGTCGGCGGCCCGCCGGCTGGCGCAGCTGCTGGTCGCCGAGCGGGCGGACGCGCTGGTGCACTACGACCCGCGCGGTGGCTACGGCCATCCCGACCACGTCCAGGTCCACCGGGTGGGCCGGCGCGCGGCGCAGCTGGCTGGGACCCCTCTGGTGCTGGAGGCCACGGTGGACCGCGACCTGCTGACCCGGGCCCTGCGACTGGCCAGGCTGGTGTACCGGTTCCCACCCGAGTTCGACCCGACAGTCTTCGAGCGCGCGTACACCCCCGGCGCGCAGATCACCCACAAGGTCGACGTGCGCCGCTACGCGGTGCGCAAACGGATCTCCATGCGCGCTCACGCCAGCCAGGCCAGCGCGGACGGCGCTGACCGCACCCTGGCCGCCTTCGGGCGGATCCCGATGCCCCTGTTCCGGCTGATCTTCGGCCGCGAGTGGTTCGTCGAGCCTGGGCGGGCCCCGGGCGCCGCACTGGACGACCTGTTCGCCACCCTGAGAGGCACCGACTCCCGATGATCGCGGCGGCCCGCCGGAGCGGGCCCAGGCCCGGCGCGGCCCGGCCGGCTCACGGCGCGCCGGTCCCGGGCCAGCAGGCGACCGCCTGGTCGACCAGGTCTGCGCCGTCGTAGGCCAGCCACTGGATCGAGGGGTCACGGCGGAACCAGGACTCCTGGCGGCGGACGAACCTGCGGGTCGCGGCGATGGTCTGATCGCGCGCCTGGGCCACGGTGAGATCGCCGGCCAGGTGCGCCAGCACCTGGGAGTAGCCCAGAGCACGGGCGGCGGTGCGTGGGTGGCGAAGTCCCGCGTCCAGGAGTCCGCGGACCTCCTCGACCAGCCCACGCTCCAGCATCCGGTCGACCCGGGCCGAGATCCGAGTCGCCAGCTCCGGTCGCGGGGCGCTCACGCCGACCCGGACCCATCGGCGCCCGCCCGGCCCACGGGCGGAAAGGTCCGGCAGCGCGGACCGGAACGGGCCCCCGGTGAGCTCGACCACCTCAAGGGCCCGCACGAGCTTGCGACCGTTCGACGGCAGGATCGCCGCCGCTGACGCCGGGTCCACACCGGCCAGGCGCTGGTGCAGCGCCGCAGGCCCCAGCTCGTCGAGGTCAGCCTCCAGCCTGGCTCGCAGCGCCGGATCGGTTCCCGGGAAGTCCAGCCCGCTGAGCACAGCCGCGACATACAGGCCCGATCCCCCGACCAGGATCGGGACGCGGCCTCGGGACGCGATGCCCGCCACGACCGACCGCGCCATGGCCTGGTAGGCCGCTACGTTGGCGTCCTGGCGCACGTCCAGGACGTCGAGCAGGTGATGGGTGACCCCGCGTCGCTCGGCCAGGCTCAGCTTGGCTGTGCCGATGTCCATCCCCCGGTAGAGCTGCATCGAGTCGGCGTTGACGATCTCGCCGCCGATGGCCAGCGCCAGCGACACCGCCAGGTCGGACTTGCCGACCGCGGTCGGGCCGACCACCGCCACCCCGACCGGCTGCATGCGACCAGTTTCCCCCACGCGCGCGTCCTTACTCCTCGCGGCGCGTCCGGTCACTCGGCGCGGCGGCACGGCCGGCGTGCCTGAGCCGGCCGGGGCGGCACGAGACCGCGAACTACGCTCCGCCAGGTCGGACGGGTCAGGCGAGCGCGTGTGGACCTGACCTGCCAGGTCCCGACCGCTGCGGCGCTGAGCTAGCCGGGCAGCCAGGTCGCCACGAAGTAGCCGACCCCGTAGCGGCCCTCGTACGCCAGGAGCCGGCCGCTGGCGGCGCCCAGCCCGCCGGCGGACGTCACGGCCGCTGCGGCCACCCGCCAGCTCGCCAGGGCGCTGACCCCAAGCTCGCCGCCCACCCGCGCGTCGAGCCCGCCGAGCCCGCGCGCGTCTGCCGCCGCCAGCAGGGCAGCGACCGAGTCGTCCCAGGCGACGGCGCGCGCGTCGAAAGCCCCCGGGGCCTTGACCGTGCGGCCGATGGCCCCGTCGCCTATCACCAGCAGTGCCGTGCGACCGGGCCGCCCGGCCAGCCGTTCCCCCAGCGCCGCAGCCTGCTCAGCGGTCACGTCAGCTGCCACCTCGACCATCACGCGGGTCACCCGGGTCAGCGGGGGCACCGCCGGCTCCGCGCTGCCCCCGTCAGCTGCCTGGTCCAGGAGCCAACCGCCCAGGGTCAGCGCCAGCGGGAGCACCGGGTCACCGGCGCCGGTGCGCACGTCCACGCCGAAGCCTCGAAGAGAACCGGCGGCGCCGACAGTGTGCTGGCAGGTCCTGGTGCCCGCCCCGAGGACGACGATCTCGTCGGGTGCGGCGTCGAGCAGGGCGCCGATGGCCTGCGCGCAGGCCGCGCGCAGCGGCGCCAGCTCACCGGCCGCACCCCCGGCGAGCTCAGGAACGAGCATCGGCGGCGAGGGGCAGAAAGCCACGGCGGCGAGCACCCGGTGACGGTACCCGGCGGTGCGGACTACCGCGGACGCGGGCCGGGAAGGCCGAGCAGAACCGAACCCGCCGGCTGCTGGCCGACCGAACCGGCGGTTTCGGTGCGGGCCTGCGCGCCCTGCCAGGCGTCGCCGGCGCGGGTGGCGCGCACCGACCGGACGGGCGCGTCGGCAACGAGGTGGTGCGGGGCCGCCGCCGTGACCTCCACCTCGACCACGTCTCCCGCTCGAGCGTCGCACGAGGTGAAGTGGACGAGCCGGTTGTCCCGGGCCCGGCCACTCATGCGAAGGGTCGCTGCGTCCTTGCGTCCCTCGCCCTGGGCCACCAGGACCTCCACGACCCGGCCGACCTGGGCGCGGTTCTCGGCCCAGGCGATCTGGTCCACCAGCTCCACCAGGCGCTCGTAACGCTCCTGGACGACGGCCTTGGGAACCTGGCCGGGCATCGTCGCCGCCGGCGTCCCCGGCCGGGGGGAGTACTGGAAAGTGAACGCCCCGGCGAACCGCGCTGTCCCGACCACGTCGAGCGTGGACTGGAAGTCCTGCTCGGTCTCGCCGGGGAACCCGACGATGATGTCGGTGGTTATCGCAGCGTCGGGCATGGCGGCCCGCACCGCGTCGATGATCGCCAGGTAGCGCTCCTGCCGGTACGAGCGGCGCATCCGCCGAAGGACCTCGTCCGAGCCGGACTGCAGGGGCATGTGCAGCTGGTGCATGACGTTCGGGGTTGCGGCCATCGCCTCGATGACGTCGACGGTGAAGTCTTTGGGGTGCGGGGAGGTGAACCGGACCCGCTCCAGGTGCTCGATGGTCCCGCACGCGCGCAGCAGCTTGGAGAACGCCTGACGGTCCCCGAACCCGACGCCGTAGGAGTTGACGTTCTGCCCCAGCAGCGTCACCTCCAGGACCCCGGCGTCGACCAGCACGCCGATCTCGGCGAGCACGTCGGCGGGCTGGCGGTCCCGCTCGGTTCCGCGTAGCGACGGGACGATGCAGAAGGTGCAGGTGTTGTTGCAGCCCACCGAGATGGCCACCCAGGCCGCGTAGGCGGACTCGCGGCGGGTCGGCAGCGTGGACGGGAAGACGTCCAAGGACTCCAGGATCTCCACCTGCGCCTCGGCCTGGACGCGGGCGCGCTCGAGCAGGACCGGCAGGGCCCCGATGTTGTGGGTGCCGAACACCACGTCGACCCACGGCGCACGCCGGGTGATCTCGGCGCGGTCCTTCTGGGCCAGGCAGCCACCCACGGCGATCTGCATGCCGGGGCGGGCGGCCTTGACGGGGGCAAGGTGTCCCAGGTTCCCGTAGAGCTTGTTGTCGGCGTTCTCGCGCACCGCGCAGGTGTTGAACACCACCACGTCCGCCTCGCCGTCGTCAGCTCGGACGTAGCCGGCGCCCTCGAGCAGGCCGGACAGGCGCTCGGAGTCGTGAACGTTCATCTGGCAGCCGTACGTGCGGACCTCGTACGTGCGCTGACCAGTCATGACCCCAGCCAGGGTACGCCGGCCCGGGCAGCCCCGACGTACGGTGGGACGGTGAGCTCCGTGGCACCGCACATGCTGGCCAGCGCGGTCGTGCTCGACGCGGGTGGGACGCGCGTCCTGCTGGCACGCACCGGGCCTTACCGCAGGTGGGACCTGATCGGCGGACACGTCGAGGGTGGCGAGCCGCTGCCGGAGGCGGCCCGGCGCGAGGTGCGCGACCACGGCGGCGTCGCCCGGTTCCGGGTGCTCGAGCCGCACCTGGCGGTGCAGCAGGACGTGGTGGACTGCGGGCGGGGCGAGGCGCGGCACGTGGACCACGTCTTCGCGGTCGTCGCCGACGCCGGGGAGCCAACTGGCGGGTTTGAGGTCGACGACCCCGGCGACCGCGAGGTCAGCTGGTTCGCGGTGTCGCGCCTCCCGGAGCCGCTCGCGCCAGGGGTGCGCCTGCACCTTGGCTCAGCCCTGCGGACCACGTTCGGCTGAGTACGTCGTGCTGGGGGCCGGCGGCCGGCGCCTGCGCCGCCACCGAGCTAGCGTGCCAGCTCGGTGGCGCGGCTCTCCCGCACGACCGTGACCCGGATCTGACCGGGATAGGTCAGCTCCTCCTCCACCTGCTTGGCGATGTCCCTGGCCATGACCTGGGCGGCGATGTCGTCGACCTCGTCGGGAAGAACCATCACCCGGACCTCCCGGCCGGCCTGCATCGCGAAGACCTTGTCGACACCCTCATGTGAGCGGGCGATCTCCTCCAGCCGCTCCAGGCGCTTGACGTAGGACTCCAGAGACTCCCGGCGCGCGCCCGGGCGCCCCCCGCTGATCGCGTCCGCCGCCTGGGTCAGCACCGCCTCGAGCGTGCGCGGCTCGACCTCGTTGTGGTGGGCCTCGATCGCGTGGACCACGTCGGAGCTCTCCCCGTGACGGCGGGCCACGTCGGCGCCGATGATCGCGTGGCTGCCCTCCACCTCGTGGGTCAGGGCCTTGCCGATGTCGTGCAGGAACGCGCAGCGCTTCATCAAAGGCACCGACAGGCCGAGCTCGGCAGCCATGATGCCCGCCAGGTGGGCGCTCTCGACGAGGTGGGCAAGAACGTTCTGCCCGTACGAGGTGCGAAAGCGCAGGCGCCCCAGCAAGGTGACCAGCTCGGGATGTACGTCGCTGATGCCGACGTCGATCAAGGCGTCCTCAGCGGCGCGCTGACACATTCGCTCGACCTCGGACTTCGAGCGCTCGTGCACCTCCTCGATCCGGTGCGGGTGGATCCGCCCATCGAGCACGAGGGACTCAAGGGTCAGCCTGGCGACCTCCCGGCGGATCGGGTCGAAGCACGACAAGAGCACAGCTTCTGGCGTGTCGTCGATGATCAGGTTGACGCCGGTGACCGCCTCGAACGCCCGGATGTTGCGCCCTTCACGGCCGATGATCCGGCCCTTCATCTCATCGCTCGGCAGATGCAGCACCGTGACGACCGACTCGGCCGTCTGGTCGCTGGCGATCCGCTGAACCGCCGTGGTGACGATGCGGCGCGCTCGCGCGTCCGCCTCGTCGCGCGCCTGGCGTTCGATGCCCCGCACGCTCACCGCGGCGGCCCGCTTCGCGGCCGCCTCGACTGAGGCCACGAGCTCGACCTGGGCCTGCTGCGAGGTCAGTCCGGCGACCTGCTCGAGCACCCGTCGCCGGTCGGACTCCAGGTCGGCCACAGCAGCCTCACGGCCGGCCAGCTCCTGCTCGGCGTGGGACACGCGCTGTTCGCGGGTGCCCAACCGCGCCGACTCGGTGTCGAGCCGCTCCTCGCGTTCGGCAAGACGCTGTTCGCGGCGTTCCAGGTCCAGGCGAAGCTCGCGCAGCTCGTCCTTCAGACCTGCCGCATCGGCCTCGTTCTGGGCCAGCGCCGCCGCCCGGGCCCGCACGTCCTCGGGCGAGGTCCCCTGGCCCACCCCAGTCCCAGCCGCCGCGGGGGCCCGGCGAACCAACAGGACCAGGGCCGTCACCACCAGTCCGGCCAGCAGGACCAGCCCGAATACAACGACCAGGCTCCCAGGCGTCACCACCAAGCTCCCCTCGACGTCGTGACCCTCACTGAGCGGCCCCGGCGCCCGTCACCTGCTCCCACGACGACCGTCGAGTGCAGCGCGCCGCGAAGGGGCGCGGCACGACCGCCGGTCGGGGCGGGAGCCAGGAGGGCCCCGCCGGGATCCGGCGCAGGAATATCCGGTTCACGACCGGCAAGAACCTGTCACAAGTGGGGTCGAAGGCGTGCTGGACGAGCGAATGGGACGTAACTGCCCTGCTCTTGCAGGCTAGGCCCCGGACTCCGGCCCGTCCAGCAGCCCACCCCAGGCCACGGCCTCGCGCACGACCTCGTAGGCCGTCGAGGCGGGGTAGCCCTTGCGAGCCAGCATGGCGCTCAGGCGCCGCATGCGTACCGCCGGGTCAAGCCCGGCCATCCCGGCCAGCTTGCGGTCCACCAGCCGGCGGGCTGTCGCCCGCTCGACCGCAGGGTCGAGCTCGGCCAGGGCACGTGAAGCCTCCGGCTCCGGCACACCCCTTTGACGCAGCTCCTGCGACAGCGCCCGCCGCGCCAGCCCCCGCCCGCGGTGACGGGCGTCGACCCAGGCGCGTGCGTACTGCGAGTCGTCGATGAGCCCGACTTCGACGAACCGGTCAAGGATCACCGCGGCCGACTCGGGCGGCACATTCCGTCGCGCAAGCACGGTCGCAAGCTGTGCCCTGGTCCGCGGCGCCGTCTCTAGCTGACGCAGGCAGATGAGGCGGGCCACCTCGACCGGGTCAGCGTCAGCGACATCGGGCGGCCCAGCGCCGCGACGATTCAGGGCCGGTGCGTCGGCCGTCACCGGGGGCTGAGGCTTGCGCTGACCCTGCTGGCGCATCCGACGGGCTCAGAAGTCGACCGGGGCCGGCACGGTCAGGTCGACGTCAGCCGGCGCGTCGAGCGTCGCGCCGACCCCGAGCTTCTCCAGGATGCGCTTTTCGATCTCGTTCGCGAGGTCGGGGTTGTCGCGCAGGAACGCCCGCGCGTTCTCCTTGCCCTGGCCGAGCTGGTCGCCGTCGTAGGTGTACCAGGCACCGCTCTTGCGCACGATGCCCTGGTCCACGCCCACGTCGATGAGACTGCCCTCCCGGGAGATCCCCTGGCCGTAGATGATGTCGAACTCGGCCTGCTTGAACGGCGGTGCCACCTTGTTCTTCACGACCTTGACCCGGGTCCGGTTGCCGACCGCGTCGCCACCGTCCTTCAGCGTCTCGATCCGTCGAACGTCGAGCCGTATGGAGGCGTAGAACTTCAGGGCCTTGCCACCGGTCGTCGTCTCGGGGGAGCCGAACATGACCCCGATCTTCTCGCGCAGCTGGTTGATGAAGATCGCCGTCGTTCCGGTGTTGCTCAGCGCTCCGGTCATCTTGCGCAGCGCCTGCGACATCAGCCGCGCCTGCAGACCGACGTGGCTGTCACCCATCTCCCCCTCGATCTCGGCCCGCGGCACCAGTGCGGCCACCGAGTCGATCACCAGGATGTCCAGCGCCCCGGACCGCACGAGCATGTCCGCGATCTCCAGCGCCTGCTCACCGGTGTCCGGCTGGGACACCAGAAGGGAGTCGGTGTCGACTCCCAGCTTCTGCGCGTAGTCGGGGTCCAGTGCGTGCTCGGCGTCGATGAATGCCGCGATACCGCCGGCGCGCTGGGCGTTGGCCACGGCATGCAGGGCCACCGTCGTCTTTCCCGACGACTCCGGGCCGTAGATCTCCACCACCCGACCGCGCGGCAGACCGCCGATGCCCAGGGCGATGTCCAGGGCGATCGACCCGGTGGGGATCACCTCGATGGGAACCCGGGTCTCGTCGCCCAGACGCATGACGGAGCCCTTGCCGAAGGCTCGCTCGATCTGCGCGAGCGCGGCTTCGAGAGACTTGTCGCGGTCTACAGCTGCCATGCGGGGCCACCCCTGTCGGGTCGTTGGTTCAACTGAGCAGAACTGCGGGAGCTGGGAGCCAGCCGGTCACGGCCGACAGACGAGACGAACGTACGGGGGGTCACCGACAAGTCACCTCTCCCGGTCGCCGGCGGGGGACGGCCTGGCCGTCCTCATCGATGTGGACAATAGATCGAACGCCTGTTCGAATCCATCCGACACGCCGACCGGGAGGAAGTCCGCCTGGACCCCGTGCCCGTGGAGCTGGCTGTCGATCATCCGCGGTGAGTCTTGGGCCGTCTGACGACTCCCGCCTGATGTTCGGCCAATCCGTGCGGCCTACTGCAGATGGTCGCCCAGTCGGCGCAGCAATGGTCCGACAACCGGGCAGCCGATGCCAGCCGTGCTCGACAACAACCTCGCGGCTCTTGTTCAACAGGCAGTCGAGGCGGGCACCCGCTGACGACTGGATTTGGTCTCGCGCCTGCCACGCGCGCCGATTCATCATGCGCGCACCAGCGAAAGCAAACAGCGGCCTCGGGGCGGCTGCCAATACGAACGAGTTGGTCCTGCGGGCACTGCTGTCCGCAGCACCAGCAGTGCCGGTCGCCTTGGTCTCGCGCAACCTCGTGCAGGCTCATTGCAGCACCTGTCGCAGTTGTTCCAGGGTGGGCGAGCCCCGCAGGCCCTCAGGGGTGCGATAGACCCGACAAGCGAGTCCGACCGGCGCCCCAGGGGTGAGAAACGGATCATGGCCATCGACAAGCACAGTGGGCGACCCCACGAACCTCAGCCGTTCGGCATCCTCCTGCGTCTCCACCCGCTGGTGACCGACTGGAGTGTCTGCGTGGCCGGTGGAGTCCAGGGCCTCACGCAGCCTCGTCTGCGTCGTATGCCAGTTGGGGCAGCCGTCGAAGTACCGCAGGATTACCTCCACCACTGCAGCGTGGCACAACCGCTGCGACGGCAGCGTGCCGCTGAGGCCGCGGCCGATGGAGCGACCGGAGCACGGCTTTCCTATGACACCTGGCGCGAGCAGGGAGCATCCTGTCGGCATGATGTGGGCATGACGCCAAGGCCGCCGGCTCCGGCCCGATTCGTGCTTCTGGGCCGCTCGCCGAGTGCGGTCCGGGTCCGCCTGGACGTGCCCGTAGGAGTCGTCGTGCGCAATGTGTTCGTCGGGTTCATCGCGCCGGGAACCAACATCGGGCCGGAGGGCGTGAACCCTGGCCGGGTGGTCGACGCCACCGCGGACGGCGTCGGCGAGGGCCAGCACACCTACGCGCTGGAGTCAGACACCGCCGACCTGCCGATCGAGCGTGTCGTCTGGGCGGGGTACAC
>Ga0209068_10001465_pt1 | contig 11795 bp, 17 predicted proteins | sample ColStrG_CSR_2012_FD_187200 | JGI IMG/M metagenome (GOLD analysis project Ga0209068, IMG submission 187200) | Freshwater sediment microbial communities in response to fracking from Pennsylvania, USA - Cold Stream Run_MetaG_CSR_2012 (SPAdes)... | ecosystem: Environmental > Aquatic > Freshwater >...
CCCCCGCCCCGGCCGCGGATGACATCGCCGAAGCGGTCGTGCCACTCGCCGTGCTCGGAGGATCCCGGTCCGAACCCGGGTCCCCCCTCTGCTGTCTCATCGAATTTCCGGTGTCCGTGCATCAGGTTTGCCTCCATGGCTTTGGTGTCGAGTTGCTGGTCGGGGACCGGCTCATGGTCGAGGATCGATTCCCAGTTGCAACTGATCTCGTAAGATAACGATATATCGCGATAGCACCAGCTGTCAAGGGTTTGGCGGCTTCCAGGTATCCTTACTATCCGGATCAAGTAAGGAGGAGCTGAGTGGAGGCTGCGGCGAGGGTCACCTCGAAGGGTCAGATCACCGTGCCCAAGGCCGTGCGCGAGGCGTTGGGGATCGTGCAGGGCGACGAGGTCGTGTTTCGAGTCGAAGGGCACCGGGCGATCTTGGCGCGTACGCCGGACTTCCTCAGCCTGGCCGGCACGGTCGACGTGCCCGCCGCCAAGCGCAACGTCGCGTGGAATGAGGTGGTCTTGCAGACCAGGGCGACCCGGGCCGCGAAACGTCGGTGAGCGCCTTTGTCGACACCGATGTCCTCGTGCGTCACCTCACGGGCGACCCTCCGGGGTTGGCCTCACGGGCCACCGCATACCTGAGCCGTGAATCCGAGCTGTTCCTGGCGGACCTGGTGGTAGCCGAGGTCGTCTACGTGCTGGAGTCGTTCTACGGCGTGAACCGGGAGAAAGTGGCCGAAGCGATCCGGTCCCTTTTGGCCATGCCGTCTGTCGTGAGTGTCGACAGCGCTCTTCTACTCCGAGCGATCGAGGTCTACGAGACTCATAGATTGGACTTTGCCGAGGCGTACCTCGTTGGGTGTGCCGAGTCCACGGGTGTCGGCAAGGTCGCTTCATTCGACAGGACCATCGACCGCGTCTCGACCGTTGAGAGCGAACCCGACGACCGCTGAAGGCGGGACTCGACAGATAGCGACATATCGCCGATAGCCGCTTCAAGGGCTTGATGAAGGACCGCTGAAGGCAGCAAGCCAAGGCTCACTCCGAGCTCCTCACCCCTCGATCGCCGCAAGCACCGTCGGTGGCTGGTTTGCGATCGTCGGTTGCAACCCCTTCGAGGCGAGAAGTCCCAGTTCATGTGCGCCTTCGAGAGAGGCCGTTCGCCGCGGGGCGGCGGAGGAGTGGATTTGTACGGTACGGCAAGATCTGGATGACCGCGACACTTTGACGAGCCGGAGGTGTATCGTAGGTGTATGGCACGCACCAATGTGGACCTGGACGACGATGCCTGTCGGATCGTGATGGAGCGGTATCACCTCTCCACCAAACGGGAGGCCGTGAACTTCGCGCTGAGGACCGTGGCCGCTGAACCGCTCGACCTCGGCCAGGCCAGGGCGCTCCGGGGGTCTGGATGGGCGGGCGACCTCGACGATCTGCGTGCCGATCGCCTGCGGTGATCTTGATCGACACGTCGGCATGGATCGAGTTCCTACGCGACACGGCCGGCCCCGTCTGCTCTCGGGTCGATGATCTGCTGGGCATGGAATTCGCTGTTTGTGAGCCCGTGCGGATGGAGGTCCTCGCCGGCGCCCGCCACGAGCGCCATCTCAATGACCTCCGTCGACTGCTCGCCCGAGGCACTCTCCTGGCGACGGAGCCCACCGACTACGAAGAGGCGGCCGCGCTGTATCGCGCGTGCCGACGGGGTGGGGAGACGGTCCGGAGGATGATCGACTGCCTGATCGCCAGCATCGCCATCCGCACCGGCGCAGTTGTGCTGCACCAGGACACCGACTTCGCCGTGCTCGCCCGGCATACCCCACTGCTGATCGATCGGGTCCGGTCGTGAACGCGTCACGAGACCCGGACGTGGGGCAGGACTCACCGATGGCGATACTGTCTTGGAAAGCCCATCGGAGGTGCGGCGATGATTGGTGATGTGTTCGTCTTGCTCATGCTGGCCTCGTTGGCAATTCCCATCTGGGCCATCGTCGATGCCATCACACGACCGAGCGCAGCCTTTGCCGCGGCCAACTCGTCCAAGGGTCTCTGGATCGCGCTGGTGGCCCTGACCACGTTCTTCACCGGGATCATCGGACTCGTCCTGGCCATCGCCTACCTGGCGTCGATCCGGCCCCGTGTGAAAGCAGTGATGGCGTAGCCGGCAGCGCGGTGGGACCGGCGCCAGTCCGAGGTCATCCTTCGGAAAAGGGCACAGTGCCTGGTGGTTGGTTCGCGCGCCGATCACAGTGCCCGAGGGGGTGTGACCTAACCTGTGACCTTTCTCGTTGCGCCCGCCGGCGTAGCAGCACCCGGTGCTCGGCCGGCAGCAAGGTGCTGCTTCCGGGCGATCGTCCCGGGGGTGTGTGAGGATCTGCTCTACACAGATCAAGTATCTGCTCTTGGACGGCCCATGCCTACGGCCATCCGTCAGCGAGCATGTTCCATGACCTCCGCGCCGCCCTGGCCGACGCGATGGACACGGCTACCGCCAAGCCGAGAAGGATGGCCGTCGGAAGCCAGAGACTCTGTCGGGAGTACGTGACGCTGTTGAACCCCCCATGGGCCGCCTGGTGGGCCTCAAGCGTAAGCCCGATGCCCCAGCCGACGTAGGCGGCGAGCAGGAGTGCGAAAAGGGCAGCAACCGCGGTCGACAGACCGGTTCCAAACCGGAGCTCTGAAAGATCGACCTCTGACCGCCTGGCCGCGACAGCGATGCAGACGATCGAGAACAACCACCCCCCGACACCGATGACAGCCAGTGCGATTGCAAAGACGTGGGCTGCCGCAGGATGACCATTGAGGTAGGTGATGTGGTGGTCGCGGCCAGAGATCAAGACCGAGCTTGGTCGAACTGCGGTCCAATAGACGATCGCTCCGACAAGGTACACGAGGAATGCGATACCGGGAACCCTGGCCCACCAAAGCGTCCGGTTTTGGTGTAGTGCACCTGATCGCCGAATCCCACTGATCAGGCGCGACCAACCCTGAATGAGTAGAAGCACGGTGACCAATGCAATGACAGAAATGGCAAGACCGCAATAGGCGACGATGCGGGCGGCGGGCGCTGTTGGCAACAAGGGAGGCACGTGATACGGCCTCGCGGTCGGGGAGCGTTGCAACCCCACCCTCTGGCTTCCGGTCGTCATTGCGATGATCGGAGCGATGAGGAGCCACGTCAACGTGGCTCCAGCGATTGAGACCCTGTTGCGCATGGACCACAGCCGGTAGTCCCTTGGCATGCCTCGGGCAGTCCAGCGCGCCCTTGCCGCACCTACCATCAGACCGAGGGACAACATCACGGAAGAACGCCCGTCGGCCACCATGTCTCTGGCGTGGACGCAGACCTCGGCTCCGTAACGTTCGCGCCACCATTGGGGGTAGCAAGACAAGGCCAGCTTGACGATGCGCTCGTCGCTCATGCTCCAAGCACCCCGAGACGCTTGAAGCCGATCTTGGCCACCTCGACGTTTGCTTCGAGCCGCTCCCGAAGGACTTTCGCTCCAGCCCCTGTCAACCGGTAGGGGCGACGATGGTCGTCACTGGGCAATGCCTCGACCAGCCCTTCCTCCTCCAGGCGTGCGAGGACTGCATAAAGGGTCCCTGGCCCAAAGGACACCCCACTCATTCCTTCGATGTCCTTGATCACGGCGTAACCGTGCTTGTTGCCACCGGACAGGCTGGTAAGGACGAGGATGGTCGCGTCCTGTGTCCGCCCTAGCCGTTTCGACGCCATTCCATTCCTTTCCGTCGTCCCTTGCATAGTATTCCGAAAGTCGGAATAGTCAAGGCTCAGTCTCTGACGGACCGAAGAGCTGCCCATGCACACCCGCGTTTTGGGACCTTGGAGAGGTCATCGTCGCTTCAGAAAATGCCACTTCTTGGCGTTCTTGGGCCCACTACCTGAAAGCCCAAGGGCTTGCTCAAGATCGCTCTGTAGGGCCGAAAGATCGTCGAGATTGTGCCGCATGAGGATTTCGTCCAGCCGTTCGGAATACCTCTGCTCCTCCATGGCATCTCTGCAAGACAACCGGAAGAAGGGCAGTCGGCGGCTTTGCCGATATGCCAGAGCAGTTAGAAATCGATCGGCATCTCCCCCAAGCAAGAGGACCTCATTGTTGGCCGTCTTCTTGAAGTCGATCCGCTCAAGCGGTGGGGTGTGCCCATTCCGCTTCTCTCCTTGTCGCTCTTCCTCTTCCAGATCCAGTGCATCGCTCTGGTCTTCCTGCAAATGAAGTTCTCCGCCCGTAGCTCTGTAGCTCGATACCGCAATTGCAATCTTTGACAAACGCCGAACGCATGCCGCCTTCGTGGCGGTCTGCTCTCTGGAGATCTGCTTCACTGATTGAAATGTTTGACCCGCGATGGTGAGCGCTGAACCCACCAATGCGCCAATCACCGCTGGCCAGGCCTCTGAAGCCATGTCCGCCCTCCTCGTATCTCTACTGGCTGGCATCCCTCGCCGATCTCAGCAAAACGCGCAGGTTGTGCTCCTTCGGACAACTAGGCGGCCGAACCAATTGTAGGCAAGCAAGTCCTGGACCATCCTCTCGATTCGGAAAGGTCCAGAGCATTGGGCTGCCCCGTGACGTCGGGAGCATACAATTCAGGTCAGGAAATCCCCAGTACACGGGCAAACTACCCGGCCTTGATTTGATGTGGCCGTCGCTCCCGATGGGTGTCGAAGCCGGGTTGCTCGCGGTACCAAGCGGGCCGGCACCCGAACTCCAGATGGCCACGCGATCCATGGCCACCCCCTTGACTCGCGGTTCCACAGGATTCGAGTCCCATGCCTGATGAAGAGGCCCGAGACAAGGTCTCAGGCTTTGAATTGCCAGTTGAAGGCACTAATTCGCCGCTCCTGATCCGATGCGCTTGGCAGTCACCTACCAGCTCGGCGAGGCGACGCATGTTCTTCTGCGAGTTGGATGGCGGCGGATGCCGCGAGGCGAAGAAGGTCGGCGTGCATCTCGACGTCTTGCCTCCATCTGCTCTCGTTGGGTTTTGGCCCTACGATCTCGTCTCCTGCAGAAAGGTACACGCCGATCGGTATATCTCGGAACTCACCCACGGCGAGAAGCGCGGCTGCTTCCATCTCGACAAGGAGGCATCCTTCAGCGACGCGTTGGCGGACTCTTGCGGGCGTTTCGCGAAACAGTCCGTCCGTCGTCCTGGTCTTGCCCCGGCGAGTGGTTGCTCCGCGTTGTCGGGCGACCGACTCCAACAGGTCGATCACGGCCCTGTTCGCTTCGACCTCCCGAGCAGGGGGGAGGTAGTGGAACGACGTCCCCTCATCTCGCACGGCGGCATCGACAACCACAATCTCGCCTGAATGTGGTTCGACGCCGAGAGTGCCGGCTCCGCCGCAGGCGACGATGGCCCGACAGCCGCCAGCGATAACGCGCTCCAACGTGGTCGCGGCGAGCGGAGCGCCCAGACCGGGGTAGAAGACGCCCAGGCGATAACCGTCATGGATCACCTCCCACAGCGGAAGCAGGCTTGGCAGCTGAACCAGCTCACGGGCGTCTGGGAACACTGTGGGGACGACTTGGGGAAGGAAGCAGGCCACAGCCACAGTTGGTGCGTCATGCCACGACTCGGTCGCGGCTGCCTCGATGACCGCAGACCGATCGGGGTCGTACTGGAGAATCGGGTACGGGCTGAGCTCCATCGGTTCATCATGGACGCCCCGCGGGCCCCAGTCGACCGGTTTATGGTTTCGACGCACAAGATGGTCGATCTGCGGATTCAGTCACTCTCAGACTCGACCTGCCTTCGGTCGCCACCATTGTCATCCTCGTCGGGCGCCCCGTGACCCGAACGGCATCCCGCACCATTCAGGTCATCCTTCGGAGAAGGGGTCCGGGTGCCAGTGGGGGATCCTCCATTGATACTTGGCGTGCGCATATTCAACTTGTTCAAGCGAAACGTTCATGACAAGGCCTTCGCAGTGACGGGCGATAATGGCGACTATGAAGGCGGTGCTGTTCGACTGGAGAGGAACTCTTGTCCTCGACCCTCCGACGGAGTGGTGGGTGGAACGGGCACTCGCGCGGTTGGGCCGAAACCCCTCCACCGCCGATATTGAGCATCTTGTACTCAAGCTCGATCACGCCTACCTCGATCCGGAGGTCCAAAAGGGCTTACTGACAGAGGATTGCGACGTACAGGTCCACCGCGAGGTCAATCTCGGATGGTTTGAGCTAGCCGGGTTGGACGAAGAGCTCTCCGTCGAGCTCTACGAGCTCGACTTCGACCCTGAATGCCACCCCTTCTATCCTGATGTGCCCGATGTGCTTGCAGCACTCCACGCAGCCGCCATTGGCGTGGCCGTCGTGAGTGATATCCACTTCGATCTACGTCCGGAATTCGCTGCAGCCGATCTCGACCGATACGTCGACGCGTTCGTGCTCTCCTTTGAGGAGGGAATCCAGAAGCCCGATGCCCGTATGTTCCAGCTAGCGCTTGATCAGCTCGACGTGACGCCGTCAGAGTCGCTGATGGTCGGCGACCGACCGAGCCACGACGGGGGTGCGGCTTCGGTCGGAATCACAACGATGATCCTTCCACCCCTGCGGATCCTCCGGGATCGGGGTTTGCGGTCAGTACTCGACCTGTGCGGTTTGGGATCGTCGTCGGGTCGGTCATCACCAGACTGATGCGACATCCTGAACACCCTTGGAACCCTAGAGCGCGACTTGGTTCATGCAGGAAACTGGGAGGACGGGCCCCGCTTGTGATCTTCGGTACTGACCCGGCGGTCGGAATGGGGTGCGGCGAGCGAAACTCCCGACCAGAGTGGAGTCCGTACGCAGCTCGCTCAAATACCCGTCGACCTTGCACTATCGGTATCGCGCCCGTATCGGTCTTCGATCCGGACCACATCGTCGAGTTCCGTAGTACTTGCTTCTAGCACGACGGTGTCGACGAGGGCTGTCATGCGGTGGCGGGTACCTGGAGGCAGATGGACGGCTTCGCCAGGCAAGAGCTCGAATGATTCAAGCGAACCATCAGTAGCTCCGACTTCGAATAGGAGCTTCCCAGATTGCACGGCAATCGTCTCCTCCTTCCGCTCGTGGTACTGCAGAGAAAGCGCATGCCCGGCGTCAACGTGGAGCGTCTTTCCACAGTACTTCCCAGGGACCAGAGCGAAATGGGTTTCAAATCCCCAGGGTTTGTCGATACGCTCCACGCAAGAAGCCCATTCCGCCTTCGGCATCGCCACTCCTAGATTCGACCAATGGATCGATCGTACTGGACAGTCCCATAGGTGATGCCTGATCAAAGGGCGCAACAGCATTGCCGAGACCGCCCGGGCAGAGCGCAACGTTTCTGACGAAGTGGACCCGGCGTCGCTGCCAGGTGACCCCGGCCACCACCGAGGCGCAACGCACTACTCGGATCCGCCCGGTGGCGAGGGGTCAGTTTTCAGGCGGTGTTGTCATCTTGCCGAGCCCGACCGATCCGTGGTCTCGAAGGCTGACGCGCACTCCAGCGGTGTTGCGAGGTTCGATCTCGCGATGACCCGAAACTGATTGGCGGGCGCCCGAGCCGGTCCTTCTGGGCACATGGAGGGCACGACACCCGGGTGCTCTGCGAGTTGCGTCAAGAGACAATGTCTCTGACCTGCACGGACCTGGTGGTCGGGACCGGCGTCGATCCGGTGACCTCACGCTTTTCAGGCGCGCGCTCTACCAACTGAGCTACCCGACCTCGTCTCGGCGGACCGAGATGGCGGACCTGACGGGATTTGAACCCGCGACCTCCGGCTTGACAGGCCGGCGTGCACTCCAAACTGCACCACAGGTCCCCAACCAGCTCTCTTGCGCTGGGGTGTACGGCACCCCCAACGGGATTCGAACCCGTGTTACCGCCTTGAAAGGGCGGCGTCCTAGGCCGCTAGACGATGGGGGCTCAAACCCGATCAGGGCTTTTGGAGATTAGCAGAGGGATCACAGCTCTCCCTCGGGCCGACCTTCGTCGGGCAGCTCCGCGGCGAGGACCTCGACCATCAGGTACTGGAGCTGTCCGAGCAGCTCGTAGAGCGCGTAGTCGGGGGCGGTCGGGTCGTCGGGCGTAGGGGCTTCCATGTCCTCGCTCACGTCGAGGCGGGTCCCGAGGACCAGTCGCATCGACCCGATGGCCGAAAGCCAGGTGTTGAGCTCGACGTCGGTCAGGACCTCGGCCTGGGCCGTCTTGGCCACCAGCTCGAATGCCTGCCGGTGGTGGTTGATGAGGGCGTTGTCCACCAGCTCGCGGTACTCCCGCTCGACGCTCTCGTGGACCGGTCCGGCGTAGGCGGGCGGAAACAGGCGCTTGGTCGTGGGGTCGTCCGGGCTGAGCACCGGGGCCAGCTGCTCGGACATGGTGACCAGGACGGCGCGCACGCCGGGGTCGAGCCTGATCGTGTAGCGGCCGTCCTTGCGCCTCTTGATCGGCGCGCTCACGTCGACTGTTCCATGGTGGCCCAGAGCCCGTGCTCGTGGAGCCGGTACACGTCGAGCTCGGCCCGCTCGCGGGTTCCCGACGAGACCACTGCCCGCCCCTTGTGGTGGACGTCCAGCATCAGCTTGGTGGCCTTCTCCTTCGAGTAGCCGAAGAGCTTCTGGAAGACGAAGGTCACGAACGACATCAGGTTGATCGGGTCGTTCCAGACGATCACCAGCCAGGGGCGGTCGGTCAGTTGGGACTCGACGACATCGGGGAGCTCGGCCTCGAGGGGCTCGGCCTCGGTCTGCCGGGCGCGGACGGACGGGGCCGAGTCCCGGCTCATACCGGCTCCCGGAGCGGTCGATCCCGCGCCATGGCGGCCGCCTCCGCGGCGGTCACACCCGGTCCCTCACCGGGCTGGGCGTCCCCCGTCGGCTCGGGCAGGTGGTCCGACAGCCCGTGGTGGAACCACAGGACGGCGGCCCAGACCGTCGATGCCCCCAGCACGTGGAGCCCGACCAGGACCGGAGGCAGATGGGAGAAGAACTGCGTGTAGCCGATCATGCCCTGGACGACCATCACGGCCAGCAGGGCCCGGCCCGAGCCCTGGATGCGGGCGGAGGCGTCGGACCTCCACAGCACCCACAGCAGCACCAGCAGCACCGCGCCGGCGGCCACGACCAGCTCGGCGTGGATGCGGGTCATGTCCTCGAGCCCGAGCGGAATGCGCTTGGCCCCCTTGCCGCCGGCGTGGGGTCCGGTCCCGGTGGTGGCGGCCCCGGCCGCCAGCACCACCACGGTGAGTCCCACCAGGGCCCGGGCCAGCCACATGGCACCCGGGGTGACGGCCCGGGCGCCGGGACCGGGCCGGTGGCCGGCCCTGAGGGTGAGGACGACCGCCACCGCCAGCAGGGCCATGCCCACCATGAAGTGGGTCATGACGACGTAGGCGTTCAGCTTGGTGTAGACGACGAAGCCCCCGAGCACGGCTTCACCGATGACCCCCACGATGAGGCCACCCGACAGCCACCGGAGATCGCTCCGGGCCGGTCGGCGGAGGAAGGCGGCGGCCACGGTGACCAGGCAGGCCACCACCAGCACGAAGACGACCAGGCGGTTGCCGAACTCGACCAGGGGATGCAGGCGCAGGACCGGGGTCAGGTGGTGCTGGGTGCAGTTGGGCCAGTCGGGGCAGCCCAGACCCGAATCGGACAGCCGGACGGCCGCCCCGGTGACCACGTTGAGCACCACCGTGGCCAGCGTGAACCGGCACAGGAACAGAAACGGGCGAGGGCCGACATGCAGGGAGGACACCGTTTCCGTATGGTATCGGCCCGATCGGGGACACCGCCGCTGGGACCGGGGGCCACAGCCTCCCCGATCGGGTGCCGAACTATGGTTTGGCCGATGGCACTTTCTGCGACCGCACCCTCCCGGCGTCTCCCCCTGGGCGAGCGGGTCGGCGCGTACGTGGCCCTGACCAAGCCCCGCATCATCGAGCTCCTGCTGATCACCACCCTGCCCACCATGATCGTGGCCCAGCGGGGCATGCCCCCGGTGTCGCTGATGGCAGCGACGCTGCTCGGCGGTGCCCTGGCCGCCGGCGGGGCCAACGCCATCAACATGTTCGTCGACCGGGACATCGACAAGCTCATGCACCGGACCAGCAAGCGTCCCCTGGTCACCGGGGCGGTCACTCCCCGCAACGCCCTGATCTTCGCCGTCACCCTCGAAGTCGCGGCCTTCGTCGTGCTGTGGGCCTGGGTCAACCTGCTGTCGGCGGCGCTGGCGGTGTCGGCCACCCTCTTCTACGTCTTCGTCTACACCTTGTGGCTGAAGCGGACCAGCAGCCAGAACATCGTCATCGGCGGGGCCGCCGGGGCGGTCCCGGTGCTGGTCGGTTGGGCCGCGGTCACCGACGGCCTGGCCTGGACGCCGGTGGTCCTGTTCGCCATCATCTTCGTGTGGACGCCGCCCCACTTCTGGGCGCTGGCCGTCAAGTACAAGGACGACTACCAGGCGGCCGGGGTCCCCATGCTGCCGGCGGTGGCCACCTTCAAACGGACGGCCCGGGAGATCCTCCTCTACAGCGTGCTGCTCCTCGGTGTCTCGCTGCTCTTGGCCGCGGTGGCCAAGCTCGGTGCCATCTACATCGTCTCGGCCTCGGTGCTCGGAGTGGCTTTCGTCGCCCTCGCCGTCCGGCTGTGGCAGCGGGCCACGCCGAAGGCGGCGATGCAGTTGTTCAGCTACTCGATCACCTACCTGACCCTGCTGTTCGTCCTCATGGCGGTCGACATCTTCACCAAACATTGACCGGGGCGCCGCCGGCATCGGAACCACCGGAACCAGAGGAACCACCCTCACCGCCGCCGGCGACCGAGCGCATGCCCCGACGGTTGCGGGCCCTGCTGATCGGAACGGTGATCGCCACCGCCCTGGCCGTCTTTCTGTTCGTCGGCCTGGCCCGGGGCTCGGGATCCGGTCCGGGATCGGGTCCCCTGGTGGGGATCGGCAGCGTGGCCCCGAACTTCACGCTCCCGTCCCTGACCGGTGGCCCTCCGACCACCCTCGACGCACTGGGCCCGTCGCGCCACCGCCCGGTGGTGCTCAACTTCTTCGCCTCGTGGTGCATCCCGTGCCAGAAGGAGACGCCGCTGCTGGCCCATGCCGCCGCCGTCGAGACGGCCAAGGGCTCGAAGGTCCAGTTCGTAGGCGTCGATGTGGCCGACACCCCGGCCGACGCCATCCCGTTCGTCAAGCAGTCGGGGCTCACCTACCCGATCGGTGCCGATGCCACCCTGCGGGTGACGGCGGAGCTCTACGGGTTGAACGGCGAGCCCAACACCTTCTTCATCGATGCCTCCGGCCACGTCATCGGCCACGTCATCGGGGCCGTGACCCCGACCGGGCTCGACCAGTGGCTGCACCGACTGGCCGGATCCTCGGCCTGAGTCTCAACCTGGGAGGCGCCCGCCACCTCACTCCCAGCGGAAGGTCAGGCCCGCCGCCATCGGGGCGGCCACCGCCCAGGCCACCAGCACGACCCAGTCGCGGGCCGACACGGCGACGCCCCGGCCGAGGGTGTTGTGCAGGGCGTCGGCCAGGGCCGAGGCCGGCAGGACCCGGGCGACGTCACGCAGCCCGGCGGGCAGCTTCTCCAAGGGGATCAGCATCCCCCCGAGCAGCAGCAGCACCACGAAGAGCCCGTTGACCACGGCCAGGTTGACCAGCGCCTTGAGCGTCCCGGCCAGCAGCAGGCCGATGCCGCCGAAGGCGACGGTCCCGAGGACCATGGCCACGATGGCCGAGCCCACGAGGGCGCCGGCCCCGCCCCCGGGGCTCCATCCGAGGGCCAGCCCGACCCCCATGAGC
>Ga0209068_10001466_pt1 | contig 11783 bp, 10 predicted proteins | sample ColStrG_CSR_2012_FD_187200 | JGI IMG/M metagenome (GOLD analysis project Ga0209068, IMG submission 187200) | Freshwater sediment microbial communities in response to fracking from Pennsylvania, USA - Cold Stream Run_MetaG_CSR_2012 (SPAdes)... | ecosystem: Environmental > Aquatic > Freshwater >...
ACATCGTGGCAACACTCGCTCCTCCAGATGGGCCCAAGGAGCCGCCTTCGCCGAGGCGCTCACTTCCCACCCAAACCAGCAGCGTGGGGTCAGTGTTAGCTACGTGTGGGTTGCTGCGAGGGCGGCGCGGCACTCGGCGACTTCCCGAGTGACGAGCCCTCCGCCGAGACGCTCGGCGGGCTGCTCCGCCTGCTCGAGCATGTGCTTTGCGCGGTCGAGATCCTCGGGCCGGCCGCGTGCGATGAGCGCACGGGCCCAGCTGACGTGGGTGCGGGCCAGCAGCAGTGGCGCGCCGAGGCGCTCCTCGATGGCAGCTGCCGCGCCGAAGTGAGCCTCGGCCTCCTCGTAGCGCCCCAGGGTCGATGCGAGGTTGCCGAGCTGGGAGGGGATCGAGCCCGACACCATGGAGCCTGAGACCGCGAGCTGATCTGAGAACGGGGCTAGGCGCTCATAGAGTTCGGCTGCGCGGTCCAGCAGACCGAGGCGCGAGCAGGCGTCAGCCCAGAGGAACACGGTCACCGACCACATCAGGTCCCAAGGCACGCTCGCCAGGTCCTCTGCGACCGCTAGCTCGTGCGCCTCAGCGACCCGCCCATTTTCAAGGAGGGCGAGTGCCCACATCGCGCGAGAGACCGAGATTTCGTCGGCGCTGCCGGCGAACCGTTCGAGCTGCTCGACCAGCTCTCCACAGCGACCCTGCATGTGGCGGACACTGAACTGCAGTCCGCCGAACACCGAGCCCGCATCGGGCTGGCCGGACGCTCTGCCGACCTCAAACCCCGTGAGCGCCCATTTCTCGGCCGCCTGAAGATCGCCCTGAACGAGCGCCCGCGCGGACTCCGCCCACGGTCGCAGCCAGGCGAACGTCGGGTGCGCCACGGAGGCCCCGACCGTTCTGACGGTTGCAATGCCGGACTCGATCTGTGAGCGGTCTCCGGTTATGTGACCCAGTTCCACAGCGACGACTGCGAGAACGTAGGTGAACCACGGGTCATCCAGATCGTGCGCAAGCTCGACAAGCTCGCCGTTCAGACGAATGCGCTCCGTCACCGTGTCGGGCGCCGATATGGCCCCGCTTGCGTGGGTGAGCGTGTAGGTCAGGGTCTCAGGATCGCCGGCAGCCCTGGCGATCTCGATAGCTTCGGCGGCCAGGGCCCGGCGGAGCTCGGGCTGACCTGCATAATGCAGCTCGCTGGCCAGCATCGCGATCACACGCGCGCGCCGCCGGTCGTCGTCGGGAAGGGCCTCTGCGGCTGCCTCAAGCGCCTCGACACGCTCGCCGTCAGCCGTCCCGACCTGACTCCAATATCCCCGACTGTTCGCCAACACGGCGCGGCAGAGGCGGTCCGCGTCAGCAAGCTCCTGCGCGAGGTGGGTGGCCTCGAGCAGCGTCTCTCGAAATTCGCGATTCCCGACCTGGAGCTGGGCTTCCCCGAGCCCGATCAACAGCTCGCAGCGCTCAGAGCGCTCCCGGCCGGAGGCCTGGTCATGGAGCTCGAGCGCCTTGCCGTACCAACGCGCGGCCTCATCTGGAGCGAGCTGCTCCAGGGCGCGCTCAGCGGCCCGTCGGGCGTAGTGGATGGCCTTGGCGGCGTCAGCGCTCACAACCGCAGCGGCCCAGTGGCCGGCGAGCTCACCGAGGCGCTCGCCGGGCTCCTCGCCGCACTGCACCTCTAGCGCTTCACCCACGCGCCTGTGAAGGCGAGCGCGGCGCGTGCTGCCCAGATCCTCATACAGCGTGTGCTCGACCAGCCCGTGGGTGAATGTGAAGCGTCCACCGTGCTCTGAACTCTCGTTCAAGAGCGAGGCTGCGACGGCCTCCTCGAGCAGATCCAGAAGACGATCCTCGGAAAGATCTACAACCGCGAGCAGCAGGTCGAGCTCGAACTCTCGCCCGATCACGGCAGCGGCGCTGAGCGCAGTACGGGCGTCTGCGCCCAGTCGTTCCACGCGCCTGCCTATGACCTCGCGAACGCTTTCGGGCAGGCCGAGCTCGGACAGTTCTCCCGCCAGCCGCCAGCGCCCGTCGTCCGACTGCACGATCGCCCCTGACTCGGTGAGGTGGAGCAGGAGCTCACCGGCAAAGAACGGATTGCCGGCCGTCTCGAGCGTGATCTCCTCGGCGAGCGCGCGCCCAACCTCGTCCATCTGCTGGCCGGCCGCAGCCTCCATCAGCGCCACGACATCCTCCACGCCAAGGCCCTCGAGCTTCACGCGCTCCACACCCTGCTCACGGCGGAGGTCAGCGAGCAGCGAGGTCAAACGATGCTCGCGTGAGAGATCGGAGTCGCGGTATGTCCCAACAACCATCACCCTCATCGAGGTGCCCGAGGCCACGACATGGTGAAGAAGCGACAACGTTGGCGCGTCGGCCCAGTGCAGGTCATCGAGGATGATGAGCAGCGGCTCCTTCTCACCTGCTCCCTCGAGCAGCCCCGTCACGGCGGCATACATCAGGTAGCGCTCTGTCTCGGGATCGCTCTGGCGCGGCGCGGGCAGCTCGGCCGCACGATCGGAGAGGGAGGGGACGAGGCGCGCGATGTCGCCGCCGAAGCGCTCCACATGCGCATCGAGAAGCGGTTGTGCCCCCTGTTCGACCAGGTATCCGAGCGCCTGCGCCCACGGCTGGTAGGGCACGCCGAGGTCCTCATCGCAGCGCCCGAAAAGCACCGTCGCTCCCTCCCCATGCGCCGCGAGCGCGAGATGCGTCGAGAGGCGTGTCTTGCCGACGCCGGCCTCTCCGCTGATCAGAGCCACCCGCAGTGATCCGTTGCGGGTTTGGTCCCACAGCTGACCCATGCGCTCGCGCTCTGACTGGCGCCCGACATATGCGGTGGCCGGCAGCTCGCGCAACCGCTCGGGCAGCGCCATCGTGCCCTGCACGGCGGCCGGCTCCCAGCGCAGCTCAAACGCCTGCACGGGCTCTGAGATGCCCTTCAGCTCCAAGTCGCCAAGGGACTCGAAGACATGACTGTCTCTCGAGCCGCCGAGCCGATACACCAGGTCTGTGACGATGATCTCCCCCCCGGCCGCGCGAGCGCACAGCCGAGCGGCCTCGACCACGGGCTCACCGAAGTAGTCCCCCTCCTCGACGGTCGTGTCGCCGACGCTCACGCCGATCCGTAGCCCGAGCTCCTCCTCGGCGCGGCGGTTGCGCGCCTCGACTGCCTGTTGCATCTGGGCTGCGCAGGCAAGCGACTGAGCAGCACCGTCGAACACGACCATCAGCCCATCGCCGAGGTTCTTGACCTCTCGGCCGCCGGTGCGCTCCAGCGCGCCACGGAGCAGGGCGAAGTGCTCAAGGCGTAGCTCATCGGCAGCGGACGGGCCGAGACGGTCGGCCATCGCCGTCGAACCCTCCAGATCGGTCATTAGCACGGCAACCATCTCGTTAGCAGTCGCGCTCACCGGAGCATCATCCACGGCTCGGCACGTTGCTGCAACGACCTCAAGGCCTGGGCACACCGCCTGGCCGGCACGCGCAGCGCGACAGATCTCGCCCGAAACGCTTGCTTAACGAACATTGCGAGCGCCGGGCGGGAGCTGCGCGACACTTGCGCCCAGGACGAAACCCAGGCGTCTCGCCGAGCACGGACCAGACTCCTGCTTTCGGTCCCCGCGACGCCAACGCGAGCGTCTCGTCGGCCCGGATCGATGCGAGCGCTCGTCGTCCGGTCGGACCCGATCTGGTCCGGAGCGCCGCCCAGAAACGCATCACGAACGCCCAGCAACGCTGACGAATGGTTTTAGTCCTGTCCTCTTAAGTGCATGCGTCGTCGAAATCACGACGATCCTGAGCTCGCCCGGGCTGGCGAGCCGATCGCGGATCGTGTCGAGGTCGACGTCAGTGGGTCTCCTGTTGGGTGAGCATGCGGTGCGTGAGCTCGAGTCGGGCCTGGGCGTGGCTCGCGCGTAGGCGCCCGCTGGCCTGGAGGGTGGCCAGGCCATGCAGCGCCGACCAGGCGACCTCCGCCTGGCTCTCGTCGGCATCCGGGAATGCGTCGCGGATGCCCGAGAATGCACGCTGGAGCTGTTCGGGGGTGTCGTCGGTCGCGAAGGCCAGCCCCGAGGGCAGCGAGAACATCGCCTCATAGGCCCGAGGGTGCGCGGCCGCGAAGTCGAGGTACGCGCGCATCCGTCCCATCGGCGAGGCGTCAGCCGCCTCAAGCACCACGGCGATGTCACTGAAGCCGTTGAGCGCTACTGCGTCGATGAGCGCCTGGCGGCCGACGAACGCCGAGTAGAGCACCGGCTGGGTGACCCCGAGCTCCCCGGCGAGGCGGCGCATGGTAACGGCGGCCCAGCCGTCGGATTCGGCGAGGTCGCGGGCGGTGCGCATGACTTCATCGCGTCTCAGGTCGAGATCTGGGGCCGGTCTGGGCGACATGACGGAACTAGTGTAGCATCGTTATCTAACGTTGCTAGTCAACATCTGAAAGGCCCAACATCATGAGTCTCGCCGCCCTCATCTTCGCGCTCATCGCCTGTGTCGCCATCATCGCGATTGGCATCCGCTTCCTCCTGGCACCCCGGCGGGCGACTCTGGACTACGGTGTCGCCGCGGACAACGTCCGCGCCCTGACCGAGATCAAGGGCGTTCGCGACATCACATCCGGGGTAGTGCTGCTCGTGGTCTGGGCCGCCGCCGGTCGCACGACGCTCGGCTGGGCGCTGATCGCCGCGGCGCTCACTGCAGCCGGGGACGCGCTGATCGTACTCACCAACGACGGGAAGCTCGCGACCGTGCTGGGCATCCACGGGATCACAGCTGCACTGCTCGTCGCGGCCGGCCTCGTTCTGGCGCTGGGGTGAGCGACCGCCAGCCCCTTCGACCGTAGCGTGGGCTCCCCCGCGCCCATGGGGCGATAAGAAAGGCGCGAGACGCAGAGGCGGCCGAGCAGGCACAGGGCCGGCGTCCCCGACGCGGCCGGTTCTTGCCGAGTTCTTACGCCTGGCGCGGACAATCGAGGCCATGGCGCTCGGCCAGGTGTTGCTCGTTGATGATGATCGCGCTTTGCGTGACGCGGTCGGCCGCGCGCTACGGCTGGAGGGTTTCCAAGTGACGCTGGCGACCGACGGCCCGGAGGCGTTGGCGCTTGCACTCACGAGCCCTCCCGACATCGTTGTCCTCGATGTAGCGATGCCGTCAATGAGCGGAGTGGAGGTGTGCCGCCGGATGCGCGCTAGCGGCGCGCGAACGTCGGTGTTGATGCTGACGGCGAGGGATGGGATTGTCGAGCGGGTACAGGGCCTTGACGCCGGTGCGGACGACTATCTCGTAAAGCCGTTTGCGCTCGATGAGTTGCTGGCAAGGGTGCGGGCGGGCGTGCGTCGGTCGCGGGCCGCCGGTGCGCCGGATCCAGAGATCGAGGAGCTCAGCTTCGCCGATGTTCGGATCGAGCTTGGCGCGTGCATGGCTTTTCGCGGCGAGCGCAGGCTTGACCTCACTCGAACCGAGTACCTCCTGCTGGAATACTTGCTGTTGAACCCCCGCAAGGTTCTGTCGCGCAGCATGATCTTTGAGCGTGTATGGGGGCACGACCTCGCCGCGAGCTCGAAGTCCCTCGACGTGTACGTGTCGTACGTGCGGCGCAAGCTCGAGTCCGGCGGCGAGCAGCGGCTGATTCACACCGTGCGTTCGGTGGGCTACGTGTTGCGGGAGCTCAAATGAGCCTGCGGAGTCGCATGGTGGCGCTCACAGCGGCTGCGGTGGCGTTCGCGGTTGTCCTGAGTGCTCTGGCGTGCTATGTGGCGGTGCGGAGCAGCATGCGAGGCCGTCTTGACCACCAGCTCCAAGCGCAGGCGTCGCTGATCGCGGCCGCGTCACGTAGCGGCGCATTTCCAATCGCGCGGCCGCGGTTGCGCCCGCGCTTGACGCCGGCAGAGGTGCAGCTCCCGCGGCCGAGCCTGCAGAACCAGGGCGACTTGGCGCTCCTCTCCGCCTCCGGCACCCTCTACAAAAGGCCCGACGATCCGACGCGCTTCACCGTCACCCCGCACGATCTGGCCGTGGCACGAGGCAAGGCGAAGGCTTACTTCCGCGACGGCCAGGCCGGAGGGGCCGCGGTCCGCGTATACGTCGCCGCCGCGGGCAACGGACGCGCCGTCATGGCTGTGCAGGCGCTGACCGACCTGAACAGCACGCTGCACGACCTCGCTGTGATCCTGGTCGCGATCGCCGTCGCAGGCGTCGCGATTGCCTGCTTGCTCGGGTTGTTCGTAGCGCGCGCAGCGGCCGCGCCGGTGCACCTACTGCGACAGGCGGCTGAGCACGTCCGGTCCACGGGAGATCTGAGTCGGCGTATCAGCGTTGACGGCACCGACGACCTCGGCCGGCTGGGACAGTCTTTCAACGACATGCTCAGCGCGCTGGAGGATTCCCAGCGAGCTCAGCGTCAGTTGGTCGCCGACGCCTCACACGAGCTGCGCACTCCTGTAGCGACGATCCGCACGAACCTCGAGGTCCTCGCGCGCAACACCGATCTACCGGCTGAGGAGCGGACGCCGCTGCTGCGCGACCTCATCGGCGAGAGCGCCGAGCTGGGCGGGCTCGTCGACGACCTGCTCGAGTCGGCTCGCGAGTCAAGTGACGGTGAGGCGTTTGACACGGTTGCCCTCGACGCGGTGGTGCTCTCCGAGCTCGAACGTTGGAGCAGGCGACATCCCGGATTGACAATCGTCCCTCGCCTGGAGCCGACGGTGATTCTCGCGCGGGAGTCCCATCTACGACGCGCGCTCGGCAACCTCCTCAACAATGCGATCAAGTGGAGTCCGCCCGACGGGACGATCGAGGTGACCCTCAGCGAGGGCACGCTCAGCGTCCGCGACCACGGTGGCGGATTCTCGCCCGACGATCTGCCGCACATCTTCGACCGCTTCTACCGTGCGGCGTCCGCGCGCACCGTCCCTGGCTCGGGGCTGGGTTTGTCGATCGTGCGCAAGGTCGCGGAGGAACACGATGGCGTCGCTCGGGCCTCGAATGCAAGCGACGGCGGAGCACTCGTCAGCATGACCTTCCCGCTGTTCGAGGACGTGGTCGACGATCGAGTTCCCGCTACGGTCGGCGCAGAACGTAGCCATCTCCCCGAACAAGCTCGATGAACGGCTCAGCGGCACAGTCGATGAGCTTGCGGCGCAGATCGCCGACGTACCCCCGAAGCGTCGTAGCGTCCGGGGAGGCCGTACGCCACACCACCTCGCCAATCTCGGTGTGCGAGAGAACCCGCTCGGGCTGATCCATAAACAGCTCAAGCAGCCGATACTCGGTCGGCGTCAGCTCGCGCCGGCCGCCACGAGCCGATAGGGCGTGTCCATAGCGCTCGAGCGTCACTCCACCCCAGGTGATCGCTGTCACTGGCGGCGCGCCCGCCAGCGGCCGATATTGCCGCAGGAGCGCATGGAGTCGCGCCCTGAGCTCAGCCACGGCGAGCGGCTTGGACATATACGCGTCCGCGCCGGCCTCAAGACCCCTGACGCGCTCGTCGACATCGGCGCGATAGGAGAACATCAAGATCCGGACGTGTCCCGGCAGCGGCGCACGCGTCGGCATACCTCCGTCCCGTCGCGGTCGGGGAGATGGCACTCGAGCAGCATCGCGTCGGGCGGCTGCTCCGCGACCAGCTCGATCGCGTCGTGCCCGCTACCGCTCGTCGACACCTCATATCCGTCAAGTCTCAGCGTCGCGGCGAGCCTCTCGACGAGTCGCTGATCTTGGTCGACGATCAGGGTCCGCACGCGTTGAGCGTACGCCGAGCTCAACCGCACGTAAAGAGACTCGGGCCAGTTCATACGGGCCTCTTAAGCCGCTGTAACGAGACCCTAACGAAGGCGCGCCACGCTGACGTTACGGCTGTTGCCGGGACGTCCCGCACCACCTCGAACTTACACCGCCTCGATCACCGTGAAGCTACGCCAAGACACCCCCCGCGAGAGCATCGTCGATGTCCACGCCGACGGTCATAACTCGCGCGCGCCGACTCTTGACCGCAACGGGGATCGCGGTAGCAGCTCCGGTCTCGCACAGAAATTCAGAGAGCAGCGCGTGCTCAACATGTCACTCGTCGGGGTCTGTATCGCGGCGATCGTCGTGGCCTACACCGCGATTGGGCCGGCATCCCAGTCGAGCGGGCAAAGCACGCGAACGACGACCGTCAAGCACGGCGTCGTCCAATCAACGGTGTCGGGCAGCGGAAACGTCCAGTCGGCCGCCCAGCTCAACCTCGGCTTCAAGACGAGCGGCACCGTCACGCACATCTACGTGAAAACAGGGCAGCCAGTCGCGCAAGGACAACTGCTCGCCACGCTCGACCCCAAGAGCGCCGAAGTCACGTTGGAACAGTCCAAGGCGACCCTTCAGTCGGCCGAAGCAAACCTCGCGAAAGAGGAAGAAACCGAAGGCGAAACGAGTTCCAGCCAGGGGTCCGCCAGCAGTGGCGTCACAAGCGCGTCGACCGCCGCGACGAGCACCGTCGCCAACACGACCTTTACGGCCGCGACGACGCCCACGCAGACCTCGCCTAAGTCCTCGACGACCACCGCGGGCACGGGGACCTCGACGACCACGACGGGGGCCTCGACCATGCCGACGCAAACGACCACCACACAAGCTGCGAAGACCACTCCCACCATTCCGACATCGAGCTCGAAGTCAAACAGCTCAAGCGGCTCCGCAATCGAAACGAACTCCTCGGGGCAGGGCACCAGCGGTACGGGCTCCACGACCAAACAGAGCGCAGCGACACGCGAAGCGAACCTCGCCTCCGCCAAGGCTGCGGTGAAGAGCGACAAACTGACGGTGCAGAGCGACGAACAGGCCGTGCAGGACACGAAGCTGTACGCCCCCGAGGACGGAACGATCGTCTCGCTCTCCGGAGAAGTCGGCGAAACCGTGTCCGGCACCGGCACCACGAGGGCGTCGTCGAGCACGAGCAGCTCATCCAGCGGCAGCACGTCCAGCGGCAGCGGGGGCAGCAAATCGCCAACCGGCGGTTCGACCGGGGGCGGTTCGTCGACCGCCTCCTCGAGCTCCTCGAGCTCGTCGAGCTCCTCGTCGTTCGCCGTGCTGAGTGACCTCGAATCGCTGCAGCTCGTGGTCGCGCTCAGCGAGTCAGAAATCGGCAACGTCCACGTCGGGCAGATCGCGACCGTGGCAATCGAAGCACTCAACGGCCAGAAGGCCGCAGCGCACGTAGCGAGTGTCAGCGAGGTCCCTACGAGCACCAGCGGCGCGGTCAGCTACGACGTCACCTTCCAGCTCGACCAAGGAGTGGAGGGGCTGAAAGTCGGGATGAGCGCGACAGCGGAAGTCGTCGTCAAGCAGGCCGAAGGCCTAAACGTTCCGACGAGCGCGATCAAAGCCGGCTCGGTGGCGGTCGTGCGCAACGGCACACAGGAATCCCGGCCGGTCACGACCGGACTCGCGGGAGATAGCTCGACGATCATCCTCAGCGGCCTGAAGGTCGGCGAAACGGTCGTCCTGCCGACGACTGCCAGCTCGGGTTCCTCTCTCAGCTCGGGACTCGGCTCGCGAAGCTCGCGCGGGGGCGGCCTCGGCGGCGGCCTCGGTGGCGGTGGCTTCCCCGGCGGCGGCTTCCCGACCGGAGGGCCTCCGGGCGGGTGATGAGCGTGCCTGAGTCATCCAGAGATGGGCGAGCTGGCGCTCGTTCGGTGCGCCAGCGTCCGTTGGTCGAACGCCCCGCTGCGCCCAAGAAAAATGCGGGGCCGCGGCCGCCGGCGATCCTGGTCGTCGACGTGTCCAAGACATACGATCTCGGCGTCGTCAAAGTCCGCGCTCTCGGCGATGTGTCGCTACGTATCGAGCGCGGCGACTTCGTTGCCATCATGGGGAGCTCCGGCAGCGGGAAGAGCACGCTGATGAACATCCTCGGCTGCCTCGATCTACCGACGAGCGGCCACTACCTGATCGACGGCGTCGACGTGCGCGACATGGACGAGGACGACCTGTCGGACCTGCGCAACCGCAAGATCGGATTCGTCTTTCAGAGCTTCAACCTGGTCGCGCGCACAACCGCGCTCGCGAACGTCGAATTGCCGCTCGCCTACGCGGGCATAGATCGGCACGCGCGCCGCAGGCGCGCGCAACAGGCGCTCGCCGCGGTCGGGATGGCGAAGCGCGTTCACCATCAACCATCCGAGCTCTCCGGCGGCCAGCAGCAGCGGGTCGCGGTCGCGCGCGCGCTCGTCACGAACCCGACCATGATCCTCGCCGACGAGCCCACGGGAAACCTTGACTCTCACTCCACCGAGGACGTTCTGCGAATCTTCGCTGGACTGAACGCAGGAGGACGCACCGTCGTGCTCATCACCCACGAGCCAGACGTCGCCGAACTGGCCAAGCGCGTAGTCCACCTCAGCGACGGGCACGTGATCGAGGACCGTCGCACGACCGAGCTCGAAGCGCCGCCGCCGGTATTGCACGGCCAGAAGTCCACCCACCACACCTACGGCGAGGCCCACCAATGATCGGTCTTGAAACGCTGCGCATCGCATGGGGCGGACTCAGCGCGAACAAGCTGCGATCGGGCTTGACGATCCTCGGAATGACCATCGGCGTGGCGTCGGTGATCGTGTTGATCGCCGTCGGCAACGGCTCCTCCAAGGCCGTCCAGTCACGCATTCAAAACCTCGGAACAAACGTGCTCATCGTCCAGGGCAGCGGGGGGCTGCGGCGCTTCGCGGGCGCGAGCACGACGAGCAGCATCTCGCTGACCAAGGCCGACGCGCAAGCGCTGCAGGACCCGAGCCTCGCGCCGGACGTCAACAGCGCCTCGCCAGTCGTAAACGCGAGCAGTGTGACCCTGGTTTCCGGAGGCACAAGCTTCGAACCGTCCTCGTTCATCGGCACCACCCCCTCCTACCTCACCGCACACAGCTACGGCCTCGCCGAAGGCCACTCGTTCACCTCCGAAGACGTCGCCCGGCACCGGCGGGTCGCTGTGATCGGCCAGGAAGTCGAGCAGGAACTGTTCGGCGGCTCAAGCTCCGTCGGCCAGACGATGAAGGTCAACGGCAGCAACTACGAAGTCGTGGGTGTCCTCGCGAAAAAGGGCACGAACGGCACGACCAATCAGGACGACGTCGTTATGGCGCCGATCACGACCGTGCAGGACTCACTAACCGGAGTGGGGGCGATCGACTCGGTAACGGTGCAGGCGAAGTCCGAATCGTCGCTGAACGCGGCCGAAGCCGAGGTCAAGCAAATCATCGAGGAACGCCACAAGATCAAGAACACAGAAGAACCGGGCTTCAGCGTTCTAAACCAGGGCTCGCTGTTGGAAACGTCGAGCTCTACGAGCAGCGTCTTTACCACGCTGCTGGGTGAGGTCGCTGCGATCTCGCTACTAGTCGGCGGCATCGGCGTGATGAACATCATGCTCGTCAGCGTCACCGAGCGCACGCGCGAGATCGGCATCCGCAAGGCGATCGGCGCCCGGCGCAGCGACATTCTCACCCAGTTCTTAACGGAGGCCGTGCTCGTCTCGCTGATCGGCGGGCTCACTGGAGTCGCCGTCGGCGTGATCGGCACCCGATTCGAAATCGCAGGCGTGCACCCGGTGATCGCCACCTACTCGGTCTTCCTCGCGTTCGGCGCCGCCGCGCTGTCGGGGCTCTTCTTTGGCACCTACCCTGCCGCTCGCGCTGCACGCCTCCGACCGATCGAAGCACTGCGCTTTGAGTAGCCCGCTTCCCCCAGACCAGGAGCAGCCGATGCCGACCCAAGACACACAGCCCGACGAGGAGACCAACCTCGACTATCGCCACGA
>Ga0209068_10001468_pt1 | contig 11771 bp, 9 predicted proteins | sample ColStrG_CSR_2012_FD_187200 | JGI IMG/M metagenome (GOLD analysis project Ga0209068, IMG submission 187200) | Freshwater sediment microbial communities in response to fracking from Pennsylvania, USA - Cold Stream Run_MetaG_CSR_2012 (SPAdes)... | ecosystem: Environmental > Aquatic > Freshwater >...
GTACAGGCGGTGTCGGCGGTAGCGGCGGCGTTGCGAGTTACAGCGGTTCCTCCTTCATCGTCGGTGTCGGCGGGCTCGGTGGGCAGCCCGGCGCCAACGGCGGCGGTGGCGGCGGCGGCGGCGTCGCTAATACCCCCCAAACCGGCGACGGTGCCGGCGGCGCTAATGGTTATTCTCTTACCAATTCGGCGGTCGGCGGCGCCGGCGCCGATGGCGATTTCGCCAACAACAGTGGAGGCTTCGGAGGCTTTGCCGGCGGCGGCGGCAGCGGCGGTCGCGGCATCGCTGGGGCACCCTTGACCAACTACGGCAGCCCCGGCCATTCCGGCGGCTGACACTGACCGACACCGGCGGCGGCGCCGACGGTAGCGGCGGCTAACAAGGCGAGCCGGACGCAAACACGTCCGCGACTACATCGACGCCCACAACAACGGCGCCAGGCCCTGCGTGTGGACCGCCGCCGCGGAGTCCATCCTCGCCAAAGGTCGCACTCGGCCGGATTGCGCCAGAAAAAGTCGGCTAAACACAGGACACACCTCTAGCTCGTACATAGCTTCTACACATAATTACCTCGTAAACAGAGGTATATGCACGCAGTGAAGTCACGCACCGTCCCGGTCACCGAGGTGTTCGGCGTCGTCGGCAGATTCCGCCGGCAGTTGCGCCGATCAGCCGGCCGAGGGCTGGATTCCAGACGGCTCAGCGAGTCGCAGACAGAGTTGTTGTGCCTCGTCGGCCGGCAGCCGGGGATCTCGGTCAGCGCCGCCGCCGCGGAACTCGGGCTGGCGGCCAACACCGCCTCGACCCTGGTCTCCAAGTTGGTAGCCAACGGCCTGCTCATCCGGACCGCCGGCGAGACCGACCGGCGCGTCGGCCAGCTGCGCCTCGCCGAGCCCACCCAACAGTTCGTCAAGGCGTCGAGGACCGCGCGCCGGGCGTTGTTGTCCGAGGTGCTCGGCGAACTTGATGACGATCAAATCCAGGCTCTGACAAAGGGGTTGGAAGTCCTGGACAAGGTCACCCGACTACTGCAGGAGCAACAATCATGAGCGGATCACTGCCACTGGCGATCGATGGCCGGCACCTGACCTACCGCTACGGCCAGTTCACCGCCGTCGATGACGTGACGTTGCAGGTGCGACCCGGCGAGACGATGGGTCTGCTTGGGCCCAACGGGGCCGGAAAAACGACCACGGTGCGCATGCTCACCACACTGACCCCGATTCAGCAGGGCGAACTACGCATCTTCGGTATGGACGCCCGGCACGAGACCGTCGACATCCGAAGCAACATCGGCTATGTGCCCCAACAACTGTCGATCGAACCGACATTGACGGGCCGGCAGAACGTGGAGTGGTTCGCGCGGTTGTACGGCGTGGCCCGCGCCGAACGCCCCGAGCGCGTCGATCAGGCGCTGGAGGCTTTGGAGCTAATCGACGTGGCCGAGCGGCTGGCGGCAACCTACTCCGGCGGCATGGTGCGACGCCTGGAAGTGGCTCAGGCTCTGGTCAACCGCCCGTCGCTGCTGGTGCTTGACGAACCCACCGTCGGCCTGGATCCGATCGCCCGTGACGGCGTCTGGACCCAGGTGCAAAAGATGCAGGCCCAGTTCGGCATGACCGTCCTATTGACCACCCATTACATGGAAGAGGCCGGCGCGTTGTGCGATCGGGTTGCGCTGATGCATCGCGGTGAGCTTCGCGCCGTGGGGACGCCGACGAAATTGAAGGCCGAGGTATCCAAGGTGTCGCCGCACGCCACGCTCGAGGACGTGTTCCGCCACTACGCGAAAGGACTGGAAGAACTGGAAGAAGCCGAGTCATCGAGCATGCGCGAAATCCGTTCCACCAGAAAGGTAGCCCGCCGTGTCAGTTGACGCTTCAGAATTGACCTTGGTCCGCGCCCCGCGCGGATGGCAGCGAGTCGGCGCAACGCTGAGCCGGGTGGGCGCGTTCGCGATCGTCGAAGTGCAGAAGCTGCAACACGATCGGACCGAACTCGTCACCCGGATGGTGCAGCCGGCGCTGTGGCTGTTGATTTTCGGCACCACGTTCAGCCACTTACACGTCATCAACACCGGATCGGTTTCGTATCTGGCGTTCCTGGCACCGGGCATCATCGCCCAGTCGGCGCTGTTCATCTCGATCTTCTACGGCATCCAGATCATCTGGGATCGCGACGCCGGCATCCTCGCCAAATTGATGGTGACACCGGCGCCCTCGTCGGCGCTGATCACCGGCAAGGCATTCGCGGCCGGTGTGCGTTCGGTCGCTCAGGTAATCGGCGTTCTGGCGCTGTCCTATTTGATGGGGATCGGCCTGACCATCAACCCGCTGCAGATCCTGGCGGCGATGGGCGTCGTCATGCTCGGTGCCGCGTTCTTCGCCTGCCTGTCGATGACGCTGGCTGGACTGGTGCGCAGTCGCGATCGGCTGATGGGGATCGGCCAAGCCATCACGATGCCGTTGTTCTTCGCTTCCAATGCGCTGTACCCAGTGGATGTGATGCCTGGATGGCTGCACGTGCTGAGTACGGCCAACCCGCTCAGTTATGAGGTCAACGCCCTGCGGGCGCTGTTGACCGGCACGCCGATGGACCCGCTGGAACTCGTCGTGTTGGTGGCCGCGGCTGTGATCGGAATTGCTACGGCTTCAAGGCTTTTGCGCCGCCTGGTTTCGTAGCGGGTTGCGATTGCGCACGCGAGTCCGGGGCGATGCTCAATTGTTAGCCAACCGCGACTTGAAACTCCGGCCGCGACAACCCAATTACGCTCTCACGTTGTGTTCCACTCACCCAGAACGGATTCGACCCGCAGCACGCGGCATCCGAAAAAGGATGAAAGTTGAGATGGGTAGGAGCTATGAAGTTCTTGGGTGAGATGCGAAAGTTCCGTGGCGCAGCGGCAGGTACGCCGCGACGGCTGGCTCTCGCGGCTGTGGGGGCTGCCCTGTTGTCCGGTCTAGTCGGTGCGGTCGGGGACTCGGCGAGCGCGGGGGCGTTCTCCAAGCCGGGTCTTCCGGTGGAATATCTGCAGGTGCCGTCGCCGTCGATGGGCCGCAACATCAAGGTCGAGTTCCAAGGCGGGGCCCCGCACGCGGTCTACCTGCTTGACGGCCTTCGGGCGCAGGACGACTTCAACGGCTGGGATATCAACACCCCGGCTTTCGAGGAGTTCTATCAGTCCGGCCTCTCGGTGGTCATGCCGGTCGGCGGCCAGTCCAGCTTCTACACCAACTGGTATCAGCCATCGCAGGGCAACGGGCAGAACTACACGTACAAGTGGGAGACCTTCCTGACGCAGGAGATGCCCGCCTGGCTGCAGGCCAACAAGAACGTGTCGCCGACCGGCAACGCGGTGGTGGGCCTGTCGATGGCGGGCGGGTCGGCGCTGACCCTGGCCGCATATTACCCGCAGCAGTTCCCTTACGCCTCTTCTCTATCGGGCTTCCTCAACCCGTCCGATGGTTGGTGGCCGACGTTGATCGGCTTGGCGATGAACGATGCGGGCGGCTATAACGCGAACAGCATGTGGGGCCCGTCCAGCGACCCGGCGTGGAAGCGCAACGACCCGATGGTCCAGATTCCGCGACTGGTCGCCAACAACACCCGGATCTGGATTTACTGCGGGAACGGCACAGCAAGCGACCTCGGCGGCGACAACATGCCGGCGAAGTTCCTGGAAGGCCTGACGCAGCGTACTAACCAGCAATTCCAGAGCACCTATGCGGCCGAGGGCGGACGCAACGGGGTGTTTCAGTTCCCTGCCAACGGAACACACTCGTGGCCCTACTGGAACCAGCAGCTGATGGCCATGAAGCCTGACATGTTGCAGGTGCTCAACGCCGTGAACAACTCTGCCTAGAAACCGCCCGAGCCGGCATCGGCAGCAGCGCTCCGGTCAGCGCTGCTGCCGATGCTTTTGGTCCCGTTAATCAAACAGGGAGCGGCGATCGGCGTGAAAGTACGTGTAGCCGGTGGTTAACGCGCACACGGCCGAAGCGACCACCAGCATCCAGGTCCCGTTGACGACCAGGCTGATGCAGCCGCCCAACGCGGCGCCCAAAGTAAAGCTGGCGAACAGCAGAAAATAGCCGAGCCAATCGGCCGCATTTCCACCGGCGATGTGACGCTCGATGCCTTGCCCCATCTTGACCAACGTGCCGGTCACATAGCTCAGGGGAACCGACACCTCGCCATCCTTGACGAAAGACGTATTCAGGGCGCCAATGCCGAAGGCCACCAGTAGAACTGGCCCGAAATCAAGATTTGCTTCCTCCCAGCCTTCGTCGAAAATGTCAACCACGGTGGCGGCCACCAGGCTGAAGGTGGTCAGCACCGTCGGTCCGTGCGGATGCGCCACCCAGAGATGCCGCCGGCACACGGACGAAATCACCACGCCGGCAACGAAACACAGCACCAGCAGCGCCGCCGAGATCGACAGCACCACATCGCCGCGGAAAAAACCTAAGACAGCGCGTTGGGCATTCCCGGTCATGAAAGTCACGAAGTACCCGGCGGAGTGGGTATATGCCGTCGCTCCAAGCACCCCCGCCAGGGCCGCCAACACCCACGACAACCGGGCCTCACTGTCGTACATCTCACTCGCCACAGGCACACGCTTTCAGGGACCGACTCCTGCGCGCAGCGGTGCGCTTGTGCCTAGGCATCAGTGAGCCGGGCAATGGACCGCAACGGGATCGGCAGCCATCCGGGCCGGTGCCGCGCCTCATAGCCGGCTTCGTAGACGGCCTTGTCGAGCTCGTAGGCGGCCAGCAGCTGCGCCGAATCTCGGGGATCGATCCCCGACGCGGCGGCGTAGCCGTCACAGAACGCGGCGCGATTGCGCTCGACCCATTCGCGCGCACGGGCCGCCAGCTGTTTGTCTAATTTGTCTGAACCCTTCTCTAGCAGCGGCCCGTAGGCCGCGTACTCGAAGGAGCGCAGGACGCCGGCCACGTCGCGCAACGGCGAATCCGGTGCCCTGCGCTCGTCCAGCGGCCGGCCCGGCTCCCCCTCGAAATCGATCAGCAACCAGCTTTCCGGGGTGCGCAGCACCTGTCCCAGGTGCAGGTCACCGTGCACCCGCTGAACGGTGATCGGCTCGCTCGCGAGCTTGCGGAATTGCTGTTCGATCGTTGCCGCGTATTCCGCCAGTTCAGGAACCAGCGCCACCGTCGACGACAACCGCGCAAGCACGTTGTCCACCGGGAAGGTTGCCTGCGCGGTTCCCAGGCATTCGGCCAGCGTGGCGTGCACCGACGCTACCGCTTCGCCGAGTCGATTGGACTCGCCGGCGAAGTCGCCGCCGACTTCGTAGGCATACAGGTCGCCCTCGGCGAACAAGTCACGAACGCTGGCCGTAGCCATTGCCCAGCCTTCTGCCGCGTTGGCCGCATACTCGGTCACCATGCCCAGCGGGCAGGCGCCGTCAGGAGCGCCTTCCGGTGCGGCAATCTCGTAGGTGCCCAACAATTGCGCGACGTGCGGGTTGCCCGCTCGGCCGAGCACCCGGCCCAGTTCGATATCGGGGTTGATACCGCTGCTCACCCGCCGGAACACCTTGAGGATGGCGCGCCGATCGAAGATCACGCTGGTATTGCTCTGCTCGGCGTCCGAGACATGCGGCTGCTCCTGCAGCGGCAGCTCCACATCCGGTTCCTCGGCGAACGTCACTTGGGTGCCGGACGAGTCGCGCACCGCTGACGCGTCCATCAGCGACAGCAGAAACTGCGGCGCACTCGCGTCATAGAGCGCGTCAAAGGCGTTCCGATCGTCCGCGGAGCCGATAGTGGCCACGCTGCTGTACTCGGAGACCGGCACGGAATCCCAGCCCACGATCACCTGATAGCGCTCCGACGAGCCGTTGGTGTACTCGGCATCGACCAGCACCAGGTCGAGGTCATCCCGGAGTGGGACGACGAGGCTGGGCTCGGCCGAGGACAGCTCACGGCTGCGTCCGGCGTACCAACGTTGCTGTGGAAGCCACTCAGACCAAGGCAGTTTTGAAGGCAGTTTGGGCGGCAGGTTCATGCGTTCTCCTCAGATGCGGACAACTGAAACCAGTAGAACCCGTGTCCTGGCAACGTCAGCAGGTAGGGCAGCTGGCCTACGCGAGGAAATTCGACGTGCCCGGTCAGCTCGACCGGGGTGCAGCCGCTCCAATGCTGCAGGTTCAGTTCGATGGGCTGCGGGAATCGCGACAGGTTGTTGACACACAGCACAGTGTCGCCATCATCGGCCGCTTCGCGCACGAAAGCCAGCACCGACGGGTTGGAACCGCCCAGTTCCTGGAATGTCCCGATCGCGAATGCATCGTGTCGACGACGCACCGAGAGCATCATCCGGGTGAAGTTGAGCAACGACGTCGAGGTATCGCGTTGCGCCTCGACGTTGACCGCCTGATAGCCATAGACCGGGTCCTGGCTGGGCGGGAGGTAGAGGCGGCCTGGGTTTGCGGTGGAAAATCCGGCGTTGCGGTCAGGTGTCCACTGCATCGGGGTGCGCACGCCGTCGCGATCCCCCAGCCAGATCACGTCGCCCATGCCGATCTCGTCGCCGTAATACAGGACCGGGGACCCAGGCAGCGACAGCAATAGCGCGGTGAACAGCACGATCTGATTTCGGTCGTTGTCCAGCAGTGGCGCCAGCCTGCGGCGGATTCCGACATTCGCCTTCATCCGCGGATCCTTGGCGTACTCGGAATACATGTAGTCGCGTTCGTCGTCGCTGACCATCTCCAGCGTCAACTCGTCGTGATTACGCAGAAAGATCCCCCACTGAGCCAAGTCAGGGATTGGCGGCGTCTGCGCCATGATCTCCGAGATCGGAAACCGTGATTCGCGGCGGACCGCCATGAAGATCCGCGGCATCAGCGGGAAGTGGAACGCCATGTGGCATTCGTCGCCACCGGTGCTGGCGTCGCCGAAATACTCGACGACATCACTCGGCCACTGATTAGCCTCGGCCAGCAGCACCCGCCCCGGAAACTCGTCGTCGACGACTTTGCGGACGCGTTTGAGGAAGGCGTGTGTTTCGGGCAGGTTCTCGCAATTGGTGCCCTCGCGCTCGAAGAGATAGGGCACCGCGTCCAGCCGGAACCCGTCGATACCCAGGCCGAGCCAGAAGCGAAGAACGTCGATCATCGCCTCCTGCACCGCCGGGTTGTCGTAGTTCAGATCCGGCTGATGGGAGAAGAACCGATGCCAGTAGAACTGGCGGCGGAACGGGTCGAAGGTCCAGTTCGACTCCTCGGTGTCAACGAAGATGATCCGGGCGCCGGTGTACTTCTCGCTGGTTTCGCTCCACACGTAGTAGTCGCCGTATGGCCCGTCGGGATCGCGGCGCGACTCCTGAAACCACGGATGCGACTCGGAGGTGTGGTTCATCACCAGGTCGGTGATGACCCGGATACCTCGCCAGTGAGCGGCGTCGATCAGCGCGACGAAGTCGTCGACGGTGCCGAATTCGGGCAGCACCTTGTAGAAGTCCCGAATGTCATAACCGCCGTCGCGCAGGGGTGAGTCGTAGAACGGGGGCAACCAAATGCAGTCGATGCCGAGCCACTGCAGGTAATCCAGGCGCTCGATAAGTCCACGAAGGTCGCCCGAACCGTCCGCACTGGCGTCGAAGAACGCCCGGACCAGCACCTCATAGAAAACGGCGTGTTTGAACCAGGTCGGGTCGGCGGGCAGCGCCGCGGCATTGACGAAATCCTCGGCATTTGGGTGCTCGACCACACCGCCTTCGACGTGGCTGCCTCCCGCGGGAGGATGCTCGGCAGCGGCCGTTGCGTCGTTCATCAGTTCAACGATGCCACGGCTACCCGGGCCGCGTCGCCCGGAATCACGGCCTCCAGCAAACGAATTGGCAGGTCGACCGGCATTATCCTGGCAACTATCAGGCCGGCGGCCCGTCGGCCAACGTCACGGTCTGGGTGCGGTCGCCGCCCGACGCGGAATGCCAGGACAACGTCACGTTGTCCCCGGGGTGGTGCGGGACGAGCACGTCGGTCATCGAGGTGGGCCCGTTGATGGGCACGCCATCGAGGGAGAAGATGACGTCTCCGGCGGAGATCCCGGCCGCGGCAGCGGGACCGCTACCGACCACCCGTTCGACCCGCGCGCCGTTGCCGTTGTGGTCCATGACGCCCAGTCCCAGGAAGGCCGTCGGGCCGACGTGGACCGTGCCCCCGCCGGCGCCGGCACGGATCGTGCCGGCCACTCCCAACGCCGCACCGATCGGAATGGCGAAGCCCTGGCCGCCGGACATCTTGTAGCTGTCGGTGGCGGCGGTGTTCATGCCAATCACCTGCCCGCTGCTGTTGACCAAAGGCCCGCCGGAGTCGCCCGGCCGGATCGCGGTGTCGGCCTGGATCAGCCCGCCCAGGTTCTCCGCGGCACCCGTCAAGGTGTCAGTTGCTGAAACGGACTGGTTGAGCGCGACGACGTGGCCAGCCACCGCACTTGGCGTTCCCCCTTGGCCGCCGGCGTTGCCCAACGCGACGACAGGCTGGCCAATCGCGACTCCGCCACCGATTGCGGCGGTGGGCAGGCCACCGGCGCCACGAAGCTGCAGCACCGCGACATCCTGGGTACGGTCGTAGCCGATCACGTCAACCGCGTAAGTCTGGCCGGTGCCGATGGAGAATGCGCTGATATCGGTGGCGCCCGAGATCACGTGGTTGTTGGTCATCACGACGCCGCCGGGATCGATGACGATGCCGGTTCCGGCCCCTATCGCGTTGCTGTAGCCGAATTGAGTATTGATGTTGACCACCTGCGGCCCAACCTGCCCGACCATCGCCGAGGGGTCCAGCGGGGGCGTTGGCCGGGCGGACGCCGGCACGGTGGTCATGCCCAGGCCCAATCCGACAACAGCCAGCACGCTGACTAACCACGACCACCAGACGGAGCGGTGGTGCGATTTGCTCATCCCGATACCTCCTGCGTCACGATAAGAACCAGAACTGTCCGGGCCTCCGGGTCTGGGCGGCACGACACGGTTTAATTCACCGTAGTCCAGATAACTATCAGGGACAGTCCGCAGGCCCGGCTGTGGCATTCGAACGGAAGCGCTATTCGAGCCGTCGTTGGCCGAAGTCAAAGTGTCTGTCAGCCTCGACGAGGGGCCCGCTTAAGCTGACACGGTGGGCGGATTCGACCCGAAGGCCAGGTTCACCCAGTCCCCGGTAGCGCGACTGGCCACGATCACGCCCGACGGTCTGCCGCATGGTGCCGGTGGTATTCGCGGTTCACGGTGATGTCATCTACACAGCTGTCGACGCGAAGCCTAAAACCACGCAACGGTTGCGTCGCCTCACCAATATCGAGAGCAATCCACATGTCAGCCTGCTGGTCGACCACTACGCCGATGATTGGACGCAGCTGTGGTGGGTTCGAGTCGACGGAGTCGCCACGATTCATCGAGACGGTGCAGTTCTGCACACCGGATATCGGCTGCTGCGCGCCAAATACCCCCAGTACCAATTGGTTCCGTTGAACGGACCGGTGATCGCGGTGACCGTGCGCCGCTGGTCCAGCTGGCACGCCTGACCGAATTTAGGACGCGCTATTTACCCGCGGCCTACCTGCGCGCGCGCAGTCTGCGCGACAGCCTTGTGCTGGGCGACCGTAGGGGGAAAAGTTGCTAACGCGTCCTGCGACCTGGGACACAAAGCGATTCCTGGCGGGGAGAAGTGGAGGAACGTCATGGCCGACAGAGCGAGCGCTTCCCAGGGGGCGGGACTGGCACCGATCGCGAACGGTCCTGGCGACGTTCGCAATGTGGTCCTGGTGGGTCCGTCGGGAGGCGGCAAGACCACGCTGGTCGAGGCGCTGTTGGTGGCGGCCGGGGTGCTGTCCAGAGCCGGCTCGGTCGTGGACGGCAGCACCATCTGCGACTACGACGAAGCGGAGATCCGGCAACAGCGGTCGGTGGGCGTCGCGCTGGCCTCGCTGTCATACGACGGCATCAAGATCAACCTGGTCGACACCCCCGGATACGCCGATTTCGTCGGTGAGCTGCGGGCCGGATTGCGTGCGGCGGATTGCGCGCTGTTCGTGATCGCGGCAAACGAGGGCGTCGACGAGCCGACCAAATTCCTCTGGCAGGAATGCAGCCAGGTTGGCATGCCCCGCGCCGTGGTGATCACCAAGCTCGATCACACCAGGGCGAACTACCAGGAGGCACTGGCCGCCGCCCAAGATGCATTCGGCGACAAGGTTTTGCCGCTTTACCTGCCGACCAGTGACGGCCTGATCGGGTTGTTATCGCAGACGCGCTACCAATACGCCGACGGCAAGCGGTCCGCGGACCCGCCGACCGGATCGGATGCCGATACGATCGAGGTCCCCCGCGGCACCCTGATCGAAGGAATAATCGAGGAATCCGAGGACGAGTCCCTCATGGAGCGTTACCTCGGCGGTGAGACAATCGACGAGGCGGTGCTGATCCGGGACCTGGAAAAAGCCGTAGCACGGGGTTCGTTCTTCCCGGTCGTCCCGGTGTGTAGCGGCACCGGTGTGGGCACCGTGGAGTTGTTGGAGGTCGCCACCCGCGGATTTCCGTCGCCGATGGAACACCCACTGCCGGAGGTCTTTACGCCGCTCGGCGCTCCGCACGCCGAGCTGGCCTGCGACGCCGCGGCGCCGTTGCTTGCGGAGGTGGTAAAGACGACGTCGGACCCCTACGTCGGCAGGGTCAGCCTGGTCCGGGTGTTCTCCGGAACCATCAGGCCCGACACCACGGTTCACGTGTCGGGCCATTTTTCGTCGTTTTTCGGGGAGCCCAACGGGGCCGGGCATACCCATCCCGACCACGACGAAGACGAGCGCATCGGAGTCCTGTCGTTCCCGCTGGGCAAGCAGCAGCGCCCCGCGGCCGCCGTGGTGGCAGGCGACATCTGCGCGATAGGCAAGCTGACCCGGGCCGAGACCGGCGACACCCTCTCAGACAAGAGTGAGCCCTTGGTGCTGAAACCCTGGGCGATGCCCGATCCGCTGCTACCGGTCGCCATTGCGGCGCACGCCAAGACCGACGAAGACAAACTGTCAGTCGGGTTGGGTCGGCTGGCCGCCGAGGATCCGACACTGCGGATCGAGCAGAACCAGGAAACGCACCAGATCGTGCTCTGGTGCATGGGCGAGGCCCATTCCGCTGTTGTGCTCGACGCGCTGGCCAACCGGTATGGGGTAACCGTGGACACGGTGGAACTGCGCGTGCCACTGCGAGAAACATTCAGCAGCAAAGCGAAAGGCCATGGCCGCCACGTCAAGCAGTCCGGCGGCCACGGCCAATACGCCGTCTGCGACATCGAAGTCGAGCCGTTGCCGGAGGGCTCCGGCTTTGAGTTCGTGGACAGGGTGGTCGGCGGAGCAGTGCCCAGGCAATTCATCGCAAGCGTGGAGAAGGGTGTCCGCGCCCAGATGGACAAGGGTGTGCACGCCGGTTACCCGGTTGTCGATATCCGGGTGACCCTGCTCGACGGCAAAGCCCATAGCGTGGACTCCTCGGACTTCGCATTCCAGATGGCGGGCGCGCTGGGGCTGCGCGAGGCTGCGGCGGCAACGAAAGTGACCTTGCTCGAGCCGATCGATGAGATCTCCGTGCTGGTACCGGACGACTTCGTCGGCGCGGTGATGGGCGACTTATCGGGCCGGCGGGGCCGAGTGCTCGGCACGGAGACCGCGGGACGTGACCGAACGGTGGTCAAGGCCGAGGTACCTGAGACCGAGTTGACCCGCTACGCAATCGACTTGCGCTCGCTCGCGCAT